>Ga0307995_1000023_pt1 | contig 114328 bp, 94 predicted proteins | sample EllFjometagen262_FD_203132 | JGI IMG/M metagenome (GOLD analysis project Ga0307995, IMG submission 203132) | Marine microbial communities from Ellis Fjord, Antarctic Ocean - #262 | ecosystem: Environmental > Aquatic > Marine > Unclassified | place: Southern Ocean | collected 2014-11-02 | reverse complement strand
AAATTATAGAGTCAGCTTGGGAAAATCGTGAGTTATTAAAAGAGCAAAACACGATTGATACCATTAGAAAAGTAGTTGATTTGTTGGATAAGGGAACTTTAAGAGTTGCTGAACCTGTCTCAGATGGCTGGCAAGTTAATGAGTGGGTTAAAAAAGCAGTAGTGCTCTACTTTCCAATTCAAAAAATGGAAACCTTAGAAGCTGGGATTTTTGAATATCATGATAAAATTCCATTAAAAAGAAATTTTGCAGAAAGAGGAATTAGAGTAGTACCAAATGCAGTTGCAAGACATGGAGCTTATATTGCGCCAGGAACTATCCTAATGCCAAGTTATGTAAATATAGGAGCATATGTAGACGAAGGAACTATGGTTGACACTTGGGCCACGGTTGGTTCTTGTGCTCAGATTGGGAAGAATGTACACCTTTCTGGTGGTGTAGGAGTTGGAGGTGTTTTAGAACCTTTACAAGCAGCACCTGTAATTATAGAAGATGGAGCTTTTATTGGCTCTAGATGTATTGTCGTAGAAGGTGTTAGAATCGAAAAAGAGGCTGTTTTAGGGGCAAATGTTGTTTTGACGATGAGTACTAAAATTATAGATGTAACTGGAGATGAACCTATAGAGATGAAAGGTAGAGTTCCTGCACGTTCTGTTGTAATTCCTGGAAGTTATACGAAGAAGTTTGCTGCAGGATCGTATAATGTGCCTTGTGCATTAATTATTGGAAAAAGAAAAGAAAGTACCAACAAAAAAACATCTTTAAATGACGCTTTACGTGAATACGACGTAGCGGTTTAAGATTTATAAAGTATATGACAAAAATATCAGCAATAATACCTACATTAAATGAAGAAATTCATATAGCTGACGCAATAACATCTGTAAGTTTTGCAGATGAAATTATTGTAATCGATTCTTTTAGTACAGATAAAACTATAGAAATAGCAAAAAAAATGAATGTAAAAATCATCAAGCGGAAGTTTGATGATTTTTCTTCTCAAAAAAACTATGCGATTTCGCAAGCAACTCATGATTGGATTTATATTTTAGATGCAGATGAAAGGGTTACTAAAGGAGTTAAAGAGGAAATAGTTTCTGCAGTAAAAGAGCCTAAAGGTTTTGTAGGTTTTTACGTGCGAAGAACTTTTTATTTTTGCGGAAAAAAAGTAAACTATTCTGGTTTTCAAAGAGATAAAGTGATTCGCTTATTTTTAAAAGAACATTGCAAGTACTCTGGTCTTGTTCATGAAAAAATAATAACCAAAGGAAAAATAGGTTTTTTTAAGAATAAGATTGATCATTTTTCTTATAGAAATTATGACCATTATATTTCTAAATTGAATCACTACGCAGCCATAAGAGCTGAAGAGTTGCATGAAAAGGGTAAAAAAGTAAACATGTACCATGTAATGGTAAAACCTGGAGTAAGGTTTTTTATTCATTATTTCATTCGCTTTGGGTTTTTAGATGGTTTTACAGGTTTTTTAGTTGCAAAAACACAAGCCTATGGTGTTTTAACAAGATATATTAAGTTGTGGTTATTAAATAGTAAGATGAAATAGTATGGAATCACAGAATTCACTTACCGTAGATGCCGTTATTACTTGGGTAGATGGCAATGACCCAAAACACCGGGAAAAGATGTCTGAATATATTGAAGATAAAAATTCACTAAGTAATAAGTCTGTTAGGATGCGTTATGATCAAATAGATGAAATTGAATTTTCAGTAAAATCTATTTTAAAATACGCAAAATTTGTAAGAAATATTTTTATTGTTACGGACAACCAAACTCCGGATTTTTTAAAAGACATAGAGAAAGCAAAAAAAGAATATCCAACAGTTTTTATCGTAGATCATAAAACTATTTTTGAGAGATATCATCAATATTTACCAACTTTTAATTCTTTATCCATAGAGTCCTTATTATACAAAATACCGAATCTTTCTGAGCACTTTTTGTATTTTTGCGACGATTTCTTTTTAGCAAATAAAACAAAAGTAGAAGATTTTTTTATTGAGGGTAAACCTGTTATTAGAGGAGGATGGACAAAGTTTTATGAAGATATATTTCACAAGAAAATTAAATATTTAGTTCAAAAACTTTTAAAAAATAAAAAAGTAAAATATAGTCATAATAAAGGTTTACAAACGGTAGCAAAGAAATTAGGTTTTACAAAATACGTTCATATAGATCATACGCCTGCAGCGCTAAGGAAGAATACTTATGTGCAATATTTTGAACAAAACCCAGAGGTATTGGATCGTAATATTAAACACCGTTTTAGGCATCATGAGCAATATTCAATTCAATCTTTGGCAAATCATTTAGAAATAAAAAACAACACTTTCACTTTAAATAAAGACTACAAATTAGTTTATTTTCAAAATTATAAAAAACCATTTTTGTGGATAAAGTTTAAACTCGCTGGAATAGAAAAGGATAAGAATAAACTTTTCATTTGTATGCAGAGTTTAAATCAATGTCCTGAAGAGAAATTGATATATATAAAAAAATGGTTGCATTCTAAATACGATTAATTTATTTCAGGAATTCAAATTTATAAAGTAGTCCTTTTAATCATAAAAGGAAAAAATATAATTCTGTTTATGTTTTTAGAAAATTTTCTTATTTTTTTTTATTATTAAAGTACAAGTATTTAGTAGTGTGGTAATATGCCGATAATAAACTGTCCATTTGTTTCGCTACGGCAGGCTTATCTAGTTGAATATCTTTTACTGTGCTTGCTTGTAAACTATACAAACCTGTTTTTTTAGAAATGTTTGTTTTTTCATAGTAAAAATTATCTTTTAGCACGCCAACTGCTTTTTCTCCTTTACTTTGAATATAGACAAAAGCAGCAGTATTTATTGTGGTACTGTCTAATAAATCTCTTCCTAGCGTATAATTTGTATAATTTATTTTTGCTAAGCTCGTAGCGGTCGGAAAAACATCTATTAGTTTTGCGTATTTATCTATTATTTGAGGTTTTATATATTTGGGAGCATGTATAAAAAATGGCACGTGATGTACTTGAACACCTAAATCATCTTCGTTATTTTTTAAGAAATTCAGTTTTTTCATTCCACCTCTATGATCTCCAAAAAACACAAAAATAGAATTTTCATAATAACCAGATTCTTTTGCTCTTTCTATAAAGCGTGCAACATTAAAGTCTAAATACCGAATTCCATTTAATTGCCCTAAAGATCTAAAGCCACCTTTTAGTAAAGTTTTTTCAGTAATTTTATTTTCTAAAATAGGTGTAAAACTTTCTTTTTTATCAGGCACTGTAAAAGGCATATGATTTGTTGCTGTTTGAATATATGCAACAAAAGATTTTCCTTTTTGGTGTAATTTTTTTAATTTCTTATCAGATTCTTTAAATAAATCGTAATCATCTATTCCCCAAACATCTGCCCTGTTTTCTTCTTCAAAACTTCCTTCTTCGTAGATTTTTAAGTTTTTTATATTCGATTGAAAAACACCTCTAATATTTGCCCAATTTGCAGAGCCACCTAAAAAATATAGTTTTTCGTAGCCTTCAAATTGATCAAAAATTATCCTTTGATCTATAATCATTGGGTTTCTTGACGCCGTTTTTACATCTTCAATATCGGGTAAGCCTGTTATACTAGAAAAAACACTAGCCGCAGTTCCTGGTTTATGTACATAAAACTTGGAAAAACTAGCACTCTCTTTAATAAGGGAATCTATTTTTGGAGTACTATTTAATGGATTTCCATAAAAACTCATTGGTGCGGTTCCAACGGATTCTAGCATTACAAAGACAATATTAGGTTTTACTTTATAAGGATTCTCAAAAGCAACTTTTTTTGCAAAATTGATGCTATCTAAAGGTAAATTTAAGTGTTTTGCAATTGTAGGATAATACGTTTTAAACTCTTCAATATTTACACCTTCACTTCTAAAGGCAAAACTATCAAAGAAATATAAAATAGGGTTTAAAGTAAATTGATTTATCGCATTATTTTTAGAGAAAAAAGCTTCACTCCACCTCAAAGGGTAATGCGTTATACTATTAAAAACTCCAAAAGATAATGTTAGAAATGTAAAAATAAAAAATACTGCCTTCAGTTTATTTGTTATTTTTTGATACCCTATATTAAATACGTTAAACATTAAGGTAGCGTATTTATAACTAATAAAGCATAGAATTATAAGTCCAAAAAGCCCTTTATATATTGGGTAACTTTCAATTAGAACCTGAAGGGATATTTTAAAATTACTTAAAAATCGCAATGAAGACGCGTCTAAACGGATAGCTAAATATTCATAGTATCCAAAATCAAATAGATAGAATAGCGTTAAAATAAAATAGGAAAAAGTAATGTAAATAGCGGCTATTCTTTTATAAATAACGCTTTTAAAAAAGTTATGATTTATAATTAAAACGAATATTGCTAAAGGGAAAAAAGTAAGAACTGCTAGTTTTAAATCAAAACGAAGACCAAGTAATAAAGCTTTTTGTATTTCTTGGCTAGAAACATTTTCTAATGGTGCAAAAAAGGCGTAAAAGAGTCCTCTAAAAAAAGCAATAAAAATGAAAAGAAAAAAAACATTTGTAAAAATGTATTTTATGTAATTCGGAATTTTTTTAAACATGTATATTATATCGTCTAACAAAGGTACTATTTTTAGTATTACTTTAAATAAACTAGTATGTCAATTTTGGATTGTGTTGGATTATAGCCTAAATTTGCGGCAAAATAAAATGAACACAAATTAATGCAAAAGCAATTCTTTACAGAGGCCATCTCATTAGAAATATTTGAAATAATTTCTAAAGCATCACAACAATTAGGCTTAGAAAGTTATGTAATTGGTGGTTTCGTGCGAGATTATTTTCTAAAAAGAGGCACTGCAAAAGATATTGATGTTGTTACTATTGGGAGTGGCATAGACCTTGCAGAGAAAGTGTCTAGCTTGTTACCTAATAAACCTAAGGTGCAGGTTTTTAAAACTTATGGCACTGCGATGTTGCGTTACAAGGATATTGAAATTGAGTTTGTTGGTGCAAGAAAAGAATCTTATTCGGAAGAAAGTAGAAATCCGGAAGTATCTGAAGGAAATTTGCAAGACGATCAAAATAGGAGGGATTTTACTATAAATGCTTTGGCGTTAAGTTTAAACGAGTCTAATTTTGGTGAATTACTAGATCCGTTTAACGGAATAGATGATTTAGAAGACGGCATTCTTAGAACGCCTTTAAATCCAGATATTACCTATTCTGACGACCCTTTAAGAATGATGCGAGCAATCCGTTTTGCATCACAATTAAATTTCAAAATTGAAAAAAAATCACTTGCTGCAATTACTAAAAATTCAGAACGCTTAGAAATAATTACAAGAGAGCGCATCGTAGATGAGCTCAATAAAGTAATGTCATGCGAAAAACCATCTATTGGATTTTTGTTGTTAGAGGAAACAAAATTATTAGCTCAAATTATACCTGAATTAATAGATTTAAAGGGGGTAGAAGAGGTTGAAGGACAAAAGCATAAAGATAATTTTTATCATACCTTAGAGGTGGTAGATAATATTTCTAAGAACACAGAAGATGTTTGGTTGCGCTGGGCGGCTTTATTGCATGATATCGGTAAAGCACCTACCAAAAAATTTAGTAAAAAGGTTGGTTGGACTTTCCATTCTCATGAATTTGTTGGCTCTAAAATGGTTTATAAACTATTTAAAAATTTAAAGATGCCATTGAATAACAAAATGAAGTTTGTTCAGAAAATGGTGTTGTTAAGTTCTAGGCCAATTGTTCTAGCCACTGATGTTACCGATGCAGCTGTAAGGCGTTTGGTTTTTGATGCCGGTGACGATATCAATTCTTTAATGACGCTTTGTGAAGCAGATATAACTACAAAAAACCCAAAAAAGTTTAAACGCTATCATCAAAACTTTGAAGAAGTTCGCTCTAAAATTAGAGAAGTAGAAGAAAGAGATCGTGTGCGTAATTTTCAACCGCCAGTTTCCGGAGAAGAGATTATTGAAGCGTTTAACTTAAAGCCTTGTAAAGAAATAGGGCAAATAAAAGAAGCTATCAAAGAGGCTATTTTAGATGGTAAAATTCCTAATGAGCATCAAGCTTGTTATAATTTCATGATAGAGAAAGGTTTTGCTTTAGGCTTAAAAAGAGCTTAAATTGAGCGATTTTACAGCTATCTAAATTTAAATGAAATTAAATTTTTATTATATTTTTTTAATAATACCGTTGATTTACGGATTATTTTTGATTATTTTTTAACAAAAATGTTAATTTTCTATTATTTCTTGAATTCTCTATTGTACCTTTAATGTCTATAATAGTAATCAACTCCAAGAAATGAAAATCAAAAAGGTACTTGTCGCTAATAGAGGTGAAATCGCAATTAGAATATTTAGAGCCTGTGCGGAGATAAATATAAAGACAGTAGGAATCTATACTTTTGAAGATCGATATTCTTTACATCGATATAAAGCCGATGAATCTTACCAAATTGGTGAAAATAATCAACCTTTAAAACCGTATCTAAATATTGATGCTATTATAAATGTAGCACTCGAGAATGATGCAGATGCTATTCATCCAGGTTATGGTTTTCTATCGGAAAATGCAGATTTTGCCCTAAAATGTAAAGAAAATAATATTATTTTTGTGGGACCAAAAGTATCCGTTTTAAAATCTTTAGGGGATAAAATTACCGCGAAAAAAGTAGCTATTGCAAATGATATTCCAATTATTGAAAGTAATAAAAATCCGTTAGAAAGTCTTGAAGTTGCGCTAATTGAAGCTCAAAATATAGGGTATCCATTAATGCTAAAAGCCGCTTCTGGAGGCGGTGGCCGTGGAATGCGGGTCATCAGAAAGAAAGAAGAACTAAAAAAAGCTTTTAATGAAAGCAAGCGAGAAGCTTTAAATGCTTTTGGAGATGATACAGTTTTTTTAGAAAAATTTGTAGAGAATCCGAAGCACATAGAAATACAAATTGTTGCTGACAATTTAGGAAATACTGTGCATTTATTTGAGCGTGACTGTTCTGTGCAAAGACGTTATCAAAAAGTAATTGAGTTTTCACCTTCCTTTGGATTAAAAGAAGAAATTAAAAATGATTTATACAGATATGCCATCAAAATATGTAAAGCTGTAAATTATAATAATATTGGTACTGTAGAGTTTTTGGTTGATGATGACGGCTCTATTTACTTTATTGAAGTAAATCCTAGAATTCAAGTAGAGCACACGGTAACAGAGGTTGTTACAAATATAGATTTAGTAAAGACACAATTATTTATTGCTGGTGGTTATCCATTAGATAGTCAGCAAATAAAAATATCAAATCAAGAAGCAATAAAAATTACAGGATATGCTTTGCAATGTCGAATAACCACAGAAGATCCGCAAAACGACTTTAAACCAGATTTTGGTACGATTTCGACTTACAGAAGTGCATCTGGTTTCGGAATTCGTTTAGATGCTGGTAGTGTGTATCAAGGTGTAACTATTTCGCCATTTTTCGACTCCATGTTGGTTAAAGTTACTGCAAATAGCAGAACCTTAGATGGCGCAATAAGAAAAGTTAGAAGAGCGTTAGGTGAGTTTAGAATCCGAGGTGTAAAAACGAATATGTCTTTTTTGGATAATATTTTGAGGTATGAAACTTTTAGGAAAGGAGAAATTACTGTTAATTTTATTAAATCTACGCCAGAATTATTTAATTTTAAAGCATCTAGAAATAGAGCGAATAAAATAGTTTCTTATATTGGGGATATTACAATAAATGGAAATGCAGATGTAAAGAAACTTGATACAACAAAAGTTTTTTTAGAGCCAAAAGTACCTAAGTTTGACGCGAATGCGGCTTACCCAAAAGGAACCAAAGATTTATTAACAGAATTAGGGCCGGAAAAATTTTCTACTTGGTTAAAAAATGAAAAGAAAATTCATTTTACAGACACTACAATGCGGGATGCGCATCAAAGTTTATTAGCGACAAGAATGCGAACTTTTGATATGTTAAAAGTAGCAGAAGGCTATGCAAAACAGCATCCAGAAATTTTTAGCATGGAAGTTTGGGGAGGTGCAACGTTTGATGTTTGTTTACGTTTTTTACAAGAAAACCCTTGGGAACGTTTACAGTTATTGAGAGCAAAGATGCCGAATGTATTATTACAAATGCTTATTAGAGGTTCTAATGGCGTTGGTTATACAGCGTATGCAGATAATTTGATAGGTAAATTTGTAGAATAATCTTGGGAAAACGGTGTTGATTTATTTCGAGTTTTTGATTCTTTAAATTGGATGAAATCTATCGCGCCTTGTATAGAACATGTAAGGACAAAAACCAACGGTTTGGCAGAAGGTTCTATTTGTTATACTAGCGATATTTTAGATGTTAAAAACACAAAGTATAATTTAAAATACTACATTAATTTAGCAAAAGAGATAGAAAATTCTGGTGCACATATTTTAGGAATTAAAGATATGGCAGGTTTACTAAAACCGTATGCGGCTTCAGAGTTAATTACGGCTTTAAAATCAGAAATAAATATACCATTGCATTTACATACGCATGATACATCATCAATACAATCTGCTACTTATTTAAAGGCAATTGAAGCTGGAGTAGATGTAGTAGATGTTGCTTTAAGCGGACTTTCTGGCTTAACATCACAACCGAATTTTAACTCGATTGTAGAAATGATGAAGTTTCATGAGAGAGAAAATGCGATCAATACAACTTCTTTAAACGAATATTCTAATTATTGGGAAGCCGTAAGAGAATATTATTATCCTTTTGAATCTGGTTTAAAAGCTGGTTCTAGTGAAGTATATAAACATGAAATTCCGGGTGGACAATATTCTAATTTAAAACCACAAGCGCAGTCATTGGGTCTAGAAAATCGTTTTCATGAAATCACTAAAATGTACGGAGAGGTTAATACGTTATTTGGAAATATTGTAAAAGTAACACCGAGTTCTAAAGTCGTTGGTGATACGGCGCAATATTTGGTGAGTAATAATTTAACGATTACTGATGTTTTAGAAAAAGGAGATACCATTTCTTTTCCGAAATCTGTGGTTAGTTTTTTTAAGGGAGATTTGGGGCAACCTGTTAACGGATTTCCAAAAAGGCTTCAGAAACTAATTTTAAAAGATCAACAACCTTTTACAGAAAGACCAAATACTCATATTCCGCCAATAGATTTCGAAATAGAATATGCAGAATTTAAAAGAATTTTTGAAAGTGATTTTGGAAGAAATATCGATTTCACTGATTTTCTATCGTACAAATTATATCCGAAAGTATTTACAGATGCTTACAATAATCACTTAAAATATGATAATTTAACAAACCTACCAACTAAAAACTTTTTCTATGGTATGGAACGAGGAGAAGAAATTACGGTAGAATTAGATAGAGGTAAAACATTGTTGATTACATTAGATTCTGTTGGAATGCCAAATATAGAAGGAATGGTTACTGTTTATTTTAGAGTAAACGGTCAAGGAAGAACTGTGCAGGTTAAAGATTTGTCTATAAATGTTAAAACGGTTTCAAATAGAAAAGTAGATAAGAATAATGCTGGTCAAATAGGTTCACCTTTGCAAGGTATGCTGTCTACTATTTTGGTTAATGAAGGTGATAAAGTTGTAAAGAATCAGTCTTTATTTATTATAGAAGCGATGAAAATGGAAACAACAATTACGGCAATAGAAGATGCTACCATTAAAAAAATAATTTTAAAAGAAGGATCATTAGTGAATTCTGATGATTTGGTAATTCAATTGAAGTAATGTCATTTCAATTTTGCAGTGAAGTATAAATAAGTAATATTATTTTTTGATTCAGTTGGATTTTAAAAAATTAGCATAGTTATCTTTATGCTAATTGTTTAATGATAAAATAAAATAAATAATTTATAAGGTTAAATAGTCTTTGAAAGTTAGGACAAAGATTGCATAGAAACTAATTTAAAATATTCGCCTTTTAAAGCTAACAATTCTTCATGTTTGCCTTGTTCTGCAATTTTTCCTTTCTTCATAACCACAATAGTGTCTGCTTTTTGAATCGTAGATAAGCGGTGTGCAATTACCAGAGAGGTTCTATTTTGCATCATTTTTTCTAGTGCAGTTTGAACCAATTGTTCAGACTCTGTATCTAAAGCAGAAGTTGCTTCATCTAAAATCATAATTGGTGGATTCTTTAAAACAGCCCTTGCAATAGATAAACGTTGTTTTTGTCCGCCAGAAAGTGTGTTTCCACTATCGCCAATATTTGTTTCATATTTTTCAGGTAAATTCTGAATAAACTCATCTGCATTGGCAATTTGAGCAGCTTCTAAAATTGCTTCTTCTGTTGCAGCTTGCGTTCCTAATTTAATATTATTTGCGATGGTATCATTAAATAGAATGGAATCTTGAGAAACAATGCCCATTAAATTTCGTAAAGATTTTTTTGTAACGTCTTTAATGTTTTGGTCATCAATAAGCACCTCTCCCTTATTAACGTCGTAAAAACGAGTAATTAGGTTTGCTAAGGTAGATTTACCACTTCCAGATTGCCCAACTAAAGCAACTGTTTCGCCTTTATTAATGGTTAAAGAAAAGTCCTTTAAAACAAAAGTATCTTTATATTTAAAAGAGATGTTCTTGAATTCAATTTTATTTATAAAACCATCTTTTAAAGCTGCATTAGGTTTGTCTTTAATACTGTTTTCTGTATTCAAAACTTCCATAATTCTTTCGGCAGAAGCCTCGCCTTTTTGAATATTATAATAGGCAGTTGTAATTGCTTTTATCGGATTTAAAACGGTGTAAAACAAAACAATATACCCGAAAAACTCTTCGGCTTTTAGGGGACTGTTATTCTCTAAAACTAATTTTCCACCATAATATAAAATAGCAATAATAGTTGCAGAGCCCAAAAACTCACTCATGGGCGAGGCCAAAGTTTTTCGATGTAATACACTTGACATTAAGTTTCGAAACTTAGTTGTAGAAGTATTAAATTTTTCTTGAATAACTTTCTCAGCATTAAAACCTTTTATAATTTTTAAGCCGGTTAAGGTTTCTTCAATAAAAGATAAAAAATTACCAGTTTCCTTTTGTGCTTTGAGGGAATTTGCTTTTAGTTTTTTACTGATAGATGAAATTATAAATCCAGAAACAGGTAACAAAACAAATACAAATAAAGTTAACTTTACGCTGAGGATTAACATCATTGTTAAAGAAATAATTACGGTTAAAGGCTCTCTTACAATGGCCTCTAAAGAGGTTAGAAAAGAAACTTCAACTTCCTGCACATCTATTGTCATTCTTGCAATAATATCCCCTTTTTTCTTTTCAGAAAAATAGGCAAGAGGTAATGTTATTATTTTATGATATAATTTATCTCGGATATCTTTTACGATTCCATTTCTCAAAAACACAAGTACATAAGAGGCTAAATAGCGAAATAAATTTTTGAATAAGAACAGACTAAAGGTAAGTAAGCAGATAAAAAACAACACTTCAATAGCGCCTTCATTTTCTATTTTTTGAGAAATAAAATAATAGAAACTTTCTTTTGCATACGCAGCAATACTTCTGATACCTGTGTATAATGGAACTTTTATAACGGTGTTGTCTGTATTAAATAAAATGCCTAAAACAGGAATAAAAGCCAACACAGAAAGCACATTAAAGATCGCATAAAGTATGTTGAACAGAATGTTTAGAATTGTAAACTTCCGATACTTTTTCTCATATCTTAAAATGTCCTTAAAATAGCTCATTAATTTAGTTTCATTTCTTTTATAATTCGTTGAATTTTAGCATCTAAATCTGCTTCAACCTTTATAGCGTTTTTCTTAGCATCTAAAGAAGTGTTTACACTGAAGTAGAATTTTATTTTAGGTTCTGTACCACTTGGTCTTGCTGCTATTCTAGTACCATTGGCAGTTTGATAAATTAAAACATTCGATTTCGGTAAATCGATTTTTGTTACTTTGCCAGTAATTAAGTTTTTAACAGTAGATGCTTGATAATCACTTAGCGATACTACTTGTTCTCCATCAATCTCTGATAACGGACTGTTGCGCATGTCACTTAACATTTGCTGAATTTCTGCAGCACCGTCCATTCCTTTCTTAGTGATTGCTATTAGGTGCTCTTTGTAAAAATTATTTCTAAGGTAAATAGCCAATAATTCTTCATAGAAAGAACTACCGTTTTGTTTTGCGTTCGCTGCAATCTCACAAGCTAATAAAGTAGCTGTTACCGCATCTTTGTCTCTAACAAATTCGCCAACCATATATCCAAAACTCTCTTCACCACCGCCAATAAAATCTAATTTCGGAAAATCTTTCACCATTTTGGCAATCCATTTAAAACCAGTTAAACCAACTTTAGTTTCAACACCGTAAGTTTTTGTTATTTCACCTACTAACTCTGTGGTCACAATGGTAGAACCTACAAATTGTTTTCCATTTATTTTACCTTCTTCTCTCCATTTTTTTAACAAGAATTCTGTCATAACAACCATTGTCTGGTTGCCATTCATTAGTTTCATCTTTCCATCGGTATCTCTTACAGCAACTCCCAGTCTATCGCAATCTGGGTCAGTACCAATTACAATATCGGCACCAATTTTATTTGCCAAGTCAGTTGCCATTTTTAAAGCTTCTGGTTCTTCTGGATTTGGCGATTTTACCGTAGGAAAATCTCCATTTGGTATTCTTTGCTCTTCAACAATGTGCACATCTGTATACCCCGCTTTTGCTAAAGCATCTGGCACGGAAACAATAGAAGTACCGTGCAAAGAAGTAAAGACTACTTTTAAATTTTTTCGATCAATATTAGGAAACAAAGAACCATTTTTTACAGCAGCATCTATAAATATGTCATCTACTTCTTTGCCTATGGTTTCAATTAAAGTTTGATTTGCAGTAAATTTAATTTCAGAAAAATCTAAAGCATTTACGTTTGCTATAATTTTACCATCATGCGGAGGTACAATTTGTCCGCCATCTGCCCAATATACTTTGTAACCGTTATATTCTGGAGGGTTGTGAGAAGCCGTTAGAACAATACCTGCATCGCAATCTAAATGTCGCACTGCAAAAGATAATTCTGGTGTTGCTCTTAAATCTTCAAATAAATAAACCTTTATATTGTTAGCAGATAAAACGTCTGCAACAATTTTCGCAAACTTTTTACTGTTATGTCTACAATCATAAGCAATAACTACTTTTAATTGATTTTTGTCTACATTTTCTATTAGGTAATTAGACAAACCCTGTGTTGCTCTACCTAACGTATATTTATTAATTCTGTTGGTTCCTGCGCCCATAACTCCTCGCATTCCACCTGTTCCAAATTCCATGTTTTTATAGAATCTGTCCTCTAAATCAGGAGCATTAGTAGTAATTAATTGTTCAATTTCTTGCTGCGTTGCTGCATCAAAAGTAGCACTTAACCACTGCTTTGCTTTGTCTAGTATTTCACTCATTTTTAAATATAAATTATGGTATTAAAATGCAAATATACATTTTAGAAATTGAGTTTTTCCTTTATTGAATAGTGTTTTTCGTTGCTTTTGGTCTTAATTATTAATTCGCCAATAAAACCTGCTAAAAATAATAAAGTACCTAAAATCATTGAAGTTAAGGCAATAAAAAACCAAGGATTGTCTGTGATTAGAATTGTTTTAATGTCGTTAAAGACTTTGTATAATTTAAAAACACCAATATAAAATGCGGTTGTTGTTCCAAATAGAAACATCAATGATCCCCAAAGACCAAAGAAATGCATTGGGCGTTTGCCGAATTTAGACAAAAAGGAAATGGTAATTAAGTCTAAAAAACCATTTATGAATCGGTCCATACCAAATTTAGTAACTCCGTATTTTCTTGCTTGGTGTTGTACTACTTTTTCACCAATTTTAGTAAAACCCTCGTTTTTGGCCAGCACAGGAATATAGCGGTGCATTTCTCCACTAACCTTAACCGTTTTAATAACGATATTCTTGTAAGCTTTTAAACCACAATTAAAGTCGTTTAGCTTTAAGCCAGATGTTTTTCTAGCAGCTGCATTAAATAATTTTGAAGGAATATTTTTTGTAATAACATTGTCATACCGTTTCTTTTTCCAGCCAGAAATAAGATCGTAATCGTCTTTTACAATAAGGTCATATAATGCTGGTATTTCATCCGGATTGTCTTGTAAATCTGCATCCATTGTTATGACTACAGCGCCTTTTGCCATTTCAAAACCGGCATCTAGAGCTTGAGATTTTCCAAAGTTTTTTTGAAAACGAATTCCTTTCACCCCGGAATTTGCTGCTGATAATTTTTCAATTACATTCCAAGAACTATCTGTACTACCATCATCAATAAAAATAATTTCATACATAAAACGATTGGATTGCATAACTTTTGCAATCCAATCGTGTAATTCTTGTAAAGATTCTTCTTCATTAAGAAGAGGTATTATTACCGAAATATCCATATGTTGATATGAAGTTTAATCCTTTAAGTTATCATTTAAAACTTATAGAATTTAAATATATTGTTTAATACGTTTCTTCTTCTGATTTTTTCATAATAGCTGCACCAATAGCAGAAACTATAAAGCCACCAATAGCATAGCTAATAATTCCAACTGCGGCCATAATACCTGGAGTTGAAAAAGACGAAGTCATTTTATTTGCAGCTTCAATTTGTTCTTCAGTTAAACCTTGATCTAAATATGTTTGATTCTGGATTTCCATCATTTGATTCATGAAATCAGGTTCAAGAAAGTTTATAAAAAGATATTGATAAATTACTACAATTAAACTACCTACAATAGCAACTCCAACACCAATTTTAACACCTTGACCCCAAGATAAAAAATTATCATTTGCTTCTTTAAATTGTTTTATACCATAAATAATTATTCCAATAAATATGATTGCATTTATTACAGATGCAGACCAATGAGGAGTTAAATGATTACCGGTAGCGTACAAAACAAGTGCAAAGAGAATACTTGCAACACCTAAAATGATACCATTGTTTACCATAAAACTTTTACTACTTACTTGATTCTCCATATTTTCTTTATTTTAATTGTTTTACAAATATATTCTTTTCATTGAGATAGTCTTATTTTTTACAAATTATTATAAAATCTCAAAACAACATATTAGTAGTCAATACCTTAAAAATGTTACAAAAAATTAGTGTTTTTTTAATTGTTTAAATAAAAAAAGCTTGTAAATTTGCCATGGCAAGTTCTACACAACTAGCTCCCTTTGAATCCTCCAGGGCGGGAACGCAGCAAAGGTATTAGGTTGTAGCGGTGTGATGTAGGTAGCTTGCCATTTTTTATGCCCTAAATTCTCGTTTAGAGTTTTCTTTTTATTCTTTATATTATTTACCATTCTCTTTTTTTGATTCCTTAACTTACTTTTTCGATATTTGTATAATTATTGAATCTTTCAATCATTTCATGTTTTATGAGCAAAGTTGTTTTAGTTACGGGTGCTTCTTCTGGTATTGGAAAAGCGATTGCTACTTTTTTATATTCAAAAGGATATACAGTATATGGTACAAGTAGAAATCCAAAAAATGAGAAAGATTTTTCTTTTGAATTGATAGCTTTAGACGTTTTGAAGTTAGATAGTATTAATTCTGCAGTTAATTATATTTTTGAAAAGGAAGGGAGATTAGATGTGCTAGTAAATAATGCAGGAATGGGAATTACAGGACCTGTTGAGGAAACTCCTACAGACGAAATGCGTGCCGTTTTTAACACTAATTTATTTGGTGCTATAGATGTTATGAAAGCTGTTTTACCGCAGATGCGTAAGCAAAATGCAGGAGTAATTATAAATGTAACTTCTATTGCAGGGTATATGGGTTTGCCTTTTAGGGGTTTGTATTCTGCTACAAAAGGTGCTTTAGAAATTGTAACAGAGGCTGCAAGAATGGAAGTTAAAAACTTCGGAATTGAGATTGTAAATGTGGCTCCTGGAGATTTTGCAACTAATATTGCAGCAGGAAGATACCATACACCAGTTTTTGCAAACTCTGCTTACAAGGACAATTATCAGACTAATTTAGATTTAATGGATGCGCATGTTGGAAGCGGAATGGATCCGATAGAAATGGCGAAAATTGTTTATAAAATAACCAATACAAAACATCCTAAAATTCATTATAAAGTGGGTGGGTTTGTGGAAAAATTTTCAATTTTTTTAAAACGAATTTTGCCAGATAAGATGTACGAAAAGTTATTAATGAACCATTATAAATTATAACACGGTGTCTTGTTTATAAGTAGTAAAGAAATACTTCTATTACACTTCTTAATTAGACTTGCAAGTACTTATCTTTGTGCGAGGAGTTGTAATATTTGTTTAAGTTTTTTTGTAATAAATGAACAAAAATCGAATGTATCCAATCCAACCGCAAAGGAATGCCCAAAAAAGAAACAATCACAACTAAATAGATACAAATGAAATTTTTTATTGACACGGCAAATTTAGAGCAAATTAAAGAAGCGCAAGCTTTAGGGATTTTAGATGGTGTAACCACAAACCCGTCTTTAATGGCTAAAGAAGGAATTACTGGTGAAGCAAATATTATTAACCACTACAAAGAGATTTGTGAATTGGTAGAAGGAGATGTTTCTGCTGAAGTAATTTCTACAGATTTCGAGGGAATGGTAAGAGAAGGTGAAGCTTTGGCTGCATTGAATCCACAAATTGTGGTAAAATTACCAATGATAAAAGATGGTGTAAAAGCATGTAAATATTTTTCTTCTAAAGGAATTAAAACAAATGTAACATTAGTATTCTCTGCAGGTCAAGCATTATTAGCTGCTAAGGCTGGCGCAACATATGTATCGCCATTTATTGGTCGTTTAGACGATATTTCTACAGATGGTTTAAATCTAATTTCAGAAATTCGTTTAATTTATGACAATTACGGATTTGAGACTCAAATTTTAGCTGCTTCTGTGCGTCATACAATGCACATTATAGATTGCGCAAAATTAGGTTCTGACGTTATGACTGGACCTTTAAGTGCAATTGAAGGTTTGTTAAGACATCCATTAACAGATAGCGGTTTGGCAAAGTTTTTAGCAGATTACCAAAAAGGGAATTAACCTCAGTAGTTAATTTTTCTATAAAAAGTCAGAAAGTAAAAAGGTTTACCTTTAAAACTTTCTGACTTTTTTCATCTTTAAGAATTCTCTTAATAATAAAACATTATAACTTGCAAACTTTGTACCTTTGTACCCTTATATATGTATCCAAAAAAAGAACTCGCACAAATTGTTATTTCAGCTTGCGCTCAATTTAATATTGAGACGGTTGTTATTTCTCCAGGTTCAAGAAACGCGCCACTTACTATAGGTTTCTCTAATCATCAAGAAATAGAGACATTAAGTATCGTAGATGAACGATGTGCTGCATTTTTTGCTTTAGGCATTGCGCAACAGACGCAAAAACCTGTGGCAGTTTTATGTACTTCAGGTTCTGCTTTGTTAAATTATTATCCGGCAGTAGCAGAAGCATTTTATAGCAATATTCCGTTAGTTATTATTTCTGCAGATAGGCCAAAACATTTAATTGATATTGGAGACGGACAAACTATTCGGCAAGAAAATGTATTTGCAAATCATATTTTATTTTCTGCAAATTTAATTGAAAACTCGAAATACAAAACTCGTAACTCTCAACTAATTGGCGAAGCTTTGCAAGTAGCTATATCGCAACAAGGCCCTGTGCATATAAATGTTCCTTTTGATGAGCCTTTGTATGAAACAGTGTCAGTATTGAATGCATATAATTTTCCACATATCTCTTTAAGTTCTTTAGATAATTCTCATATCAATTATAAGAAGCTATCGAAGTCATGGAATGTTGCCGAAAAGAAAATGATACTGGTAGGTGTAAATTATCCTGATGCAGATTTACATGTATTAATGGATTTATATGCAGAAGATGATTCTGTTTTAATTTTAACAGAGACTACTTCTAATTTACGTCATGATAAAGCTATAGACTCTATTGATCAGTTAATTTTTTCTCTATCAGATACTCAATTTCAAGATTTAAAACCAGATATTTTAATAACGTTTGGGGGTATGATTATCTCTAAAAGAATAAAGAAGTTTCTTAGAGATTACCAGCCAAAGGAGCATTGGAATATTGATGCTAGAAAAGCAACCAATACCTTTTTATGTCTGTCTGAATTTATACAAATAAAACCGGTAGATTTCTTCTCTCATTTCAATGAGTTTATAAGACCTTTAAAAAGCGATTATCAGCCAAAATGGATTGCCTTTAGAGATGTAAGAAGAGAAAAGCATGCAGCTTATTTAAAAAATATAAAATACTCAGATTTTTCTGTTTTTGAACAAGTGTTGAATGCCATACCGGAGAGTTGTCAGTTGCAAATTAGTAACAGTTCTATTATTCGATATGCACAGTTATTTTCGATGAAAGCTACTGTGAATATTTTTTGTAATAGAGGAACAAGCGGTATTGACGGAAGTACAAGTACAGCTATTGGAGCTGCATATGCTATTGAGCAACAAACTGTTTTTATTACAGGAGATTTAAGCTTTTTTTATGATGGTAACGGGTTATGGAATAGTAATATTCCTAAAAGCTTTAGAATTATTATAATTAATAATTCTGGTGGCGGAATTTTCAGAATTATTCCAGGTCCAAAAGCTACAAATGCTGCACAATATTTTGAAACGCCACATTGCTTAACAGCAGAACATTTGTGTAAAATGCATCAGTTAGAATATCAAAAAGCGTATTCTACAGAAACGGTAACAAAAGAATTAAACAGATTTTTCGAAACATCTGACAAACCAAAAATATTAGAGATTTTTACGCCAAGTGCAGAAAATGACCTAATTTTAAAAGATTATTTTAAATATATACAATAATGGATTTACAAGAAGATTTACAAGAAGGAGAAATGAATTTGAAAGAAGGAGATAAAGTAAGCTTGGTAATTGAAACTGAAACCGGTTTAGGGTATACTGTTTTAATTAATGAAGAATTTGATGGTTTGCTTTTTAGAAGTGAGGTTTTTCAAGCTTTAGAAGAGAATATGGAAGTTACTGGGTATGTAAAAAATATTCGTGAAGATGGGAAAATCGATGTTTCTTTGAGGCCACAAGGTTTTAGAAATGTAATAGATTCTGATGTAGATAAAGTACTTACAAGATTAAAAGATAGTAAAGAAGGATTTATTTTAATTACTGATAAAAGTTCGCCAGATTCGATACGTTTTCATATGAAAATGAGTAAAAAAGCATTTAAAAAGGCAGTTGGTAATTTATATAAACAGAAACTAATTGTTATTGAAGAAGATAGAATTTTGTTGGTGAAATAGGTGTCCAGTTGGCAGTTTCAGTAGGCAGTAAATATGTTTTTTAATTTAGAGTTTTTTTATTTTAAGGCTGAATATTTCTTAATTATTCATGTATGTTTTTTAATTACTTATTACTCAATCTTAATATATTTTCATAAAAAGCGTCGGCATTTGGGTCTGATGCATCCATTTTTCCATATCCAATTTTATAATATTTTATGGCTTTTTTTATATTTTTACCTTCTTCGTAATAACGTCCAATATAATAATCACCTAAAGGAGACGATGGGAATATTTTCAAAATCATTCTTCCAAAATTCAGCAATTGATCTCCGTTCTCTTTTTCGATAATTATCTTTTCTACAGTAAAAATATCTTGCTCTCTAATTCCTAAATCACTTCCAAATAAAAAATCAATTTCTAAATATTTATTTTCTAAATAAGTGATGGCATCCAAAGGAGAGAGGTCTTTTACATTTTTGTCAAATTCTTCTTTAGAGATTGCAGAGTAAATTTCAAAAACTTTTGTGAGGGCTCTAGGAATGGCTTCAGCAATCGCAGAAGTGCTATTTTCTGTATTGAAAGTGTCATTAATAATATTAAAATTATTAATCTCTACGCTAGAAAGACCTTGTTGTAATTGATTAATTAATGTTTGTTTTCTATTAGAAAAAATATTAGAATTATTAGTGTAAAAGTAAAAAGTGTTATCTTCCTTCTGAAATCTTGCTAATTTATAAGCTTGCATTTGGCTAGCTATAAAATCTGAAAAAGTAGGATTAATACAGATATATGCATTAATAATAGGTGTTTGTTCTCCTAAAAAGGCAGTTATTAAATTTGCAGAGGTTCCTTCACCAATCAAAGTTATAAAGGGTGAAGTATTATAAGAACTTTCTATTTCAAAAATAACTTCATCTCTGATAAAATTATAAAAATTGGCGTTATTCTTAGTTAAGGTGCCATTATCCATATTAAAATAGGTGTCTTTTTTTCGGGTTTTAGCCATGTTAATCCCAATAATAATTTGTTTTGGCGCCTTATCTTTTGCGGCAAATAGCACTGCATTGCCCACATAAAGATCAAAAAGGTATTCAGCATCGAAAATAATTGCAAGTGGATAGTTTTTTTCTTCATCCTTATCATAGCCTTCTGGAAGGTATATTTTTATTTCTCTACTGTAGCCTAAATAGTCTGAGTCAATTGATTTTTTTATAATTGTCTGCGAATATGAACTAAAGAAAAATAATAAAAATATTAATGGCAGGGATTTCTGAATCATCATTTAGAATGTTTATTTTTGTAAGTAAAAATGTTTTGTTCTCTTTTAGAACGTCTAAAATACAAAAATATGATACAACCCAAGTGGAAAACTGTAAAGGAGTATGAAGATATTACCTATAAAAAGTGTAATGGAGTTGCAAGAATAGCGTTTAACAGACCCAATGTAAGGAATGCATTTAGACCCAAAACAACTAAAGAATTGTATGAGGCATTTTATGATGCAGGTGAAGATGTAAATATTGGTGTTGTATTGCTTTCTGCGGAAGGACCGAGTTCTAAAGATGGTGTATATTCTTTCTGTTCTGGCGGTGATCAAAAAGCACGTGGACATCAAGGTTATGTTGGTGATGACGGCTATCATAGATTAAATATTTTAGAAGTACAGCGTTTAATTAGGTTCATGCCAAAAGCAGTGATTGCTGTGGTACCTGGTTGGGCAGTAGGTGGTGGACATAGTTTACATGTTGTTTGCGATTTGACTTTGGCTTCTAAAGAGCATGCTATTTTTAAACAAACAGATGCAGATGTAACTTCTTTTGACGGTGGTTACGGTTCTGCTTATTTAGCAAAAATGGTTGGTCAGAAAAGAGCAAGAGAAATTTTCTTTTTAGGAAGAAATTATTCTGCGCAAGAAGCGTATGATATGGGCATGGTAAATGCCGTAATTCCGCACGAAGAATTAGAAGATACAGCATTTGAATGGGCGCAAGAGATTTTAGAGAAATCTCCAACATCTATAAGAATGTTGAAATTTGCTATGAATTTAACAGATGACGGTATGGTCGGTCAGCAAGTTTTTGCAGGTGAAGCAACGCGCTTAGCATATATGACAGAGGAAGCAAAAGAAGGAAGAGATGCCTTTCTGGAGAAGAGAAAGCCTAATTTTCCTAAAAAATGGATACCATAGTTATCTGAAAATCTAAAATTTATAATTAATTATAATGAAATCACAGATAGTAACATTTCTTATAAAATGTCCAGATCAAAAAGGATTGGTAGCTAAAATTACCACGTTTTTTTATGAAAAAGGATTCAATATTTTAAGTTGTCAGCAATATGCAAATGCTATTGAAGATACGTATTTCATGAGAATTAGATTAAATGCGGCAGGGACTAATATTTCTAAAGAAGCATTAGAAAATAATTTTTTAGAATTGGCAGCGCCTTTAAAGTTAGATTGGTCTGTGAATTACGGTGATAAGAAACAAAACATGGCCATTATGGTTTCTCATACAAGTCATAACTTATATGATCTGTTAGAAAGACAAAAAGAAGGTTTGTTAGATTGTGACATTACAATGGTTATTAGCAATCATGATAAATTAAGACACATTGCAGAAATGTTTAAGGTTCCGTTTTATTATCTTCCAGTAACAAAAGAAACCAAAATAGTGCAAGAAGCTCAGGTTATAGAGTTATTAGATGCTAATAAAGTAGATCTAGTAGTGATGGCTAGATATATGCAAATTTTATCTTCAGACTTTATCAATCATTACCCAGAGAGAATTATAAATATTCACCATTCTTTTTTACCTGCTTTTCAAGGAGCAAACCCTTATAAGAAGGCTTATGATAGAGGTGTAAAGCTAATTGGTGCAACTGCGCACTATGCAACTGAAGATTTAGATGAAGGACCAATTATAGAGCAAGACGTAGAGCCTGTTACACATGAAAGTACTCCAACAACTTTAAAGAGAATTGGTGCAGACATCGAAAGGTTAGTTTTAGCTAGAGCAGTGAAAAACCATTTAAACAATCAAATTATAGTCTCGGGAAATCGGGCAATTGTTTTTCCAGAAGCTGGGGAGTAAATTCGTTTTTAATTCTACTTATTTCTCTCAATTTTTTAATTTTCAATACATATAAATGAAAATAATCTGTATTGGGCGCAATTACGCAAAACACATTGAAGAATTAGCTAATGAAAGACCAGAAAGTCCTGTTGTTTTTCTAAAGCCAGATTCTTCTATTTTACCAAGAAAAAACCCATTTTTTATTCCTCCTTTTTCAGATGATGTGCATTATGAGGTTGAGGTTTTAATAAAAATAAATAAAGTAGGAAAGCATATTGATGCAAAGTTTGCACACAAATATTATGACGAAATTGGTTTAGGAATTGATTTTACGGCAAGAGATGTGCAAGCAAAGTGCAAAGAAAAAGGGTTACCTTGGGAGAAAGCGAAAGCATTTGACGGAAGTGCAGTTGTTGGCGAGTTTTATCCCAAGGAACAATTCGATTTAGACAATTTAAAATTTCAGTTATTAAAGAACGATACCCTTGTGCAGGACGGAAATACCAATGCAATGTTATGGAAAACAGATGAGTTAATCTCTTATGTCTCTCAGTATTTCACCTTAAAAAAGGGCGATGTTATTTTTACAGGAACACCTGCAGGTGTGGGTAAAGTTGTTGAAAATGATACTTTAAGAGGTGTTATTGAAGGTAAAGAAGCGTTTAGCATTAGAGTGAAATAATAAAGGAAGACTTTATGGGTTTTTAATCCCGAAATCTCGGGATTTAGAAATCTGAAATTTGAAATCAGTGTAGCAGTATGAAAGCAGAAATTATAACCATAGGAGATGAGATCCTAATTGGACAAATTATAGATACCAATTCACAATGGATTGGCAAAGAATTAAATAAAATAGGCGTTTCAGTGTATCAGATAACCTCTATTCAAGACGATAAACAACATATTTTAAACGCTTTTAAAGAAGCGCAAGAGCGTGTAGATATTGTAATTATTACAGGTGGCTTAGGGCCAACAAAAGACGATATTACTAAAAAGACAATTGCAGAATTCTTTAATGATACTGAGATAATAGTATACCAAGAAGTTATAGATCACATTAAAGGTTTGTTTAAAAAAATGAACCATCCTTTTCGAGAAATTCAAAGAACACAAGCAAATTTACCTTCAAAAGCAACACTTTTAAAAAATAGTTTTGGGACAGCGCCAGGTATGTGGTTTTATGAGAATGAAACCGTTTTTGTTTCGCTTCCTGGGGTTCCTTATGAGATGAAAGGACTAATTACTTCTGAAGTGTTGCCTAGAATTCAGCAACAATTTAAATTACCATTCATTATTCATAAGACAATTATGACCTATGGTCAAGGAGAAAGTACTATTGCCGAAAGAATAGAAGATTTTGAGAATAATTTACCGTCAGTAGTTAAGTTAGCCTATTTACCTTCTTTCGGTAGAGTGCGTTTGCGCTTGTCTGGGAAAGGAGAAGATAAAGCAGTCTTAGATGCATTATTAGATGCAGCAGTTGCGGAAGTTTATCAGTTAATTCCAGAAATTATTACAGGTTTAGATGATGATGCTTCATTAGAAAAAAGAGTAGGAGCATTGTTAAAAGCAAAAAATAAAACCATCTGTACCGCAGAAAGCTTAACTGGCGGGAAAATTGCAGCTACACTTGTTTCTATAGCTGGTGCATCTGCTTACTATAAAGGAAGTTTTGTGACGTATACTGCAGCAACTAAAATAAGTATGCTAAACGTGTCTGCAAAGACTATAGAAAAGCATTCTGTTGTAAGTAAAGAGGTGGCTTTAGAGATGGCAAGAGGCGCAAAAGAAAAGCTACAAACAAATTATGCAATTGCAGTTACTGGAAATGCAGGACCCACCACAGATAAGAATGATAAGAGTTTAGGAACTATTTTTATTGCATTAGTAAGTGATTCTAAGGAAGTTGTAGAAGAATTTAATTTTGGTCAGCCAAGAGAAAAAGTAATTAATAGAACTGTGAGTAAATCACTAGAAATTTTACAAAGAGAAATTCTTTAAAAATTTATTAAATTGTTTTGTTCAGAATTAGAATTATATGTAGATTTGCACCTCGTTTAGAGATAACAAAAATAAATACTGTCGAAAAGATGTCTAGAGTTTGTGAATTAACAGGAAAAAAAGCAATGGTTGGGAACAATGTTTCTCACGCTTTGAATAGAACAAAGAGAAAGTTTGACGCTAATCTAATGACCAAGCGTTTTTTCATTCCAGAAGAAGATAAATGGGTTACTTTAAAAGTATCTGCATCTGCTTTAAAAAATATTAACAAGAAAGGAATTTCTGCAGTTATGAAAGAAGCGAGAGTTAACGGATTTTTAACTAAATAAGCTCAAGCAGATTAAAATTATACAGAGATGGCAAAAAAAGGTAATAGAGTTCAAGTAATATTAGAATGTACAGAGCATAAAGGAACTGGGAAACCAGGTACTTCTAGATACATTACAACTAAGAACAAGAAAAACAGTCCTGATAGAATGGAGATTAAGAAATTTAACTCTATCCTTAATAAAATGACTGTTCACAAAGAAATTAAATAATTAAAATATCTAGAACTCAGAAAAGAGCATATAGATTTAAAACATTTAGACAATGGCAAAGAAAACAGTAGCATCTTTACAAACTTCTTCAAAGAGATTAAGTAAAGCTATAAAAATGATTAAATCTCCAAAAACAGGAGCTTACACTTTTGTAGAAGCAATCATGCAACCAGAAAAAGTAGATGGCTTTTTAGCTAAAAAGTAATATTTACTTCACAAAATATTTAAACTACTTTCTATTTTAGAAAGTAGTTTTTTTTGTGCCCTATTATTCCGTATTTTTGAACATTATCCAAAAGTTTACACTTAGAGTTTTTTCCAGGCTGTAAGTAGTTTTTTTTTACGGTAGTTAATGTGAAGTAGTTTTTTTACTTCCTTTGGTAATTTTGACTGTCGAAAACAGAGGTGCTCTAAGTTAAATAATTTGAAGTGATAATTTGATTCAACCCAGCAAATAGTATGTTTTTTAACAGATTGTTTGTGTTATATAAAACATAAAAATGAGTTTTTTTAAAAAAATATTTTCGAAAGAAAAAAAGGAAACATTGGACAAAGGTTTAGAAAAAACCAAGACTAATTTCTTCGATAAATTAACAAAAGCAGTTGCAGGAAAAGCGACTGTAGATGAAGATGTTCTAGATAATTTAGAAGAGGTTTTAGTAGCTTCTGACGTTGGGGTAAATACTACCTTGAAAATTATTAAAAGAATAGAAACTAGAGTTGCGGTGGATAAATATGTCGGTACAGAAGCATTAAATTCAATTCTTAGAGAAGAGATTGCGGGTTTACTTTCTGAAACTAATGTTGGTAATGAAACTGAGTTTAGTATTCCAAAAAGTAATACACCACATGTTATTATGGTTGTTGGGGTTAACGGGGTTGGAAAAACTACTACAATAGGAAAACTGTCAAGTCAATTTAAAAAACAAGGATTAAAGGTGGTTTTAGGTGCTGCAGATACTTTTAGAGCAGCAGCAATAGATCAATTACAAATTTGGGCAGACAGAACAGATGTTCCAATTGTACGTCAAGAGATGGGTTCAGACCCTGCTTCTGTAGCATTTGATACTTTAACATCCGCTGTAAAACAAAACGCAGATGTTGTTATTATAGATACCGCTGGTAGATTGCATAATAAAGTTAATTTAATGAATGAATTGACTAAAATTAAGCGCGTAATGCAAAAGGTAATTATAGACGCACCACACGAAGTTTTATTAGTATTAGATGGTTCTACTGGTCAGAATGCATTTGAGCAGGCAAAACACTTCACATTGGCAACAGAAGTAACTTCTTTGGCAGTGACCAAGTTAGACGGTACCGCAAAAGGTGGTGTTGTAATTGGTATTTCAGATCAATTTAAAATACCCGTAAAATATATTGGTGTTGGAGAAGGCATAGACGATTTACAAGTTTTTAATAAACACGAATTTGTAGATTCTTTTTTTAAGTAGCATTAAAACTCAGAACTCATTCAAAGCTCCTTTTATAAATTTGTAAAAGGAGTTTTTGTTTGGTATATTTGGTAAGTAAATTGATATTCCATGAAAAAAACCATATTCCTTTTACTTTTTATAACAACCGCAATAGGCTGTCAAATCAGTAAAGAAAAGCAACCTAAAGTCATTTTTAAAAAGTATAACGAAACTTTAGCATTAGAAAAGCAACAAAATCATAAGAAAAGTAGAATGCAATTTAAATTGCTTCAATCTAAATATTTAGATATGAACGCAATTTTTAAACCTTTTGAAACCGATTTAGAATATTTTTCAGAGGAGAATTATACGGCATTAAAACCATTTATTTTAGAGCAAGATATTCCTACGCTTCAAAAAAATATCAAAGCGGGAAATATTTCCTATGAAAAACTTACGTTATTTTATTTATATAGAATTAGGAAATTTGAAAGTGATTCTACAAAATCTTTAAATAGTATTATTAGTTTAAATCCGAATGTTTTAAAAGAAGCAAGAGCACGAGATAAAAACAAAAAAAAAAATACTAAGTATTCTATTTATGGAATGCCAGTTTTATTAAAAGACAATATTAATACCAGCAATCTGCCAACAACAGCTGGTGCACTTGTGTTGGCAGATAATACAGCTATAAAAGATGCTTTTATTGTTGAAAGATTGCGTAAAAAAGGTGCGCTTATTTTAGGGAAAGTAAATTTAAGTGAATGGGCTTATTATTTCTGCGTTGGTTGTCCTTTAGGGTATTCTGCAATTGGTGGTCAAACTTTAAACCCTTACAGTAGAGGAGAATTTGAAACTGGCGGAAGTTCTGCTGGAAGTGGTGTTGCAGTTGCAGCTAATTTTGCAGTGGCTGCAGTGGGCACAGAAACATCAGGTTCTATTACATCGCCTTCTAGTTTAAACTCTGTGGTAGGGTTAAAGCCAACTATTGGCGTGTTTAGTAGAACAGGTATTGTGCCTATTTCTTCAACATTAGATACTCCAGGTCCAATGACAAAGAACATTATAGATAATGCTATTTTTATGAATGCAATGCGAGGTTTTGATCAAACTGATGCAGCTTCTAAAGAATTGGCTGTAGATTACTTTAAAAACGGATTTAAACAAAAGCTGAAAGGACGGAGGTTAGGAGTTATAAAATTGCTTTTAACAGATTCTATCTATTTAGCAACGGTAGGAAAATTAAAAAGAGCGGGAGCAGAACTGATTGAAATAACACCTCCTGAAGTTGCTTTAAATGGTTTTTTAACCTTGCTAAATATTGATATGAAAAATGATTTACCAAAATATTTAGCAGCTGATGCAGACAAACGAATTGAAGTAACTTCTGTAAAAGACATTGTTGCCTTTAATTTAAAAGACAGTTTATTAAGAGCGCCCTACGGACAGCAGTTATTTGAGGGTATTGTCGAAGACACCACTACTTTAGCCGCATTAGAAATTATAAAAACGAATTTAACGAACAGCGGTAGAAAATATTTTCAAGCTTTAAAAGATGATGATTTAGAGGCTATTTTATCTATTAATAATTACCATTCTGGTTTTGCTGCAGTAGCAAATTACCCTACTTTAACTGTACCTATGGGATATAAAAATTCTGGAGAACCCATAAGTTTAACATTTATTGGAACGCCTTTATCTGAGAGAAAACTATTAGAAATAGGTTACGCTTTTGAGCAATTAACAAAAGTTAGAAAAATGCCTAAAAACTATCAATAGAAAGAATACCAATTGTTTAAAAAGCACTATTTTTGCAATCTTAAAAGAAGAATAGAGAACAGACGGTCTAAAGCTTTGATCAGCAGGCCAAAAACACAGATATGCGTACAAAAACTATTAAACAAAATAAGATTAACGTTGTTACTTTAGGATGCTCTAAGAATATTTACGATAGTGAAGTGTTAATGGGGCAGTTAAAAGCCAATGGCAAAAACGTAGTGCATGAAGACCCAGAAGATGACGGAAATATTGTAGTAATTAATACCTGCGGATTTATAGGAAAAGCCAAAGAAGAAAGTATAGATACTATCTTACACTATGCTAAAAGAAAAGAAGCGGGTGAAATTGATAAAGTATTTGTTTCGGGGTGTTTAAGTGAACGTTACAAGCCAGACTTAGAAAAAGAAATTCCGAATGTAGATCAGTATTTTGGAACACATGATTTACCTAATTTATTGAAGGTTTTAGAAGCAGATTACAAACATGAGTTAATTGGGGAGCGCCTAACCACAACACCAAAACATTATGCATATTTAAAAATTGCAGAAGGTTGTGATAGACCTTGTTCGTTTTGTGCAATTCCTTTAATGAGAGGAAAACACGTTTCTACTCCGATAGAAGATATTGTTACTGAAGCTACAAAATTAGCTGAAAAAGGGATTAAAGAAGTAATGTTAATTGCACAAGATTTAACTTATTACGGTTTAGATATTTATAAGAAAAGGGCGCTGGCTCAATTATTAGAAGCCTTGGCTAAAGTAGAGGGTATTGAATGGATTCGAATGCATTATGCATTTCCTACTGGTTTTCCTATGGATGTTTTAGATGTTATGAAACGTGAACCTAAAGTATGTAATTACTTAGATATTCCGTTACAACATATTAATACAGAGTTGTTAAAGTCTATGAAGCGCGGGACAACGCACGAGAAGACAACAGCTTTAATTTATAAGTTTAGAGAAGCTGTGCCTAAAATGGCTATAAGAACTACTTTAATTGTTGGATATCCCGGTGAAACGGAAGCAATGTTTCAAGAATTAAAAGATTGGGTAGAAGAAATGCGTTTTGAGCGTTTGGGTGCTTTTGAGTATTCTCACGAAGAAAATACAGGTGCGTATGTTTTAGAAGATGATGTGCCTGCAGAAGTAAAGTTTAAAAGAGTCAATGAAATTATGGAAGTACAGTCTCAAATTTCTTGGGAACTGAATCAGGCCAAAATAGGGAAAACCTTTAGATGCTTATTTGATAGAAAAGACGGAGAATATTTCTACGGAAGAACAGAATCTGATTCGCCAGATGTAGATAATGACGTTTTAGTAGATGCTAGAGAACATTATGTGAAAATTGGTGAGTTTATTGATATTGAAATTCATGAAGCTGGAGATTACGATTTGTATGGAACACCTGTTAAAAAACAAGAGAGACCTACTTCTTTAAATCAAAAGAAAAATTAGCTAAATACCTACAAAAAAACCACTCTTCTGAGTGGTTTTTTTGTAGGTATTGTATTAAATAATTTCTTATTTCAGTATATCAGAATTCAATAAGAAAACAGCATTGGCAACAAATAGTTTTCCGTTTTCCCAAAAAGATCTAAATAACGGATTGTCTACCATATAAATTATACTTCCACGTCCCATTGGTTCTTCACCAAATAGTAAAGATGTTGGCACTTCTTTTCTAGCTTTACTGCCTGCATAACCAGAAACGTTTTTGGTATCTTTATTAAAGTATCCAACATTATATCCTTCTTTTAAGTAATTGTAAGAAGTTCCGCTTAGTTTTAACGAAAAATAATTTTTGCCATAACCAAAAGCCAATGGATGGGAATTATCTAAAGTTGCTTTAAATATACTTCCTGTAATTAAATCTGCAACACTTTCGCGTTCTCTATCTGAAAATAGCGTTAAATTATCTGAAATACTGTCTTTATTTTCTTCAGGTTTTTTTGTTTTTAAAGCGAAATCATCTGTATCTGCAAAACTTTGTAAAGCGTTTCCAATGGCAATTAAAGTTCCACCTGCGCGGGTCCATTTTTTTACTTTCGTTAAGTTTATTTTGTTTAGCATATCACTATAATCTCCACTCGGCAAAATAAGTACGTCATATGTACTTAAATTTGTAAGTCTAAAATCACCAGAATTTATATTAGTAATTGGATATTGTAATTGTGTTTCAAAGAAATGCCAAACTTCACCAAAACTTAAAGAAGAGGTTGCCTTACCAGAAACTACGGCAATTTTTTGTTTGTTAATTGGTTTTACAGAATACGAGCCAAAATCTACACCCGTTTCAGAAAATCCTGTTGAAACAGCTGTTAAAACTCGTTGGTGTTCATTTGCAATGCTAATTAATTTTTTATCGAAACCTTTACTTTTATTATCATTCCTTAAAATGATTAAAGTTCCTTCATTAAAAGAAGTACCCTTTGTAGAAAATACTTTTTCAGTAAATCGCGGTATGATGTTGTGTTGCAGTAAAGCCCCTAAAAAAGTAGCATCATCTATGCTATTCCATTTAGAAAGGTATGCATATGCTTTTGTATCAATGGTATTTGTAATTGTTTTTTTTGGTTTACCTTCATTAGAATTTACACTATTTTTAGATGCAATAGCATTTAAACCATGAGCATATGGCAAAGACCAAGCAGTAATATCATAGGTTAAAGAATCGGCTAATTTTGCATTTGGTTCAAATAAAACCTTTACCATTTTACCTTTTGGTTGATTGGTATGCACTACTAAATCGGTATCATTAACAGCAAACTTATTAGTTAATTGATTGCTGTAATTATATCCTTTTACCGTTCCTTTTTTTGCATTTTCATACCTAATTTCATGGGTGTCTAATAATTTTTTAAGACGGTTCATTTTATCCTCATTCTCATTCTTTAAAACATAACTTTTGTAATTCAAGTTAGAATTATCAAAGAATTTCTTAAACTCAATATTTAATTTTTCAGCATTCTGAGAAGCAATTTCTACGGTAGACAAACCTGTTGTCATGTGATGAATTGCTCTATCTTTTAAAGTTAAAATTTCACCTTCATCTGTTTGTATTCCTAAGCCTGCACGTCCATGTCCAGCTTGCTCATAAGTCATACCAATAGCGCCCATATATGTTGGGTAGGTATCACCATAACTAGGATATAACAAATCAAAACTTTCTTTTGTAAAATACAGCCAACCTTCTTTGTCAAAATAACGCGCATGGTTTTTTCCTATTTGTGTTTGAAAATTTCGTTGCCAATCTGTAATAATTTCATGAAAAGGTTCTGCAGCTGGTGCAAAGTAGTATGGGTTATTAATGCCTTGTTCGTGAAAATCTACATGAATATGTGGCATCCATTTATTGTAAATAGCAATTCTTTGTTGAGATTCTACTTGTGTAACCCAAGCCCAATCTCTATTTAAATCAAATAAATAATGATTTGGTCTTCCACCAGGCCAAGGCTCTGAGTGTTCTTTAGCGTTCTGATCTACATTATACGGCGTACTTTTGACTTGATTGAACCAGTTTACATAACGGTCCCTACCATCAGGATTGATACACGGGTCTAGAATAACTACTGTATTTTCTAACCAAACTTCTTTGTTGGTTAATAACTCATATAAAGTTAACATTGCTGCCTCTGTGCTAGAAGCTTCATTTCCATGTACATTATAACTTAACCAAACAATAGCTTTCTTATTCGATGCGTTTCCCGCAATAATACCTGTTTGTGAAAGATTCTCTTTTCTAATACTTTCTAAGTTTGTAATATTTTTTTGAGATGAAATATAAGTCACATACAAAGGTCTATGTTCATTTGTTTCACCATATTTTTCTAACTTTACATTTCCTAAAGCAGTGCTTACATATTTAAAATAGTCTACTACTTTATGGTGTTTTGTATAGCGAGTGCCAATCTCATACCCTAAAAATTCTGATGGAGACTGAATTGATTGAGAATATAGAGTTCCTGCAAATAAAACAAGAACAAGTAGAGTTGCTTTAATTTTCATATAAATATTTAATTAGAAAAGTAAAAGTAAGAATATATTTTTACTTTTTTAGGCTCTTAATTATAGAACCTGTTAAAAGTTTGTTAGATTAAAATGAAGTGAACGACAAAGATAAAATATTTGTATTTTTATAAAAAATTTAAGCACTCAATAAACGATATGTCAAAAACAGCTTGTTGTAAAAAAAGTTTTATTTAATGATGAAAGTAACACAGATTCCATTTAAAGATACTGGTTTTTTCTCTACAACAATGCTTGATTATTTGGAGCAAAAAGAGACAATACAATCGTTTTACAACAATTTTCCAAACAATCTTGGTTTTCACAATCAAATTGAAGAGAAAGAAAATGCCCACAGTTTGCAGTCGAGATTGGTTTTAGTGGGAGCTTTAAAAAAGCAGTATGCAAATGTTGAGGTCTCTGACAAAACGCAAGAAAACATTGAATTATTAAAATTAAAAAATACGTTTACAATAACAACAGGGCACCAATTAAACTTGTTTACAGGTCCTTTGTATTTTCTATATAAAATTATTTGTGCTATCAATTTAGCAGAGGAACTCTCTCAAAAGTATACTGATAAAAACTTTGTGCCAGTGTATTGGATGGCAACAGAAGATCATGATTTTGATGAAATTAATTATTTTAATTTTGAAGGAAAAAAAGTACAATGGAATAGAACTGATGGCGGAGCTGTAGGGCGATTTTCTACAGAAGGTTTAGATGCAGTTTTAGACGTTTTTGCTACACAATTAGGGAGTTCTAAAAATGCTACATATTTAAAAGAATTATTTTCTAAAGGATACTTAGAGCACAATAATCTAGCAGATGCAACCCGTTATATAGCAAATGAGCTATTTAAGGAATATGGTCTACTAATTATAGACGGAGATGATGCGGCGCTAAAACAACTTTTTATTCCGTTTATAAAGGACGAATTAGAAAATCAAACTTCATACAAACAAGTATCAAAAACCATAAATAGTCTTAAAGAAAATTATAAAATTCAGGTAAATCCAAGAGAGATTAATTTGTTTTATTTGAGTAAAAACTCAAGGGAACGCATTGTTTTTGAAAATGGAATTTATAAAGTAAACAATACATCAATTACATTTTCTAAAAGTGAAATTTTAAAAGCAGTGGAAGAGAATTCGTTAGATTTTTCTCCGAATGTAATTATGAGGCCTTTATACCAAGAGGTTGTTTTACCAAATATTTGCTATTTAGGTGGCGGTGGAGAAATTGCATATTGGTTTGAGTTGAAAGCCTATTTCGAGAAAGTGAACATTCCTTTTCCTATTTTATTGTTGCGAAACTCTGTGCAAGTAGTTTTAGAAAAACAGCAAAAAAAGTTACACAACTTAGGTATTTCTCACGAAGAACTATTCTTAAAACAGCATAAATTACTGTCTAAAAAGGTGCTTGAAAATACAGCGATAAAAATCAATTTTAAAGAAAAAATTAAATTTTTAGAAAGTCAATTTTCTGAATTAAAAGAGGTAGCTAAAAAGACAGATATTTCTTTTGTGAATGCTGTAAATGCGCAAGAAAGAAAACAAGTAAAGGGGTTAGAAAGTCTTCAAAAGAGATTAATCATTGCAGAAAAAAGGAGACAAAAAGATTTGGTTGAAAGAATTACGGAACTTCAAAATGAACTCTTACCAAACCAGAGCCTAGAAGAAAGGCAGCGTAACTTTTCGGAATACTATTTGGCATTCGGAGATGATTTTATACAAGCATTAAAAGAATCTTTAAAACCTTTAGATTTAGCGTTTACTATTTTAGAATTGTAGTATTTATTCTTTAAGTGGGTAAAATTCATTGTAATTAGGAAGCAGTGCTGCATAATATTGTCTTTATGCAGCATTGTGAGCAAGAATAAGGTGGCAATCTAAAAATAAACAGTAATTTTACCAACGAATATTACTTCCTGAATTTCAGGTTTTGCAACGATACACTATATCATGAAAGAAAAGAACTTACACCCCAAAAATAAATTTAACAAAGGATACGATTTTGATGCTTTAATCAAGATAAATCCAAAATTAAAACCCTTTGTTGCTAAGAGTCAGTTTGATGTAATTACCATCGATTTTTCAAATCCGGAGGCAGTAAAAGAATTGAATAAGGCTTTGTTATTTTCTTATGATAAAATTGCGATTTGGGATTTTCCTAAACAAAATTTATGTCCGCCAATTCCTGGTAGGTTAGATTATATTCATTATTTGAATGATTTAATTTCTTCTGAAGAAAAAATAACTGTTTTAGACATTGGAACAGGAGCAACCTGTATTTATCCGCTATTAGGAGTTGCAGAGTATAATTGGAATTTTGTTGCCTCAGATATAGATTTTGAATCTTTAGATACTGCACAAGACATTATAGATGATAATAAATTAAGAGATCAAATAGAATTACGTCAACAATCTGACGAAAATAACATCTTAAAAGGAATTTTAAAAGACGGAGACTCTTTTTCTGCGATAATGTGTAATCCGCCATTTTTTAAATCGGCAGAAGAGGCACAGGGAGCAAATAAGCGTAAAAACAAAAACTTAGGAAATAACACGGTAAGAAATTTTTCTGGTAATAACAATGAATTGTGGTACGTTGGAGGAGAGAAAGCGTTTTTGCACAATTATTTATATGAAAGCTCTTTGTTTAAAACACAGAGTACTTGGTTTACAAGTTTAGTCTCTAAAAAAGAAAATATAAAAAGTTTACAGAAGTCTTCAGAAAAATTGGGTGCCATAGAGTTTAAAGTAATTCCTATGAGCCAAGGGAACAAAGTAACTAGAATTGCTTGTTGGAGATTTTAGTATTATTTTCATTACAAGGAAGCATTTCTAAATAATTTTTTAACTGCCTCTTTATATAAATTCAAAAAAAAACCGAAGCAATTTGCTTCGGTTTTTTTTTGAATTTATTAAATTATAGAGAAACCATAACGAGCTTTTCTAAGGATAAAATTTTATAAATGAATAACTTCGTCATAAGCATCTGCAACTGCTTCCATAACCGCCTCACTCATTGTTGGGTGTGGATGAATTGTCTTTAAAACTTCATGACCAGTTGTTTCTAATTTACGTCCTAAAACTGCTTCTGCAATCATGTCTGTAACTCCGGCACCAATCATATGGCAACCTAACCATTCACCATATTTCGCATCAAAAATTACTTTAACAAAACCGTCTTTTGTGCCGGCTGCAGTAGCTTTACCAGAAGCAGAAAAAGGAAATTTACCAACCTTTAATTCGTAACCAGCTTCTCTAGCTTTTGCTTCTGTCATTCCAACAGATGCAATTTCTGGAGTTGCATATGTACAACCAGGAACGTTTCCATAATCAATTGGTTCTGTATGCAAACCAGCTAATTTTTCTACACATGTAATTCCCTCTGCAGAAGCAACGTGTGCCAAAGCTTGTCCAGGAACAATGTCTCCAATGGCATAATATCCAGGGATGTTTGTTTGGTAAAAATCATTCACTAAAATTTTATCTCTGTCAACAATAATTCCAACATCTTCTAAACCAATATTTTCAATATTTGACTTGATTCCGACAGCCGATAATAAGATATCTGCTTCTAATTTTATTTCACCTTTCTTAGTTTTTACAGTTGCAACAACACCCTCACCAGAAGTATCAACGGCCTCAACTGAAGAATTTGTCATTATTTTAATTCCTGCTTTTTTGAAAGAGCGCTCAAATTGTTTTGAGACATCAATATCTTCTACAGGAACCACATTTGGCATATATTCTACAATGGTAACAGCTGTTCCCATTGTGTTGTAGAAATGTGCAAACTCAACACCAATTGCTCCAGAACCTACAACAATCATAGATTTTGGTTGGCTTGGCAACGTCATCGCTTTTCTGTACTCAATTACTTTTACACCATCTTGTGGTAAGTTTGGTAATTCTCTAGAACGAGAACCCGTTGCAATAATAATATTATCTGCACTGTATTCAGTTACGGTCCCGTCTTCAGCAGTAACGTCTACTTTTTTATCATTTTTTATTTTCCCAAAACCATCAATAATATCGATTTTGTTTTTCTTCATTAGAAAAGAAACACCTTTACTCATTCCGTCTGCAATACCACGACTTCTTTTAATTACAGCATCAAAATCTTTATCAATTGCTTCAGCTTTTAAGCCGTATTCATCTACATGCTTTAAATAATCATACACTTGTGCAGATTTTAATAAGGCTTTTGTTGGTATACAACCCCAATTTAAGCAAATACCGCCTAAAGATTCCTTTTCTACGATGGCAACTTTAAAGCCTAATTGAGAAGCTCTAATTCCTGTAACATAGCCTCCAGGTCCACTTCCAATAATAATGATGTCGTATTTCATAATTGTATTTTATCTTTTATTTTTTTTTATCTTTTGAAGCGTAGATATTTAACGATTGTAAATCTACTAACTTTTGTTCTTATTACCAACTGCATACTGCATCTGATTAATGTTTTTACATTCTTTCAGGAACGCGAATTCCTAATAAAGAAAATGCCGATTTTATAGTGTCTGCAACTTTCTTTGCCAACTGCACTCTAAATATTTTTTTATCTTGATCCTCTTCTCCTAAAATAGATACATTCTGATAAAAAGAATTGAATTCCTTTACTAAATCATAGGTGTAATTTGCAATTAAAGCAGGTGAATAATTAGCCGCTGCTTGCTGAATCGTATCAGGATATAATTCTAATTGCTTTAATAACTCTTTTTCTTTTTCATGCAAATCAATGGTTACTGCTTTTGAATAATTAAAGGTTGCTTTTTTAATAATAGATTGAATTCTAGCATAGGTGTATTGAATAAAAGGCCCTGTATTTCCTTGAAAATCTACAGAAGACTTCGGGTCAAACAAAATTCTTTTCTTAGGATCTACTTTTAAAATAAAATATTTTAAGGCACCTAAACCGATTGTTTCGTAAAGCTCATTTTTTTCTTCTTCAGAATACCCTTCTAATTTTCCTAATTCTTCTGAAATAGTTTTTGCAGTGGTTGTCATTTCCAGCATTAATTCATCCGCATCCACAACTGTTCCTTCTCTAGATTTCATTTTTCCAGAAGGTAAATCTACCATTCCATAACTTAAATGGTGTAATTGTTGAGACCAATCAAACCCTAATTTTTTCAATATTAAAAATAAGACTTGAAAATGATAATCTTGCTCATTACCAACGGTATATACCATTCCGCCAACATCAGGAAAATCTTTTACACGTTGTATGGCAGTACCAATATCTTGTGTCATATAAACTGCTGTGCCATCTGAACGCAATACAATTTTCTCGTCTAAACCATCTTCCGTTAAATCGCACCAAACAGAGCCGTCTTCTTTTTTAAAGAAAACACCTTTTTCTATTCCTTGTGCAACTACATCTTTTCCTAATAAATAGGTATTGCTTTCATAATATAGCGTGTCAAAATTAACCCCCATATTCTTATAAGTAACCTCAAAGCCACTATAAACCCATGAGTTCATAGTTTCCCAAAGTGAAACAATTGTTGCATCACCAGCCTCCCATTTCAATAACATTTGTTGTGCTGCTATTAAAAGAGGTGCTTCTTTTTTTGCTTCTTCTTCAGTTTTTCCTTCAGCAATTAACTGTGCAATTTCTTTCTTATATTCTTGGTCGAATTTTACATAATAATTACCAACCAATTTATCACCTTTTAAACCTGTAGACTGGGGAGTTTCTCCATTTCCGTATTTTTGCCAAGCCAACATCGACTTGCAAATATGAATTCCACGATCGTTTATAATTTGTGTTTTGTATACGTTTTTACCCGAAGCTTTTATAATTTCTGCAACAGAGTAACCCAGTAAGTTATTACGGACATGGCCTAAATGTAATGGCTTATTCGTGTTTGGAGAAGAATATTCTACCATTACTGCCTTCTCATTTGCACTTGGTGTAATAAAACCAAAATCTGCATTTGCATTTGCTGCATTAAAGAAGTTCATGTAAACAGAATCTTCAATAACCAAGTTTAAAAAACCTTTTACAACATTGTAATTTGTAATTTCTTTTACGTGGGCTACCAAATATTTCCCTAAGTCTTCGCCAATTTGAACAGGGTTCCCTTTTTTGTAGCGCAACATTGGAAAAACAACAACGGTAATATCACCTTCAAATTCTTTTCTTGTTGCTTGAAATTCTACAGATGGAATTTCTACAGTATATAAAGCTAAAAAACCTTCTTTTACTTTGGTTTCTATAGTGTTTTGAATATTCATTTACTTAGATAAATTGAATTACAAAATTAAGAATTTTATTTGTTTTTCAGATTGATTTTTCCGGAAGAATAATTGTAATTTTGCACAATGGAAAAATTTCTTGAACAACTCCCCAAATTAGCCGAAGAAGCAAAAAAAGAAAGTCAGAAATACTTCGCAAGGCTTAAGAAGCGCACTCCAAAAAGACTGGATTATTTAATGCAAGAATTGCACGAAGAAGAGTTTAAGAAAACAGACTGTTTAACTTGTGGTAATTGCTGTAAAACTACAAGTCCTATTTTTACAAACATAGATGTAGACCGTATTTCGAAGTATTTAAAAGTAAAGGGCGCGTTTTTTGTTGAGAAGTATTTAGAGAGAGATGAAGATGATTTTTTGGTTTTAAAAACAGCACCTTGTTCGTTTTTTGATGAATCTGATAACTCTTGTTTTATCTACAATGTAAGGCCAAAAGCCTGTGCAGAATATCCACATACAAATCGTAAAAAATTTATTGGTATTACAGATTTAACAATAGATAATACCACAGTTTGTCCTGCTGCTTATAATATAGTAGAGAATTTAAAGAAACGTTTGCCTTTAGAAGGGAATAAGAAAGTAAAGCGTTCTTAATTTAATTACGGGGTAAAAGACTTGTAATATTTTAAAAATAAAATCATTCAAACGAACACAAAATAGGGTGTTTGTTTGAATGATTTTTATGTTTTACCACAATATTACGATTTGCTTTTAGTCCTATTTTTACTAATTTTTTGTTATTTTAGACAAAATTAAGTATTTATGGAGACTATTTTTAATTATTTTGAAACGATCCCTTCTTCTCATAGAAGCATTATTTTAGTTGGTGGTATTACTTTTTTTTGGATTTTAGAAGGTGCCATTCCATTGTTTAAATTCGATTATAAAAAATGGAAACATGCGCTTCCTAATTTGTTTTTTACTTTGACCACCATCATTATTAATTTTGCATTGGCTTTTTTGTTGTTAGAAACAGCAGATTGGGTTTCTATAAATAATTTTGGTTTGATAAATTGGTTGCCAGAAATGCCACTTTGGTCATATGCCGCTCTAGGAATTGTTTTGTTAGATTTTTTCGGAGCTTACTTAGTTCATTTTACAGAACATAAAATAAAACCACTTTGGATGGTTCATTTGGTGCATCATTCAGATCATAAAGTAGATACAACTTCTGCAAATAGGCACCACCCTATAGAAAGTGTTATTCGTTTTGCATTTACTTTGTTGGGTGTTTTCATAGTAGGTACTCCAATTGCAGTTGTATTTATGTATCAATCGATGTCTTTAATTTTTACACAGTTTACGCATGCAAATATTAAAATGTCTGTAAAAGTAGATAAACTTTTGAGTTACTTTATTGTTTCTCCAGATATGCATAAAGTGCATCATCATAATACTTTACCTTATACAGATGCTAACTACGGTAATATCTTTTCTATTTGGGATCGACTTTTTGGAACCTATCTAGAGTTAGATAGAGAAAAAATTGTGTATGGAGTAGATACGTTTCCTGATGAAGTGAAAAATGCATCTTTAATTGCATTATTAAAACAACCTTTTCAAGGATATAGAAAACCAACCCATACAGAAGAGGTTTAGTTCTAGAGAAAAAATACCTTAGCAGTTTTGATAGCTATTTATAAATTAGATATTTTTTTCTAATTTTTTTAAAAGAGATTAAATCTTGTTCCCAAGTTTTTCTAATTTGTTTTTCTGACAAACCTTGTTCAATTTGTTCTTGCAAATTCTTTGTGCCTGCTAATTTGGTAAAGAAAGTATTAAAGAATTCTTTAGCAGTATTTTGTTGATATGCTTTTATTACGTAAGACAAGTCTAACTTCTGTAGGTTTTTTGCAGTTCTTAAATCTTCACCAAAACAACGTTTATTTTTATACTTTGGGTATTTTGATCCTTCATTTGCTTGCGGTGTAAAAGTAAAACTACTTTTTGTTACATACGGAGAGCCATACACTTGAAATTGCATTTCTGTTCCTCTTCCTGCAGAAATATTAGTTCCTTCAAAAAAACAAAGGCTAGGGTATAGGTTGATGCTTTTATCATTTGGTAAATTCGGAGACGGTTTAATAGGTAAACTATATGTAGTTTGATGGTTGTAATTTTTTAAAGGAATTACTTTTAAATCACATTGAATTCCGTTTTGCAACCATTTTTCACCATTAATCATTTTTCCGTATTCGCCAATGGTCATTCCATAAACAACAGGTACTTTATGCATACCGACAAAAGAAGTATGTTCTGCTTCTAAAACAGGACCGTCTATATAATGGCTATTCGGATTTGGTCTGTCAAGAATTATTACCTGAATGCTAGCTTCAGCACAAGCCTCCATTACATAATGTAAAGAAGAAATATAGGTATAAAAACGAGCACCAACGTCTTGAATATCAAAAATTACAATATCAATTCCTTTTAACTGTATTGCAGAAGGTTTTTTATTTTTTCCGTACAAAGAAATAATTTGCAAGCCTGTTTTAGTATCAAAACCATCTTTTACAACTTCACCGGCATCTGCTTTTCCTCTAAAACCGTGTTCTGGAGCAAATACTTTTTTAACTTCTATTCCCAGCATCAAAAGAGAATCTACAAGATGTCTTGCTTCTTGTTTCTTTTTATATATTTCTTTAAAAATAACTGAAGTTTGGTTTGCAACAACGGCAATATTCTTTCCTTTTAGTAAATTTACATATAAACCTGTGCGAGCTGCAGCTGTTTCAACTTTTAACTTAGAACTTTGGGCATAAGAAATCAGCTGTAAATTCAGTAAAAGAAATAAGAATAAATATGTACTTTTGAAAGGTTTAAAAGATATCATCAATTTGAATTACGAGTTATTTATTGCAAAACGCATTATTGCTGGTAAAAAGTATAAAAATAGCATTTCATCGCCAATAATAAAAATTGCAATTACCGCAATTGCGTTAGGAATTATTATAATGCTTATTGCTGTGGCAACTGCATCTGGTTTACAGACTAAAATTCGCGATAAAATGGCGGGTTTTAAAGGGCATGTCCAAATTGTAAATTACGACAATAATAATTCTGATGTTTCTACCACACCCATAAATATTGAGCAAGATTTTTATCCTGAATTTAAAAATATAGAAGGCATAAAAAATGTGCAAATATTTGCTTCTAAGGGCGGGATTATAAGAACCAATACTGATTTTGAAGGCATTGTATTCAAAGGAGTATCTAGCGATTATGATTGGTCTTTCTTTAAGGAGTATTTAATAGCGGGTGCCTTTCCAGATTTTGATCAGTCAAGAACTAAAGAGGTTTTATTGTCTCAAACAATTATGAATCGATTGCAATTAAAATTAAATGATACAATTGCAGCTACGTTTTTAAAAACCACTTCAAGTAAATTACCATCCAATAGAAAGTATCGTATTTGCGGAATTTATAACTCTGGTTTTGCCCCGTTTGATAAAAACATGATGATTGGCGATATTAGAGAAGTACAGCGATTGAATAAATGGACAGAGAACCAGGTAGGCGGTTTTGAAGTGTTATTGAATAATTTTAATGATATCGAAGAAAAAAGCGAACAAATTTACAGAGATATTAGTGGTACTTTAAATGCAAATTCAATTACAAAATTATATCCAACAGTTTTTGAATGGATTAAATTATTTGATAACAATGTTTGGTTTATTATTGGTATTATGATTTTAATTGCAGGTATTAATATGATCACTGCTTTATTGGTTTTAATTTTAGAACGCGTTCAGATGATTGGTATTTTAAAAGCCCTAGGAAGTCACAATGCTAGCATTCGTAAAATATTTTTATACAATGCTTCTTACCTTATTTTAAAAGGACTTTTCTGGGGAAACGTTATCGGTTTGTCCATAATTGGTGTTCAATATTTTTTTAAGATAATTACTTTAAATCCAGAAACGTATTACGTAGCTACTATGCCAGTTCATATTTCTATAAGTGTAATTTTGGCTTTAAATATAGGTACACTAGTTTTATGTTTTTTAATGTTGATTATTCCTTCATTTATTATTACTAAAATAAATCCATCTAAATCTATAAAGTTCGCTTAAAAAATTATTCTACGCTCTTAAACCAAGTAAAGTGTTGCTTTATAATCTTTTCTTTATTTTCCTCGAGATGTTTTTTAAAAGCTTTTGCTACTAGAGAAAGGTTTTTAGACTTTAGCCAAATTAAGTTCCAATTTGTTTCTAATGGAAAATCAGTCATCTCAATAATTTGTAGATCTCCGTTTTGTAATTCATTTTTTACACCAATAATTGGCATGATAGAAATGCCTAAACCGGCAATAATTGCTTGTTTTACAGCTTCGTTAGAAGTAAGTTCCATTTCTTTTTCAATTACTATTTTATGCTTTACCAAATATTTTTCCATAGCTAGGCGAGTAGCTGAGCCAGGTTCTCTAAAAATGAATAAAGATTTATTTAAATCCTTTAAAAGCACCTTTTTTTTAGAAGGATTAAAATCTTTATTAGCAACAAAATAAAGTTTATTTTTCATCAACTCTATGCGATCTATGTTTAGTTTTTCAGGAATTGTTGAGACCATAGCAAAGTCACATTCGTTATTCTCTAGGCTTCTTAGTACCGTCATTTTATTAGTTACATCTATTGTTAAAGATACCATTTCATTTGTTTTAATAAAGTCTGATAAGAAATAGGGCATGGTGTATTTTGCAGTAGATACAATACTTATATTTAGTTTACCAGCTATTTTTCCTTTAAAAATGGCCGATTTATATTTTATATTTTCTACTTGCTCTAAAATTTTAAAAGCAGTTTCAGAAATTTCTTCACCAAACTCTGTGATGTACAACTTTCTGCCGACTATCTCAAATAGAGGTAAATTAAATTGTGCTTGAAAATTTTTTAATTGTATGGATACTGCAGGCTGAGTTAAAAAAAGGTGCTCTGAAGCTTTCGTAACACTTTGAAGTTCAGCAATTTTTCTAAAAATCTCTAATTGATGTAGTGTATAGTTCATTAAATATTTTTATGTAATTCATTATAAATATAAATAAAAATTTATGAAAAAAAGGAACTTTCTTTACATAAGATATAAGTAAGAGGTGCGTTAATAAGGAATTGCTTTTTAAAATTCATGAATTTACTTTAATATTTAATTGCAGAGGCAAAACTATTAAAAATTTAAAGTTCTGGATAAAACACTATTTGGTTTTTGAACTATTTTTTTGATTAAATTCTTATCAATATGAAGGCAAATATAAGTTTAGTTGTGCAGAATTAAGTGAAAAATAAATAGAATGAACTTAAAGAGTAAAATAATAGACAGATCAATTTATTTAGAAAATAATGATAAAACTTTTAAAAACAGTGTTATATTTTTAACAACACTTTTTGAAATACCAGAAATAAGGAAATTAATTTTATCTGATGTTAGTAAATGCGGAGACTATATAATTAGCTACATAGGTAGTGAAGGAGAAGAATTAAGGATGGTAGCAATTGCAATAAACTTTTACGAAGCTATAGACATCTTTAATAGTGTTTATGGTTTTGAAATCACAGGGATAAGAGAGGTATAGCATTTTTGCTAAAAACTAATTAATACACAAACTATGGATAATATAACTTTAGAAAGATCAAAAGAAGGGAATGATTTACTGTTACATCAATTGAAATTAATTGAAGGTAAATTTACGAAAAGAGAGGCTTTAAATATCTTAAACAGTGTAGTAGATGTTAAAATAAATTTTCATAAACTACAAAGGTTATCGAGAATAGAGGGGAATGTTCAAGATACATGTGTTTTTGATAACTCTAGAATAAAAGAATTAATAAGTGATAAATCTAATGCTAAAGAATTTTTGAATTCATTGGAACTGGGAGGACGTGCACTTAAAATCACGAGTACTATACATATTTCTATAGAAGATTAATGGGTTGATTTGTTTTAAATATAGGAAAGTCTAAGTATCGGATTTTCCTATATTTTTTGTTTATAAACTATAGTTACACTTACAGCATATTATGTGATATTTTAGGTCTGTAAAATTTTGATGAAAAACTATTTTTTTACTAGGATGAGAAAAAGAGAGAATGAAAAGCAAGACCTTTAGGGAGCGCCCGTAAAATTATTTACCTTTGTCGTAGAATTTATAGCAATGAAATACGCAGAAAATATATTAGAAACTATTGGGAACACTCCTTTAGTTAAATTGAATGTTTTAACAAAAGAATTGCCATGTTTAGTGCTTTCTAAATACGAGACATTTAATCCAGGGAACTCGGTAAAAGATAGAATGGCTTTGCAGATGATAAAAGATGCTGAAGCAGATGGGCGTTTAAAACCTGGAGGTACCATTATAGAAGGAACTTCTGGTAACACAGGCATGGGTCTGGCTTTGGCTGCGGTTATAAAAGGGTACAAGTGTATTTTTGTAATGGCAGACAAACAATCTAAAGAAAAGATAGATATTTTAAGAGCAGTTGGTGCAGAAGTTGTGGTTTGTCCTACAGATGTAGAGCCAGATGATCCCCGTTCTTATTATTCAGTTTCTAAGCGTTTAGGAGAAGAAACGCCTAATTCTTGGTACGTTAACCAATATGATAACCCTAGTAATTGTAAAGCACATTTTTTAAGTACAGGTCCAGAAATCTGGGAACAAACAGCTGGGAAAATCACCCATTTTGTTGTTGGAGTAGGAACTGGAGGAACTATTTCTGGTGTTGGTACTTATTTAAAAATGATGGCAAAAGAAGCAGGTACTACTGTTAAAATCTGGGGAATTGATACGTATGGCTCTGTTTTCAAAAAATATCACGAAACCGGTATTTTTGATGAAAAAGAAATTTACCCATACATAACAGAAGGGATTGGAGAAGATATTTTACCATTAAACGTAAATTTTGGAGTTATAGATGGTTTTACTAAAGTAACCGATAAGGATGCTGCAGTTTATACCCAGCGCTTGGCTAAAGAAGAAGGGATGTTTTTAGGAAATTCTGCGGGGGCCGCAATAAAAGGTTTGTTGCAATTAAAAGAACATTTCACAAAAGATGATGTGGTGGTTGTTTTATTTCATGATCATGGAAGTCGTTATGTTGGTAAAATGTTTAATGATGAATGGATGAAAGCACAAGGTTTTATTGAATAAATAGTTAAAGAAATAAAAAAACGGGAAATTTAAATATATTTAGAAAATAAAAAAACCATCTCAAACGAGATGGTTTTTTTAACTAACTAATTCTAACAATGAAAAGAGGTTTACTAGGTCTCTAATAATTATAACATCAAGCATTATGCTAAACTTAATTATTTTTTTAAAAAGTATTTATTTTAAGTAATTTTTATACTATAAACAATAAAAACGATGCTCTTTAGAACATCGTTTTTACTTTAGTGGTGTATATTTATTAAAAAGTAGACTACTTTGCGTGTTTATGTGCTTTATAAGAAGATCTTACTAATGGTCCGCTTTCTACATACATAAAGCCCATTTCCAAGCCTAAGGTTTCATATTTTTTAAACTGTTCTGGTGTTACAAATTCCTTCAAAGGTAAATGTTTTTTAGAGGGCTGTAAATATTGCCCAATTGTAATGATATCGCAATTTACTTCACGTAAATCTTGCATTGTCTGCAGCACTTCTTCTTCTGTCTCTCCCAAACCTAGCATCAAACCCGTTTTAGTTCTCATTCCGTTTTCTTTTAGGTATTTTAAAACGCCTAAACTTCTATCGTATTTTGCTTGAATTCTAACCTCACGTGTTAATCTTCTTACAGTTTCCATGTTATGAGAAACTACTTCTGGGTGCACAGCTATTACGCGATCAATCTGTTTTGTGTTTCCTTGAAAATCTGGAATTAAAGTCTCTAAAGTTGTCGTCGGGTTTGCTCTGCGAATTGCATCTACAGTTTCTGCCCAAATAATAGAACCACCATCTTTTAAATCATCTCTATCTACAGAAGTAATTACAGCATGCTTAATGCTCATCAGTTTTATAGAACGTGCTACTTTTTCTGGTTCATCCCATTCAACCGTTTCTGGTCTGCCTGTTTTTACACCACAAAAACCACAAGACCGTGTACAAATATTGCCAAGAATCATAAATGTTGCAGTTCCTTCGCCCCAACATTCGCCCATATTAGGACAACTACCACTTGCGCAAATTGTGTTTAATTTATATTTATCTACTAAACCTCTAAGTTCTGTGTATTTTTTACCCACAGGTAATTTTACACGCAACCATTTTGGTTTTTTAGGTCTTTCTGGAAGTACTAAAGTTTCTATTGCCATTGTTCACTAAATTAAAGTGCAAATATACAAAGGAAAGATTTAAATACTTGTTAAAAACCAAACACTAAACCCAATTAAAAAAAGAATACCAATAACACTTAATCTTTTTAAATATATTCCTGGTTGGTGTTCTTTGGGTGTGTGTTTTCCAGTAATTAATTTAAAGTTTAAAATAGCATAAAAAGGTGCCGTTAAGAAAGATAAAATTGTCGCAGTCTTAACCAACAAGCCCATATTATCCATGAAATATTTTAAAATTAAAATAGTACCTATAAATAAAAAAAGAATCCAAAACCAATAGCCATATTTTAATTCTTTATTAAAAAGTAATTTTGTAGATCTATTCATGGCTCTAGGAGAAGCATCTAAAGTAGTAATAGTAGTGCTAAACATGGTTGTAAAAGCAGCTATTGCTATAAAAATATAAGAATATTGCCCTAGGTTTTTTGTATATAATTTTATTAGTTGGGTTGCAAAAACCCCACCTTTGTCAGAAAAAGTTTCTCCAGATTTATACATCACCAAAGCACCTAAAAGTACAAAGCAAATGCCTAAAAATAGTGTGCCTATGTACCCTATGTTAAAATCGAAAATAGCTTCTTTCCTTTTTGTTTTTATAATAGTAGTTTTATCTTTTTCCACGGACCAAATAGAATGCCAAATAGAAATATCTAATGGAGCTGGCATCCAACCTAGAAATGCAATTAAAAAAGTAAGTTCTACTGTGCCTGAAGGTATAATTTGAGTAACATCAAAAGCATCTTTGGTACTAAATAACGCAACACTAACTGCAATAAATGTGCTAATGGTTAAAATTACAATTATGTATTTCATTAAATTGTCTAGTAATTTATACTTTCCAACCATTAAAAAAATCAAACTAATAAAGAGGAGTATAGTGGACCATAAAACAAGATCATTTGTAAATCCAAAAAGTTGCGAAGCCAAACCTGCAGTAACAATAGTAACTGCTGCTTGTATGGTAAACATGGTAGCAAAATTTAGCAGGTAATAGGCAATTAAAACTCCTTTACCTAATTTTCGATAACCATCCAACAACGTTTCTCCTGTTGCAGCGGCATAACGAGGCCCAAACTGAAAAAACGGATACTTAAATAAGTGCACTAACAAAAGAGCCCAGATTAAGCCAAAACCAAATTCTGCACCTGCTCTTGTAGATTGTACTAAATGAGAAACACCAATGGCTGCACCTGCAAATAATAAACCAGGGCCTAAAGATTGTAAGAATGACTTTTTCATATCTAATTCTTCTTAATAATGGCTGCCAATAATTTTTTAGCACGCAATAACTTTACTTTTACATTGTTTATTGGTTCTTTTATCTGTTCGGCAATTTCTTTATAACTTAATTCTTGAAAATACCGTAACTGTATAACTTCTTGATATTTAGGTTTTAATTGTTTAATGTCTTTTAACAACGCAGCTAAATTTTGTTCTCTAATTATCTTGTCTTCAGGCGTTGGATTTTCATCAACTACCAAATATACTTTTTCTTGTTGTTCTTCTGAAGTTTCAGTATAAATTGAAGTATTTTTCTTACGAAGTAAATCGATATGAATGTTTTTCGAGATGGTGATTAACCAAGTTTTAAAAGTATATTTTTCATCAAAAGTATGTATTTTATCAAAGGCTTTAGAGAAAGTTTGAATGGTAATATCTTCTGCATCATTCTCACTTTTGGTTCGTTTTAGTTGATAATTATAAACATCAGTCCAAAAGAGGTTTAACAAGCACCGAAAAGCCGCTTGATCTCCATTTTTTGCTTGTATAATATGTATTTGAATATTTTTATCGTTTATTTCCAATAATTGGGGGTTTGAATCAACTTTTTGATAAATATACTACATTGAAATTTAATTGCAGGAAGTAGTGTTTTGTAGTATTCGTTATTTCTAGAGATAATTATTTGTGCTCTGGTTCTGAGCAATTTTCATATTGTTCAGGTGTTTTACCACAAAAACCACAAGCTTCACCATCTTTATTTAACATTGGGTTTTGACTTGCGCAGGTCCCTGCAAATTCGCCATCTTTTTTTGCCCAAATTTTAATGGCAATTCCAGCTACACCTAAACCTAATAGAATTAAAGTAATCAGTAATAATTTCATAAATAATATTTCTTCTACAAAGATACATATTCTTGTGCTTTCTTTAAAAGTGAACCACTATTTATTTGCTAGTGGCATGTTTTTTTGTAGTGTTTACTGCTTATGATTGTAGAGAATAAATTTAGAAGTTTTTAGAATACAATTTGTTTTGCACCTTTGCTAAAGTTATTATAAAAAGAAAGTTATTAATATTTTAAAAATGGTAAGAACGAACAAAAACTGTCTTTTTAGACAGTTTTTGATGCAGAGGTTTTATTTTGTGGGATTTTTTTAATCATTGTAAAGTTAGAAATTTTTAAAAGTTGTGGCTATTTTTTTTTAACTCAAAAAGTTCTCTCTTAAACTTTAAAACACTTTTTTTAGACAATAATTGTCCTTTTATATGAAACATGAATATAAGAGAACCATAATATTTTTTTTGAGCGATTCTAGTGTTATTAATAGGTATTCTTTTTTCTTAATTCTCCAACTTTCAATCCAAAACGTTCTTCGAATTTTTTACTAAAATAAGATCTACTATTAATTCCTACAGCATACATTACTTCGTTTATTGTCGGGAATTTACTTTTAACAATGTACTCGTAAGCTTTTAATAAACGCACTTCTAAGATGATGTTTACTAAATTTAGACCTAGTTTAGATTTTAAAATTTGATTTAATTTTTTCTGTTCATAACCACACATTTTAGACAGTATAGTTACATTAAATTCCGGATTTGTTAGATTGGAGAGAATACATTCTTTTATTTTTTCTACTAATTCAGCAGAAGAACTATCAAAATTAACTTCCTCTTGGATTTCAGCTTCTAGATTCAATATTTTTTTTCTATTCAAAGTGCGCTCAAGGATATATTGAACGCGAGACAAAATTTCATTCTTTGAAAAAGGTTTCTCTAGGTATTCATTCAAATTCAAAGTGTTTTTTAAATCTTCTAACTTGTTATAGAATACAGCGGTAATCATAATAAAAGGAATGTCTTTTTGGTCATCCATTTTATTAAGGGCTTCTTTAAATTTAGCACCACTTAAGAGAGGCATTCTTAAGTCTGATATAATCAAATCAAAAGTATGTTCTTTTATTTTTTCTAATGCTTCTGCTCCATTAAAAGCAAAAGTACATTCCAGAGTATCTAAAAATATTTCTTTTAAATACGCAATCATTTCTAGGTTATCATCCACAATTAATACCTTAGGGTATGTAGTGGTTTCTTCCGTGTTCTCCGCTGAATGTTTTTCAATAGATATTAAATTAAACTCCTTTGCTAAAGAATGTGTATGTAAAGTAAAGTTATTCAGCTCATATGGAAGATTTACATAAAAAATACTTCCTACATTTATTTCACTTTCTACACGTACTACCCCATTTAATTTATTAACCAACTCTGCAAGTAGAGACAAGCCAATACCAAAACCACCAGTAGATATATTTTGTTTGGTTTGATAAAAACGTGTAAATATCATTTCTTTTTCTTCTTCTGGAATACCAAATCCTTCGTCTCTTATAATAATTTCTATTCCTTCTAATGAAAAATAGATATTTAAATAGATATTTTTATTTGAATTCGAATATTTAATAGCATTTGAAATTAAATTATTTAGTATAATTTCTAAACTCTCTAAATCATAGTTAATATTCAGGCTATCCTTTGCATTCGTTTTATAATAAAAATGCATCTTTTTTACTTCAAAATCTGGAAGATAATTAGCTATTACTTCCTTCATAAATTGATTAAAAGGAAGGGTTGTCTTTTTGTTACTTATAAGTTTACCTTTCTTAGCCCTCAATAGTGTTAAAAAACTATTAACAGCGGTAATCATTTTTTGAGTATTGGCATAAGCCCTAGTTGAATACCTTTTTCTTTTTTCAACGTTTAGGCCGTTTTCTTGAAGGAGTGTTAAATATCCCATGATAGAAGTTATTGGAGTTCTAATTTCATGAGACATATTCTCCAAAAATCGTTGCTTTGATTCTAAAATAGTTTTTTCACTTAATATTTTAACCTCGTTTTGATATTCGGTTTTTTTCCTAAATGCTCTTGATACATAATAAATAGCAATTAATAGTACGATAATAGTAATCGAGATAAATATAATAAGTAACGTTGTGACTATGTAAAGAGAACGATTCTTAGTTATTACCGCATCTTTCGAGTCAGCAAGAGTTTTCATTGCAAGCAATTCTTTATTATATTTTATAAAGTAATTATCTAGAGCTAATTTAATTTGCGCAACCTTTCTATCGTTAGTATCTTTTAACAAACTGCTCTTTTGTAAAAAGGTAAAAGCTTTTTCGAATTTTTTAATAGAAGCGTAATAACGGCTTAAGAGCATAAAATATGTAGAATTTTCGTAATGCTCATTTTCTACAATAATTTCATTTATCTTTTTGAAGTAAGTATCTGCCTTTTGTACATTATTAGCTTCGAGCGCAAAACCTAGTTTATTCTGATAGTACATAATATTAGTGATATCAGAATTATTTTCTGTAGCACCATTTTGTTTATCTAAAAGTATTTCTGCCATATTAAAGTTCTTTAAACCTATATATGTTTTGAATAATATGGAGTTATATTTATCTTTTAAAACTTCTCTATTTATTTTAGTAGTATCTACTTTGTTTAAAATTTGTAATCCTTTTTTGAAGTCTCTTTTGCTGCTAAGAATGCTAGCTTCAACTACTTTAAGCAATTGCATATAATTCTCATATTTTAATCCTTTTGGCAGCGCTTTTATTATTTGAGATAATTCAAGTAAATAATTGTTTGCATACTCAAAGCTTTCTAAATCTCTTAGGAAATATATTGTGTTTACTAAAGGATAAATAAGATCTGTTTTATTCTTTCTAAGTCTATGTATTATAAGTGCTTTTTCATAGTTATTAATAGCTTTTATCATCCTATTATTTGATGCGTAGGCAAACGCTATTTTTCCATAAGATTTTGCTATGATTTTCTTTTCTTTAGTGAGGGTAGCTATTTGTTTTTGGTAATAAAGTACAGAATCAACAGCGTTTTTAGGTACATGAACATACATCATTAATCTGGTCATGGTAAGAGCTTCAAGCCTCATAAGATCGTTTAGGTCTTCATTTCTTATTTGCCGTATTCCCTTTTGATTCCTTAAAACATTGAGAAAAGGATATATGATTTTTGAAGCGAATTTATGGGAAACTTTTCCTTTTAAGGCATAGGAATTTTTATCAAAAAGACTTTTCAACGAATCTATAGATATGTATTGTGTGTTTTCTACTTTTTCTTTAGCCGTAAAAGTTTCTACTGGTTTCTGACACCAACAAAATGTGGATACAAGGCAGAAGGCAAAAATAATTTTTTTCATAGGGTATCGACTAGGTTCTGTTTAATTTATTCTCTGTAAAAGTAAACAAATCTCAAATTGCAATTGATTGTTTTCAAAAAAAAGAACAAATAATTACCTAATAGAGCGCAAATTTAAAAATGAAAGCTTCATTAGCTCCTTTTAGAGAGTATTGACAATATATTCATTGAGTAGCTTTGTAATGCAATTAATTAACTGATAAATCAATAAATCAATTCTTATTTTGAAAATTTATAATAACATTCTCGCATTTAGTTTTACTAAGAAAATACTATTTTAGGTTTGTGTCTTTATTAGTAGAAATTATATGAATTACACAAAAACAGCATTTGAATATAAAACAATACAATCACTTATTACGAAAAAACGTCATTTATTGAATTTCTAAGCTATAAAGTAAGAAGTAAAGTAAATTTGTGCGTTAATAGTATCTTCAAATGTCCGATAGCCCAATTAAGTTTGCCGCTTATAAAAAAAGTGCTCCAATTTTTAAATGATTGATAGAATATATGAAAAACCTTACAATTTTAATAGTGTTGTTTTTATTATGTAAGCAAACAATACAATCTCAAACTAATTTTACTGAAAACTTTTCTTCAGATAGCACCATATCTTATGCAAGTTTAGATTGGTTAGAAAATAACTCTTACACAGACAATTTAGACCTAGAAGAAAATTCTTATGTAAATAATAATGAAATAGTTTCTGATACTAATAATTCATCATCATTAGTTAAAAATAGCACTTTTAGGGAAGTTGCTAATGATGACTTTAAGAGTATCGAAGAAACAAACAACACTACTCAACTTCATTACATTGTTGAACAAGAATTTACAACTACTCTTTCTTTAGAAAATATAGCAGTAGCCAACCAACCTTTTCCAAATCCAGACACAGATGGAGATGGAGTAAATGACGATATAGATGTAGATGATGACAATGATGGTATTTTAGACATTGTAGAAGCGCAGTGTACATCTGTTCCAAATTCTAACAATAGCTTTGCTAATTCCGGTACATATAATTTAACAGGAGATAACGGAGGTTTAACAATAGACATAACAAGACTAGACAATAGTTTTAATATGGAGATTAATGGTACAAAACTTGTAACTACAGAAGTACAATTTGATGTATTCAGTTATAATTCCTCTGGAGGGCAATCATTGGTAAGATTTGTTTCAGACGATTCTGCATATGGAGAAAATGGAATAGGTGATGTTTGGAGTGTTGCTGATGGCTCATCAAATTCTGTATCTTTAAGCGTTGTTATAAATCCATTAGGTGAAGTTTCTCTTTATGGGAGTAGAACCTCCACTGGTCCTTTAGAACTGATGTATATACAAAATGGAGATCCACAATTTAATAATATAACTCTTAATGAATCTAGTAATAATACAGTTGTTATAACACAGGTACCAGTCGGTGCTACCTCTATATATGGTGGTTACTATTTTTCAGAACTTGTTTGCTCAGACCAAGATACAAACAACAATTCTGTTGTAGATCGTTTAGATCTAGATTCAGACGGAGACGGCTGCCCAGATGCTCTAGAAGGAGCGGGTACCTTTACAAGCTCAGACTTAGATGGTAACAACAGATTATCTGGTGATGTAGCCACTAATGGAGTTCCAACCCAAGCCTCAGGTGGCCAAGACGTAGGAACTTCACAAACCGCCAACCCAGTGTTAGTAGAGGCAGATAATATTGACTTAGCAGTAAGTGATGTATCCTATTCTTCTTTGGCAGCTGATGCCGTATTTACAATTACTGATGCTGTGGCAAACATTACCTATGAGTTGGTAGATGCCAATGGTGCTTCTCTAAACCCACTAGTACTTGCAACACAAGGGTCAAGTACAGGAGATTTAGATTTAACGATATTGGCTGCTAATGTCCCTACAGGGGCAACGTCTACTACCTTTAAAGTAGTAGCAGGAGGATCTAATGCTTGTACAGTAACTCTAACAGATAAGCCTACGTTAACAATAGCAGACACAGATTCTGATGGCGTAAACGATGTCTTTGATATCGACGACGATAATGATGGGGTGTTAGATACCGAAGAAGACTTTTCATTAGAATCATTATCCTTATTATGGTTAGATGCAAGTGACCCATCTAGCATTACCAAAGATAGTAATGACTTGGTGAGCCAGTGGAATGATAAATCTGGAAATGGACATCATGCTACTCAAAGTACACCTGCAAACCAACCAACATTTGACACAGACCAAATTAATGGTGGATCTTCAGATTGGTTAAATTTACCATCAGACATTTACGCTGGTAAAACAGAAGGGACTTTAATTATCGTAGGAGAGCAAAAAGGCACACATGCTGGATGGGGAAGTTATGGTAGTTCTAGTGACAATCATACTACTCATAGTAATCTTACTTTTTATGAAAGTTTCTTGGCAACAGCTAGATCTTACATTGGTATAGCAAGTGAGAGCCTGATGAACAAACAAGTAATTTATAGTACAATCAATGATGGTAGCACTTTAAAAGTAAGATTAGATGGAGAGGATATATCTCACAACTCGGTTGCTGGGATTACTTTTGACGATACGCCTACTTATTATGAGCTATTTAAGAATTATGCTAATTACACACTCTATGAAGTTATTTTCTTAGAAGATGACTCATCCATTCAAAAAGTAGAAGGTTACCTAGCCCACAAATGGGGCTTAGAAGGTAGTTTACCTGCAGATCATCCGTATAAAGATGCTGCAATATCTAATGATGTAGACCAAGACGGCATACCAAACAGACTAGACCTAGACTCAGACGGAGATGGTATACCAGATAATATAGAAGCACAAACGACTACAGGCTATATCGTTCCTGTGGCAGACAATACTGCTACCTATATATCTAACAATGGTTTAAACTCTGCCTATGTTGCTACCAATGGTATTACACCAATTGATACCGATAGAGACGGTGCTCGAGATTATCTAGACACCGATAGTGATAATGCTCAAACAGATGACGCCACAGAAGCAGGGGTAACCCTAAGCGGTGCAGATGCAGATAGTGACGGTTTAGACGATGGTATAGATACCGATGATAACAATTTTGGACCTGTAAATGCAGGCATTATCAATGTGTTAAATACCTATCCAAATACCACAGCGCTTAACGATGCTTCACTAGTAGACGTATTATGGCGTGTAGATTGTGAATTTGGGAAAATTACCGAAGAAATGTATGTAATTTCAGCTACAGGAAATGATCATCCTAATTGGGGTACAGATAATGGTGTTATAGGTGCCCCAGACGTTGAGGATTCTGGAGATAATAACGCAACAAGAATTTCATTATCATCATACCATTCTTCAACTCCAATTGTATTGACATACGCTCAATCTTTTAGTGCAGGATCAATAATCACTGTGTATGCCCGTCATTGGGCTACTGATTGGGAGGGTGGATTCACTATGGCCTTTTCTGAAGACAATTCAACTTGGACTTCAGCTTCTGAAACATTGAACATAGGAAGTACAACCTACACAACATTAAATTATTCAATACCAAGTTCATTAACAGGGAATTATAAATACATACAATTAAGTTCAACAAACACACCTGAGCGTACACTAACTCGAATAGACGCTGTAAAAGTGGCCTATGAAATTTGTAATGACTGTCCTACAGGGGTAGATGCACCGGTATTAAGTGCAACAACCATTACCAATGATTGTACTGATGCTGTTAATCCTCAAACCATGGATCTTACCAGCATTACTGCGAGCAACCTCCCTGCCAACACAACCTTAACTTGGCATACAGGAGTTCCAGCTACAGACGCCAACAAAGTAAGTGCTCCAGCAACAGCTGTAGCAGGTATTTACTATGCGTCTTTCTACAGTTTCACTAGCCAGTGTTACACACTAGATGGTGAAGCCGTTACCGCTGTAACTGCAGCCGGAGATTCAGATTGTGATGGAGTGCCAGATTCCACTGACATCGATGATGATAATGATGGTATTTTAGATATCGTAGAAGATAACCTTGTTTCTTCTTTAACTGCGGTAGCAGGTGCTTCAGCAATTACTATAGACTCTAATAATTTTACAGTAAACAACATCTCAGGCGGATGGGGTGCAGGAAGCGTTCATTCCAATGATTTAGGGATTGCGCCAAATGAAGATTTTACGCTTAGTTTAGAAGTTGAACTATTTTCTCAAAGGTACATCATGATTGGTTTAAATGCCTCAGGTAACAATAGTACTAATCATTATAGTGATATTGATTATGCACTTTATTTCTATGCAAATTCTGTAATAATTTATGAAAACAATAGCAGTAAAGGAACTCAATCTTCAGTAACTGCAGATTCAGATGTATTTTCCATAGAACGCGTAGGAACCACAATTACCTATTCAAAGAATGGAACTGTATTTTACACAAGTTTAACAGCAAGCAGTGCTACAGATTATTACATAGATAGTTCTATGCATGATAATGGTAACAATGGATACACCATCAGCAATATTTGGGTAACAACAGGATCTTCTTTCGACACCGACTTAGATGGCCTACCAAACATTAGAGATTTAGATTCAGACGGAGATGGATGTCCAGATGCTGTAGAAGGTGATGGAGTATTTACAAAGCTATTAGTAGATTCTTCAATAGACGGTGGAAATACAGGAAGTTCCTATACAGGAGTAAATTATGGAGTCATACAGAACCTAGGAAATGATGTAGATACTAATGGAGTTCCAACAGTGGCCTCAGGAGGTCAAGGTGTAGGGTCTGCATTAGACGCAGGTTCATCGTGTATTATTGCTTGGGATGGTAGTGAAAATAATGATTGGTTAGAGCCTGCTAACTGGAGCACAAATGCAACACCAGGAAGCAATGCTATTGTTACCATACCAAGTGGTTTAGATACCTATCCAACAGCTACTAAGTCCGTTTCGGTGAATTCAGTAATTATGAATTCTGGTAGTTCTTTAATAGCCAAAGATATATTTACAGGAGCTCTTACTTATAGAAGAACATTATCTAATTGGCATTTAATAGCATCTCCGGTAGTTGGAGAGACTATAGAAAACATGCTTTTAAAAAATAATTTTTTAGGACATACAAACGGGAATAAAGCGTTTGCTACGTATCAACCCAATATTGATGATGATGATGATACATGGAATTATTTTAAAAACACTACTACTGGTGCTATAATTTCTGGACAAGGATACTCATCAAAACTTGCAAGTGAAGGAGATGTTTCTTTTACAGGAACGATGGCAACAACTGATATTGCTATTTCAAGTGTTGGACAAACAATTGATTATAATTTAGTAGGAAATCCCTATCCATCTTATATTAGTGTAATAAGCTTTTTAAGTGAGAATTCAATTAGCTTAGAGGAAATGACTCTTTGGATGGACCATTATGATGATATTGAGCAACAAAGCGTATACATACCTATTTCACTTGTTACTCAGTTAAAATATATTGCGCCTGCGCAAGGATTTTTTGTAAAACCTAATTTAAGTACAAATTTAAATTTTAAAGAGAGTATGCAGTCGCATCAAGCAGTAGACACTTTTGAAAAAACAAGTTCTTCTGAAAGGCCAGAAATTAAATTGCTAATGACTAATGGCACATCTACGAAGTATACAGATATCTTTTATATAGAAGGCACTACTACCGGATTTGATAATGGGTATGATAGCTCTATTTTTAATAGTACAGAGATTTTCAGTATTTATACAAATACCATTACAAACAGTGCGGGTAGAAAACTAGCGATTCAATCTTTACCAGATTCAGATTATGAAAGTATGGTAGTTCCTGTTGGTATAACAGCAGATGCCGATAAAGAAATTACTTTTTCTGCAACAACAATAAAGTTACCAGCGGGTATTAAGGTGTATTTAGAAGATAGAGAACTAAATGTATTTACAGAATTAGTTACTTCAGATACTGATGTTTATAAAGTTGATTTAGCAGCAGCTGTTAACGGTGTTGGAAGATTCTATCTGCATACGTCACAAAAAGTTTTAGATGTTTCAGATGTTCCAATTTTAACAAATATTAAGATCTATAAAACAACAAACACCAATCTAAGAATTGTTGGTTTACCAGAAGGAGCGAAAGCACTTAAGCTTTACAATATTATTGGTCAAGAAATAATGAGTACTTCTTTTAATACAAATGGTGTTAAAGATATTGCTTTACCTAATTTATCAAAAGGTGTGTATAGCGTTCAACTTAAAATAGGATCTGAAATAATAAGAGAGAAAATATTCTTAGAATAAAGTAGTAGTAACGGTATTAAATAATCAAGAGAAATAAACATCATAAGATGAAAAATAATATAAAGCCAATAAAAGAGGTAGCGGATAAAATTACCCGAAAGGCTGCAGTTAAAAAGATAGGAAACTATGGAAAATACGCTGCATTAACAGCTTTGGGTAGCTATATGATTCTAAGTCCACAGAAAACACAAGCTACTAGTGCACCTGATATAGTCGGTCAGGGAGTGGGGTTTGGAGACTAATTTTCAACAAAACCCTAATAAAGCTTAAATAAAACAATGTTACCAATAAATAACAATAATGATTAATCCCTCTAAATGTCCAAAATGTAGTTCTACTGCTAAATATAGAATGAAAAGAAAAGGGTGGTTAAAATATATTGTTAATAGCAAAGCCTATTCTTGTGATAATTGTAACAAAAGGTATACAGTTGTTAAGCTGCTGTTTTTTTGGAAATTTTCTGTATAAATTTTAAAAAAGGGATTTAGGAGTTAAAGTAGTTTGCCATCCATTAGATGAGACTTTTAGCGCATTAACTACTGCTTCAAAATATTTAATAAAATAAGGCTACAAAGATTTTTGAAATGGAAAAACTGAATGAAGGCTATCTGAAAAGATAGTCTTTTTTTTGTACGTTTGTTTTGAATAAAAAACTATTGAGCGAGCAATATTTTATTAAAGAATTACAATTTAATTATTGCTGTTTTTCTGATAAAGTAAAGTTAAGGTGCCTAAGTTTAAAAACTAGCTTGTATCTAAAGACTATGTAACTCAATATTAAAAACAAAAGAAAAATGAAAAACCAATTTATTAAGAGCACAATACTTTTAGCAATGTTCTTTTCTGTATTTGCTTCTTGTAGCTCAGAAACTGAATTAAATGATGAAACTAAAACGATAAGTGCTTTACATCCTGCTTTTGCAGAGTTTGATACTAATGAAACAACAATTTATTTGTCAGGAGCCGATGTTGTTATTGAAACGACTGGATTGCCAAATCATACAACTCCATATTGGAGTGAAAGCCATGCACTATATGTAGCACCAACTGTCACAAACACAGGGCAAATGACACCAACAAGAATTGATACTTCTGGTCGAGATAATTCTTCTTCTGTTACAGTATCTACAAGTCCTGATTTAGCAAACTCAACAACAGCGACAGCATTAGGTGCTATTGGTGTTGCTGTAAGTGGTGCTTATCTTTATAACGATTAGGAAGGTAATGGTGCTTTAGATGCTGCTGTTGGTAGCTTAGATTATTCAGGAGCACACATTGGACCTACGGATTATCATTATCATTTAGAACCTTTAGCTTTCTCTGACGACGATGATAAATTAAATGGTATTATTTCGGATGGATTTTTTATCTATGGAAGGAAATGCAATTCAACGGGTACATATCCCACAAGTTTAGATGCTTCAGGTGGTCATACAAGTACTACTCAGCACGCAGATATAGCAGAATATCATTACCATATTATTAATGAACTTTATGCTACAACTGGAAGATATATAATTTTTGTAGGACCTTATCAAGGAACACCAAATGCGATTAACTAAGTATATTCTTTTATTACTTTTATGTGTTTTCGGCAGCTGTAAAAAACAGGGTACCAGAAACACTTCTATTTCTTTAAATAAAGAAATAGTAAATATCCTTATTAAAAAAGAGGAAATAAAATTAAACCCTTTAAAGGGGCAGTGGTTTTATAATCAAAAACCCTTTAATGGTTATGCTGTGGTGTATTATAAAAATAAAAGTATATCAGAGAAAATAGGCTTCTTTAATGGAAAAAGAGAAGGTCCATATTATAAATTATTTAAGGATGGTTCTATAAAAAATGAAGGATATTACATTCAAAATAAACTCCACGGAATAAAATTGAATTATTTTAAAAGTGGAAAAGTATATTCAGAATCTAATTATGTGAATGGTCAAAGACATGGTCTTCAAAAAATATGGTTTTTAAATGGACAATTGGCCAAAAGGAAAAATTTAAACAAGGGCAAAGAAGAGGGTTTGCAGCAAGCTTGGTTAGAGAATGGTAAGATATATGTAAATTATGAAGCAAAAAATGGACGTATTTTTGGTATGAACAGAGCCAATTTATGTTATAGACTTAAAAATGAAAAAGTTCAATATGCTAAAAAACAATAATTTACTTTTATTATTATTCCTGATTGTAATTGGATGTAAAGAGAACATCAAAACTCAAGAAGGCGGTAGCGCAGATGCTTTGCCTTTTTTTAATGAGGCATCTTTTACACCAAAATGGATTTCGTCTAAAAGTGCAGCGTTAAAAAGCTTTCATAAAATTCCAGATTTTGAATTGATCAATCAGAATGGTGAAAAGGTAACTCAAAAAACATTTGAAAATAAAATCTATATTGCCGATTTTTTCTTTACTACTTGCCCAGGAATCTGTCCTATGATGACAGATAGTATGCTGAAGCTTCAAGAAGAATTTAAAAATGATACAGCTGTTTTATTTTTATCACATTCTGTGACTCCAACAATAGACTCAGTTCCGAAACTTAAAGAGTATGCTTTAGAAAATGGCATTATAGATAAGAAATGGCACTTGGTTACTGGCAATAAAAAAGAAATATATGATTTGGGAAGAAAGTTTTACTTTGTTGAAGAGAATTTAGGCGAGCCAAAAGAAATTGATGCCTTTTTGCATACTGAAAACTTCGTACTCATCGATACAAATAAACATATAAGAGGCATATACAATAGTCTTAATAGGGCATCATTAGCACAACTTATTATTGATGTTAAGGCATTACGAAAAGAATAAATAAAATTTCAATTAATTTTAAAAAGGTTTATAACTTGTGGAAGTGAGACTCTTTTTATTAAATAATATTTACCTCAATTTCTAAAGAAATACCAAATTTTTGCATAATTGTTTCTTGAATTTTTTGTGCAAGTTTATAGATTTCTTTTCCAGAGGCATTACCATAATTAACTAAAACAAGTGCTTGTTTCTCATACACACCATAGTCTCCAAAACGTTTTCCTTTAAAACCAGCTTGTTCTATTAACCAACCTGCAGGAACTTTAACCTCAGTTTTAGAAACGTTATAACTTGGAGCTTTTGGATACTCTTTCTGAAGTTCTAAAAATTCGGATTTAGTAATCACAGGGTTTTTAAAAAAACTGCCGCTATTTCCAATTTCTTTTGGATCTGGAAGTTTCGATCTCCTGACAGCGATTACTGCATCAGAAATATCTTTTAAAGAAGGTTTTGTTATTTTCTTCGCTATTAATTCAGATTCAATTGCACCGTAAGAAGAATTTAGATTATGGTTTCTTTTAGTTAACTGAAAGCTTACAGCGGTAATAATATATTTTCCTTTTTCTTTAGTCTTAAAGAGAGAGTTTCTATATTCAAAATTACAAGATTCGTTTGAAAACTGAATTAATTTACCTGTTTCAATTTCTAGAGCTTCAACTTTAGTTATGGTGTCTTTTACTTCCACTCCGTAAGCACCAATATTTTGAATTGGGCAAGTACCCACATTTCCTGGGATCAGCGATAAGTTTTCTATGCCTCCGTAATTATTTGAAACACACCATATAACAAGTTCGTGCCAATTTTCGCCAGCATTTACAGTAAGATAAATAGTATTGTCATCTTCTCTATCAATAGAAATTCCTTTAATATCAAGATGTACAACTAACACTTCAATATCTTTTGTAAGTAACATATTACTTCCTCCAGAAATTAAGAAAATATTTTTTTCTATTTTTAAAACCTGTTGCAATTCATAAACAGAAGCCACTGAAATAAAACGTTTGGCATTTACGGCAATACCAAATGTATTAAACTTCTTTAGAGATATGTTTTCTTGAATATTCAACTAATTAGGATATTGTTTTAAGGCTGCTGCTAAAATTTCTATAGAACGGTTTAAATCTGTTTTGTTTAAAACATATGCCATTCTTATTTGGTTTTTTCCTTCACCCGGTGTAGAGTAGAATCCGCTTGCTGGTGCAACCATTACTGTTTCATTATTTAAATTAAAATCTTCTAACAACCATTGTGCAAAATGATCAGAATCTTTAACAGGTAATTCGGCTACACAGTAAAAAGCACCTTTTGGGTTTGCAACTTTTACACCCTCTATTTTTTCTAGTCCTGCAATTAATGTATTTCTTCTAGCTACATATTCTTCAATAACATCATCAAAATAAGATTGCGGCGTATCTAAGGCAGCTTCACTTGCAATTAATGCGTATGTTGGCGGACTTAATCTTGCTTGTGCAAATTTAATGGCAGTTTTTATAAATTCATCGTTTTTAGAAACAATACAACCTATTCTCGCCCCGCACATACTGTAACGTTTAGAAACAGAATCTATTACAATGGCATTGTTATCTATTCCTTCTAAGGATAAAACAGATGTATGTTTTAAACCATCATATGTAAATTCTCTATACACTTCATCGGCAATTAAAAATAAATCGTGTTTTACGACAATCTTTTTCAATTTTTCAATCTCTTCTTCAGAATATAAATAACCTGTGGGGTTTCCCGGGTTACAAATTAATATTGCTTTGGTTTTATTAGTAATTAATTTTTCAAACTCTTCAATTTTTGGCAGTGCAAAGTTATTTTCAATTTTAGAAATAACTGGCACAACGGTTACACCAGAAGCAGTAGAAAAGCCATTGTAATTGGCATAAAACGGCTCTGGTATAATAATTTCATCTCCAGGGTCTGTAATACTACCAATTGTAAAAAGCAAAGCTTCAGAACCACCTGTAGTTGCAATAATATTATTTGCAGTAACAGGTATGTTATTTTTCACATAATATTTTGCCAATTTAGTTCTGTAAGTTTCAGAACCTTCAGAACGTGCGTAAGCTAACGTCTCTAAAGTGTTGTTTTTAACTGCGTCTAATGCAATTTTAGGTGTTTTAATATCTGGCTGACCTATGTTTAAATGAAATACCTTAACGCCTCTTTTCTTAGCGTCTTCAGCAAATGGCACCAATTTTCTAATTGGCGATTCTGGCATTTGTATTCCTTTCTTAGAGATTAAAGGCATATTGGATTGTGTATAAAATTAACACTGCAAATTTGCGAAATATATTTTAGATGATGCCTCATATTACCAAAAGTTTAAGGCTTAATTTATTATCAAAAATAAGAGGACACAAATCTTTTTATTGTAAATTTATAAAAAACAGCAGCTTGAACAAAAGAGTACTTTTTATAGTAACTTTACTACTCCTTAGTTTTGTAATAAGAATCAATGCACAAAATGGATTCCGTTTTCAAAAAAAAACAAAATCGAAACAAAGAGTTTCTTTTAAATTAATTAATAATTTAATTGTAATTCCCCTTGAGGTTAATGGAAAAACACTTTCCTTTATTTTAGACACTGGGGTACATAAAACAATTATTTTTAATTTATCAAAAAATGACAGTATTGCTGTTTTAAATCCTAAAAAAATTCTTTTAAAAGGTCTAGGGGGTGGCGCTTCTGTAGATGCAGTACTTTCTGAAAATAATAGGATACGTATAAAAGATATGTTCAACGTTAATGCATCCATATATGTAATTTTAAAAGATGTTTTCGATTTTTCTAGTAAAATGGGCACAACGATTCATGGCATTATTGGTTATAATTTATTGAAAAATTTTACAGTAAAAATTAACTATAGTGCAGAGGAAATAACGTTCTATAATCCAGAAAAATTTAGGTTTAAAAAATGTAGAAAATGTGAAGTTTTACCACTTCAATTTCATAGAAAAAAACCTTACGTTAATGTTCAAGTTCAGTTAGATACTGTTTATAATACTTTTACTAATGTAAAAATGTTATTAGATTCTGGTGGAAGTGACGCACTTTGGCTTTTTGAAAACTCTAAAAAAGAAATTATAACTCCTAAAAAGTTTTTTAATGATATTTTAGGTGAGGGTTTAAGTGGTATCATTTATGGCAATAGAAGCAGGATACCAAGACTTAAAATAGGAGATTTTGAAATTAAGAACCCAACAGTTTCTTTTTTAGACACGCTTTCTACGAAGTTAGCAAGACGATTTAAACAAAGAAATGGTAGTTTGGGAGGTGGTGTTTTAAAAAGATTTACAGTTTGGTTAGATTACCCAAACAAACAAATAATGTTTAAGAAAAATAAATTTTTTAAGGCTCCTTTTAACTATAACATGAGTGGTTTAGACATTTTGTATAATGGCAAACAACTTGTTAGAGAAGCAACACAGGATATTTCTAATTACAAACTCTCTGAAAAGAATTCAATTACATTTTTTACTAATTTTTCATATAAATTCAAGCCTTCTTATAAAATTAAAACGGTTGTTAAAAATTCTAATGCCGATAAAGCAGGCTTAAAAGCAGGAGATTTAATTATAAGAATTAATAAAAAACCAGCATACTATTATAAATTAGAAGATATTGTTAATGAGTTTAGCGAAAAAGAGAATAAAAAAATTCAGCTTAAAATTAAAAGAGATGGTATTGAAATGACTTTTAAATTTCGTCTAGAAAAAAGGATTTAGTTATTAGAAAGAATACTTTTTTCTTTTTCTAAAAGCGCTACATTCGAAACTAAACCTTTAATTTTTACAATTTTTCTAGCAGTAATTGCATTCGATAGTATTGTTATTTGCTTAGAAAACCCACCAATTCTTTTCGTGTCATAAGAAACCTTTATTTCTCCTTTTTCTCCTGGCATAATCGGATTTTCTGGTTTTTTAGGCACTGTACATCCACAAGAAGATTTTATACTTTGTATTATTAAAGGTGCATCTCCAACATTTGTAAAGACAAATGTTCTTTCTCCTTCTGAGCCTTTAATTATTTTTCCATAATCAATGGTTTCTTGTTCAAATTTAAATTCTTGAGAATTTATTGATAAAGTGGCACATAATACTAAAAGAAGCGTTCCTAATGTTTTCATAATCTTAATTTTACCTTGCAAAATTAAGACTAATAATTTGTTTTAAAAAATCAACCACTTATTTTTTCTACAAAATAGATAATTGTATTTTTGCATCCTATATTTTCAAAACTATTCCAAAATATGACAATTCCATCTAAATATGATGCAAGCCAAGTAGAAGGTAAATGGTATGACTACTGGATGAAAAATAATTACTTTCATTCAACGCCAGACGAAAGAGAACCTTATACAATTGTAATTCCGCCACCAAACGTAACAGGTGTGCTACATATGGGTCATATGCTAAATAATACCATTCAAGACGTTTTAATTAGACGTGCACGTTTATTAGGTAAAAACGCTTGTTGGGTTCCAGGAACAGATCATGCATCTATTGCTACAGAAGCAAAAGTTGTTGCCAAGTTAAAAGAGCAGGGAATTAGTAAAAGCGATTTAACAAGAGAGGAATTTTTACAGCATGCTTTTGATTGGAAAGATGAATATGGAGGAAAAATTTTAGAACAACTAAAGAAGCTAGGCGCTTCTTGCGATTGGGAAAGAACTTCTTTTACAATGGACCCTGAAATGTCTGAGTCTGTAATTAAGGTTTTTGTTGATTTATATAACAAAGGTTTAATTTACAGAGGATTTAGAATGGTAAATTGGGATCCTGAGGCAAAGACAACATTGTCTGATGAAGAAGTGATTCATGAGGAGAGACAAGGAAATTTATACTATTTAGTATATAAAATTGAAGGTTCAGAAGATACGTTAACGATTGCAACTACAAGACCAGAAACTATTTTTGGAGATACTGCAATTTGCATAAACCCTAACGATGAGCGTTTTACGCATTTAAAAGGGAAGAAAGCGATTGTTCCTTTATGTAATAGAGTTATTCCTATTATTGAAGATGAGTATGTAGATATAGAATTTGGTACAGGTTGTTTAAAAGTGACCCCTGCACATGATGAAAATGATAAGAATTTAGGGGATAAGCATCAACTACAAGTAATTGATATTTTTAATGATGATGCTTCTTTAAATTCTTTTGGATTGCATTACCAAGGCAAAGACAGATTTGTTGTTCGTAAAGAAATTTCAAAAGAATTAGAAGAAAAAGGGTTTTTAGTAAAAACAGAAGTGCATACAAACAAAGTAGGAACTTCTGAAAGAACCAAAGCAGTTATCGAACCAAGATTGTCAGATCAATGGTTTTTAAAGATGAAAGATTTAGCAAAACCTGCTATTGATGCTGTTTTAGGCGAAGATGCTACGATTAACTTATATCCAAAGAAATTCGAAAATACGTACCGCCATTGGATGGAGAATGTTCGTGATTGGAATATTTCTCGTCAACTTTGGTGGGGGCAACAAATTCCTGCGTATTTCTATGGAGATGGAAAAGAAGATTTTGTTGTTGCTGAAAATATAGAGAATGCATTAATTCTTGCTCAAGAAAAAACGCACAACGCACAACTTACAATTAAAGACTTAAAACAAGACGAAGATGCTCTAGATACATGGTTTTCTTCTTGGTTGTGGCCAATGTCCGTTTTTGACGGAATTCGAAATCCAGAAAATGAAGAAATTAAATATTATTACCCAACAAACGATTTAGTTACCGGACCAGATATTTTATTTTTCTGGGTGGCAAGAATGATTGTTGCTGGATATGAATATAAAGATGAAAAACCTTTTCAGAATGTATATTTAACAGGTTTGGTTAGAGATAAACAAAGACGTAAAATGTCTAAATCTTTAGGAAACTCTCCAGATGCTTTAAAACTAATCGAAGACTACGGAGCAGATGGTGTGAGGGTTGGTTTGTTATTAAGTTCTGCTGCGGGTAATGATTTAATGTTTGAAGAAGATCTTTGTCAGCAAGGAAAAGGGTTTTCAAATAAAATATGGAATGCTTTCCGTTTGATAAAAGGTTGGGAAGTAGATGCTAGTTTACCACAGCCAGAAACTTCAAAAATAGGTTTGGTTTGGTATGAAGCAAAGTTTCAAAAAACGTTGGCAGAAATAGAAGATCATTTTTCTAAATATCGACTGTCTGACGCTTTAATGGCAATTTATAAATTAATTAATGATGATTTTTCTTCATGGTTATTAGAGATTGTAAAACCTGCATATCAGCAACCAATAGATAAGAAAACGTTTGATGCTATTATTGAAGTTTTAGAAAATAACTTAAAAGTATTACATCCTTTTATGCCTTTTTTAACGGAAGAAATCTGGCAATATATTGCAGACAGAACTCCCGAAGAGGCCTTGATTATTGCTAAATATCCAATCTTAAAAGGTTCTGATGCTAAAATTATTGAAAACTTTGAGTTTGCAACCGGAGTTATTTCAGGAATTAGAACCATTAGAAAAGATAAAAATATTTCTTTCAAAGATGCTGTAGAATTATTTGTAATTGATAATGACACCAATTCAAAGGAATTTGATGCTGTTATTAAGAAGTTAACGAATACATCAATTATAAAAACGGTTGCAGAGAAGGTAGAAGGCGCATCATTTAGAGTAAAGTCTAATGAGTATTTTGTACCTATTTCTATTGAAAATATAGATGTAGAAGCAGAAGTTAAAAAATTAGAAGGAGAGCTAAAAAGAGCAGAAGGTTTCTTATTTGGAATTGCAAAGAAGCTTTCTAATGAACGTTTTGTTGCAAACGCACCAGAACAAGTAATTACAATAGAACGTAAAAAAGAAGCAGATACAGTTGCAAAAATAGAAACGATTAAAAGCAGTTTAAAAGCTTTAAAATAGTAAACCATTACTATAACCTAAATATAAATTGAGTACCATAGTCTGGGCTTATAACCATTAAACAAAGTAAGAATGAAATCATTAATTATCCCTGTAACAATTTTTGCATTATTAGCAACATCTTGTGTATCAAAAAAAAAGTTTGTTGCCTTAGAAACTAAGTACACAGACGCCAAAGGAAACCTTCAAAAAACAACAGTAGAAAAAGATGCGTTAGCAGCAAAATTTGCAACTATTGAAAGACGTGTAGAAACCTACAATCAAAAAATAAATTCTTTAAAAAGTGATAATGTTACTTTAGAAAAAGAAAATAGCTTAAAGTTAGACATGGTTGGTAATACAGCTGTTATTTCAAAAGAAACAAGATTGTTAATGAATGAAACATTGGCAAAAGTTGATGCTAGCAAGCTTGCAGGAGCAAAGAATTTAAAGGATTCTTTAAATTTAGCTGTTGCGTATAACTTAAAACAATCTATAGATATCTCTGATTTAGAGAATTCTGATGATGTGAATATTAATATAGAGCAAACTGTTGTTATGATTTCAGTTTCAGATAAATTATTATTTAACACCGCAAGTTATCAAGTAAAAAGAGGTGCATACAAGTTAATAGCAAAATTAGCAGCTGTTATAAAATCTGAACCTAGTATGGATGTCATGATAGAAGGTCATACAGATTCTAGAACAATAAGTAATGCTGTTGTGCAAGATAATTGGGACTTGAGTGTAAAAAGAGCAACTTCTATTGTAAGACTTTTGGAGAAAAAGTATAACGTAGCAGGAAGTAGGTTGATTGCTTCTGGTAGAGGTAGTACAATGCCTTTAGTGGATAACTCAACAAGCGATAATAGAAGAAAAAATAGAAGAACTAGAATTGTGATTTTACCAAATTTAGATAAATTCTTTGCAATTTTAGCGGGTGAAACCGAACTAAAAAATTAGTAAGTAAACGTACTTAAATTTATAAAATGCGCTACATATAGCGCATTTTTTTTGTCTCCGTTTTAAATATTTGTAGTAATTAATAATTTGTTAAACTATAATTAGAAAGTCTAGATTAACGGTATTTATTTAAATATTACCTTTGAAACTTATAAAATGTATTTATGAAAATTATTGCGATGATTCCCGCACGCTACAGTGCATCTCGTTTTCCTGGTAAACTAATGAAAGATTTAGGTGGTAAAACAGTTATTTTAAGAACTTTTGAGGCTGCTTTAAGTACTAATTTGTTTGATGAAGTCTATGTTGTCACAGATTCGGAAATTATTCAAAAGAACATTGCAGATGCTGGTGGAAATGTAATTATGAGTAAAACTGCGCACGAATGCGGTTCTGATAGAATTGCAGAAGCTGTAGAGTTTTTAAATGCGGACATTGTAATTAACGTGCAAGGAGATGAGCCTTTTATAGATAAAACATCACTATCTCAGTTAATTGAAGTCTTTAAAGAGGATGTAAATAAAGAGATAGATTTAGCTTCTTTAAAAGTAGAAATTACAGACTTAGAAGATATAGAGAATCCAAATAATGTAAAAGTAATTACAGATGTAAATAACTTGGCAATTTATTTTTCTAGAAGTGTAATTCCGTTTCACAGAGATAAAGGTATTTCTGTAAAATACTACAAACATAAAGGAGTGTACGCTTTTAGAAAGCAGGCGCTATTAGATTTTTATAAAACACCCATGACGCCTCTGGAGGCATCAGAGAAAATAGAAGCAATTAGGTATCAAGAAATTGGAAAAAAGATTAAAATGGTAGAAACTGCCGTCGAATCCATTGGTATAGATACCCCAGAAGATTTAGAGAAAGCAAAAAAATACTTAAACTTTTAAAAATGTTTGAAGATATTAAGGTAATTGCTTTTGATGCAGATGATACTTTGTGGACAAATGAAACATATTTCAGAGAGGCTGAAGAGACTTTTGCAATATTGCTCTCTAAGTATGAGACTAAAAATAAGATAGATCAAGAGCTGTTTAAAACAGAAATTAAAAATTTAGAGATTTATGGCTATGGAGTAAAAGGTTTTGTGCTGTCTATGATAGAGTGTGCATTAACACTTTCTAATTATAAATTGCCACAAGAAACAATAGAAAAAATACTAGATATTGGTAAAGATATGTTAGAGAAACCAATAGAACTTTTAGACGGAGTAGAAGAGGTTTTAAAAGATTTACAAGGCAAGTATCGCTTAATTGTAGCTACAAAAGGAGATTTACTAGACCAGGAAAGAAAATTAGAGAAATCTAACCTTTTGCAATATTTTCATCATGTAGAGGTGATGAGTGACAAAAAAGAGAAAGACTATTTAAAATTAGTGAAGCATTTAGACATAGTACCTTCACAATTCTTAATGATTGGAAACTCTCTAAAGTCAGACGTTTTACCTCTTTTAAATATAAATGCAAGTGCAATACATGTTCCTTTTCATACCACTTGGGTTCATGAAGAAATTCCTGAAGAAGACCAACAAAAATTAGATTATAGAACTTTAGTAAATATCAAGGAACTTATAGCGCTCATTTAAATAAATAAGCTAACTTTGCACTTTTAAAATTAAAATATATTATGGCTAGCATAAAAAACTTAAAAAAAGATATCAATTATACATTAGGTGATATTATCGGTTTTGTAACTGAAAAAGTAGATCCTAAAGGAGATAATAAAGAGGTAGAAGCAATTATAGATGAAACTATAAATACTTTTGATGCTTTAATTGCAAAAATTAACCAGAAAGGTGTTGAGAACAAAAAGGCGCATTACCAGGGTGTAAGTGCAGATTTAGAAGCTAAAGCAGGTGAGTTAGTTGCTAAAATTAATAAGCTTTAATTTTAACATTTTTTAAACATTTTTTTAACTACCATCAACTTACAGTTGATGGTTTTTTTTATTAGCTTTGATTTGTTATACGAATTACGTCATTTGTGCGTTATGATTATTAAATATTAAATTTATGGCTAGAGCAATGTTCGAGTATACAAAGACTATTCTAAAGAAAGTTAGTTTTAATTCCGATTTGTTTTGTAAAGAATTAAAAAAAAGTTTAGACACTTTGTTGCCTTATGAGATAGAAGAATTAACAATTTGGCTAAAAAGTTTTATTGAAAATAAACCAGAGTTATCTATATGTATGACTTTTCTTAAATAAAAAAAAGAGGCATTCGCCTCCTTTTTAGTTTTAAGAAATAACTGTACGCTATTCTCTACTTGTTCTCCCTTTTCCATATTTACGCATTAATTCCCTAGCAAACTCTCTTTCTGAAAGATAGAGTTTCATTACTTTTTTATAGGATATAAATACAGTTACTTTAGAAATAAAAATTTCTTTTTTGTCGTTCATATTCTTATCTAAAGCTACTTTCAATAGTACTAATTTTTTTGCTTCAGATTCCTTTAAATTTCTCAGATCTCCAACTTCTTTTATTTTATTTTTAAATTCAGATCTAACTTTCATTTTAGAAAAATCTAATTCCTCTTGATGTTTGTGATATAGAGGCCAAAATTGATGTGCCTCAATAGCGCTTAGTTTAAGTTCTTGCGTAAGATAAGCAACTTTTAAGGCTTTAATCTTGTCTCTACTTTCTTTGTTATGTTGTCCAAAAGACTGAAAACAAATAAGAAATAGCGTTAAAATTATGATATATTTTTTCATGTTAATAGTTTTCATTGAGCAGATAGTTTTCTTCTGAGTAAATCATATATTCTTCAATTTCATCGTTTCTCAGCTCGGTTAAAGCAAAATTATTTTCATTAGAAATTTCACTACGCAGTAAAGTAGTAAAATCTTCTTTTGACAATTCATTGGAGTTTTCTAAAATCCAGTTTTCTATATCGGTTTCTCCAATTGTATTAAAATTAATTTCTGAATCATTTGAAGAGGTGAAATAATTAATACTTAAAAATAATGCTACAGATGCTACAGCGGCAGCAGGAATGTATTTTAAGAATTTACTTTTTAAAGAAATAACTTTTACCTCTTTTTTAAATCTTATTTTTTTAAGAATTGATTTTTCTACGGTTTGAAAATAATTTTCAGGAACGGAAAAGCCAGTTTCTTCTGGAAGTTCTTTTTCTATAAAAAAAGACGTGAGGCGATCATCAGCAGTATTAAAATAATCTTTAGGTACAGAAAAACCTGTGCTATTCTGTAGCACCGATTTTAAAAACGCTTCGCTTTTATTTGTTTCCTGTTTCATCTTATTGTTAGACCTTAATTTTTATTAAAGGTTTAATTTTATTTATTTTTTATATAACTTTCTATCTTCTTAACTGCGTGAAAATAAGAGGCTTTCAATGCACCAACGGAAGTTCCTAGTATCTCAGAAATTTCAGTATACTTTATGTTATCAAAGTATTTCATATTAAAAACTAATTGCTGTTTTTGTGGTAATGTAGCAATGGCTTTTTGTAAAATTTCTTGAATTTCTTCTCCAGTAAAATAAACATCATTTTCTAAGGTATTAACTAAGTATTCCTGCACTTCAGCGATGTTTACCTTTTTCTCTTTTGCGCGTTTATTTATGAAAGTAATTGCTTCATTTGTGGCAATTCTATACATCCAAGAAAACAATTTACTTTCTTGATTAAATTTGCCTATATTTTTGTAAATTTTTATGAAGGTATTTTGTAAAACATCATCTGTATCATCATGAGAGGTTACAATTTTCCGAACATGCCAATACAAACGCTCTTTGTAAAGAGAAATTAATTCTCTAAAGGCTTTTTCTCTTGTTTGAACATTTATTAGTTGTTCTATCAAAACAGTTTCATCTCTCAAGTAACTTACTTTTTTAGTTAGACAAAATGTTTTTCGAAAGGTTTAAAGTATTTTTAAACTATTTATTTCCTAGCTTTTGAATATCCAAATAAACGTTTTTGTTTAATAATTTCAGGAATACCTTTTGGCAACATTGCTTCCCAGCCATCCTCTCCATCCCTTACCATTTTTAAAACAGTTCTTGAGAAAATATCTAAGATTTCAGGATCAAAATCATCAATATTTACAAGCTTTCCGTTATTTTTAAAGAATTTATAAAGCTCTTTTACTCTTGGGTGTACTTTTAGGTTTTCACTATTAATGTAGGTGTCAGAAGCTTGGTCATGATAAGGATACATGTATACTTTTAAATCTCTATAGAAAAGTTTACCAAATGCTTCTAAAATTCCACCACTTAGGTTGCGATAGTATTTTTCATCAAAAATTTGAATAAGATTATAAACTCCCATTGCAATTCCCATTCTTTCTTTGGTAAATTCACTAAAATATTCTACCAATTTAAAATATTGTTGAAAATTGGTAATCATAACATTTTGCCCAAGAGAACAAAGTAATTCTGCTCTATCTAAGAAATCTCTTTCATTAATTTTCCCTTCAGCTGAAAGATTACTTAATGTAATTTCAAAAATAACCTGTGTATTTTCTTCTTTGACTTTCTTTTCTTTTAAAAATAGCTTTTTAGACTTTTCGTACATGTCCATATTTACCTTAGTTACAGGTCTAAAACTACCTCTTAAAGCCAATATGTTTTTTTTGTACAATACTTGCGCGGGTAGTAAGTTATTTCCGTCAGGTCCAAACATTACTGCATTTGTCATTCCGTTTTTAAGTAATTGCAAACTCATTAAACGATTGTCTACATACATAAAGCGAGGTCCAGAAAAATTAATCATGTCAATTTCCAACTGGTCATTACTTAAATTGTCATATAAAGATTTTACCAATTCTTTTGGATTGTCATTTAGGTAAAATGCCCCATATATTAAGTTAACGCCTAACTTACCAAGTGTTTCTTGTTGTAGTCTAGCATCTGTTTCTTTAAAACGGATGTGTACAATAATTTCATTATATTCTTCTAAAGGATCTAATTGAAAACGAATACCAATCCAACCATGCCCTTTAAATTTCTTTGCAAAATCAATGGTCGTTACGGTGTTTGCGTAACTAAAAAATAATTTATCTGGATGTTTAGATCTACTTAAACGATCTTCCATTAAATCGATTTCGTGCCTAAGCATTTTTTTAAGACGTGGCTGTGTTACGTAACGATTATCTTCTTCAATACCGTAAATAGCGTCAGAAAAATCCTTATCGTAAGCACTCATTGCTTTTGCAATAGTACCAGAAGCGGCACCAGATCTAAAGAAATTACGAGCAGTTTCTTGACCTGCGCCAATTTCAGCAAAAGTTCCGTAAATATCTGAGTTTAAATTAATTCTAAGTGCCTTACTTTTTGTTGTAGGTGCACTCGTTATTTCTTGATCTCCTTTTAAAGAAACTGACATAAATTGATTTTTATACTATTCAACAAATGTAATGAATTAGTGTGCCATCAGTCAATTTTTATCTTATTTTTGTTTCAATGAATATTGATAAAAAACTATTAAAAATTACGTTCTTAGGAACAGGAACCTCACAAGGGGTTCCTATGATAGCTAGTAATCATCCTGTTTGTCTATCTACAGATACCAAAGACAAGCGCTTGAGGTCTTCTATTTTAATTTCTTGGGATGATAAAACGGTTGTGATTGATTGTGGTCCAGATTTTAGACAGCAAATGTTGAGAGAAAATGTACAGCTAGTAAACGCAGTTCTATTTACCCATGAGCATTCAGATCATACAGCTGGTTTGGATGATTTACGCCCTTTTTGCTATAAAATAGGAGAGATGCCTATTTTTTTAAGTCAAAGAACATTAGATAGTTTAGAACAACGTTTTCAATATATATTTTCTCAAGAAAATAGATATCCTGGTGCACCAAGTGTGCAGCCAAATATAATAGAAAAAACTCCTTTTTCTTTACTCGGTTTAAAAACAACGCCTATCCAAGTAATGCATGGTAACTTGCCTATTTTAGGATATAGAATTCAAAATATTGCCTATTTAACAGATGTAAAAACGATTCCTATTGAAGAAAAGGAAAAATTAAGAAATTTAGATATTTTGATTGTAAATACCTTAAGAATAGAAGCGCATCCTACTCATTTTAATTTACAAGAAGCACTCGATTTTATTGAGGAAATACAACCTAAAAGAGCTTATTTCACCCACATAAGCCATAAGTTAGGTTTTCATGAAGAAGTTTCTAGAAAATTGCCGAAGAACGTTTTTCTAGCTTTTGACGGCTTAAAAATAGACGCCTAAATTTTCGATAACTGTGTCCGTAATTAAAACTTATTTTTGGCTTTATAGACTAATTAAACAATTTAATACCAGCGTTTCTTTTTCTTTTTAGAAGCTTCAGATTTTCTTCCTTTCTTATTCTTACTAACCGTGTTGGGTTGTAGTTTTTTATGCTTTGGCTTATCGATAACATAGGAGTGCTCTATAATTACTTTAATTGGTTTTTCAATTAAGGTTTCAATTAGCTTAATATATGCGTTTTCGTCAGGAGAACAGAATGAAAAAGCAATTCCAGATTTACCAGCTCTACCGGTTCTACCAATTCTATGAATGTAGGTTTCTGGGATGTTCGGAATATCGAAATTAATAATAGCATCTACATTGGTAATGTCTATCCCACGAGACGCCACATCTGTAGCAATTAAAATATGTGCTTTTTTTTCTTTAAAATCTTCAATAGCTTTATTTCTAACAATCTGTGTTTTATCACCATGAATACTGGCTACTTTGTATCCATTTTTAAGCAAAGATTCTTCTAATTTATCTACACCAAACTTTGTGCGTCTAAAAATGATGATTTTTCCATTAATAGTAGTTCGCAACAAGTCCAAACACAGGTCTGTCTTATTTTTCTTTGGAAGGTAGTATAATAATTGTCCTATATTTTTTGCGGTAGTTTCCTCTGGATTAATTTCAATAACAACCGGACTCTTAATAACTCTTTTTGCCAGTTCTACGATCTTTTCTGGCATGGTTGCAGAAAAGAGTAAGGTTTGCTTTTTCTTAGGACATAAGGCTTCTATCTTTTTAATATCAACAATAAAGCCCATGTCTAGCATTAAATCTGCTTCATCCAGAACAAAAATTTCTACAGCGCTTAAATCGATATGTCCTTGCATTTGCAGGTCAATTAATCTACCTGGTGTTGCAATTAAAATATCTATACCTTTTCCTAAAATTTCTTTTTGAGGTTCTAAAGAAACGCCACCAAAAACTGCTGTAGCTTCTAAATGAGAATACTTGCTAAAGCTTTTAAAGTTTTCTAATATCTGAATGGCCAACTCACGCGTAGGTGTCACCACCAAAGACCTTATCTTTTTATCTTTCTTTTCTACTTGCTGCTCATCAAATAATAATTGAACAATTGGCAACGCAAAAGCAGCGGTTTTTCCAGTACCAGTTTGTGCAGAAACAATTACATTCTTTTTTTCTAATACGAGAGGAATCGCTTTTTGCTGTACTAAAGTGGGTATTTGAAATCGCTCTTCAGCAACTGCTTTTAAAATAGATTTATGGAAAGGAAAATCAGAAAACTGCATGTATTATTTTTGGGACAAAGGTAGCTTAAAAGAAAGTATGTTTTTTGTTGAATTGCGAATTTAAAAGAGGAATTTCTGTAAATTCGCTATGGTTCATTATAGAGATTTTAAAATAAAGACAATTGTCTATAATAAGAAGTAATAGATTTAGTATTAAGAATGAAAGAAGCACCTAAAAAAATAAAGAAACCTTGGCCAACAAAAGCAGCAATGGAACAGGTGTACGAATTGAGGCTTTGGGGAGACGAAAAAACAGAGTTTTACTCTGGTTCGGGATCCCATCAATTGGAAATTGTAAAACCTTATATAGCAGCGGTAACCTCATTTTTAAGGTCTTTTAAAACACCAATTTCGGTCTGCGATTTAGGCTGTGGCGATTTTAATGTGGGCAAAGAACTGGTAATACACGCTAAAAAGTATGTTGCTATAGATATTGTAGCGTCATTAATAGCCTTCAATAAAGAAAAATTTAAAGAACCCAACTTAGAGTTTCAGTGTTTAGATATTGCTGTAGCTGCTTTGCCTTCGGGAGATTGTGCTATTGTTAGGCAGGTATTGCAGCATTTGTCGAATGCAGAAGTGCAGGCTATTGTAAATAAGTTGTTAAATTTTAAATACTTAATTCTAACCGAGCACATTCCTGAAGGAGATTTTATCCCTAATAAAGATATTTTATCTGGTCAAGGAATTAGATTAAAAAAGAAAAGTGGCATTAATTTAGTAGCGCCACCATTTCATCTGAAAGTAAAAGAAGAAAAACAACTGATTGCTTATCCTTTAGAAGGCAATAAAGGAATTTTAGTAACTACTTTGTATGTGCTTTTTTAGAGTCAATTAATTTGAATTTAAAAAAGAAATTTGTTAAAAGAGATCCGACAATTACAACTGGAATATAAAGCATTGTAAATGTTAAAAAAGACCCCATTTCGTCTGGTGTGTTATAATACTGCCGGTAGCTTTGAACTACTGCAGGAATAAAAAAAATTAAGGGAGGTAGTAATTTATTTACCAATTTGTGGTCGTGTGTTGTCGCACAATTTGAACAGTCAATTTGTTGTTTGGCGCTCCAAAAATTTTTATATACTTGCCAATAATTAAATTTTCGAGCACATTTTTTACAAGTATCCATCTTTTTGTAAGGGTTTAATTTTTTATTACTAAAATACTTCTTTTATTTATGGGAATAAAATACTTTATAAAATTTAAAAATTGGATCTTAATTTTTTGCAATAATTAAAAAGAATTTTTAAATCAAACTTAGAAACACTTCAATTTCTTCTTTTGTGGTAAAGAAATTCGGACTCACTCTTATGTTTTCTCCTTGCAAAGTAACCATTACTTTATGGGCTTTCAATTTTAAGAATAGTGCTTTCGTTTTTTCAAAAGAGTTTGCATAAAAATGAACAATGGCGCTTCTTTCTTCCTTGTTTTTGATGGGTGTTATTAAGTTGTAATTCTTTTTTAGAAGTCCGTTTATAATAAGAGTTGTGTTTTCTATTGCTTTTTCATAAACAGCTTGCACACCAATAGAAAGTAGTACATCTAAACCTGCAGACCATGCAGTAAATAGGGGATATGCAAGAGTGCCGGTTTCAAATTTTCTAGCAGTTTCGTGGTACGAAAGCTTGTCATAATTTATATGTGCTGCATACATTCCCGGTAGAACGGGTTGTATCATTTTTACAACACGGTTGCTCACATATAAGAACCCTGTTCCGTGCATTCCAAGAAGCCATTTAAAGCCACAGCCAGCCATAATGTCAATCTCATCATTTACAACATCAATAGGAGCCATGCCGGCGCCTTGAGCAGCATCAACAACAAATAAAGCATTTTTAGAATGTGCTATTTTGCCTATTTTAGATAAATTAGGTCTAAATCCACTATTAAAGCGTACCGCAGCGATTGCCACAACGCGCGTTTGGTTGTCTATTAGTTTTGCTATTGCTTCCGGATCGAGACTGTTGTCTTCATTTAATTTTGCAAATTTTATTTCTACACCTTTGCTTTCTAAATGTAACCAAGGGAATGCGTTGTTCCAATGTTCTTTTTCTGGAATAATAATATTATCTCCTTTTTTGAAATCAATGCCTTGTGCTATCATGCCTAAACCAACGCCAGTACTTGTAGTTAGAGCATATTCCTCTGGAGAACCACCTAATAAATTGGCTAAAGGAATTCGGATATCATCACGATTAAAGCCTTTTTTACCTTGAAAATTTAACTCTGATTGGAGATAGGTTTCCAACTTATTCTGAACACAGGTATTTAAAGGTGCTTGCGAAGCACTATTTAGATAAATTGCTTCTTTTGTAATCGGGAAAAGAGATCTAATTTTTGTGATATCCATATAAAGTTTCTTTTAGATGCTTCAAACTAAACTATAATTCCTAACACTTTAAGTTGCGCTACAAACGCGCTTCAATCCATTTTTTAAAACTATAAAAGTTTTGTGGTGCAACACCATGGCCAACGTTGTATTCTGAATACTCATTTTTAAAACCTAAATTGTCTAAAAACGGTTTTGAGTTTCTCGCCCATGCCACTGGTAAAACTTGGTCTACAGAACCATGAGAGCAGTAATAGTCTGTTTTAATATCTGTAGAAATGTTTTTTGGAAGCAACTCTGTGTTAATATAGCCGCTTAACGCAAGTACGTGTTGTATTTTGTTTGGATGGAAAAAGCTGAAAGAATAACTTAAAATTGCACCTTGACTAAAACCTAGTAAAAAAGTTTTTTCTGGGTTTGTAGTGTGTTTGTTTTTAATATCATCAATAAAACCAGCAATAGCGTCAAGAGCTTCTTTTGCTTCTTTTAAATCAGAGAACTTTCCATTTATTTCGTCAAAATTAATAGAATACCAAGCATAACCACCGTTTCCAATAGAAAGTGGTGCCTGTACGCTTACAATTAATAGATCTTCTGGTAACTCTTCAGCAAAAGAAAATAAATCATGCTCATTACTACCGTAACCATGTAGTAAAATTAATAAAGGTGGATTTTGAGATGCAATTTGTGGTTCTCTAACAATGTACTGTAGGTTACTCATTCTATATAAAATATGAATTAAATATTTTTAAACCATTCTTGAAACTTATCTCCTAGTAATGGTACTAATTTTTGCTGTTCTCTAAGTGCGCCTAAGCCACCCAATATAAAAAGTACTATAACACCACCTTTTCCAATATTGAAAGCTGTTAATCCAAAATACTCATAAACAATCCATTTATTTATGAAGTATAGAATATTTAATCCAAACGTCTGTCTAATATGAAAACTAGCAAAATAATTTCGTTTATTTTTATTTAAAAAGAAAGCAATTGGCGCTCCAATAACTGGTATGTAACTTATAAGTGCAGCAGTTTTGCCTTCTTTTATAGTATGATTTTCCATTGAATTATGAATTTAAAATCAGTTGTTTGTTTGAGAAAATACCGTATGCTTTTCCATTCATTTTTTTATTAAAAAAGGCACTATTTTTAGAGGTAGATAAGGCGTGTTCTTTAGTGAATGTATATTGTTCTTCAGGATTAAAAAGTGAAATCTCAGCTATTTTCCCTTCTGCAATAGAAATTGGGTCTAGGCCAAAAACGGCTCTTGGTTTTGAAGTGATACTTTCGATAAAATCTTCTAAAGCTAAAACTGAATTTACTGCTCCAAATAAACTTTCTAAACCAATAGTTCCGTCTTTTGCTTCGCTAAATTCTACTTTTTTATGTTCAATATCTATGGGGTTGTGGTCCGATGTAATAATATCGATAACACCTGTTTTCACCCCTTTTTGCAAGGCTTTACAATCTGCATTTGTCCTTAGTGGTGGGTTTGTCTTGAAGTTGCTGTCAAACTCATGCAACTCATTGTCTGTTAATGTTAGGTGATGTGCAGCAACACTGCAAGAGACTTGTAAACCGTTCTTTTTAGCCTCTTTAATTAAATTTACAGATTTTGCAGAGGAAATGGTTGGGATGTGCAATTTACCCCCAGTATACTCTAATAAAAAAAGATCTCTTACAATTTGTAATTCTTCTGCCAAGGCAGGAATTCCTTTTAAGCCTAATTTTGTACTATTAATACCTTCATGTGCTATTCCTTCTCCAGTAATTGATTTGTTTTTTGGAAAACTTAAGACCAAACCATCAAAATTTTGAGCATATAACAGTGCTACTTTCATTAGGTTATCCTGCTCTATTGGTTTTTTATAATCTCCAAAAGCAATCGCTCCAGATTGTTGCATATCGTACAGTTCAGCCATATTAATACCTTTACTCCCTTGGGTTAAAGCTGCAATAGGGTGGAGGTTTGTAGCGAAACCATGTGCTTTATTTATTAGGAATTCGACAGCAGACTTGTTGTCAATTATAGGATTGGAGTTTGCATTTACTGCAACAGCTGTAAAGCCACTTTTTGCTGCAACTTGCAATCCGTTTTTAATAGTTTCTCTTTCTTCATAGCCAGGTTCTCCAAGAGAAATACTCGTGTCAAACCATCCACAAGAAATATGAAGGTTTTCTCTTTCTACGATAGTGTATTCTTTTTTAGAAGGTATTTTACTATCAATTTTTTTAATACTACCGTCTTGAATTAAAATATCTTTTTTTTGCTGGTGGAAGGGACTTGAAGAATCTATAATCGTTGCCGATTTTATAAGCGTAATCATGGTGTATAGAATTTTAAAATCAAAATTTCTAAGAGCAAAGATACAATTGCCAAGGCTAAAAACCATTTCCAAAGCCAATGAACTTTATTATTTTTATTTAATTGTTTAAATACTTCAGTTATAGATGAAGAAACGGTACTATTTTCATTTATTTCTTTTAATCCGTTAGTATCTAGGAAATTCAATAAACTCTCCTCTTTTGGGTAATTAAAAGCCAAATCTTTAATTTTAGTATTTTCTTTTAAAACTTTGTAAAATCCAGCTTTTAGTGGTTGTTCTTTTGTTTTAAGAATTACTTTATTTTGGTAAGTTTGTTGCAGAGGTATAAAAGAAGCGTCGTTTTTAGCTATTGCTAAAATTTTATTTTTACGCATTTTAGTTTCAATTTCAATTGTGTTTTCTTGATCTATTCTATAAGCTAGTTTAGGGTACTTAAAACTCATCTCTCCAAAATTATAAAAAACAGGTACAATTAAAGGGGAATTTAAAAAATTACTATTTTTTTGATTCAAAGCACTAGAAACATAATAGGTTTTACTATTCGATAACTGACTTATAAAAGGCGTATTATTTTCAAAAGAGACAATTTTAGAAGTATTTCCTAGAATCGGGTAGTGGCTCTGAACCCTTGGATACTGAAAATTAGTAATTTTTTTTGAAAAAACATTTTTAAATAAAGGATGTGAATAATTAATATTTGTAATTTTTAAAGTATCTTTTTTCTTAGTTGTAATTTTTCCTAAATTTAGTTTTTTTAGTAAACTATTATAAGATGAAAGGACTATTTCTTCATTTGGAATAATCACAATACTTCCTCCATTTTTAGAAAAATAAACTAAGCTATTAATTAAGATTTCTGGAAGTTTTACTACTTCATTTAGTATAATTAATTGTTGGTTTTGGAGGGTATTGTAATTGATGTTTTGAATAGTGGAGTTTGTGAATTTAAATACTTCTTCTGTGTATATTTTTGATAAAAAATTAGCCTTCCTTCCAATCGCTAAAACAGGTATTTTTTGATTGTTGTTTAAAGCGAAGTAATATGTATTATCATGCAAAAATGTATCGCTAAAATTAAGTGTAATTTTACCTAATAAATTGACCGTATTTTGTAATGTAAATACAACGGTTTTCTTTGTATCTTTTTCGATAGGTACGGATTGTCTACTAAGTAGGTTTTTTCCATTGAAAACAGCAACAGGTACAATGTCTTTTCTAGGACCTTGATTTTTTATTACTACATTTAACCTAAAATTGTTTGCATTTTTATTATTGATAAAGACACTATCCACAGACAGGTTATCTTTTTTACTGGCCTCTAGTTTTATGGCTGAAAAAGCAGCTGTTACATTTGTAAACTTTTTATTGTAATTAGTCTGAAAATCAGAAATTAAGACTATATTATTTAAAGCTTTTGTTTTTATTTTTTTTTCTTTGTTTATCTGAAGAAATATTGTAGATAAACTTAATTTTTTTGAAGAATAATCTACTTTTAACAATCTATTTTTTAGAGCAGCTTTACTAAGGTCTTTATAAAATCCGGTATTAGTTCGTAATGAATATCTGTTTTTATCTGCAGTGTTTTCTATAATTTCTTGTACCGCTATTTTTAATAAATCACCCTTTTTTCCTTTGGTATTTATACTTAAAGAATTGTCTAAATAGATAAAAGTATGTTCTTTTTTATTGTAATCTTTATTACTAATAAAAGGTTGAGAAAAGGCAAATATAATTGCACTTAATAATAGCAATCTTGTAGCCAAAATTAACCATTTTTTTATATGAGAACTTTTGCGTGTTTCTTGCTGTATTTTTTGTAAAAAGGCAACATTCGTAAAAGGTACTTTTACAAACTTTTGAAGTTGAAAAAGATGTACCAAAATAGGAATAATTAATAACGCTAAAAAGTATAAAATTTCGAGATTTTTAAATTGCATTTATAAATACTTATTAAGTTGTGGCAGTATAAATTTATTACAAATAAAAGGATTTAGAAACACTTGTTCATTTCTAATTAAAACTTTTCAAAAACACCTAAGCCAAATAGAGCAAAATCATATTTTACAGGATCTGAAGCATCTAAGCTTCTTAGGTTTTTATCCAATTCAGCAACTGCTTTCCAATCGTTTTGTTTTCTTGGCAATAGTTTTAATTTTCTTGCTACATTTCCAGAATGCACATCTAAGGGGCAAGACAAATGCGATGGGTTGTGTGCGGGCCAGACTCCGAAATCTACACCAGCTTTATCATTTCTTACCATCCAACGTAAAAACATATTAATGCGTTTTGCAGCAGAATTTTTTAAAGGGTCTGAAATATGTTTTTGTGTTCTTTGTTGGTGTTGCACTTCAAAAAATAACGTTTTAAAGTTATGAATAGCAGTTTGATATGTTTTCGTTTGGTCTTGTATAGCAAGTGCTGTTTCTAATCCGCCATGCCTTACATATATGTGCTGTAAAGATTTTATAAACTGTTGAAAATCGATATAATTAAAAGTTCGATGTACAAAACCCTCTAAGCTCTTCAAGTCTTTTTCTTGATGATTTAGAATAAAGTCATGTGGTGAACTGTCAAGTAGCTCCATCATTTTATGAGCGTTTCTAATAATCATCGTTCTGTTTCCCCAGGAAATAATGGCCGTTAAAAACCCTGCAATTTCAATATCTTCTTTTTTAGAAAATAAATGCGGAATTTGAATTGGATCTGAGTCTATAAATTTCGGATTGTTATATAAAATTACTTTCTCGTCTAAAAATTCTTTTAGTTCAGCTTTTTTCATTTTCTATAATTTAATTCCAAATTTAAAACCTAATGAATAGTTTAACAAGGTTTTTTTACGGTAATCTTTAATTCCTCTTAAAGGAAAAGAAGGGAAAAGATCATCTTCATCATAAATTTGATGAATTGTTTTATTGTATTCTAAATTTAGGTAGTCAAACCTTTTAATTCGGATACCAAAGCCAGAATAAAAATCGAAATAGAACCTATTTCCAAGAGGAACTAATATCCCGTATTTTAGATTAAGAACTGCCACTCTTTTTATTGTGGCAAAATCATCTATGATGTAGTTATTTCGATTTGAATTATTTCTTTCAGAATAATTGATATGATCATTATACTGACTTCTAATTTCTCTGAATTCAAGCGCTATGTACTCGTTTAAATGAGCGTTTTTGCTTAAATTAATTCCGTTGTACCACTTTGATTCTAGGCGGTATGTTGTTGCTTTATCTTTAAGGTATAAAACGTTTGGTTGTTTGTAATTAATAGCACGAACCTGCACACCGTATGCTGCACTTAAACTAAGGTTGTCTTTAATAAAGTATTCTAAACCTAAACTGAGAATAGGTATAGAAAAGAAATCAAACGTTAGCAAAGGAGTCGTAAATAAGAAAAATTTGTTTTTAGGCAGCAGTGCTACTTTTTTATGACTGATAACTATTTTTTGTGATATGCTGTCCGTTACAAAATGCAAATTGTGTTTATAAGTAAAACGCTTGTTGCTTTGAAGGTCTATCAGCATTCCTGAACCAAAAGTATAAGCGTTCAACCATAATATACTCGACAATTTTGGTTTTAAATAAAAATCTTGTTTTAAACTGTCTTTTAAAACTGATATTTTAATGGTTTTCTTTGAACGAAGCGGTCTTATTGTACTTTGTTTTTGGTTCGTGAATATGGTGTCTTTATTGAAGACAATTTTACTCTCAGTATCCGAAGAAATTTTAAGTATTGTTTTTTTTCTATTTAATAGGGTTGCACATGAGCTTAATGTGATACTTATAACTAAAAAGATTCCCAGTTTTTTTATCATGATTATTTAAATTAAAAACTCATTGTAATTAGAATGCCATTATAACATCCATGCAGTAACATAGACCACAGTAATCCGAAGCGCACTCGAATATAACCAAAATAACTACCAACAAGTAATTGTGGTAAAACTAATAAAGGGGTTAAGAGTAAAACATTTGTAGTTAATTCAAAATTAAAAATATGTATAAACCCGAAGAGTGAAAAAGAAACATAAAAGGCATACTTAAATGATTTAGGTTTTTTAAATAGCGTCATTGGAGCTCTAAAGATTAATTCTTCTATAATTGGCGTTATAATAGCTGCTATTAGTAAAATTTCAAGAATACCCATACCCTTAAACATTTCTTCTACCTTGTGGGTATCCATTTTTACAAGATTTAATTCTTCAATAACAAAATAAAATGGGGTAACGATTACACTAGTTATTAAACTAATGATTAAAAGGTGAAAAAATATTTTAAATTTATCATTCAAACTTTCATTTGAATCTTTTTCTAAAACTGGGTTTTTTAAATAGGCTATTAAGTTTTGAAAGGTTTCCTTCATCATATATTTTTAAAATTAGTAGCATAAAGGAGTAGAATGTTACAAATTTAAACAATTACACCATCCTTCATGGTTAACTTTCTATCCGCCATTGCTGCTAATTCTTCATTGTGTGTAACAAGGACAAAGGTTTGTCCGTATTCATCACGCAGTTTAAAAAATAGTTCGTGTAAATTTTTCGCAGATTCACTGTCTAAATTACCACTAGGTTCATCTGCTAAAATAACAGCTGGATTGTTAATTAATGCCCTAGCAACTGCAACCCTTTGTTGTTCGCCACCAGAAAGTTCATTTGGTTTGTGGTTTATTCTATGAGACAATCCTAAAAAATCTAAAATTTCTTTTGCTCTTTTTTCGGTTTCTTTTTTTGATTTTTTCCCAATAAAAGCAGGTATACATACATTTTCTAATGCTGTAAACTCAGGTAATAATTGATGAAATTGAAATATAAAACCGATGTGATTATTTCTAAAAGAAGACAATTCTTTGTCTGATAAATTTTTAATAGAAATATTATTTAAACAAAGGTTAAAATTTTGAGTAGGTAAAGGCTTGTCTAAAGTGCCTAGTATTTGAAGAAGTGTTGTTTTTCCTGCTCCAGAAGGACCAACAATAGCAACAATTTCTCCTTTTTCAATGTGTAAATTTACACCTTTTAAGACTTCAACTTCACCATAATATTTGTGTATATTTTTACAAACAATCATACCTTCTCTAATTTAGAAACGAATGTATAAAAAAGAAATTAGAATGCCATAAATGTATTTTCAATTTGAGATTTAATTGTAAACATAAATATTTAAATTTTTTTTTATTTTTTATTTAAAACGTTACATAAAATAACTTCTGAATTTGTATTTTTGTCACCGTTTTAAAACAGTTATAGAATGAACTTACACGAATATCAAGGAAAAGAAATATTAAATAGTTTTGGCGTTAGAATACAGCGTGGAATTGTTGCGAATACTCCTGCAGAAGCAGTAGCTGCTGCAAAAAAACTTACTGAAGATACAGGAACTGGTTGGCACGTGATAAAAGCACAAGTTCATGCTGGTGGTCGTGGTAAAGGTGGAGGTGTTAAGTTGGCTAAAAACTTACAAGAAGTAGAAAGTATTTCTAATGATATTTTGGGAATGATGTTAATCACTCCTCAAACTTCTGCCGAAGGAAAATTAGTAAACCAAGTTTTAATTTGTGAAGATGTGTATTACCCTGGAGATTCTGAGCCAGACGAATATTATATGTCTGTTTTATTAAATAGAGCAACGGGTAAAAATATGATTATGTATTCTACGGAAGGTGGAATGGATATCGAAACTGTTGCAGAAGAAACTCCACATTTAATTTTTACAGAAGAAATTGATGCATTATTAGGTATCATGCCTTTTCAAGCAAGAAAAGTTGCTTTTAACCTAGGTTTATCTGGTGTTGCTTTTAAAGAAATGACAAAATTTGTAACCAACTTATACAAGGCATACATTGGTTCAGATTCTGCTATGTTTGAAATCAATCCAGTTTTAAAAACATCTGATTCTAAAATTATGGCAGTAGATGCTAAAGTTTCTTTAGATGAAAATGCTTTATACAGACATAAAGATTATGCAGAAATGCGTGATTTACGTGAAGAAAATCCTATAGAAGTAGAAGCGAAGGCCGCTGGTTTAAATTATGTAGATTTAGACGGAAACGTGGGTTGTATGGTAAACGGAGCTGGTTTAGCAATGGGAACTATGGATTTAATTAAAGAGTCTGGTGGTGAGCCTGCTAACTTTTTAGATGTTGGTGGTACCGCAGATGCAGAGCGTGTAGAAAAAGCTTTTGGAATTATATTAAAAGATAGTAATGTAAAAGCAATTTTAGTAAATATTTTTGGTGGTATTGTTCGATGTGACAGAGTTGCACAAGGAGTTGTAGATGCTTACAAAAGTATGGGTGATAAAATTACCGTGCCAATTATTTGTAGGTTGCAAGGTACCAATGCTAAAGAAGCGAAACAGTTAATAGATAATTCTGGAATGGAAATTATTTCTGCTACAGAATTTCAAGAAGCTGCAGATAAAGTGCAAGAAGTTTTAGAAGCTTCATAAAGTTTCTTTACAATAAATAAAAGAAAGCCTCACAATTTGTGAGGCTTTCTCTTTTTTTAATTTATATTGAATTTAAAAGATACAACATGAAAAAACTTTTAATATTACTTTTGTTACCATTACAATTAATATCTCAAATCACCCCTAAATCGGTGCTATTTTGGAATACCCTTGAGCAACATTGTGGCAAGGCGTATGAAGGAGAAATAATTGAAGGAGGTAAAGAAGGAGATGGTTTTTTAGGAGAGAAATTAGTGATGTATGTTCGTTCTTGTGAGGAGAATATAATTAGAATTCCTTTTTTTGTTGGTGAAGATAAGTCTCGTACTTGGGTCTTTAGTATAAATGATAAAAAGCTAATTCAATTAAAACATGATCATCGACACAAAGATGGTTCAGAAGATGATGTAACGCAATATGGTGGTACAAGTCCTAATACAGGACTAAAAGATATTCAGTTTTTTCCTGCAGACCAAGAGACCTCTAATTTAATATCGTATGCTTCTAATAATATTTGGTGGGTTACAATAGATGCAATAAGTTTTACCTATAACTTAAGGAGAATTGGAACCGATAGAATTTTTTCTGTGAAATTTGATTTAACGAAAGCAATAGAAACTCCAGGCTCACCTTGGGGAAGTGAAGATTAACTCTTTTGGTACAATAAAAAGAAACTAATATATATATCAGTATTCTCACCTAACCTCAAAGCAAATATCTTTTAATTAGAATAGGTTAATTATTTTTTACTATTTTTATGAGGTGCCCTTCTATATTGAGGTAGTACAATCCTACAGAAAACTGTGATAGGTCAATTTGCTTATTGTCTCCAGTTAGATATCCTTTAGATAAGCACTGCCCTAATGTTGAAATTATTTTGTAATGTACGTTTTTATAAATCTGTAAATTAATCGTATTTTTTGCAGGGTTGGGATATACTTTAATAGCTAATTCTTCGTTGTTTACAGCTAATGACTCACATTCGAAATTTTCCTGAATAACAGAAGTAGCTACTGGGTTTGATGAAATATGGTCTTTTAATGGAGAACAATAACAGTTGTCTCCTTCTAAATATAATTTAATCCATGATAGCGCTATTTTTCCTACAGCTCCATCCCCTCCATTTGGCGAATTGGCTACATAGTGGTTTCCATTTTTAATTTCGAATAGTACTTTATTAGTGGTACTTGGTGTTTGATTATAATGAATATTTGCCTGTTGTGAAGAAGGCGCTATCGCATCATTCTCACCACTAAAGATTAGCACAGGACTTGAGTGATTTAGTTGAGGGTTATTTAGATATGGACATAGGGCAACAACAGCAGCGATAGTGTTGTCAATTACAGCAGCCCTTTGCGCGCCTCCGCCACCCATAGACCAGCCACTAACGGCCAATTTATTTAAGTCAAGCAAACCTTTGAGAGGAGACGATGCTCTATCGTTTTCTTGTTTTATAGTTTCTAAGGCATCTAAGAGAGCTATAGCGCGTGCCTCGGGATAATCATAAATAGAATTTGTACCAATAATAATGCTTACTATTCCGTGAGATGCATAGAAAGGGCCCCATTCTTCAACACTTGATGGAAGTGCTGTAAAACCAGGCACGATCGCAATACTTGCTAAAAGCTCAGTCTTGTTTGTTGGGTAGTAAATAGTTGCTCCAAAATAATCGGGACCATTTCGTATTCCATCTATTTCAGTTATAGTTTCTACATTATAAGGTCCAGGATTGGTTATGTTTTCTATTGCTAAGTCATTGCATTGCGCAACAATTGTATTACTGCATAGCAGTAGGATAAAGGAGAGCACTATAATAAATTGTGATTTTTTCATATTTTTTTTAAATATAAAGAGCTACAATTTCTCTTTTAAAATAGCAATTTCATCCCGTAGTTTGGCAGCCACAATAAAGTCTAATTCTTTTGCAGCAGCTTCCATATGTTTGCGTTTTTCTCTAATGCGTTTTTCTATTTCTTCTTTTGGTAAATACTGTAAATCTTGCTCGGCTGCTACTTGTTTTGCATTGTCATAATGGTAACTTGAAACTGCCGATTTTGTTAAAGTATCATCTATTTTTTTATTAATTTGAGTAGGCGTAATGTTATGCTTTGTATTGTATGCTATTTGTTTATCTCTTCTTCTGTCCGTTTCTTCTATGGTCTTTTCCATACTTTTCGTCATCTTATCTGCATATAAAATTGCGCGCCCATTTACATTTCTAGCGGCCCTTCCAATCGTTTGTGTCAATGATTTTACATTTCTTAAAAAACCTTCTTTATCTGCGTCTAAAATTGCAACTAAAGATACTTCAGGCAAATCTAAACCTTCACGTAATAAATTTACACCAATTAAAACATCAAACAAGCCTTTACGTAGGTCTTGCATAATCTCTACGCGTTCTAAAGTATCTACATCAGAATGTATGTATCTGCAACGGATATCTACTCTTGCAAGATATTTTGTTAATTCTTCTGCCATTCTTTTAGTAAGTGTAGTAACTAACGTACGCTCGTTCTTTTCTACTCTAATTTGTATTTCTTCAATTAAATCATCTATCTGATTTAAACTGGGTCTTACTTCAATTATAGGGTCTAACAAACCTGTTGGTCTAATAATTTGTTCTACAAAGACACCTTCTGTTTTTTGAAGCTCATAATCTGCGGGCGTTGCGGAGACAAATATGGTCTGATTTTGAATGGCTTCAAATTCGTCAAATTTTAAAGGTCTATTATCCATTGCAGCAGGCAATCGAAATCCGTATTCCACTAAATTTTCTTTTCTACTTCTGTCACCACCGTACATTGCGTGTGTTTGAGGTACAGTAACATGACTTTCATCAATAATCATTAGATAGTCATCAGGAAAGTAATCTAACAAGCAAAAAGGTCTTGTACCCGGCTCTCTGCCGTCTAAGTATCTTGAGTAGTTTTCAATACCAGAACAATAACCTAATTCACGAATCATTTCTAAATCGAATTCTGTACGTTCTTTAATTCTTTTTGCCTCTAAGTGTTTTCCAATTTCATTGAAAAAATCAAACTGTTTCATCATATCTTCTTGAATCTGATGTATGGCATTTTGTAAAACATCTGGAGAAGTAACAAATAAATTTGCAGGATAAATACTTAATTCTTCAAAGGTATTGATCACATTATTACTCTCTAAATCGAATAGTTCTATTTCTTCTATTTCATCACCAAAAAAATGAATTCTATACCCATTATCGCCATAAGAAGGGTAAATTGTTACCACATCACCCTTTACCTTAAAAGTTCCACTCTTTATTTCATGCTCCGTTCTAGAATATAAACTTTGCACTAGTTGATGTAGGAATTTTGTTCTAGAAAGTAGCTGGCCTACTGCAACGGGAATTACATTTTTTTTAAATTCTGTAGGATTTCCAATACCATATAAACAAGAAACAGAAGCCACTACTAAAACGTCTCTTCTCCCAGAGAGTAGAGAAGAGGTAGTGCTTAAACGCAATCTTTCTATGTCTTCATTGATAGATAAATCTTTTTCTATGTAGGTTCCTGTAACTGGAATGTATGCTTCTGGCTGATAGTAATCATAATAAGAAACAAAATATTCCACCGCATTTTCTGGAAAAAACTGTTTAAACTCTGAATACAATTGCGCTGCTAAAGTTTTATTATGTGCTAAAACTAAGGTTGGCTTTTTTACTTCTTTTACAACATTAGCTACTGTAAACGTTTTACCAGATCCTGTTACTCCTAAAAGCGTCTGAAATTTTTCACCAGTATTAATGCCATCAGAAAGTTCTTTTATTGCTTGGGGTTGATCTCCTGTAGGAGAAAATTCTGATACTAAGTTAAATTCCATACTGTAAAAATACGGATACTTTGTAAAAAAGTATCCGTATTTTTTAAGATTTTAAAACCAATATTTATTTTCTTAGAAGTGAGAAGTTTCCTGTTTTATTAATTATTTGTTTGGTATTGTCTGCTGGTATTAAAGTAATATTATACCAATAGTCGTCTGACGAGAGTTTTTTACCATTGTAGGTTCCATCCCATCCTTGGCCATCGATTGGTATTTGTGCTACTAATTTTCCATATCTATTAAAGATATTTATACTACTATTAGGGTAAAAAGTTTTGTTTGCACCTTTAACAATATAGGTATCGTTTCTACCGTCTCCGTTTGGAGTAAAGAATTTTGGAAATTGCAACACAGATACTTGCAGTGTTGCATCTGGTGCACAACCATTTTTATCATTTACAATAATGGTATAAATTGCACCTTCTAAGTTTTCAAATAGAGGTTCATCTTGATATGATGTAGTTGTGTTTTGATCCTCATTTCTTAAGGCAAATTGGTAATCTCCAGGTCCTAAATCATTATTTATTACATCAATTACAATAGATAAGTTGTCTTCACTTCCAATATTATTGCCTTCATCTATAATGGTTATAAAGCTGGGTGCTAAAATTGCAGGATTAGACTCTGTTATTACAATTGTTTCTGTTCTAGAGCAGTTCGTTCCATTTGTAGTTGTTGCTTTTACAGTGTAGCTTCCACCGGTAGTAATGTTTAAATTATCTTCGGTACTAATTTCATTTCCACTAGCATCGTTCCATACATAGCTATAAATAGCTTCGGGATTCTCTACATAGATATTTTTAGGAGTATCATTTAAGCATAGAATTTGAGGAGAAGTTACCATAAATTTTGGTAAAGCATTTACAATTACATCAAAAGTTGCCTCATCATTTATACATAAAGTTGCTTTGTTTTGAATGCGTACAAAAATGGTTTCTGTGGGAGCAGTATTTGTATAGGGTGATGAAATCGCATCATCTCCAGAAGTTGCATTTTCTTGTGTAGCATGAAAAGTAACAATGTAATCATCAGGATCCTTAGAAGCGCCTAAAATTTCAGTAATTTTTCCATCTAAATCTATCGTTTGAATAATTTGGTTTGCATCATCACCATCGTCATTATTATCACATTCAGAAAGATTTGATATGGTTTCGAAATCTGGCTCAGGGTTTACAATAATTGTAAGTGTTGATTGATCAAAAGTACAGCCTGAACTATTATCTATAATTCTAATTAATAGACTTTCTTCACTAATATTTGTCGTTGGATTTATTGTTACTCTTGTAGGATCGGAATCATAACTATTTTTGTCTATTCCTGTAGAAGATAAATCCTCTGCATCTGCTCTTGTTTTATGATATGTAATTTTAAAGTCAGTAGCAATTCTAGTTCCTATAATATCTATATCTCTAATAGAAACATCTATGTTTTGTGCCAATCCGTTTCTAACATCGCCATCATTTGTACCAATATCACAAACGGCTATAACAGGAATCGGATTGGTAATAATTGGTATAGGATTAATGATTACCTCAAAACTTGTATGTGGGTTTGCACAACCTGTAGCTTTATTTTGTACACGTACAAATATGGATTGCGTTACAATATCTCCCACAGAAAACCCGCTAGGAATATCGTTTGTAAATTGAGTAGGAGCATCGATGTAATCTGGGTCTATGTTATCACCAGAAAAAGCAGCGGTTACTGATTTGTAAAAAGTAACGTCATAGTCATTTTGATCTTGGTTAGTTCCAAGAAAGAGTTCGTCAATTCTTTGAGTTAAGTCAATGTTTCTATTACTTCCATTTGTATAATTTCCATCAATCGTACCTGTATCACACTCTGAAATTGGAGAAAGAGTATTGCTACTGGCTACTGGAGTTGCATTTATTTGTAAATAAAATTCACCTAAACCTTGACAGTTGTTGTTTACGGTACTTAAAATTTTATAATAAATAGGGAATTGGATTCCGCTATCAATCGTTGTGATGTCAATTCGATTGATGTCGTTTCTATAATTTGTAATATCAATTTCATTTAAAGTATTGTTTCTGTCATCGGCATTTTCATAGAAATAAACGATTGTATTTACAGGAGGGTTAATACTTGTAGTAATGGCATTTTCATCCAAAGAGAAATTGGTAATGAAGTCAGTGTCAGAATTAGCTGCAGAATCATTTCCATCAGCATCTAAAAAATCATCACAAACGGGAGTTTGAATATCGTTATAAGGGTTGTCGGGAGTTTGGCCAATATTTATTGTTAATTCAATAAGGTCTCTAGCGCAACCAAATTCTGAAGTAACCCTTACAAAAACAGTTTGCGAAGTATTTACAATCACAGGATAAGAAGTTGGATCTATAATTTGAGTTGCTGCTGTAATATCTTCAAAATAATCAAAAGTAACATTTGCAGTTTCAGAAATACTTACTTGAGCAGTGGTTAAATTTACACTTGGTGAGTTGTCATCTGCACTAATGCATTGCTCTAACTCTGGGTTAGTTTTTAAAATTGGTAATGGATTTACAAATAGTTCTAAAGTTTTATCAGCATCATAACAAGCTGAATTGTCTTTGTTTTCAACTCTTATAAATAGGATTTGAGAGTTGGTTACAGAATGATTAGAATCTTTTGGAATTACTGAAGAAACATCGTTGATTTCTGCACCATTTTGAGTGGTGTGATAACTAATACGGTATTGATTTGTATCTAAAGTCCCTAGAACTTCTGTATCTCTAGTATTTAATAAAAATGTATTTATTATGCCGTCGGTATCAGAGCTACTCTCTAAATCATCACAAATTCTATAAGGTTCTGGTTGGACTGCAATTGGCAAATTTGTAACCGCTAATCTAAAATTAGTGATTTCAAAACAGGCTTCTGGAGCATTTTTATTATGAACTCTAGCGTATATAATTTGTGAACTAAAAGCAGAAGGATTTGGATATGGATTTGGGAATTCTGTACCAGCAATATTGTCATTTGCAGCTTGCATAGATTCAAAATACAAGACATCAAAGATTGTTGGACTTAAACCATTTAATATATCTGAACTTCTTTCAGTTTGTAAATCAAAATCGTTAAAACCATTTCTGTCTGTATCACAGAAAATAATATCTTCTGGTTGGGTTGCACTTGCCGCTTCAAATACTTCTAAATTAAAAACTGCATTAAACTCTATAAGATCTCCACAGGCATCTGTTAATTCTATTTTTAATGAGTATGTTCCGTTATTAGTAGTGGTTAAGTTTAGTAATTCTAAATTATTAGCATCTGTTATAAAATCTGAAGTTATTCCATTATCAAAACTCCATTCAAAAATTGGATTAGAACCTGCGGCGATAATAGCCGTGTCTGTTAATTCAAAAGTAACATCATTCCCTTTACAATATTTTAAATCTTTATTATTAATTGTTGTTCCAGAATTATCTGAAATATCTATTGGCGAGAGTAAAGAAGCAATAAAAGGAGGTAACCCTTGGGTAGCAAATCTTCCACCTAAATTAATAGCGTCTTCAGTAAAAACTATATCTAAAGCATCTGCAGATGGATTTTCTATGACATCTAAATATGGTGCCCCACTACCTGCATCTTGATAGGCAGCTGGTATTGTAGCATAAATTTTTCCATCTGGCCCCAATTGGAGAGCTCCTCTATATCCACCATCGGGATGATTAGCACTGAAAGCTTCCTGTATATGAATTAATGCTTTGGAGTCTGCAATATTTGTAGCTGTTAGATCAAATTGAAAAAGTTTATAAGTTGCAGCACTCTCAAATATATTCCTCCTAAAACCTGACACGGTTGATATATATATTTTTTTCGAATCTGCTGAAAATTCTACTCCATATGCCTCTCCATCGTCAAAGCCATCAATTAGAAATGTTTCGTTATTATTTACAGCGCCTGTGGTATTATTAAAGTCATATAAAATTGCAGAATTTGACGAGATTCGAGGACTTCCCATATTAGCCGTAGCTAATTTTGTACCGTCAGGAGATAACTTTAAATAACCTCTTTTTTCTATACTCGTTGATACTGTAGATATAACCGGAGAAGGTTCTACACCGAACTCATCTATTTTGTAAGAATAAAAATTATTATTAAAAGCTGTTACCACCCAGAAGGTATTACAATCTTGTCCTTTTACAGCAGCAACTTTCTCAGACCAATTTCCACCTTGTAATTCAACAAAAAAAACACCATCGTCATCCTCATCAATTAATTGTCCGTTTCCTCTGTTTAAAGACATATCAATTGTATATACATTAAATCCTGTTGAACTATTATTATCAGTTACGGTAAAAAGGTAGTAGATAGATGCAGATAAAGGTTTCGGGATAATCATTCCTGATTGTGTAGCTGATGGATTTCCTAATAAATTATTTGCAGGGGTATCATCGGTGTAATTCATGACAGTATGGTTCTTGTCAAATACAGTAATACCGTCTGAATAAAACAATAAAGCACCATTCGCATCAGAAAATGTTGAGCAGCCTTCAAGAGTGTTTAATAATCCATTAGTTAATGCTGCAGGGGGTGTAGAATTAAAATCTAGACCTGCATTTTCTCCAAAATACCAAATATTAGCTTGTTTTTGAGAGTATATATTAAATACAAAAAATAGGAGTATTAAGGGAGCTAATTTATTCATTTCAATTTACATCTTTAATTATTATCAAATGTATTTAAAATAAATTATAATCTTCGATACATTGTTCATTTTTAAAGACAAAATTATTAATAAAGTGATCAGAAATCAAAGAGAAATGGAAATATGATTGCTTTATTTTCTTAGAAGTGAGAAGTTTCCTTTTTTATTAATTATTTGTTTGGTATTGTCTGCTGGTATTAAAGTAATATTATACCAATAGTCGTCTGACGAGAGTTTTTTACCATTGTAGGTTCCATCCCATCCTTGGCCATCGATTGGTATTTGTGCTACTAATTTTCCATATCTATTAAAGATATTTATACTACTATTAGGGTAAAAAGTTTTGTTTGCACCTTTAACAATATAGGTATCGTTTCTACCGTCTCCGTTTGGAGTAAAGAATTTTGGAAATTGCAACACAGATACTTGCAGTGTTGCATCTGGTGCACAACCATTTTTATCATTTACAATAATGGTATAAATTGCACCTTCTAAGTTTTCAAATAGAGGTTCATCTTGATATGATGTAGTTGTGTTTTGATCCTCATTTCTTAAGGCAAATTGGTAATCTCCAGGTCCTAAATCATTATTTATTACATCAATTACAATAGATAAGTTGTCTTCACTTCCAATATTATTGCCTTCATCTATAATGGTTATAAAGCTGGGTGCTAAAATTGCAGGATTAGACTCTGTTATTACAATTGTTTCTGTTCTAGAGCAGTTCGTTCCATTTGTAGTTGTTGCTTTTACAGTGTAGCTTCCACCGGTAGTAATGTTTAAATTATCTTCGGTACTAATTTCATTTCCACTAGCATCGTTCCATACATAGCTATAAATAGCTTCGGGATTCTCTACATAGATATTTTTAGGAGTATCATTTAAGCATAGAATTTGAGGAGAAGTTACCATAAATTTTGGTAAAGCATTTACAATTACATCAAAAGTTGCCTCATCATTTATACATAAAGTTGCTTTGTTTTGAATGCGTACAAAAATGGTTTCTGTGGGAGCAGTATTTGTATAGGGTGATGAAATCGCATCATCTCCAGAAGTTGCATTTTCTTGTGTAGCATGAAAAGTAACAATGTAATCATCAGGATCCTTAGAAGCGCCTAAAATTTCAGTAATTTTTCCATCTAAATCTATCGTTTGAATAATTTGGTTTGCATCATCACCATCGTCATTATTATCACATTCAGAAAGATTTGATATGGTTTCGAAATCTGGCTCAGGGTTTACAATAATTGTAAGTGTTGATTGATCAAAAGTACAGCCTGAACTATTATCTATAATTCTAATTAATAGACTTTCTTCACTAATATTTGTCGTTGGATTTATTGTTACTCTTGTAGGATCGGAATCATAACTATTTTTGTCTATTCCTGTAGAAGATAAATCCTCTGCATCTGCTCTTGTTTTATGATATGTAATTTTAAAGTCAGTAGCAATTCTAGTTCCTATAATATCTATATCTCTAATAGAAACATCTATGTTTTGTGCCAATCCGTTTCTAACATCGCCATCATTTGTACCAATATCACAAACGGCTATAACAGGAATCGGATTGGTAATAATTGGTATAGGATTAATGATTACCTCAAAACTTGTATGTGGGTTTGCACAACCTGTAGCTTTATTTTGTACACGTACAAATATGGATTGCGTTACAATATCTCCCACAGAAAACCCGCTAGGAATATCGTTTGTAAATTGAGTAGGAGCATCGATGTAATCTGGGTCTATGTTATCACCAGAAAAAGCAGCGGTTACTGATTTGTAAAAAGTAACGTCATAGTCATTTTGATCTTGGTTAGTTCCAAGAAAGAGTTCGTCAATTCTTTGAGTTAAGTCAATGTTTCTATTACTTCCATTTGTATAATTTCCATCAATCGTACCTGTATCACACTCTGAAATTGGAGAAAGAGTATTGCTACTGGCTACTGGAGTTGCATTTATTTGTAAATAAAATTCACCTAAACCTTGACAGTTGTTGTTTACGGTACTTAAAATTTTATAATAAATAGGGAATTGGATTCCGCTATCAATCGTTGTGATGTCAATTCGATTGATGTCGTTTCTATAATTTGTAATATCAATTTCATTTAAAGTATTGTTTCTGTCATCGGCATTTTCATAGAAATAAACGATTGTATTTACAGGAGGGTTAATACTTGTAGTAATGGCATTTTCATCCAAAGAGAAATTGGTAATGAAGTCAGTGTCAGAATTAGCTGCAGAATCATTTCCATCAGCATCTAAAAAATCATCACAAACGGGAGTTTGAATATCGTTATAAGGGTTGTCGGGAGTTTGGCCAATATTTATTGTTAATTCAATAAGGTCTCTAGCGCAACCAAATTCTGAAGTAACCCTTACAAAAACAGTTTGCGAAGTATTTACAATCACAGGATAAGAAGTTGGATCTATAATTTGAGTTGCTGCTGTAATATCTTCAAAATAATCAAAAGTAACATTTGCAGTTTCAGAAATACTTACTTGAGCAGTGGTTAAATTTACACTTGGTGAGTTGTCATCTGCACTAATGCATTGCTCTAACTCTGGGTTAGTTTTTAAAATTGGTAATGGATTTACAATTAACGTAATTTCATTTGAAGTTTTAGCACACGCATTCCCTGTTCTGTTTAAAACAACTCTAAATTTATAGTTATGATACGCTAATGAAGGGCTTGTGATTTGTAATGAGTTTGTTGAACTTCCGTTGTAAACTCCGTTATCAGTAACTGTATTCCATGTTGCGTTGTTGGTAGAAATTTCCCATTGAAAACTATCTGCAGTGGAATCTATTGTAATTATATCTGTAAAACTTTCACAGAAGATAAAATCGTTAAAAGGGGTGTTTAATTCAATTGTAGCACTTGTTATGTAGTCTAAATTAGGGTTTGTGTAACCATCAGTGGTGTTATTTACTTTTCCGTTATCACCTACGGCAAATGGATTTGCATCAATAATTCCGTCATTATTTACATCTGTAAAATCAGCTTCAGTAACATCAAAACAAGCATCATTATCTGCATCTAATTCTAAGAAATTTAATAAATTATCAGCATCTGTGTCAGCAATTGTATAAGATAGAATTGCGCTGTCTGTGGATGTTTCTAGCGTGTTTATTAACCCATTGTTACTAACAGAAGTGTTGTTTGCGTTGTCAAGAATTCCGTCATTATTTGCATCCGCTAAATTATGACCAGCTTCAGCTACATCAAAAATCCCGTCGTTATCTGAATCTAAATCTATGTAGTTTGTAACGCCATCATTATCGGTGTCAATATTGGTGAAAATTCCGTTAAAAATATCATCTAAACCATCTGAATTAGCATCTGTATTTAACAGTGTAATTCCTGGGGAGGAAGCTTCTGAAATATCTGGAATTCCGTCATTGTCAGAATCGATATCAAACATGTTTTCAATTCCATCTCCATCAGTATCTAAAGAAAAACAAGTAAGTTGAATGTTTCCTTTAAAGGTTGAAGTGGTCGAGAGTGCTGCGGATTGATGCATATAATCAATTTGATTTACTTGATTTGCTAAAAATTGAAAAGAACTAGCAGTTCCACGGGTATTTGATTTGTATCTATACCGAATCTCTGATGCTGATATGCTTGTAATGCCAGTTTCAAATTCACCATCAAAATCTGTATCAATCAAGAGTTGATCATCAGGGTCTAAGAGTGTAATATTTTTAGAATTTGGGCTAATTTTTAGGATAAAAAATTCACCATCAGAGATTGTATGATCAAAATCTTTATCTTGAGTAAGCTTAAAGTTGATGTTTTGACTAAATTTTAGCTCATATTTTAGCTTAGAATCTACTGCAGGATTAATAATTGACACAAAATTTCCAATATTATTACCCGTAAAAGAATTGCTAGTTTCATTTTCTAAATAGCTAGGAGTGGTGATTGTTTTGGTGCTTGTATTGTCTTGAAAAATTATTGAGGGTATATTGATGTCAAGAAGATTTAAAGTTGCATCTCCAAGAGATTCATCACAATTTAAAATTCCGTCATTGTCAATATCGATATCTAAATTATCTATAATTAAATCGCCATCAAAATCTTCAGGACAAAGGCTTATAGGTATTTCTATCGATTCAAAAGCAATACCTGTGCAATCTATAATACCTATTAACTTGTATCTACCAGGTTCAGATGCTATGGGTTTATATTCGATATCAGAACTTTTTTCTTCCCAATTTGTAGTGTTCTCATTAAAATAATACCATTTAAAACTATCAAACAACTCTATATTAGCAGCTTGTAAAGTTAAATTTGGGATACAATTTCCTAGCGCAGAAGCACCTGCTTGAAAATTAATTTCTGGTATTGAAGGAAACCCCGAATAAAAACTACCAGAGCTTGCTGAACCATTTTGATTAAAATAAGCACAATACAATTCATCACTGCTATCTATGGAAATATCACCCGTTAAATCGGTTACTTTATAGGTTACATATTTAGTATTACCATCAACATCAAAAGGTCCAGATGTATTAAAATTAGATATTGGTAGCGTATTAATATTTACTACAGCTCCTTTATTGGTAACAATCGTAATTCCTCCAGTAAAAGCAACTGTACCTATGTTTTCTATTTTAGGTATATTATCTACTTTACCTCTGTTTTCACAACTTAAAGGAGGTACAAAAAATAAACCTTGATTTGCCTCACTTGAATTTGCACCAATTCCTTGATATGTAAAAACAGGATTGGAAGTTTGTACATACATATTTCCATTTGAGTTGTACTGTGCTCCTTCGATTAAATGGTATTCGCCTTTATTAATAGTTGCAGAAATGGCACCACCGTTAATATTAATGGTTGTAGCATCTTCATGTCCAACAATTAATACATTTTCCCAGCCATCATTTCCGCCACCTTTTACAAAAATATACTCACTTCCAATTTTATCAACTCCTACAATTTGATCTATTCCATAATCTCTTCCATTACCATTATGAAAACTACCATTTGCGGAACCTGTGTTTACTACAATGGGTTTGTCTGAAGTAATTAAAGTACCAATTAATGCATCTCTATTAATAAAATTGTCAGCAGCATTTGTTGCAACAATATAACTTTCTCCCTCGTTTAAAGAGATATTTGAAATTGGTAAAGTTCCCGTATAATTTTTTATAAGTATTCCTGTTGGTAAATCTTCAAAAGTTACCAAGGTGTTGTTTTCTGTAGCCATTACAGAAATAAAGTTTAGATAATTTGTTTGCGGGTTTTCATTGGTAAACATTCCTGCTCTAAAAGTAGTGCCTAAAGCAGATGATCCTTTGCTGACTAAAGCTCCAGCCTGGGCACTGCTGCCTGCTAAAATTCGTATAGAAACATAAATAACATCATTTGCTTCAATAATGTACCCTTTATTATTATGAACAATACTTGTAACTCTAGAGTCTACAAACAGTTGACTATCACCATTACCTATAAATATTTCTTGAGGCGTAGTGCTTGAAACTGATCCTGTAATATCATCATTTGAACCTATTTGTTTTATTGTAAAACTAACATTTTGTGCGCTGGGTGTAGAAATATAAAAATATTGGTTTTCAGGGTTTGCATTACCTGTTTCCGCATAGGTTAATGGGGGAATAAAATGTTTTTTACTCAGCTGAGCATGAAAACTTTTAATATTTACAACACAAAGAATAGCAATAAAAATGACCGAGAGTTTACACTTCAATTTTATAATGCGTTAAGATTAATTAAAAATGGAAATTACTAAAAAAAATCTAAACTTAGAAGGTTCGGCTTAAAAAAGCTGTTTTTTGTAAATATTAAGTACTCAAAAGATGTCACTATGAATTTTTGGTTAATATTTTAATTCTCCTGTTTGACCTACTTTAATATAAAACCAAGTGGCATTGGTTGTTGAGCCTAAACAATCATGCTCTCCCTGGTCAGCTTGATTTACTAAATTTGGAGATATTTTCACACCAGTATTATCTGAGCAAAGAGGTTCTGCGGCATCGCATGTTGGTGAACTATTCTGGGAATATATATTAACTGCAAAAATTAAGATTGTAAGGGTTAGAAGTTTATTCATTTAACTATAATTCTATTAATAGTGCCAAATGTATTTAAAAAAAGTATTATAAATCTCGTTTTTTTAACAAAGTTAGAGATAAGTAAATAAAGATAAACGTCCAAAGAGATACAATTGTAATGGTAGAAAATTCTACGGCATACGTTTTAGTAAAAGTTTCGCCTATTTGGTTGGCAATAGATCTAACTGCACCAAGTCTAGAACCTGGTTCTTTTATTAAATTAGACATTGCTTCTAATGGTAAGAAGTTTTTAATATTTTGTGCGGTCTCCCAAGAAACAAATTTCCAACCTAAAATGCCAAAAATTATCCATTCTATAATGTACCAAACGAGCATTGCACCAACTGCAAAAGCAGACCTTTTAACTAGAATTCCAAGGAATAAACCAAAAGAAAAATATCCTATTAATTTTATAAAAAATGCTAAAAGATATGTTAAATCTGAAGTTATAATGGCAAATTCATTGTAATCTGAATAGATTAGCCCTAAAACTAGAGAGGTAATAAAAACAAAAAATGTAGATGCTAATGCAAATGCAACAACCGTATAAAATTTAGAGAGTATAAATTCTTTTTTACTCAAACCATCGATTAAGTTTTGTTTTAAGGTTTTGTAGCTGTATTCATTTGCCATCATAGAAACAATTACCAGTAAGAGAAAGAATTTTAAAATAGCAGCCACATAGGTGTTAAAATGCCAGATATAAGGAAAATTAAAAATTCCCATTTCAGCTAAATGAAATTTAATAGGTCCAACATCAAACTTTATTGCCGCTGTTAACGCAATACAAATAAGTAAACCAAAATAAATTAATGATAATATTTTACTGGCCTTATTGTGCTTTAATTTATGAAACTCTATGGTTAGTAATCTCAACATATTCTTATGTTTTTATTGTTTTTTAGATAGTTTAATACTGCTAGAGGTTTAACTATAAAAATTAGAAGGTTAGTTATTGTTTGTTAAATCTAAGAATTGTTGCTCTAAACTTGGCTTCCGTTTTACCAAATGACTTAAGAAAAAGCCTTTTTCGAAAAGAAAAGTATTCATTTCTGTAGCTGAAGTATTATCCTTCAAAGTAGCAATGATTATTTCATGATTTTTTTCTACTTTTTTTACTGATGGATGCAATTCAAGTGCAGCTAAAAGTTTTTCTTCATCTTTCTCTATTTTTAGTTCAAGAAATCCTTTAGAGGCCGTCATTTCATCAACACTGCCGCTATAAAGTTTTATTCCGTTTCTAATAACGATGACATGAGAACAAATCTTTTCTACTTCATCTAATAGGTGAGAGGCTAATAGAATAGTGGTTCCTTTACTTGCAATTTCAGTTATAATTTGTCTAATTTCATGAATTCCTTGAGGGTCTAGTCCATTTGTAGGTTCATCTAATATTAGAATTTCAGGATCATTTAGCAAAGCAGATGCAATTGCCAAACGCTGTTTCATACCTAAGGAAAAGGTGCTAAATTTACTATTTTTTCTCTCGTAAAGATTTACAGTTTTTAATTTTTCATCAATTATTTCTGTGGATATCTCTTTTATCTTACATATTAATTTTAAATTCTGAATAGCAGTCATGTAAGGGTAAAAGTTAGGGCGCTCTATAATAGCACCTACCTTTTTTAAAGCTTCATGGGTAGATAATGCACCATTAAACCAAGAAAAATTACCAGAACTTTTGTTTACAACGTTTAATATAATGCCCAAAGTAGTAGATTTCCCACTTCCATTCGGACCTAATATTCCGTAAATATTTCCTTTTTTTATGTCAAAGGAAAGATTGTTTACTGCATGAACGGAGCCGTACTTTTTATCTAGGTTTTTAAGAGATAAGATAGTTTCCAAAGAAATTGTGTTTAGTTCGTTATAGTTATAGAGACGACTAATTTACAATTTTGTTACTAAAAAAGTGTTTTATTATTTATATGTAAGTAAATAATTTATAAAAAATATTATTTATTATAAATTAAGTTTGGATAGTTAAAAGTCTTTAAACTAAATGATAATTACAATTTTTTAATACTCATTATAATCGAAATCGTCAAAGCTCCCAAACTCATCATCGGCATCTTCTTCAACACCAAATCCGTCATCTAATTTTTCTGCAACAAACTCTTTTTCGGGAGCTTCTGTAGGAACTTCTCCAACGGTAAGAATAATCTGGGGTAAACCTTCTTTTTTATCTTCAGAAATCTCAATAACATCCACATAGAACGTCCAAAGATTTAAAAAGTCATAAACATAAATAAGTTTATCGTTAACTGATGGCAATGTCTCTTGTAAAAGACACGTTTTCATCGAAATACCTTCTCCAACTTCTTCCATGTTAAATAATGGAATCTCCTCACCTTGAGCCCATTCATTATCTGTTCTATAAAAAGATGCCATTTCTTGGCCTTTAAAACCAAATGATTTAGCAATTGTTAGGTGTAAGTCTTCTAAATTTAAGTCGCTATCAACTAAAATTGTTCTAATTACATCTTCTTTAGTGTCTAAAATTACGCGTATTTTGTACATGGCATGCTTTATCTTATCAGGTACAAAAATACAATTTTTTATACGTATTTTTACATATTAAAGAATCGATTATGGACAAAACTATTACTTTATTGACATTTAACGAGCGATCTAAAGGTACGCTTATGGAAACTCTTGATATTGAATACATTGCTATTGGTGAAGATTATTTAACGGCAAAAATGCCTGTTAATTCTAGTGTTCATCAACCTTATGGTCAATTACATGGAGGTGCAACAGCGGCTTTAGCAGAGAGTGTTGGTAGTGCCGCTTCAAATTTTTTTATTGATAATGATTCACAATTTGTAAATGGAATTCAATTGTCTATAAATCATATTAAGAGTAAGCGAGAAGGAGTCGTTTTTGCTACTGCCAGGAATATTCATAAAGGTAGAACAACGCATTTGTGGGAGGTTAAAGTTGTTGATGAAGAAAACACTCTAATTTCTATAGCTAAAATGACCAATATTGTTTTAAGTATTCCCAAAAAATAAATTTAGAATTTTGAAGAGTCTTTTTAATAAAATTAAAACCCATTATTCTAGTAAATTGCCGTTTGTAGCTTATCATAAGCCTAATACGGATAATGTTTCTGCTTTTTTCATGGAAGATATAGCACTCAGTTTTGTGTCTAATTTTGAGGAAAAAGGATTTGTATTTGCACCTTTTAATAGTGATGAAAAAGCAATTATATTTTCAGAAGAAAAATCTCTTATGATGTCTGAGGAATTGCAGTTAGAAGAGTATGTTTTGCAGGATACAATTTTAAAACCTGATTACTTATCTAAAGATAAACATATTAAAATTGTTAAAAAAGCACTTGAAAAAATAAAAACTCATGAGCTACAAAAGGTAGTAGTTTCTAGAGAAGAGTTATTAGATATAAGTGAGTTTGATTTGGTAGAATTGTATAAGAAACTTTTGTCTTCATATAAAAATGCATTTGTATATGTTTGGTTTCATCCGATGGTAGGTTTATGGTTGGGTGCAACACCAGAAACACTTTTAAACATAGAAGGAACTAGCTTTAAAACAATGTCTTTAGCAGGAACACAATTAGATGTTCAAAACAAACCTCTAATTTGGAAGTCTAAAGAATTAGAAGAACAACAATTAGTTACCAATTTTATCGAGAATCAATTAGTAGATATTGCTGTAAATTTAAATACAGACAAAACAGAAACTGTAAAAGCTGGGAATTTATTGCATTTAAGAACGAAAGTTTCTGGAGATTTAAACAATAGTTCTAGCCTAGAAGAGTTAATTAGAGCATTGCATCCAACACCGGCCGTGTGCGGTTTGCCTCGAGAATTAGCTCGAGCTTTTCTTTTTAAAAATGAAAATTATGACAGAAGTTTTTATACTGGTTTTTTAGGCGAATTAAACCTACAAGATTCTAAGAATGTTGTCAAGAGTTCGGCTCTTTTTGTAAATCTTCGCTGTATGCGTATTCAAAATAATAAAGCAGCTATATTTGTGGGTGGTGGTATTACAAAAGATAGCAACGCGGAAAATGAATGGGAAGAAACCGTTTTTAAGGCTAAAACAATGAAAAGGATGTTATAATGTATTGATACTAATCCTTACGCTTAAAAATAAAAAACCGCAAACAGTAAGTTTGCGGTTTTTCTTTGTATAAAATTGAATTTGAGTTAAAATCTAGGATTTTTATATATCGTCAAAAGAAATATCAGTAAAACTATCAGTTGAAGGAGTTTCTACCTCCTCTGAAGTCGTTATTGTTTGTTCTTTTTTAAAGTCCTTTTGATGACGTTCGCTAATTACTTCATCACCTTTTTCATTGATAATGTAGTCCGTAGCTTTCTTTAGCATTTCATGAAAGTCCGAAAAATCTTCTTTGTATAGGTAGATTTTATGTTTTTGGTAATGAAAAGTACCATCATCATGCGTGAATTTTTTACTTTCTGTAACTGTTAAATAATAATCGTCTGCTTTTGTTGCTCTTACATCAAAAAAATACGTTCTTCTTCCAGCTCTTAATACCTGTGAAAAAATTTCTTCCTGTTCAACTCTCTCTGCCATGCTCTTTTAAAATAGTAGTTATACAATTAATTTATGATAACAAATCTAACAAAATATTTTACGTAGCAATGTTAAAGATTAATTTTCTTTTTCTAAAAGTTGTTGTTCATATAAATCTTTATAATAACCTTTTGTTGTTATTAACTGATTATGAGTGCCTTGCTGAATTATTTCACCTGCATCTAAAATAATTATTTTATCTGCATTTTTTGCAGAAGAGACTCTATGACTAATTATAAAAGTTGTCTTATTTTTAGATACTTGCTTTAAATTAGTTAATATTCTCTCTTCTGTTTCTGTGTCAACGGCAGATAAACAGTCATCAAAAATTAAGATTTTAGGGTTTTTAATAATAGCTCTAGCAATAGAAACGCGTTGCTTTTGTCCGCCAGAAAGTGTCACTCCACGTTCGCCTAATATTGTTTGATACCCATTAGGGAATTCTATAATGTTTTCATGTACGACTGCATTTTTTGCTGCCTGTATAATCTCTTCTTTTGTAGCTTTCTCTTTACCAAATTTTATATTGTTACCAATACTTTCAGAAAACAAGAACGGATCTTGCGGTACAAAACCAATCTGATTTCTAATATCGTTTAAATTGGTGGTTTCAATAGGTTGGTCATCTAAAGAAATAGTGCCTTGTTTTGTTTCATACAATCGCGCTATTAATTCTATAATTGTAGATTTACCTGAACCCGTTTTACCTAAAAAGGCAACAGTTTCTCCAACTTCTGCAGAAAAAGTAATATTCTTTAATGCGGTAATATTAGTATCATCATATGTGAAAGTAACGTCTTTAAAATTTACTTTCCCTTTTAATAAGGTTGGTGCTGTATTGTAATTTTGTATTTCTGGCACTTGGTTTAAAAATTCATTAATTCTTACTTGAGATGCCTCTGCCTGCTGTATCATAGAAGTAACCCAGCCAACAACTGCAACAGGCCAAGTTAAGATGTTAACGTATAGCATAAACTCAATTATAGTTCCTATTTGAATCTCATCATTAATATATTGCTGACCTCCAATATAAATTACAATAATATTGCTTAACCCAATTAATAGGACCATTAGAGGGAAAAATAAAGCATTAGCTTCTTGAAGATGAATGTTTTTTTCTTTGCTTTTGTCAGCAATTTCGTCAAAATCTTTAATAATAGAATTTTCGATACTGTACGATTTTACAACACTAATTCCAGAGAAAAATTCTTGATTAAAAGTGGTTAGTTTTGATAGGTACTCTTGTACAATGCTACTTCTTTTATGAATTATTTTACTTAAAGTGAAAATTGAAATAGATAAAATAGGGAATGGAAGTAACGTGTACATTGTTAATTTTACATCGATATTTATCATTTGTGTAAAACCAACAAAAATAAGCACAATCATGTTCATACTGTACATTACGGCCGGCCCAACATACATTCGAACCTTAGAAACATCCTCAGAAATACGATTCATTAAATCGCCTGTCCTGTTCTTTTTATAAAAATTAAGTGATAATCTTTGGTATTGTTGATAGATTTCATTTTTTAGATCGAATTCAATAAGTCTAGAGGTAACAATAATAGTTTGCCGCATTAAAAAAGTAAAAAAACCAGCTAACATAGCAACACCTATTATCAAAAGTACATTAACTAATAGTTCGTCCTCTACAGCTTTTATATCTGTAATTTTTCCATTTTGGTAATTTTCAACAATATTTAAAGAGTCGCCCACAATTTGTGGAACTTTAAGTGCTAATAATTTTGACAGAATAGTTATTAAAATACCAATTAATAATCGCCATTTATATTTTAAAAAGTATTTATTTATATATTTTAGAGCTTTCAAGTGGAATATTTGGTTTAAAATAATGGAGTTTTATAAAGTACGAAGATACATTTAAAAACTAAAGTTTTCTAGAGATACTCTAATCTGTTCTTCTTAAAATAAATCATAAAAAGAATTCTAAATGTTGTTCGTTTAGAAACAAAATAATAGTATTTTTGCCTTTTAATTATAGGAAAAATAATTTATTTATTACATTAAGTTCTTTATAAAAATGATTAACAGAAGACATATTAGAGTTAAAGTAATGCAGTCTGTGTATGCAATATTACAGTCTCATAACGATGACATTATTAGAGAAGAAAAGTTCTTAAAACATAGTATTTTAAAAATGTTTGATCTCTATGTATTAAACCTTCAATTAATAGTAGAAGTTCAGAAGTTAGCTGCTAAAAAAATGGCGCTTTCTAAGAAGAAAATACTGGCGACAACCTTAGATTTAAAACCCAACACAAAATTTATTGACAACAAAGTAATTGATACGATTTCACAAAGTGTAAGTGTAGAAGGTTATATTAAGTTAAATGGTTTAAACAATTGGGAAGAGAATAATGAATATGTCAAAATTATTTTTGAAGAATTGCTAAAGAGCGATTTATATAAAAAATACTTAGCTTCAGATGAAGATTCATTTAAATTAGACAGGGCTTTTGTAGTAGGTTTTTTCAAAGAGATTATTGCACCTAACGAAAAGTTAGCAGAATATTATGAAGACACGCTAATTTCTTGGGTCGATGATATCCCTTTCGTAAATACTTGGGTTGTGAAGACTTTAAGCAAGCAAAAGGCAAATGGTTTATTTGTTTTGGGTTCTTTGTATAAAGATAAAGATGATGAAGACTTTGTATCCGATCTATTTAGAAAAACAGTTTTAAAGCAAGCAGAGTACGAAAAAGATATAGCTGAAAAAACACCCAATTGGGAAACGGATAGAATAGCAGAGATAGATATGATTTTAATTAAAATGTCTATTACTGAATTTATAAATTTTCCATCTATACCAACAAGAGTAACCATTAATGAATATATAGAGATTTCGAAAGACTATTCAACGGCAAAAAGCAGTTATTTTATAAACGGAGTTTTAGATAAAATTTCTAAAGAATTTGTGGCAAATAAAAAAATAGTTAAAATAGGAAGAGGTCTTCTTTAAATTTTAAGATTAAATATTAATTTATTATTTTTACAAAAATATATATCATAAAATGAAAAAAATAACAATATTATTTGCTTTTTTATTAACAACAAACTTTATTGTTTCTTGTGCAGATGGGAAAGCATCAACCAAAGTTAATAAGCAAAATTTAGATACTGCAAAAACTAGAGATGCTGAAATTAAACAGGGAGTAGCTTCTATTTCTTTTGATAAAAAAGAGTATGATTTTGGTACAGTGAATGAAGGTGAAATTGTAGAAACAGTTTTTAAGGTAACTAATTCTGGTACAACAGATTTAGTGATTACTAATGCAACCGGTTCTTGTGGTTGTACAGTACCTGTTTGGCCAAAGGCACCTATAAAGCCAGGGGAAACTGGCGATATTGCTGTGAAGTTTAATACTTCGGGTAAACCAAATAGACAAATGAAAACAGTAACTTTAACTGCCAATACAGAATCTGGTAGAGAAGTTTTAACACTTAGAGGTTCTGTAACACCTAAAGCAAAATAAATAGAATGTTTAACTCAATTTTTTTACAATTCGATTCGAGTAATTTAGCAAGTATGTTGCCTTTTTTAGCAATGATTTTAGTCTTATATTTTTTCATGATAAGACCACAAATGAACCGTCAAAAGAAAGAGAAAGCTTTTCAAACTGAAATTAAATCAGGTACTAAAGTGGTTACTTCTAGCGGTATTCATGGAAAAATTTCTGAGGTAAATAACACAGATAATACTATAACAATAGATACAGGAGCTGGGAAAATTAAATTTGAGCGCTCTGCAATTTCTATGGAATTGAGTAAAAAATATTTAGTTCCAACTAAAAAGAAGTAATTTAATTGCCACAATATTTTAAAAGTGAGTATTATCTTTAAGATAATACTCACTTTTTTGTTTGCTCTCTTTTATGTAAATTGCAGTATCTAAAAATTTCCTTTGAAACCTAAAAAAAAAATACCCAAAACGTTTATTAGCTTCTTGTTAGCTTCCATACTCATATGGCTGCTCATAACACTCTCTAAAGAGTATATAACCACCATAAGTTTTCCTATAGAATATGGTGAAATTTCTCAAAATAAATTATTGCTAGCCAACCAAACAAAAGAATTAGAAATTGTTGTTAAAACAAACGGATTTAAGATTTTAAGAACACGTTTCAATACTAAAAGTTTACTAATTAATGTAAATACATTAATTAGCAAAAAGGGAACTACCTATTACTTACTATTGAAAAGCAAAAAACAAAGTATTAAAAGACAATTACCATCTGGGGTTAGTTTGCAAGAAATTATTAAAGACACCTTATTTGTGGGATTAGGAAGTTTGGTAACAAAGAAACTTGCTATAAAGTCTAACTTAAAAATCAGTTATCATATTGGATATGATCTTTCAGAGCAAATTAGTTTAAAACCAGATAGTATTTTAGTTTCTGGACCAGAAAATTACATTTCAAAAATTAAGAATATAGAACTTGAACCAATTGTTTTTGAAGACGTAAAGGCAGATTTTGTAAGAAAGGTTGCTGTTAAGGTTCCCGAAGGAGTTAAAAATTTAAAGTTTAATATTAAAGAAGTTATCGTTTCTGGGAAAATAGAAAAATTTACAGAAGGTATTTTGAATGTTCCTTTTAAAATTATTAACGTGCCTGCGGGTATTACAATTAATACCTTAAATAAAAAAGTACAAGTTACTTATATTGTTGGTTTGTCTAGTTTTAATAAAATAGATGAAAATTCTTTTCAAATTGAGTGCGATTATGCGATGTCTGCATCAAATAGATTGGGATATTTAATACCTAAGGTAGTTCGTAAAGCATCTGAGATAAAGAGCTATAAGCTAATACCGGATGAAATAGATTTTTTAATTCAGAATTAAAATGATAGTTGGTTTAACAGGAGGTATTGGTAGCGGAAAAACAACGGTGGCTGAAGTTTTCAAAAAACTTGATTCAGTTGCAGTTTATATTGCAGATATAGAGGCTAGGAAAATCATGAATTCGTCTGTTGTAATTAGAACTCAATTATTACAAGCTTTTGGCAAGGAAACATATAAAAATAACGAATTAAATAGACAGTATCTAGCAAATACTGTTTTTGAAAGTGCAGAAAAGTTGACGACTCTTAATAATATTGTGCATCCTGAAGTTAAGAAACATTTTCTAGATTTTGCTACTAGGAATGCGGATAAGTCATATGTTTTATATGAAAGTGCTATTTTGTTTGAAAGCAATAGTTCCCAGCAATGTGATTTTATAATTTCTGTCTTTTTAGATAAAGAAGAGAGAATAAAAAGAGTTTTAGAAAGAGATAAGACTACTGAAAAAGAAGTTTTAAGTAGAATTAATAGTCAGTGGAAAGAAGACAAAAAATTACTTTCTTCCAATTACATTATATTTAATTACGCAATTCAAGATACTAAAAAATCAGTTCTAAAGATTCATAATATTTTAACAGAAAAAGCACTTACTATTCTCTAAAGCTCATTATTATTGTTAAATAAGTCACAAAATTTTAATATAACTGTTAATTTATGTTCTAATCAATAATTACAACTAATTAAAGTAGTAAATTTGATTCGTGCGTAAAAAAATGTTTATTCTTATCGTATTGTTAATGAGTATTTCCTTGATAGGAATCATCGCTGTTCAACTGTATTGGATCAATAACGCAGTAGAAAGTAAGAAGGCTCAATTTAAAAATGACGTTCAAAAATCTTTAGGTGCGGCCACAGAAAAAGTAAATGAACGAGAACGTGCAGAATTTGAAAAGAAACTAAAAAGTTTTGTAGATGTAAAAGGTTTTGCAGACAAAGCAGAACTAAAAAGCTTTTTAATTGAGCAAATTGATACAGTTACAAAAGAGAAAATAACACTTGGAAGCACTTTTTTGGAGGAAAACTTCAAATTACCTGCAGATTTTTTAGATAATGATTCTATTATCTTAAAGAGAATTACAGGTAAAAAAGACTTCTCTATTTCAACAAGGTACAAAAGCGCAGAAAACTTATTTCCTACTATAGATGTAAAAAAATATTCATTTATAAAGAGGTATACAGATTTGGAAAAATCGTATATGGAGGATGCATTTACAAGTTCTAAAAGCTTAAAACCAATTCATGACAGAATTAGTAATAATGTCTTAAACAGAACTATTAAAGAAGAGTTAATTAAAAGAAATATCAATTTAGACTTTAAATATGGTGTTTACAGTGCAGATGGTTTGGCTACAAAGTTAAAATCGGGTTATTATACTATTAACACAAAAGAAAGTTTTCCTTATCCGCTTTTTCGCGATACTGAGGGCAATGCTAGCTATTATTTAAATATTTCTTTTCCAAGAGAAAATGAGCATATTTTGTCAGGAATTTCAAGCATTTTGTTGCTCTCGTTATTTTTTATTTTTATTATAATTATGGCTTTTTCTAGTTCTTTATTTCAGTTAATTAGACAAAAGAAAATATCTGAAATTAAAACTGATTTTATAAATAACATGACGCATGAGTTTAAGACACCTATTGCAACTATAAATCTCGCTTTAGACTCTATTAAAAATCCTAAAATTTTAGGGGATGACGCTAAAGTTTTGCGTTATGTAGAGATGATTAGAGAGGAAAATAAGAGAATGCATTCTCAAGTAGAAAACGTGTTAAGAATTTCCAGGTTAGAAAAAAATCAAATAGATTTAAAAACAGAAACTATTGATTTACATGATACTATAGAAGATGCAATTAGACATGTAAGATTATTGTCTGAGGATCGAGATGGTAAAATAGAAACTCATTTAGAAGCCCTAGAATCAGAATTACCAGGGAATCAATTTCACCTAACCAGTATTGTGGTAAATATGTTAGAAAATGCCATAAAGTATTCTGAGGGTGCACCAAAAATTGAGGTGTATACTGAAAGCACTCCTAAATTTTTTATTTTTAAAATAAAAGATTCGGGAATAGGAATGAACAAAGCAGTACAGAAACAGGTTTTTAATAAATTTTATAGAGAACAAAAAGGAAATATTCATGACGTTAAGGGTCATGGATTAGGTTTGGCATATGTAAAAGAGATTGTTGATAAACATCACGGAACTGTTTTTGTAGAGAGTGAAAAAGGAATAGGAAGTACGTTTACCGTCAAATTACCTTTAATTTAAAAAAAGAAAAAAATGGGAAGTAAAAAAATTTTATTAGTAGAAGACGATCCAAATTTTGGTACGGTTTTAAAAGATTATTTAGCATTGAATGACTATAATGTAACACATGCGAAAGATGGTATAGAAGGGCTTATAATGTTTAAGAACAGCGATTATGATCTGTGTATTTTAGATGTAATGATGCCAAGGAAAGATGGTTTTTCATTAGCGCAAGACATTAGAGTGACAAATAAAGAAGTTCCAATTATTTTTTTAACTGCAAAAACATTAAAAGAAGATGTTTTAAAAGGATATTCTGTTGGTGCAGATGACTATTTAAATAAACCTTT
>Ga0307995_1000022_pt1 | contig 119769 bp, 122 predicted proteins | sample EllFjometagen262_FD_203132 | JGI IMG/M metagenome (GOLD analysis project Ga0307995, IMG submission 203132) | Marine microbial communities from Ellis Fjord, Antarctic Ocean - #262 | ecosystem: Environmental > Aquatic > Marine > Unclassified | place: Southern Ocean | collected 2014-11-02 | reverse complement strand
ATATGAGTTTCGGTCTCGCCGATTCGCCCATCTACCACTTCGTCAGGACAAAAAAACGAGCTCCGCTAACGCGCCCTTATCTACTTTTAGCTGAAACCTGCCCTTCGCGACAGGCCGCTTTTGGCCGATTGCTGCCTTCCACAGCACGATCACCGGTCAGCAATCAACAAACCAGTTGTAAAAATGGTATCCCGCGGTAACCGACACAGCACATGTGCCAAGCGTCAATAGAGACCACTGTCCTTCGACACCAAGCCACCACTGCACCTTGAACAGAAGAGCCCCCACCAATACGCAGGCCAGAACACCAAGAGCTAGGCCTACCAACGCGAACAGCCGAGCCCCTAACGCTGGATTTCCGCCGTGCCAGTTCTCACTCAGGCAAAAGGGGCAATGATTGGACAAAGGCGAATACCCCCAGAAACCACGGCTATATGACGCTCTCGGAACCATCGCTTTGCCACAGTTGTGGCAGGTAACCATCGAGTGTCTCATACCGCACCTCAGCTCAAATCGTCTTAGATGAGCCCATGGTGCGCTGCCGCTGAAAAAACCCAACTGCGTGACCTGACATCTACCCAGCAACCGGTCTGAGCTGGGCATCAAACCCTCTGGCCAGCTAACCGAGGTTGTGCTGTACACGACCGACTCTATTAAATGCTCCCGGTGGTTGACTGGCCTCGCCCGGTCGCTAACGAGATTCAGGACGCCAGTTCAACTCCTTAAATAGCCGCTCATCGGAAATACGTGCACGGGGGCACTTATGGGGGCACTTAATAATGAACTTTTAAATAAATCCATTTAAAACAATATCTTATGTATAAATCTTTAATTCCCCCGGCTCCACCAATTCAAGCAAGCATAAACCCCTAATTTTCCTAGAGAAAGTCAGGGGTTTTTCTTTGGGTGTCGAAAAGGTGCCGAAGCTTTAGGCCTGCTGGAGAAGATCGCTTTCGATGTCTGAAAAATTACTGATTTTCACTGAACCATCGGGAAACCGGGCAATGACATCCAACTGACCACCCATGGCCTCGATGTGGCTACGCAAAGTGGAAATGTACATGTCAGTACGCTTTTCCATCTTGGCAATGGATGGTTGCTGTACATGTAGCACCTCAGCCAGCACCTTCTGTGACAACCCACGAGCCTGGCGCAGCTCATGAAGCGGCATCTCTGCAAGCAGCTCCTGGGTTTTGGCCTCTACCCTGGCCTGAGCCTCAGGCGCCATTTTTGCGCGCAGCTCTGCAAATTTCTTAGCCATCTATCAAGCCCTCCTTTCGAAGCTGTTCCAGATGTTCGTCATACAGTCGATCAGACAGCGGAACGTTGATGTCATACCAACGATCGTCACCCGTCTTGTCGCCACCGATCAGTAAAATAGCCGAGCGCCTGGGATCGAATGCATACAGGGTTCTGTATGGGCGGCCTTCGTGCTGCGTCCTCAGCTCCCGCATGTGGCCGTGACGAGAGCCATTGATTCCGCTGCTGTGTGGAAAGCCAAGTGACGGGCCTCGCTCCTCCAGGAGCTGGACTGACACCGCAACGGACTCCTGTTCCTCAGCAGACAAGCTTTCCCACCACTCACCGAACTCGTCGGTGTATTCGATATCCCAAGTCATGGCGAAAATATAACCCCAAAGGAATATTCCATCAATGGAATATAGGAGTCATAGAGACGAGAGCGGGCCAAAGCGTACCGCATCCTGCAGATGCTCCGGCGCCAGACGCGCATAGCGCATGGTCATGGCCAGGCCGGAGTGACCCTGGATTTTCTGCAGGGTGAGGATGTTGCCGCCGTTCTAAATGAAGTGGCTGGCGAAGGTGTGTCGCAGGGCGTGGGCGGCCTGGCCTTTCGGCAGGTGGATGCAGCACGACAAGCCGGTGGTTTTAACCTTGTGATGGACAATAAAACCAGTGATTGTTGCTTTGCGTCGATTATGCGGAGCGGATATTTATTCTGTAAAATGCATGTACTTCAATATTTATTCCATTTAACGCATTAATGCATACGCGTATTTCCTCGCTTGCCAGTGTTGAGCCGAAAGACTAGGGTTCATTGGTAACTTTCACGAGGCCGCCAACGCCATCCACCTGTCGCAACCAGCCCTGACCCGACGCATGCAGAAACTGGAAGAAAGCCTCGGCATCCAGTTGCTGGATCGCACCACGCGCCGGGTCAGCCTGACTGCCGTGGGCCGGGATTTCCTGCCCAAGGCGCAGCGCCTGCTGGACGACTTCGAGCGCTCGATCCTCGGTATCCGCGAGTTGGCCGAGCGCCAGTCCGGCCAGGTCACCCTCGCCTGCATCCCGACGGCCGCCTTCTACTTCCTGCCGACAGTGATCCGCGCCTTCAATCTGCAGTATCCGAAGATCCGCATCCGCATTCTCGATCTCAGTGCCCATGAAGGGCTGGAGGCGGTGATCCGCGGCGAGGCGGATTTCGGCATCAACATGCAGAGCGGGCAAAGCGCAGAGATCGACTTCACGCCGCTGGTCAACGAGCCTTTCGTGCTCGCCTGCCGGCGCGATCATCCCCTGGCCAAACGCTCTGAAGTGGCCTGGCGCGAGCTCAGCGACTACCGCCTGATTGGCGTCGGCCGTCTCAGTGGCAACCGCGTGCTGCTCGATCACGGCCTGGCCCATCTCGACTGGCGCCCAAGCTGGTTCTACGAGGTGCAGCATCTGTCGACATCACTCGGCATGGTCGAGGCCGGCCTGGGCATCGCCGCCCTGCCCAGCCTGGCGATGCCGGCCGAGGATCACCCGATTCTGGTCAGCCGGCCGCTGGTCGATCCGGTGATCAGCCGTACCCTGGGCCTGGTACGCCGCCGCGGCTCTTCGCTGTCGCCGGCAGCCGAACAGTTCGTCGAAACCCTGCTGCGGCAATGGCCGAGCTACACCTCCATTGGCACCAGTAACCCCGCCGAAGTCGACAGCTGACGCATCGCTCGGGCCGGCGTCGCACTCGCCGCCGGTCCGACGCGCTTTCATCAGCAACCACCGAGCAAGACAGGCCGCCGAAAACCCGGATAATGGCGGCCATTTTGTTTCGCTCGCTGGTATTGCCCCATGGAAATCAAGGTCAACTTTCTCGACAACCTTCGCCTCGAAGCCAAGTTCGATGACTTCACGGTGATCGCCGATCAGCCGATCCGCTACAAGGGTGATGGCTCGGCGCCGGGGCCGTTCGACTATTTCCTGGCCTCCTCGGCGCTGTGCGCGGCGTACTTCGTCAAGCTGTACTGCCAGACGCGCGACATTCCCACCGAGAACATTCGCCTGTCGCAGAACAACATCGTCGACCCGGAGAACCGCTACGCGCAGATCTTCAAGATCCAGGTCGAGCTGCCCGCCGATATCTCCGAGAAAGATCGCCTGGGGATTTTGCGCTCCATCGACCGCTGCACCGTGAAGAAGGTGGTGCAGCAGGGCCCCGAGTTCATCATCGAGGAAGTGGAAAATCTCGACGCCGACGCCCAGGCGCTGCTGATGCCGGTGTCCGATACCACCACCTACATCCCAGGCAAGGACCTGCCGCTGGAGCAGACCATCGCCAACATGTCGGGCATCCTCGCCGAGCTGGGGATGAAGATCGAGATCGCCTCCTGGCGCAACATCGTGCCGAACGTCTGGTCGCTGCATATCCGTGATGCGCAGTCGCCGATGTGCTTTACCAACGGCAAGGGTTCGACCAAGGAAAGCGCCCTGGCCTCGGCCCTGGGCGAGTTCATCGAGCGGCTGAACTGCAATTTCTTCTACAACGACCAGTTCTGGGGCGAGGACATCGCCGCCGCCGAGTTCGTCCATTACCCCAACGAGCGCTGGTTTAAGCCAGGCCCGAAGGACGCGCTACCCGAGGAAATTCTCGACGAGCACTGCCTGGCCATCTACAACCCGGATGGCGAACTGCGCGGCTCGCACCTGTACGACACCAACTCGGGCAATACCGCGCGCGGCATCTGCTCGCTGCCGTTCGTACGCCGCAGCGATGGCGAGACGGTGTATTTCCCGTCCAACCTGATCGAGAACCTGTATCTCTCCAACGGCATGAGCGCCGGCAATACCCTGGCCGAAGCCCAGGTGCAGTGCCTGTCGGAGATATTCGAGCGGGCAGTCAAGCGCGAGATTCTGGAGAACGAGCTGTGCCTGCCGGACGTGCCGCAGGAGGTGCTGGCCAAGTACCCGGGCATCGTCGCCGGTATCCAGGGCCTGGAGGAACAAGGCTTCCCGGTGCTGGTCAAGGATGCCTCGCTGGGCGGAGAATTTCCGGTGATGTGCGTGACCCTGATGAACCCGCGTACCGGCGGCGTGTTCGCCTCCTTCGGCGCGCACCCGAGCCTGGAAGTGGCGCTGGAGCGCAGCCTCACCGAACTGCTGCAGGGCCGCAGCTTCGAAGGCCTCAACGACCTGCCGCAGCCGACCTTCGACAGCCTGGCGCTGACCGAGCCGAACAACTTCGTCGAGCACTTCATCGACTCCAGCGGCGTGGTCTCCTGGCGCTTCTTCGGTACCACGCCGGACTTCGAGTTCGTCGAGTGGGATTTCTCCGGCGAGGGCAGCGACTCCAACGAGCAGGAAGCCGCGACCCTGTTCGGCATCCTCGAGGACATGGGCAAGGAGGTCTACGTGGCCACCTATGACGACCTCGGTGCCAACGCCTGCCGCATCCTGGTGCCGGGCTACTCGGAAATCTATCCGGTCGAGGATCTGATCTGGGACAACACCAACAAGGCGCTGCTGTTCCGCAAGGACATCCTCAACCTGCACAGCCTGAGCGACCGCGAGCTCAAGTCGCTGCTGCGCAACCTCAACAACACCGAAGTCGACGACTACACCGACATCACCACGCTGATCGGCATCGAGTTCGACGACAACACGGTGTGGGGCCAGCTGACCATCCTCGAGCTGAAGCTGCTGATCAACCTGGCGCTGAAGAAATACGACGATGCCAAGGAGCTGGTCGAGGCCTTCCTGCAGTACAACGACAACACCGTCGAGCGCGGCCTGTTCTATCAAGCGGTCAACGCCGTGCTGGAGATCCAGCTGGACGACGAGCTGGAACTGGCCAACTACGAGCACAACCTGCGCCGTATGTTCGGCAACGAGCGCATGGATGCAGCGATCGGCTCGGTGGACGGCAGCGTGCGTTTCCATGGCCTGACGCCGACCAGTATGAAACTCGAAGGCCTGGACAAGCACCTGCGCCTGATCGACAGCTACAAGAAACTGCACGCTGCGCGCGCCAAAGCAGCCGGGCTGGCCGGCTGAACATGGTCAGCGAGCGCCCAGCCCAAAAGGTCGCAGCGCTGATGCTGGCGGCCGGCTACAGCCGCCGCTTCGGTGCCGACAAGCGCCGCCTGCAACTTGGCGACGGCCGCTCGTTGCTCAGCGCCAGCCTGGCACTGCCCTGCTCGATGCTGGAAGAGGTCTGGCTGGTGCTACGCCCAGACGAAGCGCCTGCAGCGCTGGATCTGCCGACGGGTGTGCGTATCGTGCAGAACCCGGCCACCGCTCAGGGCATGGGCCACAGCCTGGCGGCAGGTGCCGAGCGACTACTGGCCGAATCCGGCGCCGAGGCAGTGGCTATCTTTCTTGCCGATATGCCGTCGATTCGCCGTGACAGCCTGGAAACCCTGTTCGCTCACGCCATCGCGAACACCATCGTACTGCCCAGCTACCAGGGCAAACGCGGCCATCCGGTGCTGTTCGGCCGCGCTTTCTGGCCTCAGCTCGCGGCGCTGAGCGGCGATGCTGGCGCCAAGCCGGTGCTGCAGCAGCACCCCGAGGCTGTGCGCATCGTCGAGCTGAACGATCCTGGCGTACTGCGGGACATCGACACCCCGGCAGACCTGATTCAGCTCTAGGCTCGTAGGGCGGGTGCAACCCGCCACAACGCAGGCGGCGGGTTTCACCCGCCCTACTGCCCGGCCTGATGCAGCAGCACCTCACTCAACGCCTGCGCCGCGCTGGACAGCTGATGTCCAGCCTGGTGCAGCAGGCCGACGCGGCGCGACACCCGCGGCTCGCTCAGCGGCAGGCAGCGGGCGCCCAGTTCTTCCATCTGCTGCCGACACAGTTGCGGCACGGCGCTGACGCCGAGGCCTTCGGCGACCATGCGCCCGACCGTGACCAACTGATGACTCTCGAACGCCACCGGCAGCTTGCCGTGGCTGGAGATCACGCTGTCTTCCAGCAGCAGGCGCACCGCCGAAGGCCGTTGCAGGGTGATGAAGGGCTGCTCCAGCAGCTGTGCCCAGGTCAGAGCGGACTGCTCGGCCAACTTGCTGGCGACCGGCACCACGGCGACGAAACGGTCCTCATACAGCGGGGTGAACTGCAAGCCATCGAGGGTTGCCGGCTCGAAGGCAATACCCAGCTCGACGCGACCGTCGCGCACCATCTCCATCACCTGTTCGTTGATCACGTCGTGCACCGCCACGTTGACCCGTGGGTAGGCGTCGCGGAAGGCGCGCAGCGCCGCCGGCAGGCGGTTGCCGGCGAACGACGGCATGGCTGCCACCGCCACCTTGCCCATCTGCAGGGTGAAGTGCTGACGCAACAAATCCTCGGCGTTGTCCCAGTCGGCCAGCAGGCGCACGGCAATCGGCAGCAGCGTCTCGCCCTCGGGCGTCAGCGCCACGCTGCGGGTGGTGCGCACCAGCAACTGGCCACCGAGCGATTGCTCCAGGTTCTTGATCGCCAGGCTCAGCGCCGGCTGCGACAGATGCAGGCGCTCGCAGGCCTGGGCGAAGCTCAGGCTTTGCGCCACGGCGAGAAAGGCGCGTAGCTGCTTGACGGTCATTGATTTATTTACCTGATCAATCAAGAGGAAAAACAAACTTAACAAATAAGCCCGCAACACTGAAGCTTGACCGCAGCCTGGCAGTGCTCCTGCCCCATAACGACAAAAGAGAGGCAGCCTCGAATGAGCGGACTCGACAAACGCGTCGGCAGCTATGCAGAAGCCCTGGACGGCCTGCAGGACGGCATGACCGTACTGGCCGGCGGTTTCGGCCTGTGTGGCATCCCCGAGAATCTGATCGCCGAGATCCGCCGCCGTGGCGTGCGCGATCTGACCGTGGTGTCCAACAACTGCGGGGTCGACGGTTTCGGCCTCGGCGTGCTGCTGGAAGACCGGCAGATCCGCAAGATGATCGCCTCCTACGTCGGCGAGAACGCCCTGTTCGAACAGCAACTGCTCTCCGGTGAGCTGGAAGTCGAACTCACCCCGCAAGGCACCCTCGCCGAGAAGCTACGCGCTGGCGGCGCCGGCATCCCCGCTTTCTTCACCGCTACCGGCTATGGCACCCCGGTCGCCGAAGGCAAGGAAGCGCGCGAAATCAACGGCCGCCACTACATCCTCGAGCCGGCCATCACCGGCGACTTCGCCATCGTCAAGGGCTGGAAGGCCGACCACTTCGGCAACGTGGTCTACCGCCACACTGCGCAGAACTTCAACCCGGTGGTCGCCACCGCCGGGCGCATCACCGTGGTCGAGGTCGAGGAGATCGTCGAGCCCGGTGAACTCGACCCGACGCAGATTCACACCCCCGGCATCTACGTCGACCGGCTGATCTGCGGCAGCTTCGAGAAACGCATCGAAAAACGCACGCTGCGCGCCTGAGGAGAAAGACCATGGCTCTTACCCGTGAACAAATGGCTCAGCGCGTCGCCCGCGAGTTGCAGGACGGCTTCTACGTCAACCTCGGCATCGGCATCCCCACCCTGGTGGCCAACTACGTGCCCGAGGGCATGCAGGTGATGCTGCAGTCGGAGAACGGCCTGCTCGGCATGGGCGCCTTCCCCACCGAAGACGAAGTGGACGCCGACATGATCAACGCCGGCAAGCAGACCGTCACCGCGATCAAGGGCGCGGCGATCTTCGACTCGTCGCAATCCTTCGCCATGATCCGTGGCGGCCACGTCGACCTCACCGTGCTCGGCGCCTTCGAGGTGGACGTGCGCGGCAACATCGCTTCCTGGATGATCCCCGGCAAGCTGATCAAGGGCATGGGCGGCGCCATGGACCTGGTGGCCGGTGCCGACAACATCATCGTCACCATGACCCACGCCTCCAAGGACGGCGAATCCAAGCTGCTGGAGCATTGCAGCCTGCCGCTGACCGGCTGCGGCTGCATCCGCAAGGTGCTGACCGACCTGGCCTACCTGGAGATCGAAGACAACGCCTTCATCCTGCGCGAGCGCGCACCGGGCGTCAGCGTCGAGGAAATCGTGGCCAAGACCGCCGGCAAGCTGATCGTTCCCGAACACGTACCGGAAATGAGCTTCTAAGTTGTCTACCGTTCTGTAGGCGCCACCACACACGGCGCCTACAGAGCGCTTTTTTGGCTATGTCCTACACCCTGTAGGAGCGGATTCATCCGCGAAGCTTTTTCCGCCCTACCGCGCCAAGAGGATTTCCCATGCAAGACGTCGTCATCGTTGCCGCCACCCGCACCGCCATCGGCAGCTTCCAGGGCAGCCTGGCCGATATTCCCGCGCCGGAACTGGGCGCCATCGTCATCAAGCGCCTGCTGGAGCAGACCGGCCTCGACGCGGCCCAGGTCGATGAAGTGATCCTCGGCCAGGTGCTTACCGCAGGCAGTGGCCAGAACCCCGCACGCCAGGCCGCCATTCGTGCCGGCCTGCCCCATGCCGTACCGGCCATGACCCTGAACAAGGTCTGCGGCTCGGGCTTGAAAGCCCTGCACCTGGCTGCCCAGGCCATTCGCTGCGGCGACGCCGAGGTCATCATCGCCGGCGGCATGGAGAACATGAGCCTGGCCCCCTACGTGCTGCCCAAGGCCCGCACCGGCCTGCGCATGGGCCACGCGCAGATGCTCGACAGCATGATCGTCGACGGCCTGTGGGACGCCTTCAACGACTACCACATGGGCATCACCGCCGAGAATCTGGTGGAGAAATACGGCATCAGCCGTGAAGCCCAGGACGCCTTCGCCGCCGAGTCGCAGCAGAAGGCCGTGGCCGCCATCGAAGCCGGTCGCTTCGACGCCGAGATCACTCCAGTGCTGATCGCGCAGCGCAAGGGCGACCCCGTCGCCTTCGCCCGTGACGAGCAGCCGCGCGCCGGCACCACCGCCGAGTCCCTGGCCAAGCTCAAGCCGGCGTTCAAGAAGGACGGCAGCGTTACAGCCGGCAATGCCTCCAGCCTCAACGATGGCGCCGCTGCCGTGCTGCTGATGAGCGCGGCCAAAGCGCAGGCGCTGGGTCTGCCCGTGCTGGCGAAGATCAAAGGCTATGCCAACGCCGGTGTCGACCCGGCAATCATGGGCATCGCCCCGGTGTCCGCCACCCGTCGCTGCCTGGACAAGGCCGGCTGGAGCCTGGCCGACCTGGACCTGATCGAGGCCAACGAGGCCTTCGCGGCCCAGGCGCTGTCGGTCGGCCAAGAGCTGGGCTGGGATGCCGACAAGGTCAATGTCAACGGCGGTGCCATCGCCCTCGGCCACCCCATCGGCGCCTCGGGCTGCCGCGTGCTGGTGACCCTACTGCACGAGATGATCCGCCGCGACGCCAAGAAGGGTCTGGCCACGCTGTGCATCGGTGGCGGCCAGGGTGTGGCACTGGCCATCGAGCGCGCCTGAGCTGCTAGAAAACGTAGGGCGGGTGCAACCCGCCACTACAGGGATGGCGGGTTGCACCCGCCCTACGGTTCAACACAACCAACCGTTCGGCCCCGGCCGAGCGTTGTTATATCCACTGCAACCCTCAGGCATAGCCAACCCTGAATGCCTGGTAAAGCCCTTACACAACCATAAGAAAGAGGCATCACCCCATGTTCAACACCCTCACCCGCATGAGCGTGAGCCTGGTACAGAAGTACCTGCCCTCACCGTTCGTGTTCTCTGCACTCCTGACCCTGGGAGTCCTACTGGCTGGTATTTTCTCCACCGGCCAATCGCTACCGGCCATGGTGCAGCACTGGAGCAGCGGTTTCTGGACGCTGCTCGGCTTCGCCATGCAGATGTCGCTGATCTTCGTCACCGGCCACGCCCTGGCCAGCGCACCGATCATCAACCGTCAACTCGACCGCCTGGCCGGCCTGGCCCGCACGCCGGGTCAGGCGATCATCATGGTCACCCTGGTGGCATTGGTCGGTTGCTGGGTCAACTGAGGCTTCGGTCTGGTCATCGGCGCCGTATTCGCCCGCGCCCTGGCACGCAAGGTCGATGGCGTCGATTACCCGCTGCTGGTCGCCTCGGCCTACTCGGGCTTCCTGGTCTGGCATGGCGGCCTGGCGGGTTCGATTCCGCTGTCGATGGCAACTGGCGGCCCGGATCTGGCACGCATGACCGCCGGTGTACTGAGCGACCCGGTGAGCATCAGTGAAACCCTGTTCAGCCCCCTGAACCTGACCATCGTCGCGCTACTGGTGATCGGCCTGCCCTTGCTCAACCGCGCCATGCACCCACGCCAGGGCGCCAAGGTCGCCGACCCGGCCAAGCTGGTGGAAGCGCGCGCCGAACTGCCGGCCCGTGAAACCCCGGCACAACGCCTGGACGACAGCCGTATCCTCGGCCTGGCCCTGGTAGCCATGGCCGGCATCTATCTGTTCAACCACTTCGCCACCAAAGGTTTCGTACTTGGCCTGGACGTGGTCATCGCCATCTTCCTGTTCAGCGGCCTGCTGATGCACGGCACCCCGGAGCGCTACATGCGCGCGGTGGACGAGAGCGTGCGCGGCATCGGCGGCATCGTCCTGCTGTTCCCCTTCTATGCCGGGATCATGGGCATGATGATGGGCGCCAACGCCGACGGTATTTCCCTCGGCCGGCAGATCACCGAAGCGTTCATCTCCTGGTCCTCGGCCGACACCTTCCCACTGCTGGCCTTCCTCAGCGCTGGCGTGGTCAACGTGTTCGTGCCGTCCGGTGGTGGCCAGTGGGCCGTGCAAGGGCCGATCATGCTGCCGGCTGCCGAGGCGCTGGGTGTGTCGACCACCGTTACCGCCATGGCGATTGCCTGGGGCGACGCCTGGACCAACATGATCCAGCCGTTCTGGGCACTGCCCCTGCTCGGCATCGTCGGCCTCGGTGCACGCGACATCATGGGCTACTGCCTGATCATACTGCTGTACTCGGGCATCGTCATCAGTGGTGCGTTCTACTTCCTCGGCTAAAAGCCATCAGGCCCGCTCAGCGTTCCGAGCGAGCCTGTCTCAACGCCAGCGATCGAGCAGATTCACCGCCAGCCGATCCAGCCAACCCCACAGGCGCTGTTGCGCACGGCGCCACCAGGGGCGCTGGTGCCAATCATCGAGGGTGATCTCGCGGCTGACGCCGAAGTCCTCGATGAAGCTGGCCGTCACTGCCCGGGTGAAATCCGGATCCAGCGCCTCGACATTGGCGTCGAGGTTGAAGCGCAGGTTCCAGTGGTCGAAGTTGCACGAGCCGACGCTGACCCAATCGTCCACCAGCACCATCTTCAGGTGCAGGAAACGCGGCTGGTATTCGAAGATGCGCACCCCCGCCCTGAGCAACTTGGGGTAGTAACGCTGCCCGGCAAAACGCACCGGCGGATGATCGGTGTTGCGCCCGGCCAGCAGCAGGCGCACCTCGACACCGCGCGCTGCAGCGCGGCGCAGGGCGCGGCGGATTTTCCAGGTCGGCAGGAAATAAGGCGTGGCCAGCCAGACGCGCTGCTTGGCGCCCTTCAGTGCGCGCAACAGCGACAGCAGAATGTCGCGATGCTGAGCAGCATCGGCATAGGCCACACGCCCCAGCCCAACGCCGGCAGGCGGACACTTAGGCAGGTTTAGTGCAGTCGGCTGATGATTCGGGCGCCATAAAAAACGCGTATGCCAGAGTTGCTCGAACAACTGCTGCCAGTCGCCGACCAGTGGCCCCTCGATTTCCACCATGACCTCATGCCAGGAGCTGCGAGCCTCATCCGGCAGCCAGAACTCGTCGGTAGAACCGGTGCCACCGACGTACGCCAGGCGCTGGTCCACCAGTAGCAGCTTGCGGTGATCGCGATGAAAGTTACGGATACCCCGCCGCAAGCGCACCGGGTTGTACCAGCGCAGCTGCACACCGGCGGTCTGCATGCGCTCACGTAGCACGATGCCCAGGCCTGCGGAACCGTAGGCATCGAACAGACCACGTACCCTCACCCCACGCTCAGCCGCTCGGCACAGCGCATCGACCAGACGCTCACTGCAGCGGCCGTCCTCGATCAGGTAAAGCTCGATCTCCACTTGCTGGCTGGCGCCCTCGATGGCCGCCAGCATGCGTGGGAAGAACGCCGGCCCGTCCAGCAGCAATTCGAAGCGATTGCCACCCCGCCAGGGAAAGATGCGGCCGCGCTTGTGCACGCTCACCGCGCCGTGAAGATCAGCACGGCGCCCACCGGCACCGACAGGCTGATGGCAGGCAGGTCAGCGACCTTGCGCAGCGCCTCGACGCCACTGGCCAGGGCGAAGTCTTCGGCGTGCAACACCAGCGGAGCCAGGGTCACCACCTGGAAGCGGTGATCATCCAGCCGCGTTACCAGCAGTTCGCTGTGCAGCTCACGCGTGCGCTCGTTGAGGGTCAGTTGCAGCGGTAGTCGCAGTTCCAGCTGTGCCCCGGGTGCCAGGTCGGTGAGTTGCGGCAGGTTGACCTGGGCGCTGATGCGCGCCTCGGGCAGACGTGAAGTGTCGAACAACATGGTGCGCAGGCGCTCGTCACGCAGAGGGACACCGGTGCTCAGCGAGTCAAGATCCACGCGCAGGCGCGCGCGACCGTCGGCGGCGATCTGCCCGTGCAGCGTGAGAAAGCGATGCACCTCCGACTGACTGCCGGAATGGGTGGAGATGAACGACAGCCGCGAAGACTCGTTGTCCAGGTACCAGTCGGCGTGGACGGGCAAGGCAGCGGCAAGCAACAGGGCGAGAAGCGAACGGCGCATGAGAACTCGAAAAACGGCATGACCAGGCGGCAACGATAGTCGCCTGCACGAGCCTTGCAAAGCCCGGCGCGCACAGAACCGTAGGGCGGGTGCAACCCGCCGCTGCCGAGGTGGCGGGTTTCACCCGCCCTACTTGCTCGGCAGCAACTGGCAGCCCTGCCGCTCACCCAGCCAGACAGCGCTGTGGTTGCGGCCAAGGCCGCTGGCGGTCACACGCTTGGCGCTTTCGTCATCCAGCAGGCTGCTAATCGGCACGTACTGCGCGACATAGCCTTCACAGTAGGCCGCCGGGTTGCCGCTGACGTAGCGGCAGGAGCAGTACTCCTTGGCCGTGTAGGCGCCGATGATGTCGGGGAAGGCGGCCAGATGGGCGCGATTAGGCCAGGCCCAGGCCAGCAGCAGAACCAACAGCAGCACCAGCGCGCTGCGGATCGGATGGCGACGGATCATGGCTGCACCTCCGCGGCGAAGGCTGCACGCACGCGTTTGAGCAGGTCGTTGTGCTGGAAGCTGCCGTCACGGTCATCGGCGTAACGCACCACCAGCAGGTTTTCTTGTGGCATCACGTACAGCCCCTGCCCCCAATGCCCGAGCGCGGCGATGGTATCGGCCGGTGCATCCGGCCAGGGCCGCGTGCTGCCTGGCAGTTCGGCGTTGAGCCACCAATGCCCGCCTGGCACGGCATCCCCCGACTTGGCCAACTGCGGCTGGTAGCCAGCGAAAGGCGTGGAGACAAAACCGACCCAGGCAGCCGGCAGCAACTGGCGCTCGCCCCAGCGACCGCCGCGCTGCATCAGCAGGCCGACACGGGCCAGGTCGCGCGCGCTCAGGTAGGCATAGGACGACGCAACGAAGGTGCCGCTGGCATCGCGCTCCCAGGTCGCGCTGGTGATGCCCAGCGGCTCGAACAACGCTGTCCAGGGATAGTCAGCGTAAGCCTGCTCGCCGACCATGCCACGCAACGCGGCGGCCAGCACGTTGCTGTCGCCACTGGAATAACGAAAGCGCGTGCCCGGCGCGGCGTCCGCCGCATGCGCAGCGGTGAAGGCCGCCATGTCGGTGCGGCCGCGGGTGTAGAGCATGGCCACCACCGAGGATTTCAGCGGCGCATACTCGTAGTCCTCTTCCCAGGCCAGGCCCGAGGCCCAGTTGAGCAAGTGACCGATCTTGATCTGCGGGTGCTCGGCCATCGCCGGGTAGTACTGCGCGGCCGGTGCATCGAGCTTGAAGCGCCCCTCGGCGTAAGCGACGCCGAGGGTGGTGGCGAGCAGGCTCTTGGCCATCGACCAGGTCAGGTGCGCGGTCCGCGCCGTGGTCGGTTCGGCGTAGCGCTCGTAAACGATCTGCCCGTCGCGGATCACCAGCAGCGCATCGGTGCGCACGCCCGTACGCTCGACGTCATCGCGCTTCGGGAAGGCGTACTGTTCGAGCTCGGCCAGCGCGGGGCTCTCGATACGGGGTTGGCTCTGCCAGTCGGGTTGCGGCCAGTTTTCCGCCAAGGCATTGCTGGCAGCCAGGCTGAAACCGAGCGCCAGGCTCAGTCGACGAAGCAAGGAGATGGACATGGACGGCCTCGATCAGAAATCGTGGCGCACCCTAGCATGGCCATGATGACGGCTTGAAGCGACGAAAACGCCATCTCTCACCTTCATTTGGGCAGTTGGTAATCCTCCGGCCCCATCAGGTCGAGACCGCATTCCAGGTTCTCGATCCAGTAGAGGAAGGCGCTGATCATTTCCGGGCCGACGAAGGGCCGGCCGTGCTGCGGCACAATCATTTCCACATCCATCTGCCGCACCATCGCCGCCCACAGGCGACAGGCCTTGTTGCCGGCCATGTAGCGACGATGGAAACCTTCCATGTTGGGCACGTGATTGACGAAGTCACGCACCGGCGAGGCATCATCGACCAGCGAGGCGCCCATGTCACCGGAGAACAGAATCTTGCTCACCGGGTCATAGACCTGGAAGTTGCCCACCGAGTGAAGAAAGTGCGCCGGCACGGCCTTGAGCGTGCATTTGCCCAACGGGATGCTCTGGCCACGATCGGGCAGCGCGATGATGCGGTCATAGGTATTGATGCCACGGCTCAACGCCAGGTAATTGGCCGTCAGGTGCGGCAAAAAACGCGCCCAAAGCTTGGAGCAGATCACCCGCGCACGGGTGTGCAGCAGCCACTTGTCCAGCGAGGCGATGATGTCCGGGTCCTGGTGCGAGGCGAAGATGTAGGTCAGGTCCTGCACCGGAATATGCTTGGACAGCTCCAGCGACAGCGGCGTGTAGGTCAGGTCGCCGCCTGGATCGAGCAGCAGGTACTGCTCGTTGTCGGTGATCAGGAACTGGTTGGATTGCACGCCTTCGCCGCTGACCAGGTCATCGAACATCAGGCATTGGTGGCTGCCGTTATCGAACAGCACGATGGGCTCGCGGCGCATGGAAACCTCGTAGAAGAAACGCGAGGCAAGCTTAGGCGCGCAAGCAACAATGGGTACTGATATGGGTCAACGGCCGGCGACAATCCGCCGCGCTTTCTCCAGGCGCTTGCTGCGTGCCGCCTCGGCGATGCGCAGCAAGCCCTTGTCGCGCTGCCACAGCTCGGCCCAGTGCACAGGCCCGCCGGCAAAGGCCACCTTCAGTTCAACGGCCAACGCCTGCTGCTCGGCGAACAACCCGGCCAGCAGCAGATGGGTGGTGGGCGCATCGGGCGCCTGCCGCGCGACCTCGGCACAACCGGCCAGCAGCGCTTGCAGGCGCAATAGCAGCGTTTCAGGCCAGGCACAATCGCGCCCCACGCCAAACTGCCAGGCGACAACAGCGGTAAGTACATGCACGTCTTCCAGGGTGCGGAAGGGTTTGACGTAGTCGCCCCAGCCGTCGCCGGCCAGGCGCTCGCCGTGGGCCTGTTCCAGGTGCAGTCGCGCATGGCCGATATCCGGCATCAACGGCAGGGCCGGCAGCGGCTCGATACGCACACCTGGCGCGCCCTGGCGTACCACGCCCAGAGCCAGACGCGGCGCCTGCCCCTCGTCCTCCTCGCGCGCCGCCACCAGCAGCCAGTCGGCACATTCGGCAGCGGTGACGAAATCCTTGCGCCCCGTGATCTGCAGGCCGTCGATACGTGTGTTCATGTCCGCCGGGCGGGTGCTGCGGTTCTCCGTCACGCACAGCGCGCCTGCCGTCCAGGGCGCCGCCGGCCACAGCATGCGCAACGCCGCCTGATAGCCGGCGAGAAAGGCCAACCCCGGCGTGGCCGCCAGCAGGCCGCCCACCAGTGCCAGCTCGAAGGGTTGCGGCGTATCCCCCAGGCGGGTCAGCAGACGGGCGTACCAGTCCTCCAGGCCCTGCTCGGCAGACAGGCGCTCGACAGGCTGAAACAGACTCGACCAGGGCATCACGGGCCTCCTCGCAGCAGCGCTTCGAGCGCCGTCATATAAGCATCAAAAAAGCGTCACGGTGGTGACACCACAGCTACCTAGCCTGAGCTTGCCCAACAAGATCGACCGGCTGCAAGCATTCAGCCGGCACACGGAGGATCTGGCATGACTCAAACCGCTCGCCGTCTGCAGGCCGAACGTCTGCAAGGCCCCGCCGCCCTGCGTGAAGCTCAGGCCTTGCGCTACCGCGTATTCAGCGCGGAATTCGATGCCAAGCTCAACGGCGCCGAACTGGGTCTGGACATGGACGACTACGACATCCACTGCAGCCATATCGGCGTGCGTGATCTCAACAGCGGTGAACTGGTCGCCACCACTCGCCTGCTCGATCACCAGGCCGCCGCCGGTCTCGGCCGCTACTACAGCGAAGAGGAATTCGCCTTGCACGGCCTGGCCAGACTGGAAGGCCCGGTACTGGAAATCGGCCGCACCTGCGTCGATGTCACCTACCGCAACGGCGCCACCATCGCCGTGCTCTGGGGCGAACTGGCCGAGGTGCTCAACGAAGGCGGCTACCGCTACCTGATGGGCTGCGCCAGCATCTCCATGCAGGACGGCGGCATCCAGGCCCAGGCCATCATGCAGCGCCTGCGCGAACGCTACCTGTGCACCGAGCACCTGCGCGCCGAGCCCAAGCACCCGCTGCCACAGCTGGATCTGCCGGGCAACGTCATCGCCGAGATGCCACCGCTGCTCAAGGCCTACATGCGCCTGGGCGCGAAGATCTGCGGCGAGCCCTGCTGGGATCGCGACTTCCAGGTGGCCGACGTGTTCATCCTGCTCAAGCGCGACGAGCTGTGCCCGCGCTATGCCCGGCACTTCAAGGCGGCAGTCTGACACCCGGCTGTAGGAGCGAGCTCTGCTCGCGAACGAGAGTGTCCAGCATTCATGAGCAGAGCTCGCTCCTACACATCAGCATGCCCCAAGCATCGCCAAACGACTCTATCAATGGATAATGCCGCCACTCGTCCTCAAGCGGAGGCCTCAATGGCCAAACTGCGTCTGTCCCTGCGCCTCTTTCATCTGGCCCTGGTAATCGCCTTTGGCGCCCTGCTGGCCGGCATCGTCAGCCTGTTCGAGCGGGTGGTTCGGCATGACCTGATGCCGCTGCGCCAACGTCTGACCCGCTGGTTCCTGGCACGCCTGGGTGGCGCCCTGCCGTTTCGCGTGCGGGTCGAGGGCGAGCTGCCCACGCAACCGATGCTGTGGGTCAGCAACCATGTGTCATGGACCGACATTCCGCTGTTGGGCGCTCTGCAGCCGCTGTCCTTCCTGTCCAAGGCGGAGGTGCGCGACTGGCCGGTCGCCGGCTGGCTGGCACACAAGGGTGGTACGCAGTTCATCCGCCGCGGTGCGGGCGACAGCAGCCAGGTCGGCCAGCAGCTCACTCGCCATCTGCAGCAGGGTCATCACCTGCTGATATTTCCCGAAGGCACCACCACCGACGGCCTGGCCCTGCGCACCTTCCATAGCCGTCTGCTGAGCAGCGCCATCGACAGCGGCGTGGCGCTGCAACCAGTGGCCATCCGTTATTTGCGCGATGGCCAACCGTGTCCGGTAGCGCCCTTCGTCGGCGATGACGACATGCTCTCGCACCTGCTGCGCCTGCTCTCGCAGCCGGCCTGCGAGGTGGAGATACACCTGCTCGCGCCGATTCCCAGCGCCTCACGCAGCCGTAACGAACTGGCCCGGCACAGCCAGGCCATGATCGCCAGCGCCCTGCAACTGGAAACGCCGGTCACGCTGCCGACCGAAGCCGAAGCCGAAGCCGCCTGATCCACCGCGTAACCCGGATGCAATCCGGGGGCTTTGCCAAGGGTGCCCCGGAGTTCATCCAGGCTACAGGTCGTAGCCGCTCAGTCAGCCGGCGGTACGATCAGCGCGTCGCTGTCGAGCGAGGCCAGCAGGCGACTGGCGACGCTGCCGAGGAAGAAGCGCGAAACCCCTTCACGGGCATGGGTACCGAGTACCAGCAGGTCCGCGCCACTCTGGCGTAGCGCCTCGCCGATCACCCCTTCCGGTGAGCCGATCTGCACCAGCAGGCGCTCGTCATTCAGGCACGCGCCGACCGCCGCCAGGCGTTCCTGCAGTTGCTGGCGCAGCAGTTGGCGCTGGTTTTCCAGCACCTCGGCACTGATCCCGGGCGCCATGATCGCGCCGGCGGCTAAAGGCTCGACGGCACTGGCCACATGCAGTTCATCCAGGCTCACCAGGCCCAAGTCGCGCGCCCGGCTCAATGCCTGCAGCGAGGTACGCGACAGATCCATCGCCAGCAAGGCATGCCGGTACTCGTGGGTGACCGGGCCGTTGACCCGCAGCACCGGCAGATGACTGCTGCGTACGACGCGCTCGAGCGTGGTGCCGACAAAGAAGTCACGCAGCGTCGACTTGCGATGCGCCCCCACCACCAGCAGATCGGCGCCCATGCCCTGCGCACTCTCGACGATCACCGCGGCCGCTTCGCCCGTGCCGACAATCACACGCGGCACACTGCCGGCCTGCTCCCCCAGGCGTTCGGCCTGGGTCTGCAAGAGACTCTCGGCCTGCTGTACCTGGCGCTGCACATAGGCGGCAGGGGCCTCATCATCGATCACATGCAACAGACCCCATTCACCGCCACCCTGACGACGAATCAGTTGCACGGCACGCTGCACCGCATGCGCCGAACGCTCGGACAGATCGGTTGCTACCAGAATCTTGATCATCTCGTTTCCTCCATTGCATTCCAGGGTCTGTACGAAAAGTCGCCGGGCGAAGATCAGGCGATACCGATGGCGCCCCCATAAAAACGGATAAGATCCGGACTGGGCTCGCACTCGGGTTTACGAGCTGTAGATGAGCATTCCGGCCCCATTTTCACCAAGCACAGGCACTTTTCGTACAGAACCTAACACCGCGTTACATTCAAACGCCTGCCGACGCCCCAGTCCTTGATGCAGGTCAGCTCCTGTGCGTTAACGCGCACTTAGGGTAACCCGCAACACTCGCCGTCCCGCCGCACGCTGGCCCGCGAGCACGGCCCGGACACCGCAGGAGACTCGCCCCATGGGCAATGCCCCCTCAGAATATACCGACCACACCTGGCACGCCTTGACTGCACAGGACGCCCTGAAAGTGCAGCGCAGCAGCGCCAGCGGTCTCAGCCAGGACGAGGCGCAGCGGCGCCTGCAGCAGCATGGTGCCAATCGCCTGCCGCCGCCACAACGCCGGGGGCCATTGCTGCGCCTGCTTTACCAGTTCCATAACGTGCTGCTCTATCTGATGCTGGCGGCCGCCTTGATCGCCGCCCTGCTCGGCCACTGGGTCGATACTTCGGTGATCCTCGCCGCCGTGCTGATCAACGTGATCATCGGCTTCATCCAGGAAGGCAAGGCGGAAAATGCACTGGACGCCATCCGCAGCATGCTCTCGCCACGCGCCATGGTGCTGCGCGCGGGCGAACGCCACGAGATCGATGCCGAATACCTGGTGCCCGGCGACGTGGTGCTGCTGGCCTCCGGCGACAAGGTGCCGGCCGACCTGCGCCTGCTCAGCGTGAAGAACCTGCTGGTGGAGGAAGCGGCGCTGACCGGCGAATCGGTGCCGGTGGAAAAATCCGTGGCGCACTGCAGCAAGGATGCTGCGCTCGGCGACCGTCGCTGCATGGCCTACTCTGGCACCCTGGTCAGCAGCGGCCAGGCCACCGGCCTGGTGGTCGCCACCGGCGCGGATACCGAGCTGGGACGCATCGGCGCCATGCTGCAACAGGTGCAAGCGCTGTCCACTCCGCTGCTGCGGCAGATCGAACAGTTCAGCCGTTGGCTGGCGGTGATCATCCTGGCGCTGGCATTGGCCACCTTCGTCCTCGGCATCCTCTGGCACGGGCAGCCCCCCGGCGAGATGTTCATGATGGTGGTGGCGCTGACCGCCTCGGCCATCCCCGAGGGGCTGCCGGCGATCATGACGGTGATCCTCGCCCTCGGCGTGCAGCGCATGGCCGGGCACAACGCCATCGTGCGCCGCCTGCCGGCGGTGGAAACCCTCGGCTCGGTCACGGTGATCTGCTCGGACAAGACCGGCACCCTGACCCGCAACGAGATGACCGTGCAGCGCGTGGTCAGCGCCAGCCGCATCCTCGATGTCTCGGGGGTGGGCTATGCCCCGGAAGGCGCCTTTCATCAGGACGGTGCGCTGCGTGAGCCTGACGCCGCCCTGCTGGAAGTCGCCCGCGCCGCGCAGTTGTGTAACGACGCCCGCCTGCAACAGGATGATGCCGGCCACTGGCTGCTGCATGGCGACCCCACCGAAGGCGCGCTGCTGACCCTGGCGCTGAAGAGCGGCCTCGACGCCCGCAGCCTGCACGAGCAACAGCCGCGCAGCGACAGCATTCCCTTCGAGTCCGAACACCGCTTCATGGCCACCCTGCACCACGACCATGCCGGCCACGGCGCCGTATACCTCAAGGGCGCCCCCGAGCGCGTGCTGGAGATGTGCGACAGCCAGCGCACGGCCGCTGGCGGCAGCGCGCCGCTGGATGCCGACTACTGGCGGCGCCAGGCCTCCGACCTGGCCGCCCGCGGCCTGCGCCTGCTGGCCCTGGCCAGCCGCGAAGCCAGCGCCGAGCAGCGCAGCCTGAACTTCGCCGACGTGGAAGGCGGCATGACCCTGCTGGCCCTGGTGGGCATCATCGATCCGCCGCGCGAGGAGGCCATCGCCGCCGTCGCCGAGTGCCAGAGCGCGGGCATCCGGGTGAAGATGATCACCGGCGACCACGCCGAAACCGCCCGCGCCATCGGCGCGCAACTGGGCATCGGCGTCGGCATGCCGGCGATGACCGGGGCGGAACTGGAACTGCTCGACGACCGCCGCCTGCGCGAGGTACTGCCCGGCATCGAGGTGTTCGCCCGCGCCAGCCCCGAGCACAAGCTGCGTCTGGTGCAATGCATGCAGGACAGTGGCCAGGTGGTGGCGATGACCGGCGACGGGGTCAACGATGCCCCGGCGCTCAAGCGCGCCGACGTCGGCGTGGCCATGGGGCTCAAGGGCACCGAGGCGGCCAAGGAAGCGGCCGAAGTGGTGCTGGCCGACGACAACTTCGCCACCATCGCCGGCGCCGTGCGCGAAGGCCGGGCGATCTACGACAACCTGAAGAAATTCATCCTCTTCGCCCTGCCCACCAACGGCGGCCAATCGCTGATCGTGATCTTCGCCATCCTCTTTCAGGTGGTGCTGCCACTGACCCCGGCACAGGTACTGTGGGTCAACATGGTCACCTCCAGCACCCTGGGCCTGGCGCTGGCCTTCGAGCCCTCCGAACGCGGGCTGATGAAACGCGCGCCACGGGCGCCCAACGAGCCGCTGCTATCGGGCTTCTTCGTCTGGCGCGTGGTGATGGTGTCGGTACTGATCGCCGGCGCCGGCATCGGCCTGTTCCTCTGGGAGCTTGAGCGTGGCAACAGCCTGGAGAACGCCCGCACCATCGCGGTCAATGCCGTGGTGATGTGCGAGATTTTCTATCTGCTCAACAGCCGCAGCATCTTCGGCTCGGTACTCAGCCGCGACGGCCTGTTGGGCAATCGGGTCGTGCTGCTGACCATCGCCGCCTGCATCGTGCTGCAGATGCTGTTCACCTATGCCCCGCCGCTGCAACAGGTGTTCGGCTCCACCGGGCTGAGCTTTGATGAATGGCTGCGCGTGCTGCTGGCCGGCCTGGCGCTGTTCTGCGTGGCGGAGCTGGAGAAGTGGGTGGTGCGGCGCTTCGGCCTGCATGCACAGGCCCGTAGGGCGGGTGCAACCCGCCGTTAGCCGGGCTGGCGGGCGAAGGCGATCAGCTCGGGGTAGAAGGCGCGAAAATCCTCGCTGAGCGGCTGGTACAGCCGCTCCAGCTCGGCCAGGCTGCCGTCGAGCAACTGCGGCCTGGACAGGCGCCGCTGCATGCCGGCGATCACCTGCTCCAGCACCGCGAACTCGCGGTAGCTGCCGAGCCAGTCCTGCGCCGCCATGCGCGGCGCCATCAGCGCCAGGCGTCCCGGCAACTCCGGTTCGGCGGCCAGCACCCGGTACACCTCGCGGGTGAAATGGTCCAGCGGCTGCGCCGCATACTCGACCCAATCGCGGGCCAGGCAATGGTCGAAGAACAGATCCAGCAGCATGCCGGCCGTGCGTCGCCGCGCGGCGGGAAACCGGGCACGCGCGCGTGCCTGTAGCGGGTGGCTGTCGGTAAAGGCGTCGATGCGCCGGTGCAGGCGGATGGCCGCTTCGATCTCAGTCGGCCAGCGTCCGGCCAGGGGGCCCTTGACGAAGTCGCCATACAGGCTGCCGAGCAGTTGCGGCGGCGCATCGCCGCCAAGATGAAGATGGGCCAGGTAGTTCATGACACGAGCTTACCGCCCTGAGCAGGACAATCGAAGCCGTTGATGGAGACTATTGGAACAATCAATCTGTATATCGCTCGAAGACGATATAAGGTTCGCCCCATGACGATACACACCGACACCGCCATGGACATCGACACCATCATCAAGGCCCTCGCCCACCCAGTGCGCCGCGACATCCTCGACTGGCTGAAGGAGCCTGAGCGCCACTTCGCCGAACAGGATCATCCGCTGGAAATCGGCGTGTGCGCGGGCAAGATCTTCCTGCGCACCGGGCTTTCGCAATCCACCGTTTCCGCCCATCTGACCACCCTGCAGCGCGCCGGTCTGGTGACCAGTCGCAAAGTCGGTCAGTGGCACTTCTTCAAGCGTAACGACGAGCTGATCCAGGCCTTCGTCGAGCGCCTAGGCCAGCAACTCTGATTTGACCTTTCCTTCGGAGACATCACATGCCCACGCTGTTCGACCCCATCCAGATCGGTGATCTGCACCTGAACAACCGCATCATCATGGCGCCGCTCACTCGCTGCCGCGCCGACGAAGGCCGCGTACCCAACGCGCTGATGGCCGAGTACTACACCCAGCGCGCATCGGCTGGCCTGATCATCAGCGAGGCCACCGCCGTCACGCCAATGGGCGTGGGCTACCCGAACACGCCCGGCATCTGGTCCGACGAGCAGGTCCGTGGCTGGAGCAATATCACCCAGGCAGTGCACGCCAACGGCGGCAAGATCGTTCTGCAGCTGTGGCACGTCGGCCGTATCTCCGACCCGATCTACCTGAACGGCGAACTGCCGGTCGCTCCCAGCGCGATCAAGCCAGCCGGCCATGTCAGCTTGGTGCGTCCGATCAAGGACTATGTCACCCCGCGCGCCCTGGAAACCGAAGAGATCGCCGACATCGTCGAGGCGTATCGTCAGGGCGCCGAAAACGCCATGGCCGCCGGTTTCGACGGCGTGGAAATCCACGGCGCCAATGGCTACCTGCTCGACCAGTTCCTGCAGAGCAGCACCAACCAGCGCACCGACCGCTACGGCGGCAGCCTCGAGAACCGTGCGCGCCTGCTGCTGGAAGTGACGGATGCCGCCATTTCCGTGTGGGGCGCCGGCCGCGTCGGCGTGCACCTGGCGCCGCGCGCCGACTCGCACGACATGGGCGACGCCAACCGCGGCGAAACCTTCGGCTACGTCGCTCGCGAGCTGGGCAAACGCGGCATCGCCTTCATCTGCGCTCGCGAAAAAGCCGACGACGACAGCCTGACGCCGCAACTGAAGAAGGAATTCGGCGGCGTATTCATCGCCAACGAACGCTTCACCAAGGATCAGGCCAACGCCTGGCTGGCCGAAGGCAAGGCTGATGCCGTGGCCTTCGGCATCCCCTTCATCGCCAACCCGGACCTGCCGCAACGCCTGGAACAGGACGCCGCGCTGAACGAGCCGCACCCGGAAACCTTCTACGGCTCGGGCCCGGTCGGCTATATCGACTATCCGCGCCTGTAAGATCGCAGCTAATGCACCTCCCGCAAGCGATATCCTGTGGGAGGGGCTTTAGCCGCGACCAATAAACGAACGCCCCGCATTGCGGGGCGTTCGTTTATCGAGATGGTGGCACTCAGCGCTGATTGATCTGCTGCTGCAGATTCACCACCTGGCTCTGCAGGGTATTGATGTTGCGCGTCATCTGCGCGCGGAAAGCATCGAACTCAGCGGTATTCGGCCCGGCACTGGCGGCCGGGCGGTTGTCCAGCTCGCTGCGCAGCACCAGCAGATCCTGCTCCAGGCTACGGATCGATTGCGCCGGATTGCCCTGCTTCTTCAGCGCATCGATATCGCCACCGAGGGCCTTGATGCGGGTATCGAGCTTGGCCAGTTCGGCCTGGGTCGCCTTGACGTCAGCCTGGGCGGATTTCAGCGCTGCCTGCTCGGTGGAGAGCGCCTGCAGACGCTTGTCGAAGTCGGCGCTGGCGCCGATGCCACTCTTGAGCTCCGCACCCAACTGCTCGATGCGCTTGTCCAGCGCTGCCTGCGCCGTGGCGCTCTGCTGTTGCTGCTTGCCCAGCTCGGCCAGGCGATTTTCCAGCTGCTTGACCTGCAGCTTGAGTGCCTCGCTGCCGCTGGTGACGTTGGACTCGGTGGCCACCACCTTGCCGGAAATATCCTGAATTCGTCCGGCCGCCTCCTCGCTGATGCGCGCGAAGCTTTCCTGGGTCGCCACCAGGCGCTGCTCCATCAGGCCGATCTGCTGCAGGCTCCACCAGCCCAGGCCGGCCAGGGCGAAACTCAGCGCGCCAACCAGCGCCCACAGCGGCCCGGTACTGGCGCCCTTGGCCACTGCAGCCTTGCTGCTGGTCACGCGGCTGCTGCGCGCGGCGGGCTCCTCACGCGGCTCGGCGAAATCCTCACGGCGCTCCGGAGTCAGGCTGGGCAGGTTGTCGAGTTCGTCGTTGGCGTCGTTACGCATGGTCGGACCTATGGTTGGAACGAATGAACGGAAATGCCGCGCAGTATACCGATTCGCCATTACACCATCAGCGTCGCGCCAAGCAGGTGCGCGGCGCACCGACGAAGGGCGCGACAGGGCCATCGACTCGCCTGCAGCCCAGCAGTTCCGCAAAACATGAACTGGTACGCACTTTGCTTTTTCTCCCGTCGTGAACGAGCCGATAGCGCGTCGCTCACAAGCCAGCAGGCGGCCTGAAAGTTCTGCAAAGCAATACAACACGAACGGGTGTTACAGCCGCAGGGAAGAGGCTGTTCAGGTTACGGAAGGCGTGGAACGCCAAAGTCCGTGACCCTTCAACCAATCGGGGGAAGTGGCAATGGAACTGAACAAAGAAGTACTGGACTGCATGAAAGCGCTGCGTCGCCGTCTACGCGAAGAGCAGGACGTGGACATTCGCCTGAGCCAGCCCAACGCGGTCGGCGCCATGCTCGATGGCAGCCTGAAATCCGACGATGAAGAAACCCGCCGCCTCGGCCAGCGTCTGGCCGAACTGTCCGATCAACCGCAGCGCGCATCGGCCACCCCACTGGCCGCCGTCGAGATACCGGTCGGCACGCCAACCGGCTCGGTACGCATCTATCGCGGCCAACGCATCTACGCCTGAGGTCCCATCTGCGCCTGCCACCAGGTGCAGAATTCATCCAGTGCATCCCACAGACTGGCCCGGGGTTCGTAGCCAAGGTACTCGCGGGCACGGTCGATGTTCAGGGAGAAATCCCTGGCCATCACCGCCACACCAAGGCGAAACAGACTCGGTTCGGGCCGCCCCGGCAGCACCCGACACACGCCTTCGTTGAGCGTCGCCGCGGCGTAGGCCAGCGGGAACGGCACATGCCGCGTCACCGGCGGCAACTCCAGGCGGCGCAGCACGTAATTGACCACGTCCCACAGCGGCACCGGCGCGCCGTTGCTGATGTTGTACACCTGGCCGAGCGCCGCCCCGCCCACCTGCAGCGAGCTGAGCAAGGCGTCGTTGAGATTGTGCACGTTGGTGAAGTCGACCTTGTTCAGACCATTGCCGATGATCGCCAGGCGCCCCTTGCGCTGCATGCCGATCAAGCGCGGGAAGATGCTGGTATCACCCGCGCCGGTGACGAAGCGCGGACGCAGGGCGATCACCTCCAGGCCGAACTCCTGCGCGGCGAACACCTGCTGCTCGGCCAGGTACTTGGTCTTGCCGTAGTGATCGGAGAAGCGCTTGGGCACCTGCTCCTCGCGAATATCGACATGGGACTTGCCATCGAAATAGATCGACGGTGAGGACAGATGCACCAGGCGCCGCACCTTCTGTTTGAGGCAGGCATCGACGACATTCTCGGTGACCGTGACGTTGGCCTGATGAAAATGCGCATAGTCGCCCCACACGCCCACCGCGCCCGCGCAGTGCACCACGGCCTCGACATCCCGGCACAGCGCCTGCGCAAGCTCGGCATCCCCCAGATCGCCCTGGACGAACTCGGTGCCGCGCTTGATCAGATGCTGCACGCCCTCGGCACGACGGCCGTTGACCCGCACGTCCAGGCCCTGTTCGAGCGCGAAACGAGCGAAGCGCCCCCCGATGAAGCCACTCGCGCCGGTGACCAGAATCTTCATCGCCATCCCCTACCATTGATTCTTGTAGTTGCCGCACTCTAGCAGCGCCACCTCGGTTGCGCGCTGTCGGCGGCGGCCAGAACGACGACCCGGCAAGCCTAACCCGCGAACCCTACGGCCCGGGTTGCGCCTGCACCAGCGCGCCGCCGGCTGCGCGACGCAGGCGTTCGGTCAGCTCGCTGAGCAATTCGCCGCCATTGCGCCAATGGTGCCAGTACAACGGCACATCAATGAAGCGCTCGGGCAGCAGATCCACCAGCCTGCCGCTGGCCAGCTCTTCACGCACCTGCAGTTCCGGCACCAGGCCCCAGCCCAAACCGCCTTCAGCGAGACGCACGAAGCCTTCGGACGAGGGGCACAGGTGATAGGCAAAAGCACCGGTGACACCGAGGCCTGCCAGATAACGATGCTGCAACTGATCATCCGGGCCATAAACGATGGCCGGCGCACGCACCAGCGCGTCAGCGCTGACGCCAGCGGCAAAATGCCGGGTGATGAAGGCCGGGCTGGCCAGCGCGCGATAGCGCATCGCCCCCAGCGCCAGACTGCGCGCACCCGCCACCGGGCGCTCGGCAGCACACACGCAACCAGCCACCTCGCCCGCGCGCATGCGCTTGAGACCGACCTCCTGATCCTCCACCACCAGCTCCATCAACACCTGCTGAGCGGCACAGAATTCGGCGGTCGCCGCCGCCCACCAGGTCGCCAGGCTGTCGGCGTTGATGGCGATGCGCAGGCGCTCGGGCAAGGCCTGTTCATCCAGCCCCGGCACCTGGCCTTGCATTTCGCGCTCGAGCAGGCGCACCTGCTGCACGTGGTTGAGCAGGCGCCGACCGATTTCGGTAGGCGCTGGCGGCGTCGCGCGCACCAGCACCGGCTGGCCGACCCGCGCTTCGAGCAACTTGATGCGTTGCGACACCGCCGACTGCGACAGCCCCAGCACCTGCGCCGCGCGTTCGAAGCCGGCCTGCTCCACCACCGCGGCCAGAGCGGCGAGAAGTTTGTAATCGAACAATCGATTTTCCTAATGAGTGATCAGCAATATTGGTTTCTCTTATACATCCACACACAGCAGACTCGCCAGCATTCAACCCCATCAGGAGCCCGCCATGTCTGGCGAAACCAACCTCGCACGCCTGCTGCAGAGCATGACGCCGCAGCTCAATCCCGGTCAGTACGTGTTCTGCTGTGTCCCAGCCGAGCATGACTGCAGCGCCCAGCAGCCGCTCGCCAGCATGCGCGAGCCTGAAGGTCTGAGCCTGGTGCTGACGCGCGAAATCGCCGATGCTCATGGCCTGAGCTACGACTACGTCGCCGCCTGGATCACCCTTGAGGTGCATTCGTCGCTGGCGGCCGTGGGTCTTACTGCTTCCTTTTCCGCCGCCCTGGCGCAGGCCGGCATCAGCTGCAACGTGGTAGCCGGCTTTCATCACGACCATATCTTCGTGCCCAGCGAACGAGCCGAACGGGCGCTGTCCACCCTGCGCGCCCTGTCGGCGGCGTCCGTTCCGGAGCCGGTGTGATGTGGCAGAGCTACAGCAACGGCCTGCTGGTGGCCATCGGTCTGATCATGGCCATCGGTGCGCAGAACGCCTTCGTCCTGGCGCAGAGCCTGCGCCGCGAACATCATTTGCCAGTGGCAGCCCTGTGCATCGTCTGCGATGCCCTGCTGGTGGCCGCTGGCGTGTTCGGCCTGGCCACCCTGCTGGCACAGAGTCCAACCTTGCTGGCCATCGCTCGCTGGGGCGGCGCCGCCTTCCTGATCTGGTATGGCAGCCAGGCGCTGCTGCGCGCCGCGCGCCCGCAATCGCTGCAGGCGGCCGGCAGCGAACCGCGCTCATTGCGCGCGGTGCTGCTCGCAGCGCTGGCGGTCACCCTGCTCAACCCGCACGTCTATCTGGATACCGTGCTGCTGATCGGCTCACTCGGCGCCCAGCAACCTGAACCTGGCGCGTATGCGGCGGGGGCTGCCAGCGCCTCCTTTCTCTGGTTCAGCGCTCTGGCGCTCGGCGCGGCCTGGCTGGCGCCCTGGTTGGCAAAGCCGTTGACCTGGCGCCTGATCGATCTGGGCGTGGCGGCGATGATGTTCGCGGTGGCGGCGCAGTTGATTCTGGGTGCGTTGTAAGGTTCGCAGTCGCGCATAATGCGTCTGGCCTATTACGGGCGCCTCTAGCAACGTAAGCGAGGCAGCCAGCGCAAGGCAAAAACAGGCGAAAAAGCGCAGTTTACGAGTTGTAAATGAGCATTTTGATCGGACTCGCGCACGAGCCTGTTTTTAACGCCGCGATGGCAACGCAGGTAGTTGTTAGAGATGCCCTTACGCCAGGAGCAACAATGGATACCCTGCATGCGATGCGCGTGTTCGTTCAGGTGGTCGAGCGCGGCAGCTTCACTGCCGCTGCCCAGACGCTGGATCTGTCCACCGCGCAGGTATCGCGACTGATCACCGAGCTGGAACAACACCTGCAGGCGCGCCTGCTGCAGCGCACCACGCGGCGCCTGGCGCTGACCGAAACCGGCGAGCGCTATCTGGAGCGCTGCCGGCAGATTCTTGGCCAGATCGACGAAGCCGACGCCGAGGCGCGCGGCGCGCATCACACCCCCAGCGGTCGCCTGCGCGTGCACACCATGACCGGCCTCGGCCTGCAGCACCTGACGCCATTGATCGCCCGCTACGCCGAGCGTTATCCACAGGTGGTGGTAGAGCTCACGCTGGCGCAACGCACCCCGGATCTGCTCGAAGACGGCCACGACGTGACCGTCGCCTTCGCCCGCGACCTGCCGGACTCGCAGCTGGTCGCGCAACGCCTGGGCCCGGTCTACAGCGTGCTCTGCGCCGCCCCCAGCTACCTCGCCCAGCATGGCATCCCGCAACAGCCGAGCGATCTGCAGCAGCACCGCTACCTGCGCCTGACCGACCCGCTGTACCGTGGCCAATGGGATTTCGGTGACGAACAACTGGAGGCGCTGCCGGCCGAGTGCTTTCAGGTCAACGTCGCCGAAGCCCTGGTCAAGGCGGCCCAGGCTGGCATGGGTTTCTGCCTGCTGCCCTCGTTCGTCGCCAGCCAGCCGCTGCGTGAAGGGCGCCTGCTGCGCATCCTGCCGCAGCACCGGCTGCGCGCCCTGAACATCTATGCGATGTATCCGTCGCGGCGCTTTCTCGATGCCAAGACCCGCACCTGGGTGGAGTTTCTCAAGGCCGAACTGCCGCCGCTGCTGCGCGCTGACGAAGCGGTACTGGATGACGCGCAATACTGGGCAACGCCTGCAGGATTGTTGCGCGAAAGGTAAGAGTCATTCACCCGGAACGCGCTTTTTCGCACCTCGATGCCTCACTAGGATGACTTCGAACCCACGAAGAATCCCAAGAGGATCGTCCCAATGAAGAACCTTCTCACTGCCACTGTCCTGTCCCTTTCCACGCTGCTGGCCGCCCAAGCCTGCTTCGCCGAAGAGTCGGCGGCCTTCGTCGCTCATCAACAGGCCCACCAGCAACAGCCGCACGCCACAGCCACCCAGCAGGCGCAAACCGCGAGCACGCAGAACAGCGATCAGCACGGTTGAAGCAGAGCTACCTGGCGCCGGCCGCGCTCCTGACCGGCGTCCCTCGGGCCGCTGAAACGGCCCTTTTTCCTGCATCGAGGCCATCATGAAACGTATCGCCTGCCTGCTCGCTTTCGGCTGCGCCGCCACCCTGGCACATGCCGAAACGCCCGAGCACTACCACTACGGCATGCACCTGGACATTGCCAAGGTCATCAGCCAGACCCTACCGCAAGGCTGCGAAGCGGGTGAAGCCCGCATGGTCTACCTGGACTCCAGGGGCGAACAGCACACGCTGATCTACCAACGTACTGGCGAAGACTGCCGCTACTGACCACCGCAAGCGCCACACACCCCGGCTTTACCTGGCCCGCATGAACTCGGCGCTGAAGCGTCCACCGTCCGGCCGCGTGAAGGTCTCGTACATCCGATCCCCCTCGACCCTCATTTGCAACTCCTTCGTCGTCCTGACGCCACCGCCCCAGTTGGGAAAGGTGGCGCCCTCGACCCGGTTACCGGCAAAACGCCCCTGCTCGTCGACGCTGTAGGTGCCAAAGAAGCCGATGCTCGATGCCATGGCACGGCGATTTTCTTCGTCGCTGCCGCCGCCGCGCGCGTCGGATGCAAAACGCGGCGTATCGCCGTCGGTCAATACTTCGACGAAATGCATGTCAGGCGTGAATACCAGCATGCCTTGCGGGTTGTCACCGTACGGATGCTCGATCCTGCCGTCTGCTTCCAGGGTGGCGGAAACCATACGCCAGGTGCCTTCCACCTGGTTGATCGCCCCCGCGTCGGATTCGCTCTCGCTGGCCGTGGCGCTCAGGGTCAGTGCCAGCAAACCGGCCACCAGTGTTGGCCGCGAAAAGGACCAGCCCCTGTCAGCCAGATCAATCCACAGGGAGGCTCGGGTGCTCTGCTCGATCTTCATCGGTAATCTCCTTAAAGGGTGAAACCGATGGTATGAGGCGGGTCGAACTATGATAAGACGCACCAATACGAACGACCCCGTGAAGAAAGTTCACCAATGAGCAACGCCAGCCTCCCCGATCTCAAGGCCTTCATTCAGGTCGCTCAGCAACGCAGCTTCCAGAAGGCCGCCGATTCCCTCGGGGTATCGCGCTCCTCTCTCAGTCACGCAATCAAGGGGCTCGAACAGCGCCTGGGGGTTCGTCTGCTGCACCGCACCACCCGCAGCGTGGCCGTGACGGAGGCCGGGGAACAGCTGCTGCAGCGTCTGACGCCTCTGCTTCGGGAGCTGGACGACGCACTGGATGCGGTCAGCCATGGGCCCGAGGAACTCGCCGGTACCCTACGCATCAATGCCAGCAAGGGCGGCGCGCGTTGGCTGCTCGAGCAGGTGATACCGATTTTCCTGCAACGCCATCCCCACGTGGAGCTCGACCTGGTCAGCGAGGGCAGGCTGGTGGATATCGTCGCCGAGGGCTTCGACGCCGGCGTGCGCCTGGCCGAGTCGGTCCCCAAGGACATGGTGACGGTACCCTTCGGCGGTGACGTGCGCTTCGTCACCGTCGCCTCACCGGCGTATATCGCCACCTTCGGGCGTCCTGACACGCCTGACGAGCTGCGATCCCATCGCTGCATCCGCCAACGCATGCCCAGCGGCAAGCGTTATCGCTGGGAGTTCGAACGGGGCACGCAGCACCTGGCGCTCGATGTACCGGGCACATTGAGCCTGGATGACAACGACTTGCTGGTCGAGGCTGCCTGTCGCGGGCTGGGTATCGCCTACGTTCCACAGGCTTTTGCTCGCAAGGCACTGGAGGCAGGCAAGCTAGTCTTGCTGCTGGAGGACTGGACGCCGCCTTGCCCGGGCCTGTGTCTCTACTACTCCAGCTATCGCCACGTTCCGGCGCCGCTGCAGGCCTTCATTGCCATCCTCCGCGAACGGGCCTAGCAGGCTGTTGAAAAGTCACCTCGGCCTTGGCCTCCCGCGCCGCCCTAGCGCCTGCATGCAGGCAGTCGTCGCCTGCGTTCTTCAACTGCCTGCTACAGCGGCTGGCTCCCGACGACCGGGAGCCACGCTGCTCCGATGACGCGGTCTATGCTGAACAGGTACTACCCAGTCGCGATGCGCTCGAAGTGCTGCTCAGCACCGTGGTGAGCCCAGGCACAGGGGTAGCACCACGGTTGCACCATGATGACGCAGCGCCTCGGCAAACTGGATTGGGCGAATCCTTCGCTGTTGCCCGAATCGAAGCTACGGAATGTGATTGATACCCTGCAACTCAATGAGAACAGGGGCTACAGCGTCAACCTTGAGGGTGAAATTAACGTCCGTCGGGACGCCGCCCAAATTGGTTGCACCTAGTTGCACCAGATGCCAAGGCAGGTTTAATCTCCCGCAGCTTTTTTGTTGCCCGCCATCCATGGCGGCAACCCCTAGGGCCGTCGCAAGCGACGCCAGAAACTGCTCCAGGCAGTTTCACCCTGTACAACCGACAAAAATAGGACACCCCTATGGCCACCACCACGCTTGGCGTAAAACTCGACGATGCTACCCGCGAGCGCCTGAAAAAGGCCGCTGCGCAGATCGACCGTACGCCGCACTGGATGATCAAGCAGGCGATCTTCAATTATCTGGAGCAAGTCGAAAGTGGCCTGACGCCCGCCGAGCATGCCGGCCTGGCCGCAGCCGCCGGTGAGGAAGCGCTGGAGTCGCTGACCGAGCAGGGCCTGCAGGTGTTCCTCGATTTCGCCGAAAGCATCCTCCCGCAGTCGGTGCTGCGCGCCGCCATCACCAGCGCCTATCGCCGCCCGGAAACCGAAGTGGTGCCGATGCTGCTGGAGCAGGCGCGCCTGAACAAGGAACAGGCCGAGGCCTCGCAGAAGCTGGCCCTGGGTATTGCCGAAAAGCTGCGCAACCAGAAGAACGCCAGCGGCCGTCAGGGCCTGGTGCAGGGCCTGCTGCAGGAGTTCTCGCTGTCCTCGCAGGAAGGCGTGGCGCTGATGTGCCTGGCTGAAGCGCTGCTGCGCATCCCCGACAAGGCCACCCGCGACGCGCTGATCCGCGACAAGATCGCCAACGGCAACTGGAGCCAGCACCTCGGCCAGAGCCCGTCGATGTTCGTCAACGCCGCCAGCTGGGGTCTGCTGATCACCGGCAAGCTGGTGTCGACCCACAACGAGGCCGGCCTCTCCAATTCGCTCAACCGCCTGATCGGCAAGAGCGGCGAGCCGGTGATCCGCAAGGGCGTGGACATGGCCATGCGCCTGATGGGCGAGCAGTTCGTCACCGGCGAGACCATCGCCGAAGCCCTGGCCAACGCCGCCACCCTGGAAGCCAAGGGCTTCCGCTACTCCTACGACATGCTCGGTGAAGCCGCGCTGACCGAGGAAGACGCCAAGCGTTACCTGGCCTCCTACGAGCAGGCCATCCACGCCATCGGCAAGGCCTCGCACGGCCGCGGCATCTACGAAGGCCCGGGCATCTCGATCAAGCTTTCCGCCCTGCACCCGCGCTACAGCCGCGCGCAGTACGAGCGCGTGATGGACGAGCTGTACCCGACCCTACTGGGCCTGACCCAGTTGGCCAAGCAGTACGACATCGGCATCAACGTCGACGCCGAGGAAGCCGACCGCCTGGAGCTGTCGCTGGATCTGCTCGAGCGCCTGTGCTTCGAGCCGAGCCTCGCTGGCTGGAACGGCATCGGCTTCGTCATCCAGGCCTACCAGAAGCGCTGCCCGTACGTGATCGACTACGTCATCGACCTGGCCAAGCGCAGCCGTCATCGTCTGATGATCCGCCTGGTCAAGGGCGCCTACTGGGACAGCGAGATCAAGCTGGCCCAGGTGGGCGGCCTGGAAGGCTACCCGGTGTACACCCGCAAGCCCTACACCGACATTTCCTACGTCGCATGCGCGCGCAAGCTGCTGGCCGTGCCGGAAGCCATCTACCCGCAGTTCGCCACCCACAACGCCCACTCGCTGTCGGCCATCTACCAGCTGGCCGGGCAGAACTACTACCCGGGCCAGTACGAGTTCCAGTGCCTGCACGGCATGGGCGAGCCGTTGTACGAGCAGGTGGTGGGCAAGATCGCCGACGGCAAGCTGAACCGCCCGTGCCGCATCTACGCACCGGTGGGCAGCCATGAAACCCTGCTGGCCTACTTGGTACGCCGCCTGCTGGAAAACGGCGCCAACACCAGCTTCGTCAACCGCATCGCCGACCACAGCATCTCGCTGACAGACCTGGTGCTCGACCCGGTACAGCAGGTCGAGCAGATGGCCGCCCAGGAAGGCACCCTCGGCCTGCCGCACCCGCGCATTCCGCTGCCGCGCGACCTCTACGGCGAGGCCCGACTGAACTCCGAAGGCATCGACCTGGCCAACGAACACCGCCTGGGCTCGCTGTCCTCGGCGCTACTGTCGTCGACCAATAACGTCTATGTCGCCGGCCCGATCCTCGGCTGCGACACGCCCACCCCGGGCCCGGCCGAGCCGGTGCGCAACCCGGCCGACCACCGCGACCTGGTCGGCCATGTGCACGAGGCCAGCGAGGCCGACATCAAGAGCGCGCTACTCTGCGCCCTGTCCAGCGGGCAGATCTGGCAGTCCACCCTGCCGGCCGAGCGCGCCGCCGTGCTGGAGCGCGCCGCCGACCAGATGGAAGGCGAGATGCAGCAGCTGATGGGCCTGCTGGTGCGCGAATCCGGCAAGACCTTCGCCAACGCCATCAGTGAGGTGCGCGAGGCGGTGGATTTCCTCCGTTACTACGCCGCTCAGGCACGCAGCTTCAGCAACGACAGCTACCGCCCGCTGGGTCCTGTGGTGTGCATCAGCCCGTGGAACTTCCCCCTGGCGATCTTCACCGGTCAGGTGGCCGCCGCCCTGGCCGCCGGCAACACCGTGCTGGCCAAGCCGGCGGAACAGACGCCGCTGATCGCTGCGCAAGCCGTGCGCATCCTGCTCGAGGCCGGTGTACCGGCTGGCGCCGTGCAGTTGCTGCCGGGCCGTGGCGAAACCGTCGGTGCGCGCCTGGTCGGTGACGAGCGCGTGCGCGGGGTGATGTTCACCGGTTCCACCGAGGTGGCCGGCATCCTTGCGCGCAACATAGCCGGGCGCCTGGATGCCCAGGGCCGCACCATTCCGCTGATCGCCGAAACGGGTGGCCTCAACGCCATGATTGTCGACTCCTCGGCGCTGACCGAGCAGGTGGTGATGGACGTGGTCGCCTCCGCCTTCGACAGCGCCGGCCAGCGTTGCTCGGCCCTGCGCGTACTGTGCGTGCAGGACGACGTGGCCGACCGCGTGCTGACCATGCTCAAGGGCGCCATGGCCGAGTACACCCTCGGCAACCCGGAACGCCTGAACACCGACATCGGCCCGGTGATCGACGCCGAAGCCAAGGCCGGTATCGACACGCACATCGCCAAGCTGCGCGAGAAAGGCCGCAAGGTCACCCAACTGGCGCGCGTCAACGCTGACGACATCAAGCGCGGCACCTTCGTCGTGCCGACCCTGATCGAGCTGGACAGCTTCGACGAGCTCAAGCGCGAGATCTTCGGCCCGGTGCTGCACGTAGTACGCTACCAGCGCGCGGACCTGGGCAAGCTGCTGCAGCAGATCAACGACAGCGGCTACGGCCTGACCCTCGGCGTGCACACGCGCATCGACGAGACCATCGCCCAGGTGGTCGGCACGGCCAAGGTCGGCAACCTGTATGTGAACCGCAACATGGTCGGCGCCGTGGTCGGCGTGCAGCCGTTCGGCGGTGAAGGCCTGTCCGGTACCGGCCCGAAAGCCGGTGGCCCGCTCTACCTCTATCGTCTGCTCTCGACTCGCCCGCAGGAAGCCGTCGCCCAGTACCTGCAACAGGCCGAGGTGCAGGCCCTGCCGGTTCCGGCCGAACTGGACAAAGTGCGCAGCGCCTTCGCCGAATGGGCAGCCAAGCAGGAGCCGGCCATCGCCGCGCTGTTCGAGCGCTACCGTGCGCTGTCGCAGAGCTACAGCAGCCACACGCTGACCGGCCCGACCGGCGAGCGCAACAGCTACACCCTGCTGCCGCGCGAGCAGGTGCTCAACCTGGCCGACGAGCGCAGCGACCTGCTGGCCCAGTTGGCCGCCACCCTCGCCGTGGGCAGCAAGGCGATCTGGCTGGACAGCCAGCGCGCACTGCATGCCGAACTGCCGAAGGAGGTGCAGAAGCACATCCAACTGGTGGCCGACTGGAACAGCGTCGACGTGGAGCTGGACGCCATCCTGCACCACGGCGACTCCGACCAGCTGCGCGCGGTCAGCGAGCAGGCGGCGCAGCGCAAGGGCGCCATCGTCGGAGTACACGGGCTGAACAAGGGCGAGACCGACATCGCCCTGGAACGTCTGCTGGTGGAACACGCCCTGAGCGTCAACACCGCGGCGGCTGGTGGCAACGCCAGCCTGATGACCATCGGCTGATCGCAGCCGATAACGCCGTGGAAAGCTGGATGAAAGCTTTCCGCGGCATGCTGCACCCACACAGCGCAACTGCCTGCAGGGGCTACCCGCCCGGCGCCGTGTTCTCTCCTCCTGACCTTAGGGTCTGCGCCAGCCTATCCGGCCGGCGCGTCGAGCGGGGCCAAACGCCCCGTTCGTTCCCTCCCTCCTCGCTATTCCATCTCGCCTGGCCATCATTGCGTAACGAAAAGTTCGGACTATGGTGTCAGTCGGAGCTGCAGTCCTGATGCTCGTCAGGGGCTCGACAACGCTTAAGGAATGGATGTGCGTTGACGAATCCTGAGCTATTGATTCAAGTCAGGATGCAGTGCTCGCCAAACGCGCTCAATACCCAAGTCCCGCTGTGACAAGGAGGTAATTGAGATGTCTGATTCGACGCAAAAACTCCGCCTTGGCGCGCTGATCGCGCTGGTCGTCGGCTCCATGGTCGGCGGCGGTATCTTCTCGCTACCCCAGAACATCGCCGCCAGCGCCAGCGCCGGCGCCACCCTGATCGGCTGGCTGATCACCGGTGTCGGCATGCTGACCCTGGCCTTCGTGTTCCAGACCCTGGCCAACCGCAAACCCGAACTCGACGGCGGGGTGTACGCCTACGCCAAAGCCGGTTTCGGCGACTACATGGGCTTCTCCTCAGCCTGGGGCTACTGGATCAGCGCCTGGATCGGCAATGTCAGCTACATGGTGCTGCTGTTTTCCACTTTGGGTTACTTCTTCCCGGTGTTCGGCGAAGGCAACACCCTGCCGGCGGTGATCGGCGCCTCGGTGCTGCTCTGGCTACTGCACTTCCTGGTGCTACGCGGGATCAAGGAAGCGGCCTTTATCAACACCGTGACCACCATCGCCAAGATGCTGCCGCTGGCGCTGTTCATCGTCATCGCCGCCATCGCCTTCAAGCTGGACGTGTTCACCGCGGACTTCTGGGGCCGTGGCAACAGCGAACTGGGCAGCGTGATGGATCAGGTGCGCAACATGATGCTGGTCACCGTCTGGGTGTTCATCGGCATCGAAGGCGCGAGCATCTTCTCCGCCCGCGCCGAGAAGCGCAGCGATGTCGGCAAGGCCACGGTGATCGGTTTCGTCGGCGTGCTCCTGCTGCTGGTCATGGTCAACATCCTGTCCCAGGGCATCATGGCCCAGGCCGAACTGGCCGGGCTGAAAAATCCGTCCATGGCTGCCGTGCTGGAGCAGGTGGTCGGCCCCTGGGGCGCCAAGCTGATTTCCATCGGCCTGATCGTCTCACTCGCCGGGGCCCTGCTGTCGTGGACACTGCTGTGCGCCGAGATTCTCTTCGCCAGCGCCCGCGATCACACCATGCCGGCGTTCCTGCGCAAGGAGAACGCCAACCACGTTCCGGCCAATGCGCTGTGGCTGTCCAACGGGCTGATCCAGCTGTTTCTGATCATCACCCTGTTCAACGCCTCCACCTACCTCAGCCTGCTGTACCTGGCCACCTCGATGATCCTGGTGCCGTACTTCTGGTCGAGCGCCTACGCGGTATTGCTGGCGGTACGTGGCGAGACCTACGAGAACGCCGCCGGCGAGCGCAACAAGGATCTGCTGATCGCAGGCATCTCCACCCTGTATGCGCTGTGGCTGGTGTATGCCGCCGGCGTGCAGTACCTGCTGCTCTCGGCGCTGCTCTATGCCCCTGGCGCAATCCTCTTCGCCAAGGCCAAGCGCGAACTGGGGCAGCCCATTTTCACCGGCCTGGAAAAACTGATTTTCGTCGCCGTGCTGATCGGTGCCGCCATTGCCGCCTACGGGCTGTATGACGGCTTCCTGAGTCTCTAGGCCAACTGCCATGCACGGCCCGCAACGGGTCGCTGGCAAGCCTGAAAATCGCTCTACGAGAAGGAGTTCGACATGTCCAAGAAGCCCCTCGGCGTTCATTCCGAAGCCGGCAAACTGCATAAGGTGATGGTCTGCTCGCCAGGCCTCGCCCACCTGCGCCTGACCCCCGCCAACTGCGACGAACTGCTGTTCGATGATGTGCTCTGGGTGTCGCAGGCCAAGCGCGACCACTTCGACTTCATGACCAAGATGCGCGAACGCGGCATCGAAGTGGTGGAGATGCATAACCTGCTCGAAGAGACCGTGCGCGACCCGCAAGCCCTGAAGTGGATTCTCGACCGCAAGATCACCGCCAACAGCGTCGGTCTCGGCCTGCTCACGGAAGTGCGTGATTTCGTCGAATCCCTGGAACCACGGCGCATCGCCGAGTTCCTCATCGGCGGCGTGTCCGGCGCCGACCTGGCCAAGCACAAGGATTCCGAGGCGGCGAAGATGTTCAATGCCTACCTGGGCGAAGCCAGCTTCATCTTCCCGCCGCTGCCCAACACCCAGTTCACCCGCGACACCACCTGCTGGATCTATGGCGGCGTCACCCTCAATCCCATGTACTGGCCGGCGCGCCGTCAGGAAACCCTGCTTACCACCGCGATCTACAAGCACCACCCCGACTTCGCCAATGAGCAATTCGAGATCTGGTACGGCGACCCGGACAAGGATCACGGCTCGGCCACCCTGGAAGGCGGCGACGTGATGCCCATTGGCAACGGCACCGTGCTGATCGGCATGGGCGAGCGCAGCTCGCACCAGGCCATCGGCCAGGTGGCCCGTGCGCTGTTCGCCAAGGGCGCGGCAGACAAGGTCATCGTTGCCGGCCTAGGCCGCTCCCGTGCGGCCATGCACCTGGACACCGTGTTCAGCTTCTGCGACCGCGACCTGGTGACCATCTTCCCGGAAGTGGCCAACTCCATCGTGCCCTTCACCCTGCGCCCGGACGAGAGCCGCCCAGGCGGCCTCGACGTACGCCGCGAGGACAAACCCTTCGTCGACGTGGTCGCCGAATCCCTCAACCTGAAGAAGCTGCGCGTGGTGGAAACCGGTGGCGACGCCTACGAAGCCGAGCGCGAGCAGTGGGACGACGGCAACAACGTGGTCTGCCTGGAGCCGGGCGTGGTGATCGGCTACGACCGCAACACCTACACCAACACCCTGCTGCGCAAGGCCGGCGTCGAGGTCATCACCATCAGCGCCAGCGAACTGGGGCGCGGCCGTGGCGGCGGCCACTGCATGACCTGCCCGATCATCCGCGACCCCATCGACTACTGATCACCAAGCCTCCCTCTCCCCCGGGAGAGGGGCCGGGGGTGAGGGGCGTCCCTCGCACAGCATTCTCAACGGAGAACGAACCATGGCGTTCAACATGCACAACCGCCACCTGCTCAGCCTGATGCACCACAGCACCCGCGAGCTGCGCTACCTGCTCGACCTGTCGCGCGACCTCAAGCGCGCCAAGTACACCGGCACCGAGCAGCAGCACCTCAAGCGCAAGAACATCGCGCTGATCTTCGAGAAGACCTCCACCCGCACCCGCTGCGCCTTCGAGGTGGCCGCCTACGACCAGGGCGCCAACGTCACCTACATCGATCCGGGCTCTTCGCAGATCGGCCACAAGGAATCGATGAAGGACACCGCCCGCGTGCTCGGGCGCATGTACGACGCCATCGAGTACCGCGGCTTCAAGCAGGAAATCGTCGAGGAGCTGGCCACCTACGCCGGCGTGCCGGTGTTCAACGGCCTGACCGACGAATACCACCCGACGCAAATGCTCGCCGACGTACTGACCATGCGCGAGCACAGCGACAAGCCGCTGCACGACATCGCCTACGCCTACCTGGGTGATGCGCGCAACAACATGGGCAACTCGCTGCTGCTGATCGGCGCCAAGCTCGGCATGGACGTGCGCATCGCCGCGCCCAAGGCGCTGTGGCCGAGCGACGAACACATCGCCGCCTGCAAGCAATTCGCCGAGGAAAGCGGCGCACGCATCCTGCTCACCGAAGACCCGAAGGAGGCGGTCAAGGGCGTCGACTTCGTCCATACCGACGTCTGGGTGTCCATGGGCGAGCCGGTGGAAGCCTGGGGCGAACGCATCCAGGAGCTACTGCCCTATCAGGTCAATGCCGAGATCATGAAGGCCGCCGGCAACCCACGGGTGAAGTTCATGCACTGCCTGCCGGCCTTCCACAACAGCGAGACCAAGGTCGGCAAGCAGATCGCCGAGCAGTATCCGCACCTGAAGAACGGCATCGAGGTCACCGAAGACGTGTTCGAGTCGCCGTGGAACATCGCCTTCGAGCAGGCGGAAAACCGCATGCACACCATCAAGGCGATTCTGGTGGCGACCCTGGCAGATATCTAAGTCTTGACCCTGTAGGAGCCGGCTTGCCGGCGATCACTGGCAATGCTATCGCCGGCAAGCCGGCTCCTACGCCAAGCCTGGCGCCCAGGCGCCTCGAACAAGGAGAACACCATGCGACTCGTCATCGCCCTGGGCGGTAACGCCCTGCTTCGCCGCGGTGAAGCCATGACCGCGGAAAATCAACGAGAGAACGTACGCATCGCCTGCCAGCAGATCGCCAAGGTGGCACCCGGTAACGAGCTGGTCATCGCTCACGGCAACGGCCCGCAAGTCGGCCTGCTGGCCCTGCAGGGCAACGCCTATGACGCGGCTAACCCTTACCCACTGGACGTGCTCGGAGCAGAGACCGAAGGCATGATCGGCTACATGATCGAACAGGAACTGGGCAACCTGCTGCCGTTCGAAGTGCCCTTCGCCACCCTGCTCACCCAGGTGGAAGTGGACAGCGCCGACCCGGCATTCAAGAAACCGAGCAAACCCATCGGCCCGGTCTACAGCAAAGAGGAAGCCGAACGCCTGGCCGCCGAGAAAGGCTGGAGTATCGCCCCGGACGGCGACAAGTTCCGTCGCGTGGTAGCCAGCCCGCGCCCGCAGCGCATCTTCGAAATCCGCCCGATCAAATGGCTGCTGGAAAAGGGCAGCGTGGTGATCTGCGCCGGCGGCGGTGGCATCCCGACCATGTACGACGGCAACCAACTGCGCGGCGTCGAAGCGGTGATCGACAAGGACCTGTGCTCGGCGCTGCTGGCCGAACAGCTCAATGCCGACCTGCTGGTGATCGCCACCGATGTCGACGCTGCCTATGTCGACTGGGGCAAACCCACGCAGAAATCCATCGCCGAAGCTCATCCCGACGCCATCGAAGCGCTCGGCTTCGCCGCCGGTTCCATGGGTCCGAAAGTGCAGGCCGCCTGCGAGTTCGCCCGCAATACCGGCCGCAGCGCAGTGATCGGTTCGCTGGAAAATATCGAAGCCATCGTCCAGGGTCGTTCAGGCACGCGCATCAGCCTGGACTGCAAGGGCATCGTCTATCGCTGAGAGGGCACGATCATGTTCACCCCCGGTCACCTGCACCGCGACAATAACGACCGCCCCGAGCACATGCGCCTGCTGCCGCCCTTCTCGGTGGACTTCTACTACGAAGTCCGCAAGGACCCGCAGCAGGGGCCGATGCTGCACATGCGCCTGGTCGGCGAGGTGGACGGCAAGCACTTCGAGGAAGAGTTCGAACTGCACCGCGACGTCGCCTTCAACTTCGCCAGCGTCGCCACCCGCATCGCTGCCCGCCATGGCCTGCACCCCAACGCCAGCCCGGTGATGCGCGGCCATGACGAATACGACAAGGTGTTCGCCGACATCCGCAGCAAACTCAATGTTCAACCGGGCGAGCCGGTAAATCTCGACCACATCCTATGACGTAGCCCGGATGAAATCCGGGGCTCTCGCTCATTTCCCGGATTGCATCCGGGCTACGCGCTGAAACAGCCATTTATCGTCACTCCCGCGAAGGCGGGAGCCCAGATGATTCCTAGGTTCTGGATGCCCACCTGCGTGGGCATAACGGTTTTTTCAGATGCGATCGTTCAATTTAAGTAACCGCCTGGACGCTCGACCAGCGCGGCCCCGCGCGCCCTACTAGTTCTCAGGCCTGCATGGTCCAGCCATGCACACCCATCGCCGCCTGGCGCCCTGCCTCGGAACGGGTCGGGTGCGGGTGGCAGGTCAGCGCGATGTCCTCGGCCGAGGCGGAGAACTCCATGGCCACGCAATACTCGCCGATCAGTTCACCTACGCTCGGGCCGATCATGTGCACGCCGAGAATCTGGTCGGTATTGGCGTCGGCGAGAATCTTTACGAAGCCTTCGGTCTCGTGGTTGATCTTCGCCCGGCTGTTGGCGGTGAAGGGGAACTTGCCGACCTTGTAGGCACGGCCCTCGGCCTTCAGTTCCTCCTCGCCCTTGCCGACGCTGGCCACTTCCGGGCGGGTGTAGATCACGCCGGGGATCACCCCGTAGTTGACCTCGGCGGCGTGCCCGGCGATGCGTTCGATGCAGGCCACCGCCTCGTCCTCAGCCTTGTGCGCCAGCATCGGCCCGGAGGTGACATCGCCGATCACCCACACCCCCGGCACGCCGCTGTGGTGCTTTTCGTTAACGAGCATGCCGCGTTTGTCTGTGCTCAGGCCGACGTTCTCCAGCCCGAGCCCTTTGGTATACGGACGCCGGCCGATGGCCACTAGTACGTAATCGGCCTCCAGGGTCTCGCTCGCGCCGCCTGCTGCCGGCTCCAGCGTCAGGGTCACGCCGGACTTGCTCGTCTTCGCGCCGGTGACCTTGGTGCCCAGCTTGAAACTCATGCCCTGCTTGCCCAGGGTGCGCTGCAGGGTCTTGGCCGTCTCGCCATCAAGACCGGGGCAGATGCGCTCGAGGTATTCCACCACCGTGACCTGGCTGCCCAGGCGGCGCCACACCGAGCCCAGTTCCAGGCCGATTACTCCAGCGCCGATCACCACCAGGTGCTTCGGCACCTCGGGCAACGCCAGCGCGCCAGTGGAGTCGAGGATGCGCGTGTTATCGATCTCCACACCCGGCAAAGGTGCTGGCTCCGAGCCGGTGGCGATGACGATGTTCCTGGTTTCCAGCAAACGCTCGCCTCCCTCGCTCAACTTGACCTGCACTCGCCCTGGGCCATCGATCCGCCCCCAGCCCTTGACCCACTCCACCTTGTTCTTGCGAAACAGAAACTCCACGCCCTTGGTCAGCGCTTCGACGCTATCGGCCTTCTGCTTCATCATCTGCGCCAGGTTGAGCGTCGGCGTGACCTCCACCCCCAGGGCACTCAACTCACCACCGGCAGCAGCTTCGTAGAGTTCGGATGCATGCAGCAAGGCCTTGGACGGCATGCAGCCAACGTTCAGGCAGGTGCCACCGAGGGTTTCACGCCCCTCCACGCAGGCCACCTTCAGGCCCAGTTGCCCGGCGCGAATAGCCGCGTTGTAGCCGCCGGGGCCGGCGCCGATGATGACCACGTCATAGCTGCTCATAGCTTTGTCCTCGAATCAGGGAATTTTGCCGGCCATCGCAGCCGTGACGACCGGGCGCACGCGCAAGAGATGGAAGAATAGAAACGCCAACACGGCGAACAGCGCATTCAAGGCAACCATAGGCCAGGCCGAGCCATCCTGCAGGGCGCCGAGCAGCAGGCCAGCCAGGGTGGCGCCCGCCATCTGCGAGAAGCCCATCAGCCCCGCAGCCAATCCGGCACGCTGCGGATTGGGAATCACCGCGCCAGCCACGGCAGCCGGCAGCAGCATGCCACCGCCCAGCGTCACCAATACCTGCGGCAGCGACAGCCCCAGCAGCGACAGACCGAACAGCAGGTAGGTCGCCAGGGTCAGCAACGACCCGAACAGCACCAGCGCGACGCCGATGCCCACCACCTTCTGCGGCCCCAGACGCTGCACGTTGCGCAGGGTGAACAGGGCACCGCCGAGCAGACCGGAAACGATCAGGGCGAAGGTCAACCCGTACTGCGCCGCGCTCAGCCCCAGCAGGCCGATATACACCGACGAGGAACCAGCCACCACGACGAACATCGAGCCGTAGGTGCAGGCAATGGTCAGCGCCAGCGCGCGGCAACTGGGCCACACCTGCAGGTAGCTGGCCAGCAGGCCCTTGAGTCGACCCGCCTGCGGATCGCGCTGCAGATGGCTCTCGCGGTAGCCGGTAAGCACTGACAGCAAGGCCAGGCTGCCAAGTACCAGGGTCGCCAACAGCGGCGCACGCCAGCCGCCGAACTGGGTCAGCAGGCCGCCAACCACCGGCGACAGGACGATGGCCGCAAACATGCCCAGCACCGTCAGCGCCAGGGCCGGCCCGGCCTGTTCCTGCCAGACGTCACGGACGATGGCACGCGCCAGCACCAGCGCCGCACAGGCGCCCAGCCCCTGCAGCACACGCATGCCGATCAGCACGTCGATGTTCGGCGCCAGCAGCATGCCCAGGGTCGCCAGCAGATAGAGGCTCAACCCGGCAAGCAGCACCGGACGGCGCCCGAGCCGATCCGACAGCGGTCCGAGCAGCAACTGGCCAAGGCCAAAGGCGCCGACGAACAGCGACAGCGCCAACAGACTGCTACCGGGCTCGGCCTCCAGCCCGCGCTCCAGTTCACCAAGAGCGGGGATCAGCAACTGCGTGGAGGTCTCCCCCAATGCAGTGAGCAGCATCAGGATGATCAACAGAACTCGGGAAGGCTGCATGGCGAAACTCCGATCGACAGCGACTGGCGGCTATTTATATTTCGACCATAATATGAAACATTGAATGTCGTCCATCATATTTATCTGGAGCCTGCATGACCGCCTTATCCCGAGACGCCCGCCTCTCCACCTGGATTGCCGAGGAACAGGCCATTCGCAACCAACTCGCCGCCCCAGGCACCCTCAGCCTGGCGGAGGTGGCCGCCATGACGCCGATGGATTTCTTCGACGGCATCGGCCGCGGCGACCTGCCCTCCCCGCCGATCAACGCAGTGCTCGACTTCACCCCGGTGCAATGGGCCAGCGGCCTGTTCGTCTTCCAGGGCACGCCAGATCAGCGCCACTACAATCCGCTGGGCAGCGTGCATGGCGGCTACATCGCCACACTCCTCGACTCCTGCATGGGTTGCGCCGTGCATACCCTGCTCAAGACGGGCCTGGGCTACACCACCGCGGACCTGCGGGTGAGCTACATCCGCGCGCTGCGCAGTGAAGTCGGTCCGGTACGCGCCGAAGGCCGCATCATCCATGTCGGCCGTTCCACCGCGCTGGCCGAAGGTCGACTGTACGATGTCGACGAGCGCCTCTACGCCGTCGCCTCCACCACCTGCCTGATTCTTGACATGAACGCGCCGCGCCAGAACGGCGATGCAGGTGTAAGATGACAGCCAGCATCTGATAGACGAGAAAGCCCATGCGCTATTCGGAAGACCACAAGGCCAAGACCCACCAACGCATCATCGAGGAGGCGGCCCTGCGCTTTCGCCGCGATGGCGTCGGCGCCACCGGCCTGCAACCGCTGATGAAGGCACTGGGCCTGACCCACGGCGGTTTCTATGCCCACTTCAAGTCCAAGGACGATCTGGTGGAAAACGCCCTGCGCCATGCGGTGGAGGAACTTTCCCGCAGCACCGAGGCGCTGGCCAAGGATGCCGAGGCACCGCTGCCACGCTTTATCGCCAGCTACCTGTCCAGCGCGCATCGCGCCAACCCCGGCAGTGGCTGCCCGCTGCCGACCATGTCCGCCGAGCTGGGCCAACGTGGCGAGGCCAGCGAAACCACCGACGCCCTGGTGCGCGACCGTCTGGCATTGATCGAAGAGAACCTTCCGGGAGATGACGCCGCCGAGCAGAGCGTACTGCTGCTCTCGAGCATGGTCGGCGCCCTGTTGCTATCGCGCAGCGTCAAGGACCCGGAGCTGTCCGACCACCTGCTGAAAACGACCCGTCGCCTGCTGATCGAGCAGACGCAGGACGCGTAACGACAAGGCTATGCCTGAGTTAACCGTGCACCCGTAGGAGCGGATTTATCCGCGAAATTCGCAGTTGAAGCCACTCCTACAACGTCACTCACGTGCACATAGCCAATAACGAGACTGCTTCGGACTCACTTGTAGCGCGCCGCCGCCTGGCTGTGCGACAGGTCCGGCCCCAGCGCCGCGCGGGCGGCGACGAAGGCGTCCCAGTCGGCTGCATCCGGCAGCGAGGGTATGGTCACCAGTTCGCCCTGATCGAAGCCGGCCAGCGCCGCATCGACCATCTCGCCCACTTCCATGATCATCGACGGCGGCAGCGCCGAGGCGTCGGTGCCGCTGCGCTCCCAGATCTCGGTGCGGGTCACGCCCGGCAGCACCGCCTGCAACTGCACGCCCGAACCACGCAGTTCGCCAGCCAGGGTCTGGGTCAGGCTCAGCACATAGGCCTTGGTCGCGCTGTACACGGCGTTGAACATTTCCGGCGCCAGCGCTACCACCGAACCAAGGTTGATGATGCCGCCACGCCCCGCCGCGGAGAAATTGGCTGCAGCCGCGGCCGCCAGGTGGGTCAGTGCCACCACATTGAGCTGGATCATCGCCTCGGCTTGCTCCAGATCGGCGTCGGCCAGCTTGCCGTTCATCGCCACACCCGCGTTGTTCACCAGCAGGCCGATACCGGCATCCTCACGCAGGCGTTGCGCCACCTTGAGGATATCGGCCTTCTGCGTCAGGTCGGCCGGCAGCACCTCGACGGCGACGCCATATTCGCCGCCCAGGCGCTCGGCCAGGGCCTGCAGGCGCTGGGCATCACGCGCCACCAGCAGGAGGTCGTGACCACGCCGAGCCAGACGCTCGGCGTAGGTGGCGCCGATGCCGGACGAGGCGCCGGTAATCAGGGCGGTTCCGAAGGTGGATTGAGCATTCATGGCAAGTCTCCTGGGTGGGGTGAAGAGTGAGAAGTGATCCTCTCACCAATAAGATTAGAGTCATAATTTAAATATCATATTACGACCATAATCAAACTAATCAAGCACACCTGGGAGAAAGCATCGCCGCAGCCGCCAGACGGTTGCGCACCAAGTTATGGCCGTTTTTGTCCTTGTGGTCAGAAAACAGTGCAGCACATGCACCTGGATGAACCTGAAAAAATCCGCGCATCCGATTGATTTGCAACGGATATGAGCAATCAAGAGAATTGGCGTCGTTTTTGCTCTAGCAGCTCCAGCCTGACCATATGGACAGGTTTAAAAATCATAACGACACGTCTTAACCACCAGGAGCTTTCATGAATCGCACTCTCTCTTCGCTGGCGCTCGCCGGCGGTCTGCTGGCAGGCGGTCAGGCCGTCGCCGGCGATCTGCTGCAGTGGCAGAACAACAGCCTGACCTACCTCTATGGCCAGGACTTCAAGATCGACCCGGAGATTCAGCAGACCGTCACCTTCGAGCACGCCAGCGGCTGGAGCTTCGGTGACCTGTTCCTGTTCGTCGACGTGATCAAATACAACACCGATGCCACCAACGGCGCCGGTGACGGCCACACCTTCTATGGCGAGTTCAGCCCACGCTTCTCGCTGGGCAAGATCACCGGTGCCGACTTCTCCTTCGGCCCGATCAAGGACGTGCTGATCTCCACCACCTACGAGTTCGGTGAAGACGACGTCGAGTCCTACCTGATCGGCCCGGCGGTCGACCTGGACATCCCCGGCTTCGACTACTTCCAGCTCAACACCTACCTGCGTACCACCGACGGCAGCCGCGCCGGCAGCAACGTCTGGCAGATCACCCCGGTGTGGAGCTACACCATCCCGGTAGGCGAATCGGACATTCTCATCGACGGTTTCATGGACTGGGTGGTGGACAACGACAGCAATCGCCGTGGCGACTACCACGCCAACCTGCACTTCAACCCACAGATCAAGTACGACCTGGGCAAGGCGCTGAAGTGGGGCGAGAAGCAGCTGTACGTGGGTATCGAGTACGACTACTGGAAGAACAAGTACGGCATCAAGGACGGCGGTTTCGTCAGCGACAACTTCGTCGGTTCGACCGACCAGAACACCGCCAGCCTGTTGGTCAAGGCACACTTCTGAGGCGCGCGTGCGCGCTTACTGGCCAAGGTCGCAGCCACTTGCGACCTTCTGCCAATGCCATCGACCAGCCTGGCGTGGTTAGCTGCACGGCATCACCAGACCTTCACCCAAGGATGGACGATGCCACCGCGTATCCTGCTGCTTACCTGCCTTGCCATGCTGGCCTTCGCCGGCAACTCGCTGCTGTGCCGCTTGGCACTGCGTGAAACCGACATCGATGCCGCCAGCTTCACGGCGATCCGCCTGCTCGCCGGCGCGCTGACGCTCTGGCTGTTGCTCAGGCTGAGGCAGGCCAGGCAACCCGTCGCCGGCAACTGGCCAGGCGCACTGGCACTGTTCACTTACGCCGCAACGTTTTCCTTCGCCTATCTGCAACTGGATACCGGCACCGGCGCCCTGCTGCTGTTCGGCTCGGTGCAATTGAGCATGCTGCTCTGGGGCTTGCTGCGTGGCGAACGCCTGGGGCTGGGCGCCAGCCTCGGCACGGCGCTGGCGACGGCCGGCCTGCTGGCGCTGCTGCTGCCCGGCGCCAGTGCGCCACCACTGCTGGCGGCCTTGCTGATGCTGCTGGCCGGCATCGCCTGGGGAGCGTACTCACTGCTGGGGCGTGGCCAGGGTGATCCGCTGGCCGTGACCGCCGGCAACTTCCTGCGTGCAGCCCCCTTGGCCCTGCTGCTGGCGCTGGTGCTGCTGCCACACCTCGACTGGGACGGGCCCGGCCTGTTCTACGCCGTGCTGTCCGGCGCCCTGACCTCCGGCGTTGGCTACGCCATCTGGTACAGCGCCCTGCCCGGACTACGCGCCAGCCAGGCCGCCACGGTGCAGTTGAGCGTGCCGATTCTCGCCGCGCTCGGCGGCAGCCTGCTGCTGAGCGAAGCGCTGTCTCTGCGCCTGACCTTGAGCGCCGTTGCCGTGCTCGGCGGTATCGCGCTGGTACTGGGCAGCCGGCAACGTGCCGGGAGCTAATGGCGCGTGCAGTGGTCTTCTATCCTGAACTCATAACGTCCAGGGAAGATCACCATGCACCGTCTGCTTCGTCTTTGCCTCGTTGCCCTGCTTGCAGCAGGCCTGAGCGCCTGCGCCAGCCTGAGCAATCGTGACCCGCTGCGGGTCGATCTGGTCGGCCTGGAACCCCTGCCCGGTCAGGGCCTGGAGGTACGCTTCGCGGTCAAGCTACGGGTGCAGAACCCCAATGACAGCGCGGTGAGTTTCAACGGCATGGCACTGGATCTGGATGTGAACGGCCAGCCGCTGGCCAGTGGCGTCAGCGACCAGAGCGGCAGCGTGCCACGTTTCGGCGAGACGGTATTGAGCGTACCGGTGAGCATTTCAGCGTTTTCGGTGATGCGTCAGGCGTGGGGCGTGGCCGGTTATCAACCTGGTCAGGAGGTGCCCTACATGCTGCGTGGCAAACTCGCCGACGGCCTGTTCGGCACCCGCCGCTTCAGTGACAGCGGTATCCTGAACTGGCCGCAACCGCCAAGCCCCTACTGAAGCAGGAGCCGGCGGTTACATGGCGATCAGGCCGCCTGACGGCTGTTACGCGAAGCTACTCGGCGGTGACAGGCGTCACCGAAGGCCTGGAAGATCTTCACCGAATCCGGGTTCTTCGCCGCCTGCCATTCCGGGTGCCACTGCACCGCGAACAGGAAGGGGGACAGGCTCGGCGCGTGGATCGCCTCGATCAGGCCATCCTCGGCGGTGGCCAGCACTTCCAGTCCCTTGCCCAGGTTGCGAATGGCCTGGCCGTGCAGGGAGTTGACCTGAATCTCGTCCTTGCCCATCAACTCGGCGAACCAGCTGCCAGCCACCGGACGCACGCTGTGGCTGGCTGCGTACTGCACCTCGACCGGATCATCGGGGTTTTCGCGATGGTCGTTGAAACCAGGCTCGGCGTAGACCTTCTGGTAGATGTCGCCGCCCAGCGCCACGTTGATTTCCTGCATGCCACGGCAGATGCCGAAGATCGGCAGACCGCGAGCGATGGCGGCACGAATCAGCGGTAGATCGAACAGGTCGCGGTCGCGATCCTGGCCCTTGTTCGGCGTTTCGTTCTCCTGACCATAGAGCGCCGGGTCGATGTTGCTGCCGGCACCGGTGAGGTAAACACCATCGGCCATATCCAGATACTGCTCGAGATCCTCGATGCCGCAGCAGGTGGGCACCAGTACCGGCACGCAACCGGAGAACTCGACCAGAGGCTGGATGTATTTGTGCGTCATTACTTGATAGTCGTGGCCCTTGCGCTCTTGAGCGCCCATGGACATCAACACGACGGGCTTGCGGAAAGTGTTCTTGCTGGGAGTGCTGCGGATCTTGTTGTCGGACATACGTCACCTTGGGACAGGCCGGGCCTATCGTTGCTGTGCAGACCGGTAGCCAGCAGAACACTCTGCTGTAGCACCTCCGGCCTGTTTGGCTAACCCCGTGCACCGAGACTCATCCTGAGCCTGAGTGCCGCCTTCCGACGGCGGCTCGAACCGGGTCAACTCCATCCAGAGAGGGGGCTACAGCGACGCTGCCCGCTACCCGGTTCGGCAACGGAATCTGCAACCAGTCTGCCCGAGCCGTAAAATATGTCAAACAAATCTGCTCAAGATTTTCTGGTAAGCCATTTATCGCACAACAAGTGAACACCCATTAAAAGGCGCTCTAAGGGCAATCCGGGCAAACTACCGCCGGGAAATAAGTCCAATATTTAAAACACAAGTCCGCCAGGCCGCTCCGCGCCCTAGAGCGGCGCCTGCGGACAAAACCCTATATAATCTGCGGTTTCTCACCTGCACCGAGGACACCTCTTGACCGCTCTGCCGCCCTGCCCCAAATGCAACTCCGAATACACCTACGAAGACGGCGATCAACTGGTCTGCCCCGAGTGCGCCCATGAGTGGAAAGCCGGCGAGAATGCCGACGGCGCTGATGACGCGCGGGTGATCAAGGATTCGGTAGGCAACCTGCTGCAGGACGGCGACACCATCACCGTGATCAAGGACCTCAAGGTCAAAGGCTCATCACTGGTGGTCAAGGTCGGCACCAAGGTGAAGAACATTCGCCTGGTCGACGGCGATCACGACATCGACTGCAAGATCGATGGCATCGGCGCGATGAAGCTCAAGTCCGAGTTCGTACGCAAGGTCTGACGCTCCGCCGCCGCTCGCAACGGGCGGCGGCCGGCTCACTGCACCGGCAGGAAATTCAGCAAGAACAGGCTCTGCGCATAGTTGGCGCCCATGCGCCGGTAGCGCTCTTCCAGCACATGGGTGAGCAGATCGAGACGCGCCACCATCTTGCCGAACTCCACTGCGTAGCTGAGGTTGTTGCCCTGTTCGGAGAACTCGTTGGATAACAGCAGCGGCCGGCCCGTGACATCACGGCGCTGCGACAGCATCCAGCCGGCCTTTTCCAGATTACGTGCGGCGTTGTGGATGAATTGCGCATTGAAGCTGTCGGTCAGGTAGAACTCGGTACGACCGCCGTGAGCCGTCACCAGCATGCTGCCGATGGCATAGGTGAAGGCCGCCACGCGGTCGCCCTGAAAGGCCGGGCTCAACGAGTAATCCAGCGCCGCAACATCACGCCGGCCACCCAAGGTCGGCCAGTCCTGATTGTGTTCGATGGCGTACTGGATGGCGCGCTCGGCAGCGGCGGCATCAGGCAGGGAGTTCTTGCGCCACTCGCGCGGGTTACGTTGGTACAACTTGTTCATCAGCCGATACAGGCTGTTGAGGTTGTTGCGCATGGCCAGGGTCGCCATACGGTCGACGTCGGTCTGCAGCACCTCGGCGGGCTTGAGCGGGCTGCGCGTATGCACGATGGAGTCGTTGTCCAGGCGCCCCGTGCAACCACCCAACAACAACAGCGCAGCCAACCCCGGCAGCACCAGCCGTTGCCAAAATACCGAGCTATTGATTGGCCTGCCCTGTGCAGCAGACGCTGGCCTCGCTCCCATGCAGAGGTTCCCTGGCTGGCACGCGCCCCAGTGGCGCGCGCAACACTCAGAACCTCAGTAAAGCGCAAAAATTCCACGCTGCCTGTGCCCTGGCGCATAAACCGTGCCGATCAATGCGCGGCACGGCAGAAAAATGCGCCGGTTCAGGCTGGATTGGCGGCCCATTGCTCCAGCCGCGTCACGCTTTCGCGATAGGGCTTGAGGCTCTTGGCCAGCAGGATGATCGACATCAACACCGCCAGGGTGGTGACGATCAGCAGCGAGTAGCGCAGCGCGTTGTCGTCGGCGAAGACGAAATCGGTCACCAGCGCCACGGCGGTCGGACCAACGCCCAGGCCGATCAAGGTGATGACGAACAGATAGATGGCCGACGCCTGGCCGCGCATCGAGTTGGGCATGATTTCCTGGATCGCTGCCGGTGCCACGCCGAACGGCATGCTCAGGCAGAACACTGCAGGCGCCAGCAGCATGCTGGCCCAGAAGGCGGTGTCCATCAGCGGGAACAGCACCACCATCGGCAAGGCACCCAGCGCAGCGTACAGGCCGACACGCATGTTGGCGTCGCTACGCCCACGCTTGGCCATCAGGTCCGCCAGGCGTCCGCCGAAGACGATGCCGAGGCAACCGAAAACCGCGACGATGCAGCCGTAGACGATGCCGACCTGGCCGGCGTCCCAGCCATAAGTACGGATGTAGAAAGTCGGTATCCAGGCTGCACTGCCGTAGCCGGCAAAAGCCAGCCCGGCGAAACCGAAGTTGTGCAGCAGCACGGTACGGCGATTGGCGCGAATGTAGCGCCCCACTTCGCTCAGCGGCACCGCCACGCCCGCACCGGCACCGCGCCGGACAGGTTCCTTGATGGCCAGCATCAACAGGGTGAAAAACACACCTGCCACACCGAGAATGAGGAAGATCAACTGCCAGGGCCGCACCTCGCCCAGCACCGGCAGGGTGACATCGCCTTGTGCCGAGGCGAACTGAATGACCAGGCCACCGACCAGAAAGGCCAGGCCCGAGCCGAGGTAGACACCCATGGAATAGACGCTGATGGCCGTGGCCCGGCGCTCGGCGGGAAAGCTGTCGGCAATTAGCGAATAGGCTGCCGGCGACAGCGCCGCCTCGCCCACACCCACGCCGATGCGGCACAGCAGAAACTGCCAGTACATCTTGGCCATGCCGCAGGCGGCGGTAGCGGCGCTCCAGAACAGAATGCCGACGGCGATCAACCCGCGCCGACTGCGAGTATCGGCCACCCGCCCCAGCGGAATGCCGCATACGGTGTAGAACAGGGCGAACGACAGGCCCATCAGCAGGCTCATCTGCGTATCGTTGATCGCCAGATCGCGACGGATGGGCTCGACCAGCAGATTAAGGATCTGCCGATCGACGAAGGACAGGACATACGCCACCATCAGGATGGCAACAGTGGCCCAGGCTCGGGCACTGGAGGGATAGCCGTTATTGTTGTTATGCACGGACGCTCTCCTCGGCACCGCAGAACGCGACGCGCGACGGTTGAAAGAAGCGCCAGCTTAGGACGATATAAACGGCGGTGAGTATCGCTCGAAGGTGTTATCAGGTCGGCGAATGCTTCATACCCGCCGAGGCGAATGGCTCGGTAGCGAAACTCAATAGTCGCTCAGAGCGTACTTCCCGTCAGTTAAGCGAATCTGTAGGAGCCGGCTTGCCGGCGATGCATTTTGAGCGGATCGCCAGCAAGCCGGCGCCTACAGTTCTGTCTCTGACCGGCATTGGCCGCAGCGCTGTTTTACCTGAACAGGCGCTCAGATCATCAGCGGCGCCCGCTCGCACAGCACCTTCAACGCCGCCGCCCAGTCGGGATGATCGTTCAGGCAGGGCACCAGCTGCAGGCTCTCGCCACCGGCCTCGACGAACTGCTCGCGACCGCGGTCGCCGATTTCCTCCAGGGTCTCGATGCAGTCGGCGACGAAGGCCGGACACATCACCAGCAACTTCTTCACGCCCTGCGCGGCCAGCTCGTCGAGACGGCTCTCGGTATAGGGCTCGATCCACTTGGCGCGGCCCAGACGCGACTGGAAGCTCACCGACCATTGCTCAGGGCGCAACCCCATGCGCTGGGCGAACAGCTCGGCACTGCGCAGGCATTGCGCGCGGTAACAGTTGGCGAGCACCTCGGGCGAAGCGCTGCGGCAGCAATCTTCGCCTTTCAGGCAATGACCGCTGGGGTCGAGCTTGTGCAGGTGGCGCTCCGGCAGGCCGTGAAAGCTCAGCAGAAGGTGGTCGAAATCCTGCTGCAGATAAGGCTTGGCGCTGGCCACCAGGGCGTCGAGGTATTCCGGCTGATCGTAGAACGGCGGCAGAGTGGACAGACGCATGTCCAGGCCGCGCTCGCGCACCACCCGCTTGACCTCTTCGATCACCGTGGTGGTGGTGCTGTCGGCGAATTGCGGATACAGCGGCGCCAGGGTCACTTCACGGATGCCCTGCGCAGCCAGACGCTGCAGAGTCGACTCGATGGAAGGCTCGCCATAACGCATGGCCAACTCCACCGGGCCATGGGTCCAATGGGCCTTCATCGCTTCCTGCAAACGGCGACTGATCACCACCAGCGGCGAGCCATCGTCCCACCAGATCGAGGCATAGGCATGTGCCGATGCGGCAGGACGCTTGATCAGAATCAGCGACACCAGCAATCGACGCATCGGCCAGGGCAGGTCGATCACGTAGGGATCCATCAGGAACTGATTGAGGTAACGGCGGACATCGGCTACTTCGGTGGACGCGGGCGAACCCAGGTTAACCAGCAACAATGCGTGATCGGTCATGCGAAATCCCAGCAGGCTTTTGAAAAACGTTAGCGAGGCAGCCAGTGCAAGGCAAAGACAGGCGAGGAAGCGGAGTTTACGTCTTGTAAATGAGCATTCCGAGCCTGTTTTTAACGCTGCAATGGCAACGCAGGTAGTTTTGCAACTGCCTGCGGTCAGTGATGGCCCAATAGATCGGCTAGTGCCACATCCAGATGGGTAAAACGAAAACTGAAACCCGCCTCCAGCAGGCGCGCCGGCACGGCACGCTGGCCGCCGAGCAGCAACTCGGACATCTCGCCGAGTGCAGCGCGCAGGACGAAGGCCGGCGCCGGGAAAATGGTCGGGCGGCTCAGCGCCTGGCCCAGCGCCTTGCTGAACTCGGCATTGCGCACGGGTAATGGCGCGCAGGCATTATAAGGACCGCGAGCGTCGCCCTGCTGCAAGAGAAAATCGATCAGGCCGATTTGATCGGCGATATGAATCCAGGGCATCCACTGCCGACCATCACCGATGCGCCCACCCAGGCCGAGCTTGAACGGCAGCAACAGGCGTTTGAGCATGCCGCCATCCGGGCTCAGCACCAGGCCGGTGCGCACCAGCACCACGCGAATCCCCAGGTCCTCGGCGCGTTGTGCAGTTTCTTCCCAGGCCCCACACAGCTGCGCGGCGAAATCATCGGTGACCTGCGGCGTATCTTCACTCAACTCACGTTCACCGCCGTTGCCGTACCAACCCACTGCCGAGCCCGACAGCAGCACTGCGGGGCGCTGCTGGCGCCGTTGCAGCCAGGTCAGCAACTGCTCGGTTAAACCGATCCGGCTCGACCACAGCAGCGCCTTGCGCTTGCTGCTCCAGGGGCGGTCGGCGATGGGGGCACCGGCCAGATTGATCACCGCGTCCAACGGCTCTTCAGCCAGTTCCTCGAGCCGGGCAATGCCTCGAACATTGGCCCCACAGAGGCGCGCGACCTTGCTTGGCTCACGGCTCCAGACGGTCAGGCGGTGGCCCTGCTCGGCCCAGTGTGCGCAAAGCGCTCGCCCGATCAGACCGGTACCGCCGGTCAGCAGGATATGCATGGCATCGTCCTCGCATGGCAATGGAAGAAACTTCACCTTTAGTCTGGTTCATGACGCGCACACGTGCCTTTATTGATTGCCGTGTTTGTCCTAAACCTAAAGCAAGGGAGCGCCGCTTTCGGCGACAGCTATACATGAAAACACTCTTGTATAGCTTTTGTCCAAGCCTTAGCCTGTAAAGCATTCAGCGCTGACGAGGTAACCATGAACGCACCCATCGCCATCATTGGCACCGGCATCGCAGGGCTATCCGCCGCTCAGGCCCTGCACGCCGCTGGCCGGGACATCGAACTGTTCGACAAGAGCCGTGGCAGTGGTGGGCGCATGGCAAGCAAGCGCAGCGACGCCGGCAGCCTGGATCTTGGCGCGCAATATTTCACCGCACGTGACCGCCGCTTCGTCGAGGTGGTGCAGCAATGGCAGGCCCGCGGCTGGGTCGCGGAATGGCAGCCGAGCCTGTACAACGCTCAGGACGGCCAGCTCAGTGCCTCGCCGGATGAGCAAGTGCGCTGGGTCGGCTGCCCACGCATGAGCGCCATCACCCGCGCCATGCTCGGCGCGCTGCCGGTCAAATTCAGCTGCCGCATTACCGAAGTGTTCCGTGGCGACCGCTACTGGAGCCTGCTCGATGCCGAAGGCAACAGCCACGGCCCTTACAGCCACGTCATCGTTGCCACCCCCGCCCCACAAGCCAGCGCCTTGCTGGCGGCCGCACCGAAATTGGCTGGCGCCGCAGCGAGCGTGATCATGGACCCGACCTGGGCGGTCGCACTGGGTTTCGACAGCCCCCTGGACACTCGCGTCGAGGGCTGCTTCGTGCAGGACAGCCCGCTCGACTGGCTGGCGCGCAACCCGAGCAAACCTGGCCGCGACACTCATCTCGACACCTGGGTGCTGCACGCCAGCAGCGTCTGGAGCCGGCAGAATCTCGATCTGCCCAAGGAAGCGGTGATCGAACAGTTGCACGGTGCCTTCGCCGAGCTGATCGGCTGCGCCGTGCCGCCGCCGAGCTTCACCCTCGCCCATCGCTGGCTGTATGCACGCCCGGCACAGGCGCATCAGTGGGGAGCACTGGCCGATGCCGATCTGGGCCTGTATGCCTGTGGCGACTGGTGCCTGTCGGGACGGGTCGAAGGCGCCTGGCTCAGCGGCCAGGATGCTGCGCGTCGCCTGCTTGAGCACCTGCAATGAGCCAACCCAACAACAGGCCTGAAAAACGCCGCCTCAACCCGCGCAAACTGCTGCTGTCGAAATGGACAGCCGCGCAACCGCAGAACCGCGAGCGTCATTTCCTGGTGACCGAACTGATCCGCGACGAGCAAGACAACATCCTCGGCGTCGAGCTTCAGGCGGTCCTCACGCAACGCAGCCAGCAACTCGACTGGCACCAGTTGCAGGACAGCGAACGCTGGCTGCAAGGCTGGCGCTGACCCTCCCGTGATACCCGGCGGCGGCCCCCTCGGCTGGCGCCGATTGCCTGCACAGAAAAACCAATACCAAACCTATACAAAGTATTTGACTTGTATAACTGCGCACCTATGATAGACACAAGTTGTACACGAATCACTCCATGTACAAGGTCTAATGAGGTCAGGTTATGCAAGCGAGCAAAGCCAAACTGGGCATCAGCGCCTGCCTGCTGGGCGCCGAAGTCCGCTACAACGGTGGCCACAAACTGTCGCGCCTGTGCAGCCGCAGCCTGACCGAACACTTCGATTTCATCCCGGTCTGTCCCGAAGTCGGCATCGGCATGTCGATCCCTCGGGAGCCGATTCGCCTGGTCGGCGACCCACAAGCGCCGCGCGCGGTCGGCACCGTCGACCGCTCGCGAGACGTCACCGACGCCCTGGCCGCCTACGGCGAACGTATGGCCACTGAACTGCAGGGCATCAGCGGCTACATCTTCATGCAGCAGTCACCGTCCTGCGGCCTGGAGCGGGTCAAGGTGTATCAGGAAGGCGGACGCCCGAGCGAGCCGGGGCGCGGCATCTTCGCTGCGGCCTTATGCGCGCGGCATCCGGATCTGCCGGTGGAAGAAGACGGCCGCCTCAATGATCCGGTGTTGCGCGAGAACTTCATCACCCGCGTCTATGCCCACGCCGAATGGCAGCGTCTGTTGCAGCAAGGCCTGACGCGTCGCGCCCTAATCGCCTTCCACTCGCGCTACAAGTACCTGCTGATGGCCACCGACCCGCTGCGCTACAAGACGCTCGGACGCATGCTCGGCGACCTGAGCCAGCACGATCTGGGTGAGCTGGCGCCGCGCTATTTCAGCGAGCTGATGAGCGCGCTGAAGAAATGCGCCACCCGTGGCACCCACAGCAACGTGCTGCAGCACCTGAGCGGCTATCTCAAGCGTGCGCTCAGCCCCGCCGAGAAGCAGGAAATGCAGCAACTGATTGGCCAATACCGCGACGGCATCGTGCCGCTGGTGGTGCCGCTGACGCTGCTCAAGCACCACTTCCGCCGTCACCCGGATCGCTACATCGCCGAGCAAGCGTATCTGCAGCCGCACCCCGAGCCACTCAGCCTGCGCAATGCGCTGTGATGCCATGACCAGCGAAACCATCGCCGAAGAAGAAACCGGCCACGACTACCGCCAGGCGCTCGACGAGGGCTACCTGCCGATTCGCGAGGTGGCCCGCAGCACCGGCATCAACGCCGTGACCCTGCGCGCCTGGGAACGCCGCTACGGGCTGATCGTGCCCTACCGCACACCCAAGGGACACCGCCTCTACTCACCGGCCAACCTCGCACGCATCAACGCCATTCTCGCCTGGCTGGCTCGCGGCGTTGCCGTCGGCCAGGTCAAGGCGCTGCTCGACCACGAGCAGGTGCCGCAAGCAACCCACACCGACAACTGGTCACGTCAGCGCAACGAGCTGCTCGGCTGCATCGTCCAGTTCAACGAGCGACGCCTGGATGATCGCTTCAACTCGGCACTGGCGCTCTACCCGGCCAGCACCCTGGTCGAACAACTGCTGTGGCCGCTGCTCGGTGAACTGCGCCAGCGCTGGCAGGGCCAGTTCGGCGCACGTGCCGAGCAGGTGTTCTTCCTCTCCTGGCTGCGCAGCAAGCTGGCCACCCGCATTTACCACTGCAATCGCCAGGTCGGTGGCGCGCCGCTGCTGCTGATCAACCTCGGCGAGGCACCGATGGAACCGGGCCTGTGGCTGTGCGCCTGGCTGGCCAGCGCCAGCGATTGTCCGGTGGAGGTCTTCGATTGGCCGCTGCCGACCAATGAACTGCTGACGGCGCTGGAGCACATCGCCCCGCGCGCCGTGCTGCTGTACGCCGAAGAAGCGCTGGACGGCGCCCTGGTACGCCGCCAGTTACCCCGTCTGGCCGAACAATGCCCGGTGCCGCTGCTGCTCGCCGGCCCTGCCGCTCACATTCACCGCGACTCGCTGACTGGCCTGGAGTCGGCCAGCGACCCGCTCGCCGCGCACGCCTGGCTGCTGCAACAGGGCTTGCTCGGCACCCAAGAGGTAACCCCATGCAGCAACTGATGTGGTTTCGCAGCGACCTGCGCACCCAGGACAACACCGCCCTGAGCCGCGCCATGAGCAGCGGCGCGACCATCGCCCTGTATCTCGTCACGCCCGGCCAGTGGCAGCGCCATGACGATGCTGCGAGCAAGGTGGACTTCTGGCTGCGCAACCTGGCGGAGCTGAGCAAGGCCTTGGCGGCGCTCAATGTGCCGCTGCTGGTACGCCACTGCCACGACTGGAGCGAGGCGCCGGTGCAGGTCGCCGAGGTCTGCCATGAACACGGCATCAGCGCCGTGCACGTCAACGAGGAGTACGGCATCAACGAAAGCCTGCGCGATCAGCAGGTCTGCGCCTACCTCGGCCAGCAGGCCATCGCCTGGCACAGCCATCTCGATCAGCTGTTCTTCAAGCCTGGCAGCGTACTGACCCGCTCCGGCGGCTACTTCCAGGTCTACAGCCAGTTCCGCAAGGTGTGCTACGAGCGCCTGCACACGGCCCTGCCGGCATTGATCGCCCCACCGAAGGCGCAAACGCCGCTGGCCATCGGCAGTGAGGCGATACCCGAAACCGCAGAGGGTTTCGCCACACCCAGCGCCAGCCTGCGCCTGCTCTGGCCCGCCGGAGAGGAGGCGGCCCTGCAGCGCCTGCAGCGCTTTAGCGAGGAGCAGGTCAGCTACTACAAGGACGAACGCGACTTTCCGGCCAAGCCTGGCACCAGCCAGTTGTCAGCCTACCTGGCCGCCGGCGTCGTATCGCCGCGCCAATGCCTACATGCCGCGCTCGCGGCCAATCAGGGCGAGTTCGACAGTGGTAACCCAGGCGTCATCACCTGGATCAATGAGCTGCTCTGGCGTGAGTTCTACAAGCACACACTGGTCGGCTACCCACGGGTATCGCGCCACCGTGCCTTCCGCCTGGAAACCGAGGCGCTGCCATGGCGCCACGCTCCCGAAGATCTGGCCGCCTGGCAAGAGGGCCGCACCGGCCTGCCGATCATCGATGCGGCCATGCGCCAACTGCTGGAAACCGGCTGGATGCACAACCGCCTGCGCATGATCGTCGCCATGTTCCTGACCAAGAACCTGCTGATCGACTGGCGCGAGGGCGATCGCTTCTTCATGCGCCACCTGATCGATGGCGACCTGGCGGCGAACAACGGCGGCTGGCAATGGAGCGCCTCCACCGGCACCGATGCGGCGCCTTACTTCCGCATTTTCAACCCGATCAGCCAGTCGCAGAAATTCGATCCCGATGGCCAGTTCATTCGTCAGTGGGTGCCGGAACTGGCCGGCCTGAACAAGCGCGATATTCATGACCCGTCCGCACTGGGCGACCTGTTCGCGCCCGCCGGTTACCCACGTCCGATCGTCGATCTGTCGCGCTCGCGCGCGCGCGCGCTGGCGGCGTTCAAGAACCTGTCTGCGCGGGAGGTTCCGGCATGAGTGCATTCCTCCACGACTTCGCCGAGCGCTTCACCGCGCTGAATAAGGACAACCTCGATCTGCTCGGCGAGCTGTACAGCGATGACGTGCTGTTTCGCGACCCGCTGCATGAGGTGCACGGCCTGACGGCGGTACGCCGCTATTTCGCCGAGCTGTACGCCAACGTGGAAGCGCTGCATTTCGAATTTCACGGCTTCGATCAGGTTGCCGAAGGCGAAGGCTACCTGCGCTGGACCATGCGCTATCGCCATCCGCGCCTGCGCGGCGGTGCCGAGATCGCCGTCGAAGGCTGCTCGCACCTGCTCTGGCGCGAGCGCGTCTATCAACACCGTGATTATTTCGATGCCGGCGCACTGCTCTACGAACACCTGCCGCTGCTCGGTAGCGTGATCGCCTGGCTGAAACGGAGGCTGGCATGAAACGTATCTGGCTCACTGGCGCCAGCAGCGGCATCGGTGCCGCACTGGCCGAAGAATTGCTGAAGGCCGGCCATCAGTTGGCACTGAGCGCGCGTAGCAGTGGCCCATTACAGGACTTCGCAGCGCGCTATGGCGATCAGGTGCTGGTCGCCCCGGGTGATCTGACCGATGCCGAGCAGGTACGCGCGATTGGCGAGCGCATCGCTCAAGAGTGGGGCGCGCTGGATTGCGTGATCCTCAACGCCGGCACCTGCGAATACGTCGACGTGCGCCAGTTCGAGGCGGCGATGATCGAACGCGTGGTCAGCGCCAACCTGTTTTCCGCCAGCTACTGCATCGAAGCCGCCCTGCCCCTGCTGCGCCAGGGCGAGCGCCCACACCTGGTCGGCGTTGGCAGCTCGGTGACCTTCATGCCGCTGCCGCGCGCCGAAGCCTATGGTGCCTCCAAGGCGGCCATGCGTTACCTGATGCAGACACTGCGTATCGACCTGGCCAGCGAGGGCATCGACGTCACCCTGGTCAGCCCCGGTTTCGTCGACACCCCGCTGACGCAGAAGAACGACTTCCCGATGCCCATGCGCTGGCCGGTCGAACGCGCCGCGCGATACATCGCCGAGCGCCTGGACAAGCGCCCGCACGAGATCGCCTTTCCCACGCCCTTCATCGCCGTACTGAAACTGCTCGGTAGTCTGCCCAGCAGCCTGCAACTGGCCATAGGTCGCCGCCTGGCGCGCAACGAGGACAACGCATGAAAATCGCCATCGTCGGCAGCGGCATCGCCGGCCTGACCTGTGCCTACCTGCTCAACCGCCAGCACGACATTCAGGTGTTCGAAGCCAGCGACTGGATCGGCGGCCACACCCATACCGTCGACGTGCAGGTGGACGGTCGCAGCTACGCCATCGATACCGGTTTCATCGTCTTCAACGACTGGACCTACCCCAACTTCATCCGCCTGCTGGAGCAGATCGGCGTCGGCTTCAAGCCCACCGAGATGAGCTTCTCGGTCAGCGACCCGGCCACCGGCGTGGAGTACAACGGCCACGACCTCAACACCCTGTTCGCCCAACGCAGCAACCTGCTGTCGCCGGCCTTCTGGGGCATGCTGCGCGACATCCTGCGTTTCAATCGCCAGTCGCTGGACGACCTGGCCAACAACCGCATCAGCGCCGAAACCACGCTCGGCCAGTACCTCGACAGCAACGGCTATGGCCGCCGCTTCATCGAGCATTACATCGTGCCGATGGGCTCGGCCATCTGGTCGATGTCGCTGGCCGACATGCTCGGTTTCCCGCTGCAGTTCTTCGTGCGCTTCTGCAAGAACCATGGCCTGCTCTCGGTCAGCGACCGGCCGACCTGGCAGGTGATCGAAGGCGGCTCGCGCAGCTACGTGGCGCCATTGACCGCCAGCTTCGCCGAACGCATTCGCCTCAACTGCCCGGTCAGCCGCGTCGTCCGTGATCAGGATGGCGTCACCCTGCACAGCGCTGCCGGCAGCGAGCGCTTCGACAAGGTGATCTTCGCCTGCCACAGCGACCAGGCCCTGGCCCTGCTCGATCAAGCCAGCGAGAAAGAAAGTGAAATCCTCGGCGCCCTGCCCTACGCCAACAACGACGTGGTGCTGCACACCGACACGCGCCTGCTGCCCAAGCGCAAGCTGGCCTGGGCCAGCTGGAACTATCGCCTGGGCGGGCCGCGTGAACAGATGGCGGCGGTGACCTACGACATGAACATCCTGCAGGGCATCGACAGCGACACCACCTTCTGCGTCAGCCTCAACCAGACGGCCGCCATCGACCCGAGCAAGATCCTCGCACGCTTCCAGTACGCCCACCCGCAGTACAGCCTGGCCGGCACGGCGGCGCAAGCGCGCTGGGAAGAGCTGCTCGGCGCGCAGCACACCTACTATTGCGGCGCCTACTGGGCCAACGGTTTTCATGAAGATGGCGTGGTCAGCGCACTGCGCGTAGCGCGTGCCTTCGGAGAGACGCTCTGATGCACAGCGCCCTGTACAGCGGCTGGGTGCAGCATCGCCGCTTCGCCCCGCGCGCCCATGCCTTTCGCTATCGCATGGGTCTGCTGTACCTCGACCTGAGTGAGCAGGCGCAGCTGTTCGCCCTGTCAAAGCTGGCCGGTTCCGGCCGCTGGGCGCCATTCGCCTTTCGCGAGAGCGACTACCTGCCCGAGTCCACCCGCCAGGGCGTGGCACTGCATGAGGCGGTGCGCGATCGCGTGGAGCAGGCACTGGGCACACGCCCGCAAGGTCGCATCTGCGTGCTGACGCAGCCGCGCAGCTGGGGCCTGGCCTTCAACCCGGTGAGCATCTTCTACTGCCATGACGCCGACCAGCGGCTGATGGCGATTCTCTGTGAAGTCAGCAATACGCCGTGGCGTGAGCGTTATCACTATGTGCTGCCGGCAGAGGGCGAAGGCCGCCATCAAGTCAGCGTCGACAAGGCCTTTCACGTCTCGCCCTTCCTGCCGCGCGAGCTGCAATACCGCATGAGTTTCAGCGCCGTGGGCGAACGCCTTGGCGTGCACATGGCCGACTGGCAAGGCGAAACCAAGATGTTCGATGCCAGCCTCAGCCTGCACCGCGAAGGCCTCGACCGCGCCAGCCTGCACCGCTACCTGCTGAGTTTCCCCTGGATGACCGGCAAGACCCTGGCCGCCATCTACTGGCAGGCGATACGCCTGCTGTTCAAGCGCATCCCGATTTTCGACCACAAGCCCGCGGAAGGCAGCTTCCGTGTCGCCCGCCCGCAAGTGAAGGACATGCACCATGAAGAGCTCTAGCCTGAATCCCACCAGAAGTCTGGTACGCAGTGGCAACGGCATTGGCGCCGGTCTGTTGCGGCGCGCCGTGATACGCCAGTTGCAGAGTCTGCACCACGGCCTGCTGGTGATCCACGAGGCGGGCGACAGCCTGCACTTCGGTAACCCGCAGGCCAGCCTGCGCGCCGAAATCACGGTGCATGACCCTGCGGTCTGGGGCCTGGTGGCGGGTAACGGCTCGATCGGCTCGGGTGAGGCCTATATCCATGGCTACTGGAGCACGCCGGACCTGACGGCGGTGATCCGCATCTTCGTCGCCAACCTCGACGTGCTGGACGCCATGGAAGGCGGCCTGGCGCGCCTCGGCCGGCCGCTGATCCAGGGCCTGCACTGGCTCAATCGCAACACCCGCAAGGGCTCGCGCCGCAATATCGCCGCGCACTACGACCTGGGCAATGACCTGTTCGAACAATTCCTCGACCCGACCATGATGTATTCGGCAGCCATGTTCGCGAACGAGGACGACAGCCTGGAGCAGGCGCAGCTCAACAAGCTCCAGCGCATCTGCCAGAAACTTGCACTGCAGCCTACGGACCACTTGCTGGAGATCGGTACCGGCTGGGGCAGCATGGCCATCTACGCCGCTACTCATTACGGCTGCCGGGTAACCACCACCACCTTGTCGCGCGAGCAGCACGCCCACACCGAGCGACGCATTCGCGAGCTGGGCCTGGAGGATCGCGTCACCCTGCTGCTGGAGGACTACCGCGACCTCGATGGCCAGTACGACAAGCTGGTCTCCATCGAGATGATCGAAGCCGTCGGCCACCGCTTCCTGCCCACCTATTTCGAGCAGTGCGCGCGCCTGCTCAAGCCCGACGGGCTGATGCTGCTGCAGGCCATCACCATCCGTGATCAACGCTACGAACAGGCCTGCAAGTCGGTGGACTTCATCCAGCGCTACATCTTCCCCGGCGGCGCCCTGCCCTCCGTGCAGAAGATGCTCGACGTGGTCACCCGGCATACCGACTTCAACCTGCATCACATGGAAGATTTCGGCCTGCACTACGCGCGTACCCTGCGTCTGTGGCACGACAACCTGCGTCACGCGCGGCAGCGCCTGGAGCAGTTGGGCTACGACGATTACTTCTATCGCCTGTGGGAGTTCTACCTCTGCTATTGCGAAGGCGGCTTCCTCGAACGCACCATTGGCACCGCGCAACTGCTGCTGGCCAAACCGGCCGCTCGCCCTGCACCTCTGTTAGGAAACTTCGATGCCTAAGCTGATCGCCAATGCCCTCCTGTTCCAGCTCGGCTGGCTGGTCTGCGTCTTTGCTGGCGACAGCTCCTGGCTGCTGGTGGTGGCAGTGATCATTGGCGTGCACCTGCTGTGGGTCAGCAGTTGGGCGGCCGAAGGCAAGCTGCTGCTCAGCGTGTTTCTCGCCGGCAGTGCGCTGGACAGCTTTCTGCTCAACCTCGGCGTATTCGATTTCGGCGAGCCGCGCCAGCTGATACCCCTGTGGCTGGCCCTGCTCTGGCTGCTGCTGGCCAGCACCCTCAACCACTGCCTGGCATGGACCGCACAGCCCTGGTGGCGAGCCAGCCTGCTCGGCGCGGTTGCCGCACCACTGTCCTACTACGGCGGCGCCAAGATCGCCGGCGTCACCCTGCCACTGGGTACCTGGCCAACCCTGGCGATCTTCGCGCTGGTCTGGGCCGTGGTGATGCCGGTGCTGCATGGCTTCGCCAAACTCTATCGTGCGCAATACGAGCAGAGCCTGCGCAGCCGCCGCTCGGCCTAGCCGATAGCCTCCGTAGGAGCGGCGCCTCGCCGCAAACCACTTCGGCTCGGGTTCGAAAAGCTTCGCCCCGGGGCGGGGCTCCTACGAAAAGCGGCTTTGGGGAGCCTTGTCTGCCCTGCATTAGCAGGCCATGGAACAACCCAAGCGAGACGCGTAGGAGCGGCGCCCCGCCGCGAACCGCTTCGGCTCTGGTTCGAAAAGCTTCGCCCCGGGGCGGGGCTCCTACAAAAAGCGACTTTTGGGAGCCTTGTCTGACCTACATTCGCAGGCCATGGAACAACCCAAGCGAAACGTGTAGGAGCGGCGCCCCGCCGCGAACCAGGCGGCACGGCCCCAAAACGCTTCGCCCCGAGGCGGGGCTCCTGCGAAAAGCGGCTGGCCGGCCTGCTGAACTGACGGCACTGTCCACTGCACCCTGTCAGCCCAAGCCCAAGCCCCGCGTATCCACTGCATGGCGTACACTGCCGCGCCATGAGCCAGACCATCCCCCATACCCAACTGCCAACCGAACCTGAGATCAGTTGCAGCACCTGCGCGGCTTGCTGCTGCCAGTTGGAAGTGATGCTGTTCGGCGATAACGACGTGCCGCAGCATTTGATCGATACCGACCAGTGGGGCAGCGAAGTGATGCGTCGCCTGGACGACAACTGGTGCGCCGCGCTGGACCGCAACAGCATGCGCTGCACCATCTACGAGGTGCGCCCACTGATCTGCCGGGAGTTCGAGCTGGGTGCGGCCGAGTGCCTGGAAGAGCGCCGGGGCATCGCTCAGGCCTATCGCTAACGGAGCGCGCCGCGCAGGCCAGAGGCACAATGAAAAAGACCGGGGCTTGCCCGGTCTTTTTATTCAGAAGCTCATGCGGTAATGCACGGTGTAGGCTTCCGCGCCGTCATTGGGGTTCTTCAGGCCCGCGTTGGAATAGTGAATGGCACGCAGACCAATCTCCTGCCCCGCGAAACGCAGGCCGACTCCGATGCGGTCTTCGAACTGAAACGACGAGCCCAGATCGTTGCTCTCCAGCTCGGTGCTGGAGAAGGCCGCAACGCCGATGCCGGCTTCGATGTACGGACGCACGTTCTGCCCGGCGAACTCGTAAACGAATACCGGCGCGAAAGAAACGCTGTGGTTACTCGCCGTGTCATCGCCATCCCAGTAGGTGTAACCCAGGTCCCAGTAACCAGTCAGACGTCCATAGCTGCTCTCCAGCCAGCTGTGGTTCCAGTCCCACTGCGCGCCCAAGCGATAAACCATGGTGGAATCGCCACTCTGACCAATAGCTGCGGTTACGTCCGCAGCCTGCGCAGCACCCATAGTTCCGAACGTCAGGGCCGTAGCTGCGGCAAAGGCATATAACTTCTTCATGAGTCATTCCTTGTATAGCGGGAAGTTTTTATCAGGCTCGTTACAAAAATATAGAAGCATTCGATATCAGAGAAAGCCCAAACCGAAAAAAATTCACTATATCGAAAGCACTTCGGCCGTTTCATTCAACAAAATCGGCAATACGCGGCAAAGCTGCGCAGTGTTTCCACTGCTCCAGTAGCGGGTGGCCTGAGCGGGCGCGGTTGCCAGCATGTCGTGCTGAGCGAGCAAACGCTGTAGCTGCCGCGCCACTGCCGCGCCGGTATCGATCAAGGTCACCGAAGGTGGCACCAGCTCGCCCAACAGCGGACGCAGGAAGGGATAGTGGGTGCAGCCGAGAATCAGCGTGTCACAGCCCTCGGCCAACAGTGGCGCTACATAACCCTGCAGCAGTTCGCGCGTGGCCGGTGCCTGCAGCTCGCCGGCCTCGATGCATTCCACCAACCCCGGACAGGGCTGGGTGATCACCCGCACATCATTGGCGAAGCGATCGAGCAGTGCAGCGAACCTGGCACTCTTGAGCGTACCGGTGGTTGCCAGCACACCGACCACGCCACTGCGGGTCGCCGCCGCCGCCGGTTTTACCGCAGGCTCCATGCCGACGATGGGCAAATCCGCATAACGCTCGCGCAGCTCGGCAGCAGCTGCGGCCGTGGCGGTATTGCAGGCCAGCACCAGGGCCTTGGCACCCTGCGCCAGCAGGTGCTCGGTGATCAGCACGCAGCGTTCGCGAATGTATTCCGGGCTTTTCTCGCCGTAAGGCACGTGGCCGCTGTCAGCGACGTAAAGCAGCGTCTCGTTGGGTAGCAGCTGACGAATCTCGCGCAGCACCGACAGGCCGCCGACGCCGGAGTCGAAAACGCCAATCGGCGCCTGCGACTGACTCATTTCAAATCATCCTCGTAGGAGCAAGCTCTGCTAGCGAACGCTGCTGCCGACGCAAGAAGCTTCGCGAGCAGAGCTCGCTCCTACAGTTCTGCAGCCTATTCTTAGCGCCCACCGCACACCTCACAGGCCGGATCGCGCTTGACCCGCAGTTCGCGAAAGCGCGTGCCCAGCGCATCGATCAGCAGCAAGCGCCCCACCAGCGGCTCACCGAAGCCGGCCAGCAGCTTGAGCGCCTCCAGCGCTTGCAGGCTACCGACCAGGCCGACTAGCGGGCCGACCACGCCGGCTTCGCTGCAGGTCAGCTCGGCTTCGCTGCCGTGGCCGTACAGGCAGTGGTAGCAAGGGCTGGCGGCGTTGCGCGGATCGAACACCGAGAGCTGGCCTTCCAGGCGGATCGCCGCACCGGACACCAGCGGCTTGCCCGCCGCGACGCAGGCGGCATTGACCGCTTCGCGGGTGGAGAAATTGTCCGAGCAGTCCAGCACCAGGTCGACGGCGCTCACGGCGGCGGCCAGCGAGTCGGCGTCCAGCGCCTGACGATGCGGCACCAGCGTGATATTCGGGTTGATCGCGGCCAGGCGCGCCATGGCCGAATCCACCTTGGCCTGGCCGATGCTGGCGGTGTCGTGGGCGATCTGCCGCTGCAGGTTGGTCAGGTCCACCGTATCGAAGTCCGCCAGGTGCAGCTCGCCGACACCGGCGGCTGCCAGGTACAGCGCCACGGGCGAGCCCAGCCCGCCCATACCGACGATCAATACACGGCCCTGTTTGAGGCGCAGCTGGCCTTGCACATCGATCTGTTTCAGCAGGATCTGCCGGCTGTAACGCAGCAGCTCATCATCGCTCAGCATCTGATCACTCACGGTCGAAACGTCCCAAACTGATGCGCTCATGACCACCCAGGTCACGCCGGCTATTGACCTCGACGAAGCCGCCCTCGCTGAGCAAGCTGCGCACGGCCTCGGCCTGATCGAAGCCATGCTCCAGCAGCAGCCAGCCACCGGATAGCAGGTGCTGCGGCGCGGCCTGGATGATCGCACGAATATCGTCCAGCCCGTCGCTGCCGGCGATCAGAGCGCTGCTCGGCTCGAAGCGCACGTCGCCCTGTTCGAGGTGCTGGTCATCGGCGCGGATATAGGGTGGGTTGCTCAGGATCAGGCCATAACGTTGTCCGCTCAGGGAAGAGAACCAATGGCTATGCACGAACGCTGCGTTACCCAGTTGCAGGCGCTGACGGTTGCGTTCGGCCAAGGCCACCGCTTCCTCGACGCGATCCACGCCGGTCACCTGCCAGGCCGGACGTTCGCTGGCCAGGGCCAGGGCGATGGCGCCGGTGCCGGTGCCCAGGTCGAGCACGGCCAGCGGCGTGGCCGGCAGCAGCTCGAGCGCGGTCTCCACCAGCAGCTCGGTGTCCGGACGTGGGATCAGGGTATGCGGCGCCACTTCCAGATCGAGGCTCCAGAAGCCCTGATGACCGAGGATATAAGCGACCGGCTCGCCCTGGCGACGGCGTTGCAGGTGGCTCTGAAACAGGGCCAGTTGCTCGTCATCCAGCTCGCGCTCCGGCCAGGTACGCAGGTAGCTGCGCGGCTTGTTCAGCGCGGCCGCCAGCAACAACTCGGCGTCCAGCCGCGGCGTGGGCGAGTCGGGCAGGTCGGCGCTGTTAAGCAGGGATTCGATGGTGGCCATGTCGTTCTCGTAGCCCGGATGCAATCCGGGAAATCGGTCCCCGGATTGCATCCGGGCTACGGTGCGCACGGCGCACCCTACGCGGCGCCAGCCATGCGCACCGCTGCAATCAATCGCCTAGCGCTGCCAACTGGTCGGCCTGGTACTCGGCCAGCAGCGGCTCGATGATGGCGTCGACGCCGCCGGCGATCACGTCGTTCAGCGAATACAGGGTCAGGTTGATGCGGTGGTCGGTCACCCGGCCCTGCGGGAAGTTGTAGGTGCGGATGCGCTCGGAGCGGTCGCCCGAGCCCACCAGCAGCTTGCGCGTTTCGGAGATTTCCTTGTGCGCCGCCGCTTCCTGCTGGTCCTGCAGCTTGGCCGCCAACCAGGCCATGGCCTTGGCGCGGTTCTTGTGCTGCGAGCGTTCTTCCTGACATTCCACCACGGTGCCGGTGGGAATGTGGGTGATGCGGATCGCCGAGTCGGTGGTGTTGACGTGCTGGCCACCGGCGCCGGATGAGCGGTAGGTGTCTACGCGCAAATCGGCCGGGTTGATCTCGATGGCCGCCTGCTCGTCCGGCTCCGGCAATACCGCCACAGTGCAGGCGGAGGTGTGGATGCGGCCCTGGGATTCGGTTTCTGGCACGCGCTGCACGCGATGAGCACCGGACTCGAACTTGAGCTTGGCGTAGACGTTGTCGCCCTCGACACGGGCGATCACTTCCTTGAAACCGCCGTGCTCGCCTTCGTTGGCCGACAGCACCTCGACGCGCCAACCCTGCCTCTCGGCATAGCGCGAGTACATGCGGAACAGATCGCCGGAGAAGATCGCCGCCTCGTCACCGCCGGTGCCGGCGCGGATTTCCAGATAGACGTTGCGGCCGTCGTTGGGGTCTTTCGGCAGCAGCATGCGCTGCAGCTTGTCTTCCAGGGTGACCAGCGCTTCCTTGGCCTGGGCCACTTCCTCTTCGGCCATCTCGCGCATGTCCGCGTCGCTGTCCTTGAGCAGCGCCTGAGCGCCTTCGAGGTCGCTCTGTACCTTGCGCAGCTCGCGGAAGGTGGCAATCACCGGCTCGATCTCGGCGTATTCCTTGGAATAGGCGCGAAACTGCGTCTGCTTGGAAATCACCTCGGCATCGCCGAGCAGCGCCGTCAGTTCCTCGAAGCGGTCGCTGAGGTTGTCCAGCTTGTTCAACAGTGAAGCTTTCATTGCAGACCTTTGTCCTGCGGCGCGCTCTCGTCGAGAGCGAACAATTCCTGGGCCAGGCTGAGCGCATCGACGCGCCCCTCGGCGGTGAGTTTCTTCATGCGTACGCTGGGTGCGTGCAGCAGCTTGTTGGTCAGGCCACGGGCCAGTTGCGCCAGCACATCTTCGGGATTGCTGCCGTTGGCCAGCATGCGCTGCGCCTTGGCCAGTTCCTCGTCGCGCAGACGCTCGGCCTGCTGGCGATAGGCCTTGAGCACATCGACTGCGGCCAGCTCGCGCAGGCGCAGCATGAAATCGTCGGTACCGGCTGCCACCAGCTCCTCGGCTGCCTGCGCGGCGCCCTGGCGGCTCTTGAGGTTTTCCTCGATGACCTCGTGCAGGTCGTCGACGGTATAGAGGTAAACGTCGTCCAGCTCGCCCACCTGTGGCTCGATATCACGCGGCACGGCGATGTCGACCATGAAGATCGGCTTGTGCCTGCGTTTTTTCAGCGCGCTTTCCACCGCCCCCTTGCCGAGAATCGGCAACTGGCTGGCGGTGGAGCTGATGACGATATCGCTGTGCGCCAGCTCATCGGGGATGTCCGACAGCAGCACCGCATGCGCGCCGAACTGCTCGGCCAACTGGCTGGCGCGCTCCAGGGTGCGGTTAGCGACGACGATGCGCTTGATGCCCTGATCATGCAGGTGGCGGGCGACCAGGCTGATGGTTTCGCCGGCGCCGATCAGCAGCGCCTGGCTGCGGTGCAGGTCGGCGAAGATCTGCTTGGCCAGGCTCACGGCAGCGAAGGCCACGGACACCGGGTTTTCACCGATGGCGGTATCGGTGCGCACCGTCTTGGCGGTGCTGAAGGTGGCCTGGAACAAACGGCCGAGCAGCGGCCCGACGGTGCCGGCCTCACGCGCCACGGCGTAGGCGGACTTGAGCTGGCCGAGAATCTGCGGTTCGCCCAGCACCATCGAGTCGAGCCCGCAGGCGACGCGCATCATGTGCCGAACCGCGTCCTCCTCGCTGTGCACGTAGGCGCAGGCGCGCAATTCGGCGACGCTCAGGCGGTGATAGTCGGCCAGCCACTGCAGCACTTCATCGCTGCTCAGCTGATCCTGCTCCAGGTACAGCTCGCTGCGGTTGCAAGTAGAGAGGATCGCCGCCTCGCGGCTGGGTGTCAGCCGACACAGCTGCTGCAGCGCCTCGACCAGTTGCTCCGGGGTGAAAGCAACGCGCTCGCGCACCTCTACCGAGGCGGTCTTGTGGTTGATACCGAGGGCGATAAAGGCCATGCAGGGTCGCTGAGGGGCAATACGGGAGCCGGCAATTGTCCTACTTCGCCCCCGAGAGAACAACTCCCGCGACCTATTGTCCCAATAGACAGTTCGCCGCATCGTCCTGGCCAGTGGGCTTGCTCCAAGGCTTGTGTCATGATGCCGCGAACGTCGCAGGGCACGAGCCAGCACGGCCGTCGCCCCGGAATAACGCACGACAAGGCACTATGAACAGACCCCTCGCGTTGCTCACCGCATTCGCCTTCCTCAGCGGCTGCCAAACCTTCGCCCCCAGTGAGCCGGACGGTACGCCGCCGGTACAGGAAGCCGATCAGACCACCCAGCTGGAACCGAGCGAATACGGCTCGTTCAGTGAGGAAACCCTGTTCGCCCTGCTCACTGCCGAGCTGGCCGGGCAGCGCAATCGCTTCGACATTGCCCTCGGCAACTACGTGCAGCAGGCCAACGCCACTGGCGATGCCGGCGTCGCCGAACGCGCCTTCCGTATTGCCGAGTACCTCGGCGCCGAACAGGCCGCGCTCGACAGCGCACTGATCTGGGCCAGGAACGCGCCGAGCAACATCGACGCCCAACGCGCCGCCGCCGTGCAGCTGGCCCGCGCTGGCCGTTACGACGAATCCATGACCTATATGGAGCAGGTGCTGCAGCGCCAGGGCGATACCCACTTCGACTTCCTCGCCCTGTCTGCCGCAGAAACCGACCCGGATACCCGCGCCGGCCTGCTGCAGGGCTTCGATCGCCTGCTGAGCAAGAACCCGGACAACAGCCAGCTGCTGTTCGGCAAGGCCATCCTCCTGCAACAGGACGGCCGCGCCGAAGAGGCCCTGAAGCTGCTCGAAGACAGCGCGGCAAGCAGCAACGAGGTATCGCCGATCCTGCTGCGCGCCCGCCTGCTGCAGAGCCTCGGCCGTGGCAAAGAGGCCATGCCGATTCTGCAGAAAGGCATCCGCAACAACCCCGACGACAAACGCCTGCGCCTGACTTACGCGCGCCTGCTGGTCGAGCAGGATCGCCTCGACGACGCCAAGGGCGAGTTCGCCAAGCTGGTGCAGGAAAACCCCAACGACGACGACCTGCGTTTCTCCCTGGCGCTGGTGTGCCTGGAAGCCGAAGCCTGGGAAGAAGCCATCGTCTACCTCGAAGAGCTGGTCGAACGCCGCAGCCATGTCGATGCCGCGCACTACAACCTCGGCCGCGCTTACGAGGCGCTGAACGACAACGACAGTGCCCTGCAGGAATACGCCCTGGTCGGCCCGAGCAACGACTATCTGCCGGCCCAGCAACGCCAGGCCGAACTGCTGTTCGCCCAACAGCGCAGTGAAGAAGCCAGCGCACGCCTGGCCCAGGCACGCAGCGCGCAGCCCGATTACGCCATCCAGCTTTACCTGATCGAAGCCGAAGGCCTGAGCAATCGCAGCCAGGTCGAGCCGGCCTGGAAGGTGATCAACGAGGGACTGGAGCAGTACCCCAACGACCTGAACCTGCTTTATACCCGCGCCATGCTCGCGGAAAAGCGCGATGACCTGGCCCAGCTGGAAACCGACCTGCGCTATATCATCCAGCGCGAGCCGGAGCACGCCATGGCGCTCAACGCCCTCGGCTACACCCTGGCCGACCGCACCACGCGCTATGAAGAAGCGCGCGAGCTGATCGAGAAAGCGCACCAGCTCAACCCGGACGACCCGGCGATTCTCGACAGCCTCGGCTGGGTCAACTATCGCCTAGGCAACCTCGACGAGGCCGAGCGCCTGCTGCGCCAGGCCCTGGAGAAATTCCCCGACCACGAAGTGGCCGCCCACCTCGGCGAAGTGCTCTGGGCCCAAGGCAAGCAGCGCGACGCCCGACGCGTCTGGCGCGACGCCCTCAGCGCAACGCCCGACAGCCCCATTCTGCGTGACACGCTGTTGCGCCTGACCGGTTCCGAGACTCTTTGATGCTTCGTCACCTACTCGTATTCAGCCTTATCGCCCTGCTCGCCGGCTGCGCCGGCCTCACCTCGCACGAAGCGCTGGAAGGCCAGGGCGACCCAGCCCAGTGGAAAGCCCACAAAGAGCAGATCACTCAGCTCGATGGCTGGCAGATCAACGGCAAGATCGGCATCCGCGCCCCGCAGGATTCCGGCAGCGCCACCCTGTTCTGGCTGCAGCGCCAGGATTACTACGACATTCGCCTGTCCGGCCCACTGGGCGGCGGCGCCGCCCGCCTGACCGGTCGCCCGGGTGACATCCTGCTGGAAGTATCCAACCGCGGCCGTTTCCGCGCCGAATCGCCGGAAGCCCTGCTGCAAGAGCAACTGCGCCTGGACCTACCGGTGTCCAACCTGCTCTGGTGGATTCGCGGCCTGCCCGCCCCGGAAAGCCGCAGCCGCATCACCCTCGATGGCCAAAGCCACCTGGCGCAGCTGGAACAGGACGGCTGGAAGGTCGAATACCAGCGCTACACCGAGCAGAACGGCTACGCCCTGCCGGAGCGCCTGAAGCTCTACGGCCAGGACCTGGAAGTGACCCTGGTGATCAAGGACTGGCAGCCGCGTCAGTTGGGGCAGTAAGCGACCACATTCTCTGCGGGAGGGGGCTTCAGCCGCGACAGCTTGTCCAGCGCCTTCCACAGCACACATCTGGTGGATGGAAAAGCGGCATCCCCAACCACGCCGAACTGATCCTGCCCGCCCCTGCCAAGCTCGACCTGATAAGCGCGAACCGCTTCGCGAGCAGAGCTCGCTCCTACAGGTTTCGCGCACGCAGCCGTAGCCCGGATGAAATCCGGGAACCATCGTCACCACGCCCCGGATTGCATCCGGGCTACGAACTGAGCATTTCGCGGCTAAAGCCGCTCCTACAGGGGAGGTGCGTTTTTGTAGGAGCGGCTGGGCGGCATTCCGTTTCAGCCGCGATGCTGCTCTGACGTACCTGCCGATGCATTTCCCGAATACAATCGCCACATGCCTCACGACGACGCCCCTGCCCCGACCATGACCGCCATCCCCACCCACGCCGAACTGATCCTGCCCGCCCCGGCCAAGCTCAACCTGATGCTGCATATCCTCGGCCGCCGCGCCGATGGCTATCACGAGCTGCAGACGCTGTTTCAGTTTCTCGACCATGGCGACGAACTCGGTTTCAGCCTGCGCCAGGACGGCGAAATCCACCTGCACACGCCCATCGAAGGCGTACCGCATGACAGCAACCTGATCGTGCGCGCGGCGAAAAGACTGCAGGAAGCCAGCGGCACGAAGCTGGGCGCCGATATCTGGCTGGACAAACGCCTGCCCATGGGCGGCGGCATCGGCGGTGGCAGCTCGGACGCCGCCACCACCCTGCTCGGTCTCGACCACCTGTGGCAAACCCAACTGGGCGAAGATCGCCTGGCCGAACTGGGCCTGGCCCTGGGCGCCGACGTACCGGTATTCGTGCGCGGCCGCGCGGCTTTCGCCGAAGGCGTTGGCGAGCGCCTGACCCCAATCGAACTGGACGAGCCCTGGTTCCTCGTCGCAGTACCGCAAGTCTTTGTCAGCACAGCAGAAGTTTTCGGCTCGCCCGAGTTGACACGCGATACGCCGCCCATTAAAGTTCGCAGCCTTCTTGCGGGGGGTGGTCGAAACGACTGCCAGCCGGTTGTAGAGAAGCGTTACCCTGAAGTTCGTAACGCTTTGATCTTGTTGAACAAATTTGTTTCAGCTAGATTGACCGGCACTGGAGCTTGCATATTTGGGAGCTTCCCAAATAGGGACGATGCTGATAAAGTCGCCCGCCAACTTCCAGGCACTCTGCCGAGCTTTGTCGCTCAAGGTCGCAACATTTCGATGCTGCACCGCAGGCTCCAAGCATTGGCCAAGAAGTGAATGCTCAGCATTCGGTTATACGATACAGGGGCGTCGCCAAGCGGTAAGGCACCAGGTTTTGATCCTGGCATGCGTTGGTTCGAATCCAGCCGCCCCTGCCATAACCTCCCTCGGGAGGCATCGCAAACCGAGTCAAAAAGCGTTCAACACAGAATATAGGGGCGTCGCCAAGCGGTAAGGCACCAGGTTTTGATCCTGGCATGCGTTGGTTCGAATCCAGCCGCCCCTGCCATTTTCCATACCCATCCAGGTATACCCCCAGCCGGCAGGTACTGCGCGTGTCCAAGATGATGGTCTTCACGGGGAACGCAAACCCCGATCTGGCGCGACGGATCGTTCGTCAGCTGCACATTCCCCTCGGCGATGCTTCGGTCGGTAAGTTCTCCGACGGCGAAGTCATGATCGAAATCAACGAGAACGTCCGCGGTAAGGACGTCTTCCTGATTCAGCCGACCTGTGCACCCACCAACGACAACCTGATGGAACTGGTAGTGATGGCCGACGCCTTCCGCCGTTCCTCGGCGACTCGCATCACTGCAGTCATCCCCTACTTCGGTTATGCCCGCCAGGATCGCCGTCCGCGTTCCGCGCGCGTGGCAATCAGCGCCAAAGTGGTTGCCGACATGCTCACCGTGGTCGGTATCGACCGCGTGCTGACCGTCGACCTGCACGCTGACCAGATCCAGGGCTTCTTCGACATTCCGGTGGACAACATCTACGGCTCCCCGGTCCTGGTCGATGACATCGAAGACCAACGCTTCGACAACCTGATGATCGTCTCCCCCGATATCGGCGGCGTCGTTCGTGCCCGCGCCGTGGCCAAGAGCCTGGGCGTCGACCTGGCGATCATCGACAAGCGTCGCGAGAAGGCCAACCAGTCCGAAGTGATGCACATCATCGGTGACGTCGAAGGCCGTACCTGCATCCTGGTCGACGACATGGTCGACACCGCCGGTACCCTGTGCCACGCCGCCAAAGCGCTGAAAGAGCGCGGCGCCGCCAAGGTCTACGCCTACTGCACCCACCCGGTGCTGTCCGGCCGCGCCATCGAGAACATCGAGAATTCCGTCCTGGACGAGCTGGTGGTCACCAACACCATCCCGCTGTCCGCTGCGGCGCAGTCCTGCTCGCGTATTCGCCAGCTCGACATCGCCCCGGTCGTCGCCGAAGCGGTCCGCCGCATCAGCAACGAAGAATCGATCAGCGCCATGTTCCGCTAAGCGGAACTGGCCAGATCACACTGCCCCGCCTCGTGCGGGGCTTTTTGCCCTACCGCCCGAGGCTGGTCGCAAGCCACAAGGCGGTTTGGTTATTTTGGAGAAGTGAAATGACTGTTGAATTTACCCTGAATGCCGAAGTGCGTTCCGACCTGGGGAAAGGTGCGAGCCGCCGCCTGCGTCGTAACGTGTCCATGGTTCCTGCCGTGATCTACGGTGGCGACAAAGCCCCGCAATCGATCAGCCTGCTGGCCAAAGACCTGGCCAAGCTGCTGGAAAACGAAGCGGCTTTCAGCCACGTTCTGAGCCTGGACGTTGCCGGTACCCAAGAAAGCGTCGTGATCAAAGCCCTGCAGCGCCACCCGGCCAAAGGCTTCGTATTGCACGCTGACTTCCAGCGCGTCGTTGCCGGCCAGAAGCTGAGCGCTCACGTACCCCTGCACTTCATCAACGAAGCTACTTCCGTTGGCGTGAAGCAGCAAGGTGGCGAGATCTCCCACACCATCAGCGAAGTCGAAGTTTCCTGCCTGCCGAAAGACCTGCCGGAATTCATCGAAGTCGACATGGCTGCCGTAGAAGTTGGCCAGACCGTCCACATGTCCGACCTGAAGCTGCCGAAAGGCGTTGAGCTGGTTGCTCTGGCTCACGGTAACGACCTGGCTGTCTCCAACATCCACGCCAGCCGCGTTAAAGACGAAGAAGGCGCTGCCGAGTAATCGCAGCGCGGAACCCGCCCGGCAGGCGATCACGCCGGGCGATTTCCTCAAAAGGGCTCCTGTATGACTGCCGTACAACTGATCGTTGGCCTGGGTAACCCCGGCCCCGAATACGACCAGACCCGGCACAATGCAGGGGCCCTTTTCGTTGAGCGCGTGGCCGAGAGCCAGCGCGTCAACCTCTCTGTCGATCGCAAGTATTTCGGCCTGGTGGGCAAGTTCGTTCACCAGGGGCGCGAAGTTCGCCTGCTCATCCCCACCACCTACATGAACCGCAGCGGCCAGTCCGTGGCGGCCTTGGCCAATTTCTTCAAGATCAAACCCGAAGAAATCCTGGTGGCCCACGACGAACTCGACATGCCACCCGGCGTCGCCAAGCTCAAACAGGGCGGCGGCCACGGCGGGCACAACGGCCTGCGCGACATCATCGCCCAGCTCGGCAACCAGAATAACTTCCATCGCCTGCGGCTCGGCATCGGCCATCCGGGGCACGCCAGCCTGGTCTCCGGCTACGTGCTCGGACGCGCCCCACGCAGCGAACAGGAACTGCTCGACAAGAGCATCGACTTCGCCTTGGACGTCCTGCCGGAAATACTCGCCGGCGACTGGACCGTGGCCATGCGCAAACTGCATAGCCAGAAGGCCACCAAGTAACCACCTTTACCCCGAGGGACACATCATGGGATTCAACTGCGGCATCGTCGGCCTGCCCAACGTCGGCAAGTCCACCCTGTTCAACGCCCTCACCAAATCCGGCATCGCGGCGGAGAACTTCCCCTTCTGCACCATCGAGCCGAACAGCGGCATCGTGCCCATGCCCGACCCGCGCCTGGATGCCCTGGCCGAGATCGTCAAGCCCGAGAAGGTCATCCCCACCACCATGGAATTCGTCGACATAGCCGGCCTGGTCGCAGGCGCGTCGAAAGGCGAAGGCCTGGGCAACAAGTTCCTCGCCAACATCCGCGAGACCGACGCCATCGCCCATGTGGTGCGCTGCTTCGAAGACGACAACGTCATCCACGTTGCCAACAGCGTCGACCCCAAGCGTGACATCGAGATCATCGACCTCGAACTGATCATGGCCGACCTCGACAGCAGCGAGAAACAACTGCAGCGCGTGGCTCGCACCGCTAAAGGTGGCGACAAGGAATCCGTGGCGCAGAAGGCCCTGCTGGAAAAGCTCATCCCCCACCTTACCGAAGGCAAGCCGGCGCGCAGCCTGCTCAAGGACCTGGGTGACGACGAGAAGCGCCTGGCCAAGACCTTCCACCTGCTCACCACCAAGCCGGTGATGTACATCGCCAACGTCGCCGAAGACGGCTTCGAGAACAACCCACACCTCGACGTGGTCAACGCCATCGCCGAAGCGGAAGGCGCTATCGTCGTGCCGGTGTGCAACAAGATCGAAGCCGAGATCGCCGAACTGGACGATCTCGAAGAAATGCAGATGTTCCTCGAAACCATGGGCATGGAAGAGCCGGGCCTGAACCGCGTGATCCGCGCCGGTTACTCGCTGCTCAACCTGCAGACCTACTTCACCGCTGGCGTGAAGGAAGTCCGCGCCTGGACTGTCAAGGTCGGCGCCACCGCCCCGCAGTCGGCTGCAGCGATCCACACCGACTTCGAGAAAGGCTTCATCCGCGCCGAAGTCATCGCCTACAACGACTTCATCCAGTACAAGGGCGAAGCCGGCGCCAAGGAAGCCGGCAAATGGCGCCTGGAAGGCAAGGACTACATCGTCAAGGACGGCGACGTGATGCACTTCCGCTTTAACGTTTGATCCAGTCAGCGCATAAAGGAAACCCCGCCTCGGCGGGGTTTTGTTGTTTTTGGGGTTAGAGTTGCGGGGTTATGCATGGCGGGGCTGGGGATTATGAATCCGCTACGAACCGCCCCGCTGAGCCAGAAAGCCCCATAGAATGGGGGGAAGTGCTTCCTTCCGACCTCACTGAAACAGAGCTTTTCAGAAAATAATCCTCATGCAGTCACCTGCCTATCATTTCATGAGCCCGCCGCTTCTGTTGCTCGACCCATTCATCATATCTGTCGATAGAGTAGCGTGCTTTTTTTAGCAAATTTTTTGAGCGCTCAAGCGACTCTCTGTATTCATCTGGATTCTTCTCAAGATATTCATCTAGATCTATACACTGTAATGATCGCTCGAAGGCACGGCGGGCTTGAGCATTGTGAACTTGCTCAGGCGTTTGTGCTTTCTTATTAATCGAGGCGCCTGAAAGCCCACTCTTGTCATGTGCGACTAAAGGTAGGCGAGAACACCAAAATGCCATCGACACCATATCCGCCACAGCATCAGTAGACTCTACATGATAGCCAACCATTGGACAGAGCTTAGAGCTACTCTTCGCCTCACCTTGCAAAAGTGAAGTTGACTTCCAAATACTGAGCGACGAAGTAAAGCAAGTTCTATGCTGATCCGTAGTTAGGTCGCCTTGAGAAAAATCTTTTGATTTTATTTTATTCAGATCCACGCCTGCCTTACCACTCAAGAATTCCTGAATAATATCCTCACTCACCGTTTCAAATGCTGTATTTAACAAAACCTTTAATGCATCAAAATCTACTTTCTTCTTGTCTGTACGTGTAGTTATAAGAAATAGCCAATCTTCTGATCGATAGAATGACTGATGCATTATGAGCTTATAGATAGCCTGATAGAGACTTGAAGATGTACCGGGCTTTTTATCAGCGAACGAAGCACAAAGATCAACATTGACCACGTCAAAAGTTTTATGCTCTTGCAACACTCGCCCGCCAGCGATAGATTGGTGATCTGCTATTTTCTCAAACTGTTCTGAGATAACGAGACTTCCTTGCTCCACGAAATCAAGCGCACGTACCTCGTTTTCGGACAAATTCAGTTCTGCCCTCGACTCCTTATCCTCTTCACTAATATGATTAAGACCTAGATATTTTATTTTTACCCTCTTAGCAGTAAGAGTTTCCTCAAGCGCCCTAACATCCAAAAGATCAAGTCCGGGCAGACTTAAATAATCCAAAGATCTGCCTGACTCTTGCAGCTTAAGCCTGTCAATAAGCGCGCCGATCAAGGCCGCCCATTGTTTGTCGCGTATCCATTGCTTTCGGGGCTTATGCCAAGGAGCAAATTCATCTTTTAGCTTAAGCTCTGTATGCTCAACATTTACTGGAGCAACACCTTTCAGGAAGTCGCCATCCATTTCAAAAGAATCGTTCTCGATGTCCATATCTTACTTCTTAATCTCTAGGACCATAACTTCTAAGATTGCGGAGATAAGGCTTTCAAAATCCCCTTCAGAAAGAAAATCATCAACACCATAGAGACTTAAAATAGTTGCTAATGACTTAGCCTTTTCCTCATTGAGCGATTTCTTGAAGCGATCCCTGGCTGTCGTTGGCTTCTCCTTGGCTATGGCAGCCAATATATGATCGCTTATCTCTAAATGCGTTGCCGACTTGATATTTGAAAGTAGATCCGGCCCTGAACCTTTCGAGGTATAAACTATTTCTTTAGTTGTTGTTTTTCCAGTATGGGCAGCATGCCGTGAGACAATCTGAGACAACTCAGCAAAAGTCTCCTCTTTCTTGCCCTCAAGCTTTTCCTTGGCTGCATCGCCAGAAAGCGCCTTCAGTCTGTTCATTAACTGGCGCATCGCGGAATGCAGCCAATTTTTCAGAATCAGATAGTGCGGATGCGATATATTAAATGACTCTCTATCAATATTTAGCGCAGCGTCCAATCCCTTTACAACAAAAATTTCCGCTGTTATCTGACGAAGCCTAGTAAGCTCTGAAATTTGGTACTCAAGGAAGTTTTCCTTAAAAAGCGTCCCGCTTGCGCCATTGATTCTTACCAGTACACCATTGTGTTCCTTGGGTACAATCTTATGATTCCAGTAGAGGTAAGCCTCGAATTCAAGATCACCTCCTCTGTATTTTTCAGGAACACTGGAAAGATCTGGTTTTGCTCTACCGACAAGCATCAAAGGTTGTGATATCGGGTGATCAAGCCTTGAGCCTGCTCCGAACTTAATTGGACGGTAGAGCAGAATGTCATCTACATAAACCTTAAATGGAAGCTGGTGCCCTCCCGACGATTTTAAGGAAAATCTCTCAGCGATTGTTTGACTCTCATCCAGAGACACCTCTGATGCTGCTCCACCTTTTAGCTTATTGCTAATCTGATAGATTGAGACAGCGTCTTTCGCGGTCAGATCGAATGGATGCTTATCGATATACGGTATTGGTATTGACAAACTAAGCGTCCAAAGCATCCGCAAGTAGTAATCAAGATGCTCTTGGATACTAGGCCCTCTCTTGGCCCGCTCTGGATCTGAAATATGTGAAACCCGATCAATAAGCTTGTTGAATTTCTTATCTGAGGGATCATTGTGCTGCCAGGGTAAATTCTCCGCTGTTAGGACAAGACCGCTCTCAATATCAATCTCTCCGATATGAAAAATTGGCTCTTTTACAGAGAAATTTCCATCATAGTCGTCTTCATCAACAATACTTTCAAGAGTGTCCTCATCGGGATTTTGTTCTTTCTCCCGCTTCTCCCGAAGAGAAGTCCATGTAAGTTTAGAAAGAAGAGACTCTTTTACATGATCACGTAGATCATGCAGAATAATTTCCGTACCTTGAGAGTCAATATCTTCAGCGTCAATGAATTTTATAGTAACCTCACCGGTTACAAACTTCTGCCCCTCCTCTTTTTCCAGCAAGGCTTCTGATTGGGGCATCAGAAGAATATCGCAATATATTCTCTTCTTACTGCCCCTGGTCTTAGTTATTATTACCACATGGTGAGTAATTTGTGATACAGAGAACAGCCCGATACCAAGCTTTCCAATTAGAGGTCGACCGGAAAGGCTTTTAGTCGGATCAGCGTCACTTGATATTTGATGCTTCTGGCCGTCCTTGGTTCTTTTAAGGCTTCCTCCGATGTGGCAAATAACATGTGCCAAAGTTTCCTTTGTTAGCCCCCTTCCGTTATCCCTAACAGAAATTTTTGAAAACCTAGGGCAGTCGGTTTCTACCCTTACTTCTGTTGCATCAGCATCGTAAGCATTAGCAATCAATTCTCGAATCGCTGACGCCGGATCTCGATAAATACCATCGGTAATTCGAGCAAATACACGCTCATCAGTCATAAGTGTAGCTGTGACTGACTTGCCCGATGTAATGGCATCACTCAGCTCTTTATTTATCCTAACTTCAGAGTCCTTATTTGACTCGTGCACGGCATCCATGCTAACCCCTTAAATATCAAGATATTTTTTAATACTTCTCGCCAACGCTGCTGCTAGCGGAGGAGGAACCGCATTGGAAACTTGCTTAACTTGCTCACTGAGATTTCCAACTAGCTCATAATTTAGTGGAAACCCTTGGAGTCTCATCGCTTCATAAATAGTTACTCTCCGCGTGCCATCAGGATGAATATGAATCTCTCTATTTCCGTACGCAACAGTTCTGCTTGGCTTGCCCCAGTCAAGTTTTATAAAAGAACGACCACCAGCAGGCATTTCACCTGTCAGAAATTTTTTTGACCTGGGCTGCATTGTCCAGTGGTTTGGATGAAAGGGAATATCTGCAGGCCCAAGATCGCTTCTGAAAAATGTTGCATTTGGCAGCCCAAGTATTGCATCCGACACTACTTTCTTTTTTCCACGCTTAACTGGAGGAAATTTGTAACCACCACCATCAATCTCTTTATTAATTCCAACTATGAAATACCTCTTCCTGACCTGCGGCACTCCATAATTCCACGCATCCAGCTCACGCTCGTATATATTAAAATGCACAGACAGAGAATCTCTGAGCAATTTTAAAAATTCAGTATTTTTCGCTGCTTTGATCTCTGGAACGTTTTCAAATACAAAGAACTTAATTCTCGACCGAATAAAAAACGCGTTAACAATTTCCGCATACTTCAGAGCAAGAAGATTCCGGGGATCAGAGTGACATCTGGCAGTATTCGCTCTGGAGAATCCCTGGCAAGGTGGCCCGCCAATGATCCCATCTATTTCATAATTATTTTTTAGGCGCCTTGTTGCCCGCCTGTATACTTCCTCGGCACTAGTCTCGAACAGATCGATTACTTCGGCCTTATTGCCTCTATGATTAGCATTGTAAGTCTTGACTGCCGCCTGATCGTAGTCGGCTGCGAACTCAGCTTTGAAGCCCGCCTTTCTGAATCCAATATCTAGTCCGCCGGCACCGCAGAAGAGGCTCACCACTCGTTTTTTGGGCGTAGCAGCCTTATCAGGGGCTAAGTCCTGCAGAAGAGCCTCTGATATATTCATGTTCATCTTTTTTGCTCGTTAAAGTTATTTGCGAAAAATGCGTGAGAACCAGCGCATAGACACTTCCGTTGTAATCGCTATCCCGCGCTCTGATTGCTCAAGTTTTTATTCGCTTCATCATACTCAGGGCTCGTTTGGCCACTTTCCGGGATTGTCTCCCCACTAATCAGCCATAAACGATATTCAGGAAATATTGACTGAAGAATCTCTAGCTCTTCAGTACTCATTCGTATGTCTTTGTAGCGAACGCTCTGCCACCGTGAATAGCCAATGCCACCTCCCCGGACGAGACGATCAAAGCCAGCTTTATCAATTAAAATTCTAGCCCTGCTCTGTATTGATTCCATAACGTTATAATAAAACTCCACGAAACTGTTTCACTGAATATTTGAATTAGATATTATTCAGTCCAATATTTCACTGAAATATATTCAGTGCACTGCTGGCGATGTCATGGATTATAGGGCAAAGATCATGCAACAGTCTGGCGTAGTGGGGCTTTCGATTTCGGGAGGCGCCCAACGTGTAACGGATTTCCGCGACGCACCGTTCTGCACGAAATACGTGCTGGCTCAGCTCCTGGGCATGGAGCAAATCACCGAAGACGTGGTGCGCGGCTGGATCGAAAGCCACACCGTCCCGACCGTGAAAATCGGCCGTCACCGCGTCATCAACATAAACAGCGTCAAGGCATCGGCTTGCCCATATTAATCAACGGAGGCCTTTATGGAAGAACGCCATGTCCCCTTGCTGCTGATGCGCCACAACCGTCCGCTGCACGGCGTGATGATTGATCGCCAGCCCTGGGTCTGCGCCAAGGAGTTCGGCCTGTTGATGGGGCACCGCCACCCGGAGCGGATCTGCCGGCTGATGGATGACGACCAGGTGCGCACGGTGATCTTCCGTACCCACCAAGGCGATGCGGAGCCTGTGCAGGTGCTTAGCGAATCCGCGCTTTACCGCGCCCTGTGTCGTTTCAGCCATCCCGAGAATCGCCACCTGCGCCGCTGGCTCACTCATGAAGCCCTGCCTGCCCTGCGCGACGCCTGGGAACATCGTGCACAGGAACCCAGGCGCACGCTGATGGCCTGGGATCGCCAGCGCATCAGCCTGCTGGAATGGCAAGGCGATCTATGGATCGCCCTGCGCGACATGCCGCGCTTCGCCCCGCCGCCGGCAACCGGCGAACGTTCGTTGCGTGCTCTGCTCAATCGCTGGTGGCGTTGATGGCTAGCCTGACCATCCGCATGGACAACGATCTCAAGCAACGCTTGCGCGGTCAGGCAACCCGTAATGGGCGCTCGATGGCGGAGGAGGTGCGGCAGATGCTGCGTGAGGCGCTGCTTATCGAACAGCCCAAGGCCAAGACCTGCCGAATACTGGCCGATACCGCCGCATCGCTGGCTGACTTCAGGAAAGACCCAATAGGCATCCTTCACGAATGCGGCGGCGAGATGGTGGTGATCCTCGATCACAATGCACCTGTCTTCTATGCCGTTCCCACTGAACGGTACGAGGCCATGCTGGAAATGATCGACGATACCCGTTTGGCCGAAGCCATACGTAGGCGACAAGACGAACCCACTGTTCGAGCCGATATCGATGACTCCATCGCAAAAGCCGGTAAAGCCGACTAGGTTGGCGCGCCATGGCTAGACATTGCGCATCATCGCCCCACCTAAATGTTTACTGGGTCAAGTTTCGGGCCATTGAACAGCGATGCAGGGGCATCGCATGCAAACACCACGGTAGGATTGCCAGGCCAAGTCATATCCATTCGAGGGATCGAAGATGAGCGGCTATGTACCCAACAACAGGCATGAGCGGCCTGCTCCGGAGCCAGAACCCTATAATGGTGATTTCGACCACCAGCCTCCACGCCTTCTGGTCGTGGAACAACCGCCTGAACCACCGCGCATGGAGCCCAGGTCAGCAGGCTGCGTCTTCGCCAAATCCTGCAATCTGCCCGACGGCGTCATCGATCATCAGCAACCTGGAAACTTCATCCCGCTGGAGTCATTGAAGAGCTACGGGGAATGGGCAGTGCTCGCCACCGGGAGCACGCTTGCAGCAACGGCTACGCCGCTGCAACTGGTCGGCGGCTCCACATCGGGAACAGCGTTAGCCGCGCGTCTGGGCGGCAACATTTCCCTGGCGCTGAGCGGTGGCATGGCCACAGCAGGCGTTGTCGCCGGTACGGCGCTGGGCAGCATTGCCATGCTACTGCCCAATAACAGTCTTGCCCCGGATAGCGCCTTTTACACTCGCGAGCAGTACGCTGCGCTCGATATCGGGCGAACCCGTGCAAGGCTGCATATCAAGCATCTGCCTGATGGTTCGGTCAACCTCTATGGTTTCTACACGGGAGGCAAAACCGACTGGGAGAATGTACCGGTTATCGCAGCCGTACCCCGGGGCGACCAGTTCGTCGCCGACATTGGCCAGGGCATCGAGCTTATCTGGACGCCTGCAGCCAATCCGAACGAAGTACTGGGCATCCCTGCGTTGGAGGGAGCACCCAAACTGCCGAGCGTATGGATCTACCCGCCAACCGAAAAGTCCGACCAGATCCTGGTCAACCCCGTGCATCCACCGGAGTACCAGGATGCGATCATCTGGTTCCCCAGCACTGATATCCAGCCGATCTACATAGCGCTGAGCCTACGCCACGAGCCGGGTGTCGTGACTGGACAAGGGCAGGATGTAACAGGCATCTGGTTGGAGAATGCTGGCCGGGAACTCGGAGCACCTATCCCGTCACAGATTGCCGATCAGTTGCGGGGGAAGCAGTTCAGCAGCTTCGATTCCTTCCGTAAGAGGTTCTGGAAAACCGTAGGTACGGACGCGACGCTCTCGAACCAGTTCATCTCCGCTAATCGCAAACGTATGCTTGCGGGGAAAGCTGCCAAATTACGAGAGAAGGATCGTGTTGGAGGAAGAACCACCTACGAACTACATCATGTCGAGAAAATATCCGAAGGCGGAGAAGTTTATAACGTCGACAACCTTAGGGTTGTCACCGCTAAAAGGCACATAGAGATACATAAGACAGAAGGAAAGTAACAATAATGAAACGTCAATTCGCCGACTACACAGAGGCAGAGTTTATCGCATTCATGGAAGATATTTTCAGGGAGAATGAAGCGGAAACAGATGATCGACTTGATGTTCTACTGGATCAATTCCGAGAGATTACGGGGCATCCAGATGGAACGGATTTGATCTACTATTGCGAGTCTGATGCCGAGTGCACCCCAGAGCGCATCACGCAAAAAGTAAAGTCTTGGCGCGCTGCTAATGGTCTCCCCGGTTTCAAGTCCACATAGCTGCCTGACAGGCTCAAAGAAAATCACCATTAAAACTCAACTACAGGACTACAGTGAGAGCGAGTTCCTAGAGCTAATGGCCTACCAGGTTTCAGATCCATATAGCCCGCGACGACTGTCTAGGAGGTGCCACTATGGCTATCACGAGCATGCGCCCCGTTCACCCTGGCGAAGTGCTACGCGAAGAGTTCCTTGAACCTCTGGGCATGACCCCCAGCCGCACTGGCTCGCGCTCTGCATGTGTCGGCGCCGACCATCAATGACATCGTGCGGGAGCGTCGTGGCATCACCGCCGATACGGCTATTCGGCTAGGCCGCTACTTCGATACCTCAGCTCAATTCTGGATGAACTTGCAGACTGAGTATGCCCTGGCGGCAACTTATGCCGAGTCTGGCGCAGCCATCGAGCAGGCCATTGAGCCACTACAGATAGCGAGCTGATCAATCCGGTAAATACAGTTGTGGTTCGCTTCGTTGGCCCACACGCCCAGTACGATCAGCTTGACGCGGAGACTGCGTGATGAACATCAAGCCCATTCGCACCGAGCAGGACCATACGGCCTTGATGGCGCGCATTGACGAACTGTGGGGCGCAGAGATCGGTACGCCTGAAGGTGATGAACTCGAAGTGCTGGCTCTGCTTGTGAGCAAGTACGAAGACGAGCACGCCCCAATGCCGCCGTCCGACCCTATCGAGGCCATCAAATTTCGCATGGATCAGCAATGACGCCGCGCGACCTCGAGCCATTCATTGGCTCCAGTGGCCGAGTTTCCGAAGTATTGAACCGCAAGCGAAAATTAAGCCTGGCGATGATCAGACGCCTGCATGACGGCCTACGTATCCCCTATGAAAGTTTGCTGGCGGACGTGGCCTGACGGCTAGGGGTGAAGGATTTTCATCAGCTCTTTCACAGTGAACGGCAACTGGCGGCTGACGTTCGAGTTTCGCGACGGAAACGCTTATGTCCTGGACTATGAGGATTACCACTGATGAACATGCACAACCCACCCCATCCCGGTGAGTTCATCACCGATATCTACCTGGAGCCCAACGGCATTAGCGGCCGTGAGTTGGCCGAGAAGCTAGGCGTAGCACCCTCGACACTGAGTCGTGTACTCAAAGGCAGTAGCCATGTAACACCGGAAATGGCCCTGCGCCTGTCAGTAGCACTGGGGCGCTCGCCGGAAAGCTGGCTGGCCATGCAGGACGCTTATGATCTGTGGATCGCCCGTCAGCACGTAGACCTCAAACAGGTTGGCAAACTGGCGTTCGCCTGATTGCTGAAGCGATTGTCACCGTCGATAGAGGTAGCGTCATGTCGCACCCATCTTTGCAGATCAAAAAGGCCTACTTCGCCAGGGTGCGTCGTTCCAACTACATCGCCAGCCTGCGCTTGGCGGGCTTTCAGGTCACGCCTGCCGATGTGGAACGCCCATTACCTTCACGCGAAGCGGTATTGAGCCAGCTTCGTTCCAAGGGCGACTGAAAGGGACAAAAAGCGGGGCAAATAAAAAGGGGCTAGCTTGCGCTAACCCCTTGAAATTTATGGTGGCTACACCGGGACTTGAACCTGGGACATCAGCATTATGAATGCTGCGCTCTAACCAACTGAGCTATGTAGCCAACGGCGCGCATTGTCCGCGTCTCGCCTACCGCTGTCAACCCCAGATCATCGATAAATTTACGTTTTATCAAGCGGTTAGGCTGTGGCGCCTGGGCAGGCTCCAGACTGCTGCCTGGACGACAAAACCGCCGCCGTTAGCTGAGATCCCAGGCAAACATGACCAATTGGCAATGCTTGCAGACGAACTTGTAAAACGCCGAGTCGCCACCCGGTTGGTAGCCTCTGGTTGCCCACTCCCAATCTTTCTCTGCCTGCTCGTAATCCTGCATCCATTGCTGCTTGGTCGCAGTGCTCGCCTGGCGCACGTCCTCCACGGTGGCATCGCCGTGAAACTCGCATGCGTCATTGCAGTGCGCCAGCCAAGTCGAGCCCTGCCAGGAAAAGTAGCCTGGCGTGCGAAGGTCGATTTCTTCGATCACGGAGTCGGGCACTCCCGATTCGGCCAATGCGTGATGTTCGATGAAGGAGGCCTCGAAACGCTTGGCTGCACTGCCATCGGCAATGCACCAAGGGCAAAGCCGGTCTCTCAGCTCCTCCCCGGAGTAAACCGAGGCCGCGTAGATATAACCGCGTGCCAGCCCGCAGCAACGGCAAACCGTATCGCTGGCCTTTATAGCGCCAGTAACCAGAGGGTCCTTGTGATAGGGAAAGTGAGGCAGCACGATATCCATGTGAACTCCTGTTTTACGATCAAGCGTCATGGTGGACGAAGCCGCTCTCCGCGCATGATAGAACTGCTCCAAAGTGATGAACGATACCCGGTTCAACTAATCACTGGCAGCCAGGCACGCCGGCAGCCAGAAGTTGCGCGTACTGCAGCAGTCCGAACGGCGCTTGCGAGGTTATCAGGCGATGCCGGAAAATCCGCCTCCAGCAGGCTGCAACGCCGCCGTGTGCTGGCCAACGAACCAGGAGAACACCTTGAGAGCGAGAGACGACTTCGACGATCTGCGCGCGGAGCGTGATATGCCGACGCACTACCGCAACGAACCCAACCGCCATGCCGGGCTGTGGAAGCAGATCGCGATTGGCATCATCGTCGGCTACAGCGTGCTGGGCATCATCAGTGCGGTTGCCTGGATGATCATTGCGCGCTTCATGCTGGGCGATCTGTCCATCACGCTGCCGTAACAGTCACATCTCTGCATCAGCAGACGTGCTGACGATGGGGTTGGCACTTGCCATCCCCTGCCCGCCTCTTCATCCTGCCCGATTGTTTACCCAGCGAGCCCTGTCATGACGCCCATCCAGAATATCGGCCTGGCGCTATTCGTGTTGCTTTCCATTGGTTTCGCCATCGGTCACAAGACCGAATGCGGCGATGGCCGTGTGGTGGAGACCTATCTGGCCAAGGGGCTGGCCTCGCAGTTGCTGGGGCATGATCTTTGCCAGCAACCCTGAACCCCCTTCATTAAGGAATGATGTGATGAAAAAGTTCGCATTGCTTGTCAGCGTTGGTCTTCTCGGCGCCTGCGCCAACCTGGGCTCGCAGCCGCCGGTGCCGGTCACTTCGCCGGTGGTGCAGGCCTTTCGCGACATCTGCCTGCAGACGGCGCCGAGCTTTGCCGAGGCGCATCGCGTGGCGCGGCAGCATGGCGTCACCGAGATGACCGATATGGGCTTTGCCACCGTCGGCTTCAATGCGGACAAAAGCCTGAGCATTCAGGTGAAGGTCAGCCACGAATGCGTGGTAACCAGCGAGGCGCAGGAGGATGACAGCCTGACTCGTCAGTTGCTCAGCGCAGCGGCGATCAACGCCGGCACCACGGTGCCGCGCAGGGTGCCGGTGAAGATGATGATCGCCGGGCAGCCGTTCATCCTCATGCACGACCGAGAAGGCGGTGAAGCCTTCGTGATGTTGAAGCCGGAGTGAGGGGATCGCCGTAGGGCGGATGACGCCTTTTTCATCCGCCGGCGTTGAAAGGTGGATCGAGGCGTGATCCACCCGCGGCTAACAATCGGTACAGCCCTGCGTAGGAGCCCCGCCCCGGGGCGAAGCTTTTGCTTTCGCGGTGTTCATGCGATTCGCCGCGAGGCGCGGCTACTACAGGGTGATGCAGTGCCTGCTGCGTTTGTGTAACCCCGCCGCTCCTACAGTGTTTTGCCTGGCCGCGTGGCCAGCAGCAGGCCGCCGAAGATCATCGCGGCACCCAGCCAGTGATAAAGCTGCAGGCTCTCGTTCAGCAGTACCCACCCCAGCAAAGCGGTGAATACCGGCATCAGGTAGTTGGTCAGCGCCGCCTTGGCTGCGCCGATCACGCGGATGCCGTGGTTCCAGGCCAGATAGGCGAGCAGCGAGGCGAACACGGCGGTGTAGGCGACGGCCGAGAGGTTGGCAGCGTTGATTGCCAGATGCGCGCCCTGGCTAAGCTCATATAGATAGAACGGCAGAATAAGCGGTACGCCAAGCAGGATGAACACGCCCAGCAGTGCCAGCGGCGGGATCGGCTGCAGGTACGCCGACCAGCGCCGCAGCAGCAGCGAGTACAGCGCCCAGTCGACCACGGCCAGCAGCATGATCAGGTCGCCCTGATTGAATGACAGGCTGGCCAGGCGGCTCCATTGCCCCTGGCTGATCAGCACCGCCAGGCCCGCCACGGCCACCAGCATGCCCCACCAGGCGCGGCGTGCCGGCCACTCGTTGAGCAGCAGCCCGGCGCCGATGAAGGTCACCAGCGGCAGGCAGGTGTTGACCAGCGAGATGTTGATGGCTGCGGTGGTCTGCGCCGCGCTGTAGAGCAGCGAGTTGTAGCCGGCGATGCCCAGGCCGCCGAGCACCAGCAGGCGCCAACCGGCAGTGCGCACGGCCACGCGATGACGCCACAACGGCATGGCAACGAAGGGCAGCAGCAGCGCCAGGGCCAGGCACCAGCGCCAGAACGACAGGGTGAACGGGGCGATCTCGCCAGCGAAGGCGCGCGCCACCAGGGCGTTGCCGGACCAGCAAAGGTTGGCCAGCAGCAGGCCGAACAGCGCCAGCGGGCGCGAATGATTGAGTGCGTTCATGAGGCGACGCGACATTTATCTGAGTGGGGGTTGGCCGGCTGTGCGCGGTCACCGAGCGGGCAGTGCTGAGCGATCATTGCGTAGCTTCCGAATCAGGCGGCTTTGCACCATACGGAGGCAGGCAAGGCTTGGCAAGATCGTCGGCCGGAGGGGCGGCCTGCGCGCCCCTCTCGATGTCGCGGTTATCGGTGCGCGCGCTTTTCAGCTACGCACGGCGGCGCAGCGGGCGGCTAAGCAGCCAGAGAATCAGCAGCACGCCGGCCAGGATCACCGCACTGGCGCCCCACTGCATCGGCCCGGCCAGGCGGAACAGCTCGGCCGGGTGCAGGCTGGGCGCGCGGATCATGCGCGCTTCGGCAGCCGCACCGCTGGTGGGAATATCGGCCAGGCCGTCGCCATCGAGATCCGGCAGGCTGCGGATATGGTCGAGCAGCACCTGCCATTCCTTGAGTTCCTGCACGCCTTCCTTATCCGGCTCCTGGTCGATGATGGCGTCTTCGATACGCGGCAGCGGGCGGCCCTCGGCATCCTTGGGGATGACGTTGAGCAGCCCCTTGGTCAGGTCCGGTACCAGCCAGGTGAAGCTGCCGACGTAGCTGGTGGCGCCGATGCTGTAGAGGCGTGTGTCGTTCAGGTCCAGGTCACGGTAGCCGCCGTGCGAATCGCCGATTTCGATGCGGCTGACGCGGTCGAACGGCACGCGCCAGGGGTTGTAGGTGAAGCGCACGCCGGAAACCCGGGGGTAATAGCTCTGGCTGTCACGCAACTGGTAGGCGAGCAGCAGTACTTCCAGCAGTGACTTGATTTCGCGCGCGCTGATGTAGGCCTTGATCATCGGGTAGCCCGGTTCGTCGTCGAACTGGCCGATGCCCAGCGGGGCGATGCGAAACAGGTCGGAGACATCCTGCACGCCATTGCGGCCCTTGAGCAGGTCATCGCGGATGGTGCCGTTGCCGGTGAAGGCAAGATCGGCATCGACGGCATGACGCAGCGCATCGGTGACCAGGTTGGCCAGGGTCTGATCGGTGAAATCACGGCCCAGGCTCTGGTCGACCTTGGCCAGCGGCTGGTCGAAGCGATAGCCCTTGGGCGTCAGCATGCGCTCGCTGACCACCTGCTTGAAGTCTTCGACCTTGGCGGTGATGGTCGCGTCGCCGACGATGCTGTCGTTGACCGCATGCAGGCGATAGTCGCGCACACGTGGCACGCCGTCGTCGCCCAGGCTCATGCGCAGCTCGCCGAGGTACTGGATCTCGGAACCAGCCTGCACCACCGGGGTACGCCCACCCACCAGCACCGGCTGCGGCAGTGCCACATGCGAGTGGCCGCCGACGACGATATCAATGCCGGGCACCTGCTCGACCAGTTCCACTTCCTCGCCGCGCCAGCTGCCATCGGCCTGCTGGGTAACGCCCATGTGCGAGAGCAGGATGACCACCTCGGCGCCCTCCTCGCGCAGCTTGGCCACAGTTTCCCTGGCGGTGGCGACCGGGTCGGCGAAGGTCACCGGCTTGATCATCGGGCTGACGGCCACGGCGTTGTTGCCGAGCAGGCCGAACAGACCGAAACGAATGCCGCCGCGCTCGATCAGCTTGTACGGCAAGATGCGCCCGGCTTCGACGTGCGCCTGCAGGCTGTCATCGGCCTTGCTCGCGGCATCGAAACGCATGTTGCTCGATAGTAGCGGCAGCAGCGTGTCGCCCTTGGCCTTGTGCGCGGCGCTGATCATCGCGGCCAGGCCGGCCGGGCGGAAGTCGAATTCGTGGTTGCCGATCACCGCAGCGTCATAGCCCAGCTCAGTCATCAGGCGTAGTTCGCTGCCCATTTCGCGGGCAATGGTGTGAAACAGCGTGCCCATGGTGAAGTCGCCGCCGTCGAGCAACAGCAGAGGTTCTTCACCGGCTGCTGCGCGGCGTTCATTCAATAATGTGGCAAGCCGGGCGACGCCGCCGACGGTGTCGTCATCGTTCACCGTCGCCGGGCTGTATTCATTGTTGGGGCCGAAGCCGAGCAGGCGCGACTGCCAGTCGTTGCTGTGCAGGATGGTGAAATGGCGCTCGGCGGCGAGCAGCGGCGTCGCACTTAGCAGGCCGGCGAGCAGGAGGGTGAGGAACAGGCGCATGGACGATCCTTGACGATGACTGTGCACAGTATGGAGCAGGCCATGGCGCCAGGCAGCGACCGATCGAGACGCACTTTGTCGCCAATCGAGTCAGGCATTCATTGCCCCAGATCAGCCCCCAAGCCAGACGGCGGGACTAAGCTGTAATCAGGATCGCAACGTGGAGAAGCGCCATGGACCACTATCACCTGATGTTGATGCTGCTGATCGGTGGCTTTCTGCTGTTGGGCGTCGGCTTCAACTTTCGCGAACACGAATGGGGCGTGCGCGTGTTGGGTTTGGGCGTATTGCTGATGTTGGTGCCGATTGCGTTGCGGGTGCATCTGGCGTTGGCGTGAAGCCGCTCTTGTAGGAGCCAGCTTGCTGGCGATCCGCTTGACGCATCGCTGGCAAGCCAGCTCCTACACGTGATGTGGCTTTCGCGGCCACTAAGGCTGGCAACGCAGAATACCGGCCTTCAGGCCGTGCGCCGCCTAGCCCACCGAGTGATGGATCGCGTTGCGCCAATGGTGGGTTACGCCGCAGCAGGCATTACGACTCACTCAACAGATCTACCAGGCGGCTAACCCACCCTACGGTTCAGCGCGCGGTCACTCGTAGGGTGGGTTAGCGGCGCTGAATGACGGTCTTCAAGACTCAGATGAAAGTCGTGCGCCGCGTAACCCACCAAGCGGTTGATGGCGCCCCGCCGAAGGTGGGTTCAGGTAACAGCCCCAAGACTCCCTACTACTTCCAACGCTCGGCGGCGCTCTGGTCGCTGCAGCGGCCTTCGACCCAGCGCGGGCCTTCGCTGGTGTCTTCCTTCTTCCAGAACGGTGCGCGGGTCTTCAGGTAATCCATGATGAAGTTGCAGGCATCGAACGCGGCCTGGCGATGGGCGCTGCTGGTGCCGACGAAGACGATGGGCTCACCCGGCTCCAGACGACCGATGCGGTGGATGATCTCGATGCCCAGCAGCGGCCAGCGCTCACGCGCCTCATCGGCGATCTTGGCCAGAGCCTTTTCGGTCATGCCGGGGAAGTGTTCGAGGAACATGCCGCCGACTTCGCGCCCCTCATTGAAGTCGCGCACATAGCCGACGAAGGTAACCACCGCGCCGATGCCGAGGTTGGCGGCATGCAGGGCGTTGAGCTCGGTGCCGGGGTCGAAGGGTTGGGCTTGGACGCGGATGGTCATGGGGGTGTCTCGTTTATTAGGGCTGTGGCCGGGGCGGTTCGGTGGATTGATGGTGGGCTAAAGCCCACCCTACGCAGAGCGCCGCCCGACCGCTCCTACAGTCGCTCCCCCGTATCAACCACCGGTGACTGTGGGGAAGAAGGCCACTTCATCGCCTTCGGCCAGCGGTTCGTCGAGGCTGCACAGTTCCTGGTTGCGCGCGCACATCAGGTTCTGCTCGCCCAGCACTTCCCATTCGCCGCCACGGGCGACCAGGTGCAGGCGCAAGTCGTCGAGGGTGGCGAAGTCGCCGCTGAGTTGTTCGTCGTCACGGCCAAGGGCTTCGCGGTAGCGGGCGAAATATTGCACGCGGATCATGCTTGTTCCTCCAGCTTGTAGTGACCGCTCTTGCCGCCGAGTTTTTCCAGCAGGCGTACCTGCTCGATGACCATGCCGCGATCCACGGCCTTGCACATGTCATAGATGGCCAGCGCGGCGACGCTGGCGGCAGTCAGTGCTTCCATCTCGACACCGGTTTGCCCGGACAGTTTGCAACGGGCAGTGATATGCACGCTGTCGTCGCCTTCGGCGCGCAGCTCGACCTTGACGCCAGTGAGCATCAGCGGGTGGCAAAGGGGGATCAGGTCGCTGGTTTTTTTCGCGGCCTGGATGCCGGCGATACGTGCCACGGCGAATACGTCGCCCTTGGGGTGCTCACCAGCAACGATCATCTGCAGGGTGGCGGGCAGCATGCGCACGCGCGCTTCTGCGGTGGCTTCGCGGAAGGTGGTCGCCTTGTCGGTGACGTCGACCATGTGCGCGCGGCCTTGGGAATCGAGGTGGGTCAGCACGGGAAAGCTCCAGACGGGAATCGACCGATTGTAAACCTGCAGGTCAGGATTTGCAGTCATCTTGTAGCCCGGATGAAATCCGGGGCCAGAGCGGCAAAAATCCCCGGATTTCATCCGGGCTACGAACCCTCTCCCCCTGCCCCCGCCCTGCGCCCCAGCCCTTCGCAGAGCTCAGGGCGCTTCAGCGAGCGAAGCAGTGCTTCGCTATTTCCGCTTACGCCCCGCAAGCGGGAGAGGGGAGCCAAACGCGCGCTTCTGTAGGAGCGGATTTATCCGCGATCATCGCGGCTGAAGCCGCTCCCACGGGACTTGTGGAGATTCGTTAATGCAGACTAAAACGCCCCTGCTGTTGCGAACAGGGGCGCGAGTGTTTAACAGCCCGAGGGTTACATATGGGTTTCCGCGTACTCCGCGAGGATCGAGCGCGGTACGCCTTGCAGGGTGATGTGCACGCCGTGCGGGAAGTCCTTGAAGCGTTCGGTGAGGTAGGTCAGACCCGAGCTGGGCGCTGACAGGTAGGGGGTGTCGATCTGCGCCAGGTTGCCCAGGCACACCACCTTCGAGCCGTTGCCGGCACGGGTGATGATGGTCTTCATCTGGTGCGGGGTGAGGTTCTGGCATTCGTCGATGAGGATCAGGCTCTGCTGGAAGCTGCGCCCGCGGATGTAGTTGAGGGATTTGAACTGCAGCGGCACCTTCTGCAGGATGTAGTCGACGCTGCCGTGAGTGCTCTCGTCCTCCATGTGCAACGCTTCGAGGTTGTCGGTAATCGCGCCGAGCCAGGGCTCCATCTTCTCCGCCTCGGTACCGGGCAGAAAGCCGATCTCCTGATCCAGCCCCTGCACGCTGCGGGTGGCGATGATGCGCCGGTAGCGCTTGCTGACCATGGTCTGCTCGATGGCCGCGGCCAGCGCCAGGATGGTCTTGCCGGAGCCAGCGGCGCCGGACAGGTTGACCAGGTGGATGTCCGGGTCGAGCAAGGCGAACAGCGCCAGCGCCTGATGGATGTCGCGCGGTTTCAGGCCCCAGGCTTCCTGATGCAGCAGCGGCTCCTGGTGCATGTCGAGGATCACCAGCTCGTCGCCCTTGATCGCCTTGATCCAGCCGACGAAACCCTGTTCATCGAGGATGAACTCGTTGACGTGCACCGCCGGCAGGTTGTCGATGAGTTGCACGCGATGCCAGGTGCGCCCGTGGTCCTGACGGGTGTCGACCTTGCTCACACGATCCCAGAACGAGCCGGGCATGTCGTGATAACCCTTCGACAGCAGCGAGACGTCATCGACCAGTTGGTCGGTGTGGTAGTCCTCGGCGTCGATCCCGCAGGCGCGCGCCTTCAGGCGCATGTTGATGTCCTTGGTCACCAGCACCACGGACAGGCCGGGGTTGCGCGACTTCAGCTCCACCAACTGGTTGATGATCTTGTTGTCGTTGAGGTTTTCCGGCAGCCAGGTCACCGGCGCCGCACTTTTACTCATAAGGATGGAAAGACGCCCGCAGGGGCCGCTCTTGCCGCGCTGGATGGGTACCCCGTACTCGACGTCCTCGGGCTCCGCCCCGGCGAGAATCTGGTCGATCAGGCGGATGGCCTGGCGACATTCGGCGGCGACGCCGTGCTTGCCGGATTTCAGTTTGTCGAGTTCCTCCAACACCGTCATCGGGATGGCGACGTGGTGTTCTTCGAAGTTGAGCAAGGCGTTGGGATCGTGAATCAGGACGTTGGTGTCGAGAGCGTAGAGGGTTGGAGCGGTGGGCTTGGAGCGTCCGTGGTCATCCATACGTCGGTCACCTTCTTGTAGTAGCCAGGCGACGCAATACCAGGTGCGGTGCTGCGCCGAACAGAGACCGCCGACTTTTTCAGGTCGGGGCCGAAAGGTGGCAAGCAAGGTGAGGGCCAATGGCCGCCACCTGTCTGCAGGTTTCGGCGGTCTTGCTTTTTTATTACTCCAATTCACATGACAGAAAAACGTTTTTTTTATCGCCACACAGGTTTATTTGCAGAGGCGACAGATAGTGCTTGGCGAGCCGCCAGCACCCCGTTAAAGTCCGAAGTCCCACCTGCTGTAACTCGCCTCCCTTACCCGCCCCCACTTGCAGCATGCCGCGCCAATCAGGTGCAGGGCGCTGTTCGTATCGCCTGACTATCTGCGCTCCTGTAGGAGCCGGCTTGCCGGCGATCAGTGTTGAAGGGATCGCCGGCAAGCTGGCTCCTACAAAGACATCAATGCTGTTCTTCTCAATCACCCCGATAGGTGGTCTTGCCGCCCCCTGACCTCTAGAATCGCCGTCACGCTTTCTGGAGACTCCGCACATGCTGATGGTGATTTCACCGGCCAAGACCCTCGACTACGAGACGCCGCCTGCCACCCCGCGCTTCACCCAACCCGAACACCTCGACCACGCCCAGGAACTGATCGCCCAGCTGCGCGACTTCAGCCCGGCGCAGATCGCCGAGCTGATGCATCTGTCGGACAAACTCGCCGGCCTCAACGCCGCGCGTTTCGGTAGCTGGGAGCGACCGTTCAATCCGTCCAACGCCAAGCAGGCGCTGCTGGCATTCAAGGGCGACGTCTATACCGGGCTGAACGCCGAGGATTTCTCCGAAGAGGATTTCGACTTCGCCCAGACTCACCTGCGCATGCTCTCCGGCCTTTACGGTGTGCTGCGCCCGCTGGACCTGATGCAAGCCTATCGCCTGGAAATGGGCACCAAGCTGGCCAACGTGCGCGGCAAGGATCTGTACGCCTTCTGGGGCGAGCGCATCAGCGGCTGGCTGAACGAAGCGCTGGCCGCCCAGGGCGACGACGTGCTGCTCAACCTGGCCTCCAATGAGTACTTCGGCGCGGTCAAGCGCAAGGCGCTGAACGCACGCCTCATCGATACCGAGTTCAAGGATCTGAAGAACGGTCAGTACAAGATCATCAGCTTCTACGCCAAGAAGGCCCGTGGCCTGATGGCGCGCTACGTGATCAAGGAGCGTCTGACCAACCCCGAAGGCCTGAAGGACTTCAACTATCAGGGCTACCGTTATTCGGCCGAGCATTCCAAGACCGACAGTCTGGTTTTCCTGCGCGACCAGCCGCAAGACTGACCCCTACAGCGGCCAACCCCATGCACCGCTCATCGGCTGCTGCATGGGTTCGGCCGCTACGCTTGCCGATCCCCGCCTTCCCCGCCCTGCCGCTTCGTTGCGCCCTGAGCGCTGCGCCTGACAAAAATTCCCTCGCCGTTGCGTTTGATTCTCAAAACCTGTTTGGCATCACAGTTTCAGCGCGAGCCCACTTTCCACAGAACTTATTGCCCCGTTAAGTTATCGGATAGTTCCGAGCGCATTAATGGACATATTGCCATCATGCATTTTGCAACTTGCCATTATATTGCAATCAAGTTAGCCGTTCAGCTTCAGTTCAGCTTCAGGACGAACGGTAGGAACTATCCGAAAGGGCCGCTACTCATACAGCCCGTAACACATTTCAATACATAACTTTCTGATCACTTGAACCTGCCAGATAGCGAATTAACTTTCGCCGGACAGCTTCACCCAAAGAAAAGTTCGTGTATTTCAAAGGGAGATATAGCAACCCGTCACAGTACCGAGATAGAGGCCTCAAGCGAGGCGGCAGCGACAACATCAAAGGGCCACCTTTCAATATAAAGGCCCACATTTGGCGCCACTTCCGGCGCCCCACTCTATTTATGCCTGAATGAACTTGCTCGTATTAAAGCAGCAAGTTCACGGACTAGTTTTGGCCATAAGGCCAGTATTTGAAACTGCATCGAACGGACGAGGTGAATACCATGCGAATCAGTATCTTCGGTTTGGGTTATGTAGGTGCCGTTTGTGCCGGCTGTTTGTCGGCACGCGGTCACGACGTGATTGGCGTGGATATCTCCGCGAACAAGATTGACCTGATCAACAACGGCAAATCGCCCATCGTTGAACCGGGCCTGGAAGAACTGCTGCAACAGGGTCTGCGTCAGGGTCGCCTGCGCGGCACCACCGATGTCGCTGCTGCCGTTCTGGAAAGCGATGTGTCGTTCATCTGCGTCGGCACGCCGAGCAAGAAGAACGGCGACCTGGAGCTGAACTACATCGAAGGCGTGTGCCGCGAGATCGGCATGGCCATGCGCGACAAGAACGAGCGCCACACCGTGGTGGTACGCAGCACCGTGCTGCCAGGCACCGCCAAGAACGTGGTACTGCCGATTCTCGAAGACTGCTCGGGCAAGAAGGCCGGCGTCGATTTCGGCCTGGCGGTGAACCCCGAGTTCCTCCGCGAGAGCACCGCGATCAAGGACTACGACTTCCCGCCGATGACCGTCATCGGTGAATTGGACAAGGCCTCCGGCGACCTGCTGGCCAGCATCTACGAAGAGCTCGACGCACCGATCATCCGCAAGGACATCGAAGTCGCCGAGATGATCAAGTACACCTGCAACGTCTGGCATGCGGCCAAGGTCACCTTCGCCAACGAGATCGGCAACATCGCCAAGGCAGTCGGCGTCGACGGCCGCGAGGTGATGGATGTGGTCTGCCAGGACCACAAGCTCAACCTGTCCAAGTACTACATGAAGCCCGGCTTCGCCTTCGGCGGCTCCTGCCTGCCCAAGGACGTGCGCGCGCTGAACTACCGCGCCGGCAGCCTGGACGTGGAAGCGCCGCTGATCGGTTCGCTGATGCGCAGCAACGCCGCTCAGGTGCAGAAGGCCTTCGACATCATCGCCAGTCATGACTCGCGCAAGGTCGCCCTGCTCGGCCTGAGCTTCAAGGCCGGTACCGATGACCTGCGCGAAAGCCCGCAGGTGGAGCTGGCGGAAATGCTCATCGGCAAGGGTTTCGACCTGAGCATCTACGACCGCAACGTCGAGTACGCGCGCGTCCACGGCGCCAACAAGGAGTACATCGAGTCGAAGATCCCGCACGTCTCCTCGCTGCTCAACAGTGACCTGGACGACGTGGTGGCCAAGGCCGACATCATCGTCCTGGGCAACAGCGACGAGCGTTTCGCCAAGCTGGCCGAGCAGGCGCCGAGCGGCAAGCGGGTGATCGACCTGGTCGGTTTCATGCCCCACGCCAGCAATGGCGTGGCCGAAGGCATCTGCTGGTAAGGACCCGAACGTACCTGCGCGCCCAGCGCGTGCAGGTACTCGGAGGCGCATATGGACAAGCTCAAGAACGGCCTCAACCAAGCCAGCGGCTGGATGCTCTATCTCAGCCTGCTGATGCTGCTGGCACTGGCCCTGCCACGCACGGTGTTCGACCCCGAAGCGCGGGACTTCATCCTGCTCATCGGTATCGTCGGCATCTGGCGCTATTCCATGGGCGCCATGCACTTCGTGCGCGGCTGCCTGTTCCTTTACCTGGTCTACCCCTGGTATCGCCGCAAGGTTACAAAACTCGGCAAGGACGCCGACCCCTCTCATGTGTTCCTGCTGGTCACCAGCTTCCGCATCGAGGCGCTGACCACCGCCATGGTCTACCGCTCGGTGATTCGCGAAGCCATCGACTGCGGCTATCCGTGCACCGTGGTGTGCTCGATCGTCGAGCTCTCCGACGAGTTGCTGATCAAGAACCTCTGGGCTCAGGCCGCGCCGCCGGCGCATGTCACCCTGGACATCGTGCGCATCCCCGGCACCGGCAAGCGTGATGGTCTGGCCTATGGTTTTCGCGCCATCTCCCGGCAGATGCCGGACCGCGATGCGGTGGTGGCGGTGATCGACGGCGACACCGTGCTCGAGCCTGAAGTGGTACGTAAATGCGTGCCCTGGTTCAAGCTCTTCCCCAACGTCGGCGGGCTGACCACCAACGAGTTCTGCGAGGTACGCGGCAGCTACCTGATGAGCGAATGGCACAAGCTGCGCTTCGCTCAGCGCCACCTCAACATGTGCTCGATGGCACTAAGCAAACGCGTGCTGACCATGACCGGACGCATGTCGGTGTTCCGCGCCAGCGTGGTGACCGACCCCGAGTTCATCCGCGACGTGGAAAGCGATCACCTGGAGCACTGGCGCCTCGGCCGCTTCCAGTTCCTCACCGGTGACGACAAGTCCAGCTGGTACAGCCTGATGCGCCTGGGCTACGACACCTTCTACGTGCCGGATGCGGCGATCAACACGGTCGAGCACCCGCCGGAGAAGAGCTTCATCAAGGCCAGCCGCAAGCTGATGTTCCGCTGGTACGGCAACAACCTGCGGCAGAACTCGCGCGCCCTGCGTCTGGGTATGGGTCGCCTCGGCGCCTTCACCAGCCTGGTGCTATTCGACCAGCGCGTGTCGATGTGGACCTGTCTGCTGGGCCTGTGCGTGGCGATCATCGCCAGCATCAAGTACAGCCTGATGTACCTGCTGATCTACCTGCTGTGGATCGGTAGCACGCGGCTGATCCTGACGCTGCTGCTGATGCTCTCCGGCCACCGTGTCGGTCCGGCCTACCCGGCGCTGCTCTATTACAACCAGATCGTCGGCGCGATGGTGAAGATCTACGTGTTCTTCCGCCTCGACCAGCAGTCCTGGACGCGCCAGAACACCAAGCTCAATCGCGGCCTGTCCAGCTTCGCCAACTGGTTCAACAGCTGGTCGTCGCGTGCCATGACCTTCTCTGCCGCCTCTGTCTTCATCGCCGCGCTACTGGCGCTGGTGTGACCGTACTCGAATAGGAATTAGCCACCATGAACTCCGTCGCCACTCACAACGTCGTCCATGAGTCCGAGGCCCAGCGCCAGCACGCCCGCGTCAAGCTGCCGGGGCGTCTGCGCTTCACCAATGCCAAGGGCGAACGCATCGATGCGCGTCTGCAGGATGTCTCTGCCGGCGGTTTCAGCTTCACCAACGAGAAGACCACGCACAAGGTCGGTGATTTTCATCGCGGCCAGTTGCAGTTCCAGCTCGACAGCCTGGTGCTGGGCCTGGACGTGGAGTTTCAGGTCAACTCGGTACAGCCCGAGCACAACCGCATCGGCTGCCAGTTCCATGGCGTCGGCGCACGTGAAACCGCGGCCCTGCGCCACCTGATCAGCGCGCACCTGGCTGGCGAGCTGGTCAACGTCGGCGAAGTGCTGCACATCCTCCAGCGCGACAACTTCACCAAGGCGCGCAAGAACGGCGGTAGCGGCGGTATGGGCGTGTTCGGCCGCCTGCGTGCGGTGACGTTCAGCGGCGCGATCTTCCTCATCGGTCTGGCCGCCTTCGGCTATATCGGCAAGTCGATCTACGGCCTGTACTTCGTCACCCACGCCCAGTCGGCGCAGATCAGCCTGCCGGCGCTGCAGGTGACCATGCCGCGTGAAGGCAGCGTGCAGAGCCTGGCGCAGCCCGACGGCATCGTCGAGAAAGGCGCGCCAATCGCCACCTTCACCACCAGCATGCTGGAAATGCTCAAGGGCCACCTGGGCGAAGACCAGCTCGAACCGAGCCAGATCGAAGCGCTGTTCGCCCGTGAGATGCAGGGCACTCTGACCAGCCCATGCAACTGCAAGATCTCTCGCCAACTGGTGGCCGACGGTCAGTTCGCCAGCAAGGGCGACGTGATCTTCGAACTGGTGCCGCAGGACGGCATCGCCACCGTCGCCGCCAGCTTCCCCTATCGCCATCTGGAACAGGCGCGCCCCGGCACGCCGGTGACCTTCAAGGTGGCCGGCGAAGACCAGGCGCGTCACGGCGAGATCGTCAGCAGCGCCCTGCATGACGGCGGCCTGAGCTCGGACATCCGCGTGGTGATCAAGCCCCAGGAAACCCTGCCGGCCAGCCTCGCCGGGCAACCGGTGGATGTGGTCATCGACCGTGGCCCGTCGCTGGGCTGGCTGGTCGACCGCGCCGTCGCGGCAGGCCGCTAAGGAGGACGTGTCGTGAGCATGCCCCTACTTCGCCCCGCCCTGCTCGGCCTCGCCGTCAGCGCCACGCTGGCCGGCTGCGCCGGTCTGCCGGATGAGCGCCTGGCGCGTGAAGCCCTGCACAGCGGCGATGCGCAGACGGCCGAATGGCATTTCCGTCAGCTCGCCGAGATGGGCTACAGCGACGCGCAGATCGGCCTGGCCGACATCTATGCAGCAGGTGGCCAGACCCAGGACCTGGATGAAGCCGAGCGCATCTACCGCCAGGCTCAGGACGGTTCGCCACGGGCCGAGGCGCGCCTCGGCAAGCTGCTGGCGCGCAAGCCCGGCAGCAGCCTGGCCGAGCGCCAGGAGGCCGCCGAGTTGCTGGAGAGCGCCGTCCAGGCCAGCGAGCCCAGTGCGCTGCTGCCGCTGACCGAACTCTACCTGTTCTACCCACAGGACTTTCCCGCCATGAACCTCGCGCAACGTATCCAGGACTGGCGCCAGCAGGGTCTGCCGCAGGCAGAGCTGGCGCAGATTCTTCTGTATCGCACCGATGGCACCTACGACCAGCATCTGGGTGAGATCGAGCGCATCTGCCAGGCGCGCCTGGCCAGCAACGACGCCTGCTACGCCGAGTTGGCCACGGTCTACCAGAAGCAGAACCGCGAAGACGACCGTCAGGCGCTGATCGAGCAACTGCTGGCGGGTTACCGCGCCGGCACTGTCTCGCCCAACCAGGTCGACGCCGTGGCCCAGGTCCTCAGCGACCCTGAGGTCGGCCAACCGCAACCGCAGCAGGCACAGGAGCTGCTCGAAGCCATCGCACCGAACTATCCGGCCGCCTGGGTCAGCCTGGCGCGTCTGCTCTACGACTATCCGGCGCAAGGCGATATCGACACGCTGCTCGGTTATCTGGACAAGGGCCGCGAGGCTGCCCTGCCACGCGCCGAATTGCTACTCGGGCGCCTGTACTACGAAGGCAAGTTGCTGCCGCAGCAACCGAAGAAAGCCGAAGAGCACCTGCGCAAGGCCGCACCCAGCGAACCCAGCGCCAATTACTACCTGGGGCAGATCTACCTGCGTGGCTACCTCGGCGAGGTCTACGCCCAGCAGGCGCTCGACCACCTGCTCAGCGCTGCGCGCGCCGGCCAGCTCAGCGCCGACTTCGCCCTGGCGCAGATGTTCAGCCAGGGTCGCGGGGTCAAGCCCAACCCGGTCAACGCCTACGTATTCAGCCAACTGGCCCTGCCACGCAACACGCCGCCGACCGTCGAGCTGGCGCAGACGGTGGCCGCGAGCCTGACCCCGGCACAACTGGCCGAAGGCCAACGCCTGCTGCGCGAAGAGCGCGATGCACGCGGCATCGTCCTGCAGCAGCAGGCCGCCCTGCAGGTCAGCCAGCCATGAACAAGGATGCACGCATGCAGTTGAACAAAATCGTTAGCCAGCTGGGGTTGAGTGCCAGCCTGCTGGCAGCCAGTACGGCCTGGGCGGCGGATGCACCGAAGAATTTCGGTCTGGATGTGAAGATCACCGCGCAATCGGAAGACGACCGCGACCTCGGCACCCGCGAAGGTGGCGAGGTCAGCGGTATCGGTCTCGACCTGCGCCCCTGGGCCTATGGCGAACGCGGCAACTGGAGCGCTTTCGCCATGGGCCAGGCAGTTACCGCCACCGACACCATCGAAACCGACCCGCTGCAGGACGACGGTGAAGACAGCACGCAGCGTAGCGACGCCCGCCAGCCGGACAAGAGCTACCTGGCCATGCGCGAATTCTGGGTCGACTACGCCGGCCTCACCGCCTACCCCGGCGAGCACCTGCGGGTCGGCCGTCAGCGTCTGCGCAGCAACGAAGGCACCTGGTGGGACACCAACATCGAGGCGGTCAACTGGCGCTTCGATACCACCCTGCTGCAAGCTAACGTCGGCATTGCCGAGCGTTTCTCCGACTACCGCACCGACCTCGACGACCTGGCGCCCGAAGACGAAGACCGCCAGCACTTCTTCGCCGGCCTCGACTACCAGTGGACGCCCGGCCACCGCATCGGCACCAAGCTGCATCACAGCCGTGACGACGGGCGCCTGGCCAATCCCGGCGAACGCGTCGACGAGCTGAGCAAGCGCTACACCGGTGACCTGACCTGGTTCGGCCTGCACGCCGACGGCGGCTTCTTCGAGCGCAATTCGCGCAACCGCCTCAATTACTGGGCGCAGCTGACCTGGTTGCAGGGCGATACCGATCAGTTGCAGCAGCAAGTGGTCGGCAGCGAGCGCATCGCCACCGGCTCGCGCAGCCAGGACGTCGATGCCTGGGCCATGGACCTGGGCCTGCGCTACAGCCTCGATGACAACTGGAAGATCGGCGCCGCCTATGCCCGTGGCAGCGGCGGTGGCGATGAAGGCAAGTCGCGCCAGTTCATGCAGACCGGCCTGCACAGCAACCGCGCCAATTTCACCGGCGTCGAATCGCGCCTGCACCGCTACGGCGAAGCCTTCCGCGGCGAGCTCTCCAACCTGCAGGTGGCCAGTGCCTTCAGCTCCTGGCAACTGGGCCAGGACTACGACGCCAGCGTCGTCTATCACCGCTTCTGGCGCGTCGATGGCGACCAGGACGTCGGCGACAGCGGCATCACCGCACCGCTGGTGGCCGGCGAGAAAGATATCGGCCAGGAAGTCGACCTGGTGCTGACCCGCTACTTCAAGCAGGGCCTGCTGCCGGCCACCGTCGCCGAACAACTGGAAGACCGTTCGGCCCTGGTACGCCTGCGCGCCGGCGTGTTCCTGCCGGGCGACGCCTACGGCAGCGGCACCGACTCGGTGATGCACCGCGCCTTCGTCGACTTCATCTGGCGCTTCTGAGGGATCGGATCATGCAACCCAACGGCTTAGCCCTACCCCTGCTGCTCGGCGCGCTGTGTCTCACAGTGCCACTGGCCCAGGCCAACCCGACGCAGCACCAGTTCGACTACCGCGTGCGTAGCGCACCGGCGGACGAACTGCATATGGAAGCACCCACGCTGCCGGACCTGTCCGGCTACACCAAGGAGGCCGTGCTGGCCAAGATTCCGCGTGAAAAACGCGGCCAGGTGGTGGTGCGGCGCATGCTGCGTCAGGACGCGCTGAAGGACTTCACCGGCGGCAACGAACGCCTGCGCGAATGGATCAAGCGCCAGCAGGGCATGCCCCAGGCGATCTTCATCGAAGGTGGCCTGGTCACCGCCCAGGACATCGCCAAGGCGCTGCCCGACAGCCAGTTCGCCGAGCAGGAGCCGGGCGTGTACCTGGCCCGCCTGCCCATCGTCGTGGCAGAAGGCGCGGCGCTGCACGTCGGCAAGGAAACCCGCGAACTGCGCCTGTCGCAGGAGCGCGGCTCGTTCCTGGTCAACGATGGCCTGATGTTCCTCACCGACACCCGCGTCACCGCCTGGCGCGAGGCCGACAACGGCCCGGCGAGCATGCGCGACAACGGCAAGGAGTTCCGCCCGTTCCTGGTGTCCTGGGGCGGCAGCGAGCTGTATATCGCCAGCAGCGTGCTGACCAGCCTGGGCTACGACAACTCCAAGTCCTACGGCGTGTCGATCACCCAGTACACGCCGAACATGCACGAGCGTCTGCAACGCGAGGAGCCGACCGGCTGGCTGATCGATTCCGAGTTCGTCGACCACTGGTACGGCTTCTACTGCTACGAAGCGCAGAACGTGGTGATCAAGGGCAACACCTACCGCGACAACATCGTCTACGGCATCGACCCGCACGACCGCTCGCACGGCCTGATCATCGCCGAGAACACCGTATTCGGCACCAAGAAGAAGCACGGCATCATCATCTCGCGCGAGGTCAACGACAGCTGGATCATCAACAACGAGAGCTACGACAACAAGCTCTCCGGGGTGGTGATCGACCGTAACAGCGAGCGCAACCTGATTGCCTACAACCGCGTGCACGGCAATCACGCCGACGGCATCACCCTGTACGAGAGCGGCGACAACCTGCTGTGGGGCAACCATGTACTGGGCAACCAGCGCCACGGCATCCGCATCCGCAACAGCGAGAACATCCGCCTCTACGACAACCTCTCGGCGATGAACCAGCTGACCGGTGTGTACGGCCACATCAAGGACCTGTCCGACACCGACCGCGACCTGCAGCTGGACCCGTTCGACACCAAGATCTCGATGATCATCGTCGGCGGCACCCTGGCCGGTAACGGCTCCAGCCCGATCAACATCGACTCGCCGCTGTCGGTCGAGCTGTACCGCGTGAAGATGCTCGCGCCGCGCAAGAGCAGCGGCATTCAGCTCGCCGGCATCCTAGGCGAGAAACAGGACGAAATCCTTGACCTCATGGTGCGCCAGCACCTGCCCGTGCTGATCGATCCGATCGAGCCCGAGCAGCTCGGAGCCGACTCACGATCTCGCGAGCTAGAGCCATGCAAGGCGAAAGCAGGCGAGGACGCGGAGTTTACGAGCTGTAAATGAGCAGTCCGAGCCTGCTTTCAACGCCGCAGGGCCGACGCGCAGCAGATCGTGATCGAGCTCTGACCAACTGACGAGGCCTCCCATGACCGCATACACACTCAAGACCCTGGCCCTGGCAGTGACTTGCGCCACCTTCGGCAGCGCGCTGCAGGCCGAAGAGCGCCAGGCGCCGCACTACCAGGTGGAAGATTGCTGCTCGCTGTGCCCGGCTGCGCACGACGCCAGCCGTTACACCACCAACTACATGAAGAACTTCGTCACCCTGATGGATGCCGACGAGGGCTGGCTGTTCCGCAGTGTCGAAGACCTGCGCACCGAATTCGGCACCAGCGAAGTCGGTTACCAGCGCCTCAAGGAACTACGCGACGGCCTCAAGCAGCGCGGCGTGGAACTGGTGGTGGTCTATCAACCGACCCGCGGCCTGGTCAATCGCAGCAAGCTGCGCCCGGCCGACTACCAGCGCTTCGACTACGACAAGGCGCTGCGCAACTACCGCCAGGCGCTGACCCGCTTCGAACAGCTGGGTATCTGGGTGCCGGACCTGACGCCGCTGACCGACGAGGACAGCGACAAGGAGTTCTACTTCCGCCGCGACCAGCACTGGACGCCCTACGGTGCCGAACGCACCGCACGCCTGGTGGCCGAGACGGTCAAGCGCATCCCCGGCTTCGAAGATATTCCGCGCAAGGAGTTCGTCACCGAGCGCGTCGGCCTGATGGGCAAGACCGGCACCATGCAGAACGTCGCCAGCCAGCTGTGCGGCACCGGCTATGCGGTGCAATACGTCGATCAGTTCGTCACCGAGCCCAAGGACGCCAGCGATGGCGACGCGCTGTTCGGCGACGACAGCAGCCCGAAGATCACTCTGGTCGGCACCAGCCACAGCGGCAAGAACTACAACTTCGGCGGCTTCCTCGAAGAATACCTGGGCACCGACGTGCTCAACGCGGCCTTCCCTGGTGGCGGCCTGGAGGGCGCGATGCTCGAGTACCTGGCCAGCGATGCCTTCCAGAACGACCCACCGCAGGTTCTGATCTGGGAATTTTCGCCGCTCTACGACCTGGCCTCCGACCGCATCCACCGCCAGCTGATGGCCAGCCTGAACAACGGCTGCAGCGGCCAGACCGAGCTGCTCGCCAGCGAGAAACGCCTGCATCCAGGCAGCAACGAAATTCTCGTCAACGGCGAGAACAAGCTGCTGACCCTGGCCGGCAATCGCCACCAGCTCGACTTGCGCTTCAGCGACCCTGCGGTCAAGCGCGTCGACGCCACCATCTGGTACCTCAACGGCCGCCGCGAACAGCTCAAGCTGGAGAAACCCAACACCGTCGATACCGACGGGCGTTTCACTGTCGAGCTGCGTGACGAGCCGGGCTGGGGTGAGCAGAACTTCTTCGCCCTGGAAATCCAGAAGCCCGAGGACAGCGCCGACGACCTGAAAGTCCAGGCCAGCCTGTGCCAGCGCCCTGAAGGGCCGTTGAAAAACGTAGGCGAGGCAGCCAGTGCAAGGCAAAAACAGGCGAAAAAGCGCAGTTTACGAGCTGTAAATGAGCATTTTGAGCCTGTGTTTAACGCAGCAATGGCAACGCAGGTAGTTCTTCAACGGCCCGATAGCGGGGCCAGCCAGCAGCTCGCACAGCACAGCGCGAACGACTGAGGAGGCCACCATGCCCAAACGACTCGCTCCACTCACTCTCATGGCGCTGCTGCTCAGCGGCCCAGCCTTCGCCGCGCTGCAACCGCCGGCGGGTTACTACGCCGCCGTGGGCCAGCGCGAGGGCAAGGCGCCCGTCTGCCCGGCGGTGCCGCAGCCGTACACCGGTGAGCTGCAGTTCACCAGCAAGTACGAAGGCTCCGACAGTGCACGCGCCACGCTCAACCGCAAGGCCGAGAAGAACTTCCGCGAGCAGACCTCGCCCATCACCCGCCTGGAGAAGGAAGCCGGGCGGATGATCACCGGCTACATGCGCACCGGCCAGCCGCAGCGCCTGGAATGCGCCATCGAATGGCTCGACCAGTGGGCCAGCGCCGATGCGCTGGAGTCCGAGCAGTACAACCACACCGGCAAGTCGATGCGCAAATGGGCGCTCGGCAGTCTGGCCGGCGCCTGGCTGCGCCTGAAGTTCTCCGAGTCGCAGCCGTTGGCCGCCTACCCGCAGCAGAGCGCACGCATCGAGGCCTGGTTCACCCGCCTGGCCGAACACACGGTGCGCGAGTGGAGTGACCTGCCGCTGCGCAAGATCAACAACCACAGCTACTGGGCTGCCTGGTCGGTGATGGCGGTGGCGGTGATCAGTGATCGCCGCGACCTGTTCGACTGGTCCGTGGGCCAGTTCCGTATCGCCGCCAACCAGGTCGACGACGAAGGCTACCTGGCCAACGAAATGCGCCGCAGCCAACGCGCCCTGGCCTACCACAACTACGCCCTGCCGCCGCTGGCGATGATCGCCGCGTTCGCCGAGGCCAACGAAGTCGACCTGCGCGGCGAGAACCATGGCGCCCTGCAGCGCCTGGCCGAACGCGTGCTGCAAGGTACGCGCGACCCGGCTGCGTTCGCCCAGCGCACCGGCGCCAAGCAGGACATGAGCGAGCTGCGCAAGGACTTCAAGTACGCCTGGCTGGCGCCCTACTGCAGCCTCTACGCCTGCAGTGAAGAGACCCGCGAACTGAACCAGGAGATGGGGCCGTTCAACAGCTTCCGTCTCGGTGGCGAGGTGACGCAGGTGTTCGGTGACGGGCGCTGATGCGCACATCCTGTAGGAGCGGATTTATCCGCGAAAATCGCGGCTGAAGCCGCTCCTACAGATATGCGACGACGTAGCAAAAACAAACCCTCCGCTCGCGGGGGGAAAGCGGGGCGTTGCCCCGGCTGTTCACGGAGAAGCACGGATGGTCTTTTCATCCAACGTCTTTTTGTTCCTGTTCCTGCCGATTTTTCTCGGCCTGTACTACCTGTGCCCGAATCGCGGGCGCAACCTGCTGATCCTGATCGGCAGCTACACCTTCTATGCCTGGTGGCGGGTGGACTTCCTCCTGCTGTTCGCCGCGGTGACGCTGTGGAACTACGTCTTCGCCCTGCGCATCCAGGCGCATGCCGGCACCGAAGCGGCACGCCGCTGGGTGGTGGCCGGGGTGGTCGGCAACCTGGCCACGCTGGGCTACTTCAAGTACGCCAACTTCGGTGTGGCCAATATCAACGCCGTGCTCGAGTCGATGGGGATGGAGCCCTTCGTCCTTACTGCGGTGATCCTGCCGATTGGTATCTCCTTCTACATCTTCCAGTCGATCAGCTACCTGATCGACGTGTACCGCCGCGACACCGAGCCGACGCGCAACCTGATCAACTTCGCCGCCTTCATCGCCCTGTTCCCGCAGCTGATCGCAGGTCCAGTGCTGCGTTACAAGGACCTGGCCGACCAGTTCACCGACCGTACCCACAGCCTCGACAAGTTCAGCGAAGGCGCCACGCGCTTCATGCAGGGCTTCGTCAAGAAGGTGTTCATCGCCGACAGCCTGGCGCCGCTGGTGGACCACTGCTTCGCCCTGGAAAACCCCAGCACCGGCGATGCCTGGCTGGGCATGATCGCCTACACCGCGCAGCTGTATTTCGACTTCTCCGGTTACAGCGACATGGCCATCGGCCTCGGCCTGATGATGGGCTTTCGCTTCATGGAGAACTTCAACCAGCCCTATATCAGCCAGTCGATCACCGAGTTCTGGCGGCGCTGGCACATCAGCCTGTCCACCTGGCTGCGTGACTACCTGTACGTACCGCTGGGCGGCAACCGTCATGGCACCTTCAACACCTACCGCAACCTGTTCCTGACCATGCTGCTGGGCGGTTTCTGGCACGGCGCCAACTGGACCTTCCTGATCTGGGGCGCCTGGCACGGCATGTGGCTGGCCATCGAACGAGCCCTCGGCGTGAAGGCTGCACCGACCGTGTTCAACCCGCTGAAATGGGCCTTCACCCTGCTGCTGGTGATGCTCGGCTGGGTGATCTTCCGCGCCGAGAACCTGGAGGTGGCCGGGCGCATGTACGCCGCGCTGCTGCCCTTCGGCGACTGGCAGCTGAGTGAGCTGACCCTGGCGCACATCACCGGGCTGCAGATGGTCACCCTGGTGCTGGCCTGGGTGGTGATCGCCGTCAATGGTGCCCGCCAGTTCCTCGCCAGCCGCAGCCATGAGCCGGGCCTGACCCTGGCCAGCGCCGGTGTCGCCCTGCAGGCCGTCGACCTGCGCATGGTGGCCCTGCGTGGCGCCCTGCTGCTGTTGTTCTGCGCCTCGCTGCTCAAGCTCTCGGCGCAGAGCTATTCCCCCTTCCTGTACTTCCAGTTCTGAGCGGAGGCCGAGCATGAATCGCCCCATCAAGACCCTGTATGTCGCGCTGTTCGCCCTGCTGCTGTTGCCGGTCAGCCTAGTGGCCCTGACCAAGCTCGGCGGCTACAGCATGCCGGCGCAACCGAGCGTGCTCGACGGCGGCCTGGCCAAGAGCATCGAGCGTCACTATGACGAGAACTTCCCGCTCAAGCAGGCCGGTATCAACCTCTGGGCCGCCGTGGAATACCTGGCGTTCGGCGAAGGCCGCAGCGGCCTGGTGATCGGCGAAGACGGCTGGCTGTACTCGGACGAGGAGTTCGATCCGGTAGTCGACGGTCAGCGCCAGCTGCGCGACAACCTGGCGCTGATCCGTGGCGTACAGCGCCAGCTGCAAGAACGCGATATCCAGCTGCTGCTGGCCATCGTCCCGGCCAAGACCCGCCTGTACCCGGAGCACACCGGCAGCCATCGCCCCAGTGCTCTGCAGCGCAGCCTGTACCCGCGCTTTCACCGCGCAGTGCGCAATGCCGGGATCGCTGCGCCGGATCTGCTTGCACCGCTGCAGGCAGCCAAGGACGAAGCACCGATGTTCCTGCGCACCGACACCCACTGGACACCGGAAGGCGCCGACGTCACTGCCAAGGCGCTCAGTGAAGTGGTGCGTAGCGCCATGCAGTTGCGTGGCGAGCCGCAGCAGTTCGTCACCGAAACCGTGGAAACCCGCACGCACCAGGGTGACCTGACGCGCTTCCTGCCGCTGGCGCCGCTGTTCGAAAGCCTGATGCCGCAAGCCGACCGCCTGCAGCAGCGTGAAACCCATGCCGCCGAAGGTGGCGGCGACGACCTGTTCGGCGACAGCGACCTGCCGGTAACGCTGGTCGGTACCAGCTACAGCGCCAACCCGGCCTGGAACTTCGCCGGTGCCCTGCGTGAGCACCTGCAGCGCGACCTGGCCAACCACGCCGAGGAAGGCGGTGGCCCGCTGGTGCCGATGCTCAAGTACCTGCAGAGCGACGAGCTGAAGAACAACCCACCACAGCTGGTGATCTGGGAATTCCCCGAGCGTTATCTGCCGATGACCAGCGACTTAACCGATTTCGACCCGCAATGGCTCGCCGCGCTCAAAGACGGCGGCGAGCGCCAGGGGCTGGCTGCCGCCAGTCACTGATTCATCCCCCAAGGAGGACTATCCGATGACAACTCAAACCACCCTACGCCGCTTCACTCTGGGCGCCTGCGCCCTGGCTCTGGGCCTCGGCATGCTCCAGGCACAGGCCGATGACGGCGCTCTCTACGGACCCAAAGCGCCCAAGGGCTCGGCCTTCGTCCGCGCCTACAACGCCAGCAGCGCCGAGCTCGACGTCAGCGTCGGCCAGACCCAGCTCAAGCAGATCTCGCCGCTGGGCTCGAGTGATTTCAAGTTCCTCCCGGCCGGCAGCTATCAGGCCCAGGTCGGTAATGCGCAGATGGCGGTGGATCTGCAGGCCGCGCGTTACTACACCCTGGTCAGCCAGACCGGCGCCGAGCCGCGCCTGGTCGAGGAGCCGCCCTTCACCAGCCGGCAGAAAGCCCTGCTGCGCGTACAGAACCTGACTGACAGCACCCTCAGCCTGAAGACCGCCGACGGCAAGACTGCCGTGGTCGCCGACGTCAAACCCGACGGCCGTGGCGACCGCGAGATCAACCCGGTGAAGGTCGGCCTGGCGCTGTTCGATGGCGAGCGCAAGGTCGCCGACCTCAAGCCGGTGACCCTGGAGCGCGGCGAAGTGGTCAGCCTGTTCGTCACCGGCGGTCAGGGCAAGTTGTCGCCGGTGTGGGTCAAGCGCCCCATCGACGGTTAAGGCAGTGAGTTTCTAGAACAAGGAAAACGGCGGGTACACGTCGCACCGACACGACACGGGCAAACCACTTGATCAATCGCTCAGGAGAGACACAACCATGACTCCCATCATCCTATCCGGTGGCAGCGGCTCGCGACTCTGGCCTCTTTCGCGCAAGCTGTATCCCAAGCAGTTCCTCGCCCTGACCGGTGAGCAGACACTGTTCCAGCAGACCCTGCAGCGCCTCTCCATCGAGGGCATGCAGCCGCCAGTGCTGGTGGCCAACCAGGAGCACCGCTTCATCGTGCTCGAGCAACTGGAGCAGATCGACCTGCAGGCACAAATGCTGCTGCTCGAGCCCTTCGGCCGCAACACCGCACCGGCCGTGGCCATGGCCGCCCTGCAATTGGTCGCCGAAGGTCGTGACGAACTGATGCTGGTACTGCCGGCCGATCACGTACTGGACGATCAGCAGGCCTTCCGCCAGGCCCTGGCGCTGGCCACCGTGGCCGCCGAAAAAGGCGAAATGGTCCTGTTCGGCGTGCCGGCCGACCGTCCGGAAACCGGCTACGGCTACATCCGCGGTCAGGCCGACGGCACCCTGCCTGACGGTGTGGCGCGCGTCGCCAGCTTCGTCGAAAAACCCGACGCCCAGCGCGCCACCGAGTATGTGAAGAGCGGCGACTACTACTGGAACAGCGGCATGTTCCTGTTCCGCGCCAGCCGCTTCCTCGAAGAGCTCAAGCATCACGACGTGGATATCTACGACACCTGCCTGCTGGCCCTGGAGCGCAGCAAGCGCGAAGGCACGCAGATCGCCATCGACCCGGCCACCTTCGCCTGCTGCCCGGACAACTCCATCGACTACGCCGTGATGGAGAAGACCAGCCGCGCCTGCGTGGTGCCGCTCGCCGCCGGCTGGAACGACGTGGGCAGTTGGTCGTCGATCTGGGAGGTGCACGACAAGGACGCCGCCGGCAACGTCACCAAGGGCGACGTGGTGATCGAGGACAGCCGCAACTGCCTGATCCACGGCAATGGCAAGCTGGTCTCGGTGCTGGGCCTGGATGACATAGTCGTCGTAGAAACCAAGGACGCCATGATGGTGGCGCACAAGGACCGCGTGCAGGACGTCAAGAAGCTGGTCAGTAAGCTCGACGCGCAAGGCCGCTGCGAGACCCAGAACCACTGCGAGGTGTACCGCCCGTGGGGCTCGTACGACTCGGTGGACATGGGTGGCCGCTTCCAGGTCAAGCACATCACCGTCAAGCCAGGCGCGCAGCTCTCCTTGCAGATGCACCATCACCGTGCCGAGCACTGGATCGTGGTGTCCGGCACGGCCAAGGTGACCTGCGACGACCGTGAGTTCCTACTCACCGAGAACCAGTCCACCTACATCCCGATGACCTCGGTGCACCGCCTCTCCAACCCGGGCAAGATCCCGCTGGAGATCATCGAGGTGCAGTCCGGCACCTATCTCGGTGAGGACGATATCGAACGTCTGGAAGACGTGTACGGCCGTAGCGATGCAGTAGCTGCTGGCGCCACACACTGAGCTGTGTGTAGCCCGGATGTAATCCGGGTCATCTAGACCCCGGATTGCATCCGGGCTACGTCCTTGTTCATCCGAGGCATACACAGTGAGCTCCCCTCTCCCATTCATGGGAGAGGGGTTGGGGGAGAGGGCAGAATACGCCCACGCCATTGAAGGCTCTGCCTTCCCCGCCCCCCTTCCCGCCAGGTGAAGGAAGCTGTCACACCCTGCGACAGCCCACGCGGTTACCCTGACAAAGCACCTTGTGTAGGATGAGCGCAGACTTCGCAAAAAGGCTGCCCTCATGCTGTTCGGTGTCGTACTCGTCATCACCTGGCTGATTCTGCTGATCCGCTACCCGACCAAGGCGCTACCGGTGTCCATGGCCGCGCTGGTCGGCCTCGGCCTGGTGGCCACCTGGGTGATCTGGCAGGAAAGCCAGGACGAGCGCTACCTGGCCCATCTCGAACTGCGCCTGAGCTACGACCCGCAGCGCTGCCCCGCCGATCGCCCGCTGGCCATCGACCTGAAGAACAGCAGCGATGCCGCCTTGCTGGAACTGCGCTGGGAAGTCGCCGCCTACCGTCCCGGCAATGCCACCAACCTGGCCCAGCGCCTTTACGAATCGCCACGCTACAGCGGCCCCGGTGAACTGCTGCCGGGTGCCAGCTGGAGCGACTGCATGCCCCTGCCCGACCTGCGCAGCGGCTATCGCCCGGCTACGCTGGAGTTTCGTGCCGAGCGCCTGCAAGGCAAGTTCATTCGCTGAACACGCCGACCGTAGGAGCGAGCTCTGCTCGCGAAGCTTATGGCGTCACCTGCGTTCGCGAGCAGAGCTCGCTCCTACAGCTCGACATCCGTTGCCAGCCTCGTAGGGCGGACTCAGGAGCCTAGGCGAACAGTCCGCCATCACCTCAAGCCAAGCCTGCTAAGCTGCAACCCCATTCGCGTCTCAGGGAGTCCCGCGCATGCCCCAACCCAGCGTCCTTATCACCGGCTGCTCCAGCGGCATCGGCCGCGCCCTGGCCGACGCCTTCAAGGCGGGTGGCTACGCCGTCTGGGCCACGGCGCGCAAGGAGAACGACCTCACAGCGCTCGAGCAGGCCGGGTTCAATGCGGTGCAGCTCGACGTCAACGATGGCCAAGCGCTGCAACAGCTGAGCGCTCGCCTGAGCGAGGAGATCGGCGGCCTGGATGTGCTGATCAACAATGCGGGTTACGGCGCCATGGGTCCGCTGCTCGACGGTGGCGTGGAAGCCATGCAGCGGCAGTTCGAAACCAATGTCTTCTCCATCGTCGGCGTGACCCGCGCGTTCTTCCCGCTGCTGCGTCGCAGCCGTGGCCTGGTGGTGAATATCGGCAGCGTTTCCTCGGTACTGGTGACGCCCTTCGCCGGTGCCTACTGTGCCTCCAAGGCTGCCGTGCATGCATTGAGCGACGCGCTGCGCATGGAGCTGGCGCCGTTCTCCATCGAGGTGATGGAAGTGCAGCCCGGCGCCATCGCCTCCAGCTTCGGCGCCAACGCCAGCCAACAGGCCGAGGCGCTGATCCGTGAGGATTCGCCCTGGTGGCCGCTGCGCGAGGGTATCCGAGCCCGCGCCAATGCTTCGCAGGACAACCCGACCCCGGCCAGCGAGTTTGCTGCGCAACTGCTGGCCGCCGTACAGCGTGACAAGCGCCCGCGCCTGTTGCGCCTGGGTAATGGCAGCCGCGCCCTGCCACTGCTCGCCACGCTGCTGCCCAAAGCCCTGTTGCAGCGGGTACTGAGCAAACGCTTCGGCCTGGTGCAAAGCCTGTGAGCCAGAACCTGCAACTGCGCTACTACGCGGCGGCGGGAGTAATCGCGGCCATCGTGCTGAACCTGCTGCTGCGCACCTTCGTGCGCCTGGGCGGCGTGTTCACCACATTGCTGATCGCCGCGGCCATCGCGGCCGGCCTGGCGCTGGTGTTTCACTGGCGTACCGGGCGTGCGCCCAGCAGCGCTGAGCGCTGGCGTTTCACCCTGCTCTACGGCGGCGTGCTCGGGCTGCTCTATCTCGGCCTGCTGAGCATGATGTACCTGCAGGACACACCCAGCCCCATGGGCCTGTTTCTCTTCAGCCTGCATTACCTGTGCTACCCAGTACTGGCCTGGCTGGCGTTTTCGCCACGCCATGGTCGCTGATCGTTTTGTCAGGATGACTCCGCCATGCTGCACACCCTCGCCGTCGCCAACTACCGCTCGATCAACAGCCTGATCCTGCCGCTCGGCCGGCTCAACCTGATCACTGGTGCCAACGGCAGCGGCAAGTCCAACCTCTACCGCGCGCTGCGCCTGCTGGCGGAAACCGCGCAAGGTGGCGTGGTCAATGCGCTGGCGCGCGAAGGTGGACTGGAGTCGAGTTTCTGGGCCGGGCCGGAGAAGATTTCTCGGCGCATGCTGGGCGGCGAGGTGCCAGTGCAGGGTGGCCCACGACAGAACGTGATGCGCCTGCGCCTGGGCTTTGCCGGCGAGGATTTCGGCTACGCCATCGCCCTTGGCCTGCCCGAGCCAAGCAGCTCGGCCTTCGCTCTCGACCCGGAGATCAAGCGCGAGTGCATCTGGGCCGGCGCCAGCTACCGCCCCGCCTCGCTGCTGGTGGATCGCGCCGGGCCGATGGTGCGCATGCGTGAAGGTCGCAGCTGGCAGGTACTGGCCCAGCACGTGCCGAACTACGACAGCCTGTTCGACCAGATCGGCAACGACCCGAATTGCCCGGAAGTCTTCCAGCTGCGCGAAACGTAACCGCTCCATGAACCCCGTCCTGGCGGACGGTTTTTTTCAGGAAGCAGAGGCAGAAGCTGGCGAGCAGTTCCACGGCAGCAGCGCTTCGTAATCCTCGACGCGGCTCGCCGCTGGCAGGCGT
>Ga0307995_1000019_pt1 | contig 127162 bp, 108 predicted proteins | sample EllFjometagen262_FD_203132 | JGI IMG/M metagenome (GOLD analysis project Ga0307995, IMG submission 203132) | Marine microbial communities from Ellis Fjord, Antarctic Ocean - #262 | ecosystem: Environmental > Aquatic > Marine > Unclassified | place: Southern Ocean | collected 2014-11-02 | reverse complement strand
TAGACGGAATTGGACACGCAATGTATAGCGATTTCTCTTTTAAAAATGGCCAACCAGAATATAAGAATTTTGATACATATAGATTGATAAGAATGAATGATACTCCAAAAGTTGAAGTTCATTTTGTGGAAAATCAGAACTCGCCAACAGGTTTAGGAGAGCCGGGTTTACCGCCTGCAGGAGGCGCTGTTGCCAATGCCATTAATGCCGCTCTTGGTAAAAGAATGTATAGACAACCTTTTATAAATGAGTTAAAGAAAACTAGTATTCTAGGTTAATATGTGCACTTTAAAATAAAATATACTTGTATTTTTAAATGAATTTTAAGAAGAATTTTTTAATTAAAAGTAAATTTCTTGGGCCAATCTAAATGTATTTGCATGGGCATTTACAATAATATTAATATCTAAAGAATAGCCACCACCCATAGAACACATTACTGGAATTTTTAAATCAAAGCAAGTTTGTAACACGAAGTTATCTCTTTCTTTACAGCCGTCAATAGTCAGTCCTAATTTGCCTAGCTTATCTGTTTCAATAACATCTACACCACACAAATAATAAATAAAATCTGGTTTTTCTTGCTGAATGAGTTTTGGAAGCGTTTCTTTTAGGACCGCTAAATATTCAGCATCTTTTGTGTCATTTTTTAGTGCAATATCTAGATCACTTGTTTCTTTAACAAAAGGATAATTACTTTGTCCATGCATAGAAAAAGTAAAAACAGACGTATCATTTCGAAAAATTTCTGCAGTTCCGTTTCCTTGATGTACGTCTAAGTCTACAATTAATATTTTTTTAGCCAAACCTTTTTGCTGCAGGTATTTTGCCCCAATTGCTTGATCATTTAACATGCAAAAAGCTTCACCACGATTAGAAAATGCGTGGTGCGTGCCACCTGCAATATTCATTGCAATTCCGTTTTTTATTGCAAATTCAGAAGCTTTAATTGTTCCATCTGCAATAATCATTTCTCTTTCTATTAAAACTTCAGAAAGTGGAAAGCCAATTTTTCTTGCAGCTTTTTGATTTAATGTAATATTTAATAAATCAAAGAAATATTCAGGATCATGAACCGTAAAAAAATGCTTGTAATTTGGAATTTCTGGTTCAAAGAAATTGTCTTCAATACAGGTTCCTTCATAGATTAATTGTTGTGGTAAAAGGTCATATTTCTCCATAGGAAAACGATGCCCTTCTGCTAACTGATGTCTATAAATAGGATGATTTGCTATTTTAAGCATTTTCTTTAATCTGTAAATTTTCTAAAGGTAAAATCTTGTACAAATTTCTTGTAGGTTGTTTTAATATAATAATCTTTATATTTAAAGACAGTACTTCCTTTATCAGAATTATACTCTTGCATTTTATCAAAAGCATTTTCTTTAATTTCACCTGCTATGTGATTAAATTTTGCATCAAATAAAGATTCTATTCTTGTTGTTTTGTTATTTGTAAAAGAGTTAAATGCAATTTGAGTTGGATTAAAAAATACGGTCGCAGCGCCAATAGATCCAATTGAAATCCCTCCAAACGGCATCATCATTCCTGCATTTGAATTCTGAACAATATAGCCCCCAATAATTACATGAAATTGGTTGTTAATTTTCCTTGCAGAAATACCTGTATTTCCTTTTCCTATTCGTCTTAAAAAACGTTTTGTCTTCCCTAATTCACGGTAAGAGTCATACATACCGCCTTCTTGAATAATAGCTGTATTTTTAAAAGTTATAGGCTCGTTTTTATTTGCTGAATATTCTTTAATTAAATTACCTGTTTTAAAATCTAAAATTTCAATCGTAAAATTCTCTTTTGTTACTGCAATCGTAAAAAGGTTCTCTCCATTTAAATAAGAATTAGTTCTTCTCGATTTTTCGCCCAAAGAAGGTTTTTTAAATTGAAGCGCATTAGCTATAAATGTATTTATATCTATTTCTAAAACTTGGGTAAACATTTTATGGTGGTCTAATGTAATAAGAATTGAATTCTCTCTTACATACATTTTTCTCTCTTCTGAGGTTAGTTCTATGGAGTTAGGGGTGTTCTCTTCAAACTTTTTAATATTATTATCCTTAATTAAAAAGGATAAAAGGTTGGCTTTTGAACCTTTAGAGTTTATGAACCTTAAATTAGAAATATCTATATAATTTCTTTTCGGTTTTCCATTTTTATCAAAAGAATATATAAACAGTTGATTTCTTAATTTTGAACCAGATATTAAATAAAACTTATTTTTAGATGTAACGGTTTGTATAAATTTTTCGTTTTTACCTAATAGAAATTCGTTTATGGTTGTTTTACCGTCGTTAAAAGAAAATTTTACTGAAGAGAATTTATTTTGTTTTTTATTGGTTAAAAAAACACGATAAGAATTATCTTTAGACGCACTTGAGCCAATTAAAATTTTATATTTTCTGCTTTTTGTTTGTGATGATATTTTTTCTGTTACCTTAAAATCGGCATTTATTTTATAGCCATAAATATTTTTTGCATCTGCAACAAAAAAGGCAATTTCTCCGGTTTCTTTATTAACAACAGGAATTACATCTTTTATAGAAGAGGACGAAGTTTTTAAATCATTTTTAAATATTACAATTTTCTCTTGAGAGTAAAAATTAAAGCTGGTAGTAATTAATATTAATGCAAAAATATTTTTCATCATAGTTTTATAATTTTAACTAACTGCTTGTCCGTTTTTAACTTCTTTTGAGGGAGTTACAAAAGCCAGTTTACCATCAGGAGTGTCTGTCATTAAAATCATTCCTTGGCTTTCTACTCCTCTAATTTTTCTAGGTGCTAAGTTTACCAAAACAGATACTTGCAAACCAATAATTTCTTCTGGTGAAAAACTTTCTGCAATTCCAGAGACAATGGTTCTTGTGTCTATACCTACATCCACTTTTAGTTTTAAAAGCTTCTTAGTTTTTGCAACTTTTTCAGCCTCTAAAATAGTTCCTACCCTAATATCTAATTTTGTAAAATCTTCGAATTCTATCGTTTCTTTTTGTGGCGCTGTTACTTTATTTTCTTGCTCATTCGCAATTTTAGTAGCCGCTAACTTTTCTACTTGTGCTTCAATTTCTTTGTCTTCAATTTTAGAAAATAATAATTCAGCTTTATTTATTTGGTGTGTTGCTGGCAATAAAATTGTATTTTCAGTTACATCTTCCCAAGACAAGCTTGCACCAATATTTAAAATATTTTTTAATTTTGTAGCGCTAAAAGGTAAAAAAGGTTCAGAAACTACAGCTAATGCTGCAGAAATTTGAAGTGCAACATACATGATTGTTTGTACGCGCTCTTCATCTAATTTTATAACCTTCCAAGGTTCTTCATCTGCTAAATACTTGTTTCCAAGTCTTGCTAAGTTCATTAATTCTTGGCTAGCTTCTCTAAATCGATACCTTTCAATAGACTTTCCAATGGTAAGTGGAAATTCTTTGATAGCTGCTAAAACATCTTCATCAATTTCAGAAAAGTCATTAGGTTCGGGCACAATTCCGTCATAATATTTGTTCGTTAAAACTACAACTCTGTTTATAAAGTTTCCAAAAATGGCAACCAGTTCGTTGTTGTTTTTTGCTTGGAAATCTTTCCAAGTAAAATCGTTGTCTTTACTTTCTGGTGCATTTGCAGTTAATGTATAACGCAAAACATCTTGCTGGTTTGGAAACTCTTCTAAATACTCGTGTAACCAAACAGCCCAATTTTTAGATGTCGATAATTTATTCCCTTCTAGATTTAAGAATTCATTTGCAGGTACATTGTCTGGTAAAATATAATCTCCGTGTGCTTTTAGCATAGAAGGGAAAATAATACAGTGAAAAACAATATTGTCCTTCCCTATAAAATGAACCATTTTAGTATCTTCTTTTTTCCAATAATCCTCCCAGTTTTTACCTTCTCTTGCAGCCCATTCTTTGGTGGATGAAATATAACCAATAGGTGCGTCAAACCATACATATAAAACTTTGCCATCGGCTCCCTCTAAGGGAACAGGAATTCCCCAATCTAAATCTCTAGTAACCGCCCTAGGTCTTAAACCATCTTCTACCCAAGATTTTACTTGTCCGTAAACATTTGGTTTCCAATCTTTTTTATGACCTTCTAAAATCCATTTACGTAAAAAATCTTCGTGTTTATCTAAAGGTAAAAACCAATGTTTTGTTTCTTTTACGGTAGGAATATTTCCTGTAATTGCAGATTTAGGATTTATTAAATCTGTTGCGTTGTGAGAAGTACCACAGCTTTCACATTGATCGCCATAGCTTTCTTCAAAACCACATTTAGGACAAGTACCCACAACAAACCTGTCTGCTAAAAACTGATTTGCTTCTGCATCATATAATTGTGCAGAAATTTCTTCAATAAACTCTCCATCATTATACATTTTTGTAAAAAAATCCGAAGCAGTTTCATGATGAATCTTAGAAGAGGTTCTAGAGTAATTGTCAAAAGAAATTCCAAAATCTATAAAAGATTTTTTGATGATACCATGATACTTATCGATGATAACTTGCGGAGATACCCCTTCTTTTTTTGCTCTCATAGGTATGGCAGCGCCATGCTCATCTGAACCAGAAATATAGGCAACATCTTTACCAATTAAGCGCAAGTAGCGCGCATAAATATCTGCAGGAACATACACACCTGCTAAGTGGCCAATATGAATTGGACCATTTGTATAAGGCAATGCTGCGGTAATTGTATATCTTTTTGGAGCACTCATGTGTTCTTTGTATTGATTTTGGACTAATTATTGAGGTACAAAAGTACAAAAAACCGAGTTTTAAAAGTCATTGAAAATAGATACATTTACATTTATTAGATTTTTAGATTTCCAGACATTAGAAAATAGACTTATTTTGAATAGACTTATAGTATTTATATCATTTTTATTAACGATCTCTGCATCGATAAACGCGCAAGAAAAAACAAATACATTAATAACCCCTTCGTATCTTAAAAAAGGTGACACAATAGCTATTGTTGCTCCTGCAGGAATTTTAATAAAGAGAATAACCACAGTTTTAGAAGCAAAGAGGTTAGCGGAAAAATGGGGTTTACATGTTGTTTTAGGTGAAAACATATTTAACCAAAACAATCATTTTGCGGGCACAGATGCAGAAAGAGCTGCAGATTTTCAAAGTGCTTTAGATAATAAAAACATAAAAGCTATCTGGGTAGCTAGAGGAGGTTATGGTTCTGTTAGAATTTTAGACTTGTTAGATTTTAGCACTTTTAAACAGTATCCAAAATGGATTATTGGATATTCAGATATCACCGCATTCCATGGACATGTTCATAATTTTGGAGTAGAAACTATTCATGGAATGTTGGCGACTAGTTTAGAAGAAAAACCAGAAGAAATTATACAGACTATTGCAAGTTTTAAAAAGGCTTTGTTTGGTGCACCACTCTCCTATGTAATCCCATCGGATAAGGACAATAGAATTCCTTTATCAGAAATAATAACCGGACAATTAGTAGGTGGAAACCTTGCAATTGTAACTTCAATGTTAGGTTCAGAAAGTCAATTAAATACTAATGGTAAAATTCTTTTTATTGAAGAAATTGGCGAGTATAAATATTCAATAGATAGAATGTTACAGAGCTTAAAACGTGCAGGTTATTTTACAAAAGTAAAAGCAGTTATTGTTGGAGATATGTCTTCTATAAAACAGAATTCTACGAATTGGGGAAGTTCTGTAGAGCAATTAATCTTAGAGGTTGTTCCCCAAGATATTCCTGTTTTATTTAATTTTCCTGCAGGACATGAGCCAGATAATAGAGCTTTAATTTTTGGAAGGAATATTCAGTTAGTAGCAGACAAGGAAAACTATTCAGTTATATTTAGTAATAATTAAACGAATGGCAGATCATAATGAGCTTGGTAAAAAAGGAGAAAAATTAGCGATTGCTTTTTTAATTAAAAATGAGTATCAAATCCTAGAAAAGAATTATCGTTATTTAAAAGCAGAGGTAGACATTATTGCTAAAAAAGAGAACATTTTAGCAGTTGTAGAAGTAAAAACAAGGACCACAGATTATTTTGGAGACCCACAAGATTTTGTAAACTCTAAAAAGATTAAATTATTACTTTCTGCAATAGATTATTATGTAATCGAAAAAGATTTAGATGTAGAAGTTCGTTTTGATATTATTGCGATTATTCATAAAGACAACAAAACAAAAATCACCCATTTAAAAGATGCTTTTTTATACTTTTAAAGTTGTTTTATGAGCGTTTCTAAATCTTTTAGTGCAATCGGATTCGCAATTATTTTTTTATTTGAATCTAGCACAAAATAAGTAGGTGTAGTATTTATGTTATAAATTCTAGCAGTTTTGTTATTCCATTTATTTAAACCTAAAACATGGTGCCAATTAGGTAGCGTAATTTTCATTTTTTCCCAATCTAAATCATTTCTCTCCATAGCAAAGGCAATTACTTTAATATCTTTTTTACCTTGTAAAAATTTTTGTAGCTCTGGAATTTCTTTTAAACAATGAGAACATCCTGTACTCCAAAAAACTAACACATAGTTATTTACTTCATTTAAGTTAGAAAGCTGGAATTCTTTACCGTTTTCTATCCAAGAAAAATCAGGGGCTATACTGCCAATTGCTGTTGCTAATAATTTCAACTTTTCAGTTTTAAATTTATCATTTTGCATAGATTTTGGAAGGGTATTATAATAGTTTTCAAAAAGAAAATCTATCATTTCTAAGTTATTCGCTTCTTCGAACTGTCCGATTAAAAATTCAATTATATTTTTCTTGAAAACTATATTTTTAACCTTATTGAAAACATTTTCAACGGCAGTTTTGTAAAGTTTTTGTTGCGTTTCTACATTTTCTGAATAGTTCATGTAAAAGATATAATCTGTAATTTTATCAACTAAAAAAGAAGAGTGTATAAGCGTTTCATTTGAAAATTCTATATGATCAAAAAAAGTATTCTTTACGGCATACATATAATCTTGTAGATTGGTTTTAATTTCTGCTGAGTTTGCTCTCAAAGAAGCTTTAATAAAAGGGTATACGTACATATTTTTTGTGCTTTCTAAATACTTTTCTTGTATACTATTTATTCTTTTGAGCGTAGTTTTATAGGCTTTTTTTAAGTCTATTTCAAGGTTTTTAATAGCTTCAATCTGTAATGAATCTAATTTTTGTTGTTGCTTAGAAATATCTTTTAAGTAGTTTTTATAAATTATATTTTCTCTTGATTTAGAAAATAAAATAGCTTGTTGTGGGTAATCTGGGTGAAATGTAAAACTTACGTCTTCCTTATTAAAGATAAAATCTACAAAACTTATTCCACTTGTTCTGTAACTAATTCTATAAGTACCAACTTTTGCAGTTGCGGGTAATTCAAATTTTACAATATCAATGGCTTTTTTTTTGCCTTCAATTAAAAGAGTATCTTTTTTAATGGTTGTATTTTGAACAAATTGTTGTGTAGCACCTTCAATTTTATATAAAATTACCCAATCTGTATCTAAACTATTTGTTAAGGTTCCATTTATAGAAAATTGGGCCTGTGCAAGTGAAGAAATAAAAAGAATTAGTAGGATTAGTTTTTTCATTTTTGCATATTTTTTAGCTGCTAGAAAAATTAAGTTTAAGGAGCATCTCAAAAGTACTATTTCTTCTTGAAATTTGGTATATTGGGATTCATAAAAACCAAAATATGTATTTTTTTAACAAAACAATTTGGATAACTGGTGCCTCTTCAGGAATTGGAAAGGCTTTAGCAATAACGCTTTCTAAGCAGCAATGTAAACTTATTTTATCATCTAGAAATACGGCATCTTTAGAATTGGTAAAACAGGCGTGCGATCATCCGGAGCATATAAAAATTATTCCTTTAGATTTAGAAAATTATACAAGTTTAGTATTAAAGGCAGCAGAGGCTATTAAAGCTTTTGGTAAAATTGATATTTTAATAAATAACGGAGGTATAAGTCAGCGTTCTCTAGCTGCAGAGACTAATATTCATGTAGACAAACGAATTATGGATATTAATTATCTAGGAACTGTGGCATTAACAAAAGCAATTTTACCTCATTTTATTGAAAAACAAGAAGGTCAGTTCGTAACTACTACTAGTATTGTTGGTAAAATTGGTACACCTTTGCGCTCTAGTTATGCAGCAAGTAAGCATGCTTTGCATGGTTTTTTTGACAGTCTTCGTGCAGAAAATTATCAAAACAATATTTCAGTAACCTTGCTTTGCCCTGGTTTTATAAACACCAATATTTCTAAAAACGCATTAATAGGCAATGGCGCACCGCAAGGAAAAATGGATGTTGCAACAGGTAATGGAATGTCTCCAGAGCGTTGTGCGAAATTAATGTTAAAGGCTATAAAAAATAAAAAAGAAGAAGTGTGTATTGCAGGCGCAAAAGAAAAATTAGGAGTGTATGTAAAACGGTTCTTTCCAAAACTATTGTCGGTCTTAATAAGAAAGTTGCGTGTTACTTAATCTTCTAAATAAGACAAGACATCAAAATAATTTACAATCGCTTCTTTCATTAAAACCGTCTGTTCACCTGGCTTTAAATTAGGTAATTCTGTAATTATTTTATAGTGTGGCCAACTGTCATCATCATAGTAATCAAACTCATAATAGCCATAAGGTTCTAGTAGTTTGCAAATGGCAATATGCATTAGGTTTACTTTTTCATCTTTTTTATAACTGGTGCTTTCTTTACCTAATTCTTGTACGCCAATTAAATAGATAATACCATCCATATTTAACTCATCTCCATCAGCAAATTGTGCTGTTAGTTTTGCAACTAACAAATCCCATTTTTCTTTTAAGTTAATTACTTTTTGCATTGTATTTGGTTTTAATTTCACAAAGATACAATGTCCATTTTTAAATATTAAAAAAAAGATGTAGGTTTGAGAAAATTTATGGGATGAATGTTTTTGATATTGTTATTGCAGCACTTTTAATATTTGGCTTTGTAAGAGGAGTTCTGAAAGGCCTGTTTGTTGAAGTTGCTTCTTTAGCTGCATTAATAGGGGGCGTTTATGGTGCAATACATTTTTCGTATTTTATTGGAGACTTTTTAAAAGAAGCCGTTTCTTGGGATCAAGAATATGTTTCTTTAGCCGCATTTGCAGGAACTTTTATTACAATCATAGTTACAATTGCGTTACTAGGTAAAATGCTTACAAAGTTAGCAGACTTTGCAGCATTGGGTGTTATTAATAAGATATTAGGTGGTGTTTTTGGGGCGATAAAAATAGGATTAATTTTAAGTGTTGTTTTTATTTTCTTTGGAAAAATGAATGACACAATTCCGTTTGTAAAAAAAGAAACTTTAGATGAATCAATTTTATATGCTCCCGTAAAAAAGATTGCGCCAACGATATTTCCTTCAATTATAAAAAATGAAGATGAACTAGTAATTCCGGATTTGAATATATAGCATATGATATTATTAAAATTAAAGCGTAAAAAAAAATCGAGATGAAAATCTCGGTTTTTTATATATTATAGTAGTGTTACTTTTCCGCTACTGATGTGGTAAACACCACCAACAATTTTAATTTCTTTCATGGCTTCCAATTCTTTAAGAATCGGACTATTTTCCCTAATTCTTTCTATTGTTAAGAGTACATTGTTTTCGATTGTTTTGTCAACAAACTCTCTGTTTGAAGAGTTGTGTTCTCCAGAAACTTCTCCCTCAGATTTTTTTACTGCTGGTTGTATATTGTCTAACATTGCAGTAATATTACCTAGTTCTACATGGTCGCAGGCAGCTTTGACCGCCCCACAACTTTCGTGCCCTAGTACAAAAACCAATTTGCTTCCTGCAACCTTGCAAGAATATTCCATACTCCCTAAGATATCTGTGTTTTCAAAATTGCCTGCAACTCTTGCAACAAAAACATCACCAATAGTTTGGTCGAAAATTAATTCTACAGGCACTCTAGAATCTATACATGAAAGTACAATTGCTTTTGGATGCTGCCCAGTTGTAGTCTGTGTAATTAATGCTTTATGATCTGCTGTATTTGCTTTGTTTTCTATGAAACGAGAATTTCCCTCAATAAAATCCTCTAAGACAAGCATTGGTGTTAATTTATCTTGTACTTCTTTTGTAATTGCTTTGGTTATGTGCGACATAATTTTTTAATTTTAAGATTCGTCTGTTATATTTTCTTTTATCCATTGAACACAGGGCTCAAAACCCTTAAAAACATGTTCTTTTGGAATAAAATCTGGAATAATATCAATTCTTTCCATCATGTATTTTGGTTGTTGTAATAAGTTAACAAACAACACTTCAACATTTTTTTTCTTTAGATCTTGCAACATATCTTCCATGGCGTACAAACCAGATTGATCCATATATTGCATTCTACCTAAACGCATAATTACGGTTTTTGCAGATTCAGGAATCTGTTGTGAAAGTGCTTGAAATTCACTTGTAGAACCAAAAAATAAAGGCCCTTTAATGTGCTTAATAAACACTTTTTCTTTTAAGTCTTCTGGGAAATTAATTTCATCTGCCCAAGATTCTTCTTTTAATGATTTTACATTTGATCTTTCTGCGGTTAAATCACCAATTTTTTTCATAAACATTAGCGATGCAATTACAAGACCAATTCCAACAGCATATACTAAGTTCCAGAAAGTAGAGAGTAGTAAAACCACAATCATAATTAAAACTTCAGAACTCAGTTTAATGGGTCCAATTTTAACATCTCTTGGTAAATATGGTATTGCTTTTAATCCTTTATAATCCATTACACCAATACCAACCGTAATTAATATACCTGCTAAAACACCTGCTGGAATTTTAGAGGCAATGGGGCCTAAACCTAACATTACCAATAACAACATAACGCCGGCAATCATTCCAGAAAGTTTTGTCTTACCACCAGCATTTATATTTACAACGGTTCTAATGGTTGCTCCTGCACCAGGAATACCTCCAAATAAAGCAGCAATACTATTTCCAATTCCTTGCCCAATTAACTCTTTATTCGGTTTGTGTTTGGTCTTCGTCATATTGTCTGCAACCACACTTGTTAATAAAGAATCTATTGCGCCTAAAAGGGCTAAAGTTAATGCCGTAAAAATATAAGGAGTAATACTAGCCAAGCTAAAACCGGTAAAAATTTCCCATTTAGGAACGGGTATTCCACTAGGTATTTCTTGAATAGTTCTATAATCTAACCCAAAGCCAACCGCAATACTAGACATTACAATTAACGCAACTAATGTGCTTGGTACTTTTGTGGTAATCCGTTTAAAACCGTAAATGATAAAAATAGTTCCTAAAGCCAATATAAACTCTAACCAATTAATTTTTTGAAGCGCTCTTGGAAATGCTTTAATTGCGCCCAAAGCGCCAGAGGTCTCTTTTGCAGCTAAAGTTTCTGATTCCTTTAGAATATCTGCAGCTGAAATTTTATCGGCTCTATTAATAGTTTCTTCAAAATTTTCTAAAACTAAAATCTTTTCACCCGCTTCTTCTTTTAAGATGTTCTTGAGAATTACTTCTTGAGCTTCCGGTTTAAATGTTTCAACAAATACAACATCTTCTTTAGGATAATAGCCAATAGAAGGCAATATTTGTGTGAGTAATATTATAAGACCAATTGCGGTCATAAATCCAGAGACCACTGGGTATGGAATGTATCTAATGTATTTACCTAAACCAATAACACCTAATATAATTTGAAATAAACCGGCTAAAATAAAAACAGTTAAAATAGCTGGCAAAGCTTTGGTAACATCTCCGTCATTGGCAGCAACAATACCCGCAATTACAACCATACTAACAGCTGTCATTGGTGCGGTTGGTCCAGAAATCTGTGTATTTGTTCCACCAAATAAGGCTGCAAAGAAACTAATAAATATAGCACCGTATAATCCTGCACTTGGCCCCAATCCAGATGACACACCAAAAGCTAAGGCTAGTGGAAGTGCAACAATACCTGCAGTGATACCACCAAAAGCATCTCCTTTTATATTTGAAAATAATTTTTTCATAATTTATTTAAGATTGAAGCACAATTTAGTCTTATTAATTCAAAAAAAAAATCAATCTTAGATTAAGATTGATTTTTTTACTTTCTTTTAATTAAAAGAAAAGTTTTCTATTCATAAAAACTTACAGAGCCATCTTTAATATCATACATAGCTCCAATAATTTTGATCACTTCTTCGTCTTCCATTTCTTTTAAAACTGGACTTTGAGTTCGAATATTAGCAATAGTCATATGTACATTTTTTTCTGCAACAGTATTCACAAAATCAATATTACTAGAATTTCTTAAACTCTTATCTATGGGCTCTTCAACAGCTTCAACAGCAGGTTTTATTTTACTAATTAATGCAGTTAAATTTCCTAATTTTGCATCATCACAAGCTCCTTTTACCGCACCACAGGAAGTATGCCCTAAGACTAGAACAATTTTAGTCCCTGCTAATTTACAAGCAAATTCCATGCTTCCTAGAATATCTTCGTTTACAAAGTTCCCAGCAACTCTTGCACTAAAAACATCTCCAATTCCTTGATCAAAAATTAGCTCTGATGATACTCTTGAGTCTATACAGCTTAAAATTGTTGCAAATGGAAATTGACCTAAACTTGTAGCTTTAACTTGGTCTAGTAAATTTCTATTTATTGCCTTGTTTTCTATGAAACGATTATTACCTTCCTTTAAAAGTTGAATTGCTTTTTCTGGTGAAATTGATGTTTGTGTTTCCTTTGTATGAGCTTTCATGTTATTTAGTTTGTTAGTATTAGAGAGCAATTAAAGTTATTGATAGCCTCTTTTAATGTATAATTATTTTGATTTTTAGTTCTATCAAGAAAAACTAAATTAGTTTTGCTTTTCGTTGAATAATTTGCAATATTTTTTAGAGTGTTATCTCCTTTTTCAAAAACATATTCAATAGTTTTTTTAGAAAAATAGGAGCTATTTTCTTTCTCTGAGCTACTTTTTTCTAGTGTTTTAAAAACTTTTGGAGGGCTTTTAGATACAGCGATTAAACTCTCTATAAAATCTTTACTTTTTAATTGTTTAGGGTCATTAAGAATTCCAACAGATAATTGATCAGATATAGCTAACTCATGCTTATCGGATGCAATCATAATAATTCCATCAAATATTTTTAGAATAAAGTCACTAATATTGTCACCTAATATTCCTAATATTTTTGATTTTCTTTTTCCTATCACAATAATATCTGGTTTGTGAATTGAGATATAGTTACTAATTTCATTTTTAAGATTACCAAATGTGTAATTATATTTAATAGGTAAATTATAAATATCAGAAATAGGTTTTACAATCTTTTCAATTTCTTTACCAATAATATTATATTTTTGATTTATCGTTCTTATCGCTGATAATTGATTTTCTTTTTTGACAATATCTGTTGGTTTTTTTACACAAAAAAACTCGAGATTTCCATCGATTATTTTGGCTAAATTAGCACTACTTCTTAAGGTAGAAGCGGCAGATTTTGTTAAATCTGACAACACTAATATTTTGTATTCGTTCTTTTTCATTGTCTTGTTCTTTTAGGCAGTTTTAGGTCTTAATTCGAAAAACTCAATATAACTTGCTGGATTTTCTGTGATACCTCTTTCAGAAACTAATTTAATATCGATGTCTCTTTCTTTCGCTTTAAAAGCAAAGTCTTCTAGAATTTCAATGATATCATTATCTAAATACCTTGTTTTTCTGACGTCTAATTCTAAACAAGTTTCTCTTGGTAGGCTATCTAATTCTTTTAAAATAGCTCCTTTATTAAAGAAAGTAACTTCTTCTGCAAGCGTCATTTTTATTTTATGCTTTCCATTGCTTTTATCTTCAATATGTAAAAAGTGAGAGTTTTGGAAGCTTTTTATAAGAATTACAACAACTCCTACAGCTAACCCCATACTTATACCAATTAATAAATCTGTAAAAACAATACCAAGAACCGTCACTGTAAAAGGAAGAAACTGTTTCCATCCCATTTTATACATTTTTATAAACAACGAAGGTTTTGCCAAGTTATAACCAACAATAAGCAAGATTGCTGCGAGCACAGAAAGAGGTATTTTATTTAATAAAGCAGGAATTAAAATCACAGAAATTAAAAGAAGAAATCCATGTATAATTGCAGCCATTTTAGTTCTTCCTCCAGATTGAATATTGGCAGAACTTCTAACAATTACCTGCGTAACTGGTAAACCACCAATAAGACCAGAAATGATGTTTCCAGCGCCTTGTGCAAGCAATTCTCTATTTGTAGGAGTTACATTTTTATGAGGGTCTAATTTGTCTGTTGCTTCTGAGCATAACAACGTTTCTAAACTTGCCACCAATGCAATAGTAAAAGCTACAACCCAAATTTCTGGATTTGTAATCGCACTGAAGTTCGGGAAACTAAATTGCCCTAAAAATGAATCTAAATTATCTGGTACAGGAACACTTACCAGGTTTGATGAACTAATACCATACTTAGAGTTTTGATCTGTAACCAAATAATACACAATACCAGCAACAACGGCAACTAAAGGACCTTGAATTAATTGAAATATTTTGCCTTTTTTTGATAGAACAGTACTCCATAGTAACAATAATCCCAAGCCAATAAAACCAACAATTGTAGACCCTAGACTTATGTTATTAATAGTTTTAAAAATTCCTGAAAATGTGTTTTCTCCATCCATTTGAAAGAAAGCAAAATTCCCTTCTGGGTCTGCATCATAACCAAAAAAGTGTGGAATTTGTTTTAAAATAATAATAATCCCAATTCCTGTTAGCATTCCTTTTATTACAGATGAAGGAAAATAATAGCCAATAATTCCAGCTTTTAGGAAGCCAAAAACCATTTGAATAACACCCCCTAAAACAACAGCTACTAAAAAGTTTTCATAACCACCTAAAGAACTAATTGCTGTTAGGACAATTGCCGCTAAACCAGCTGCAGGACCACTTACTCCTACTTTAGATCCACTTAATGAACCTACTAAAATACCTCCAATAATTCCAGCAATTAATCCAGAAAATAACGGAGCTCCACTTGCTAATGCAATACCTAAGCATAATGGTAATGCTACGAAAAACACTACAATACTTGCAGGTAAATCGTTTTTTATATATTTAAACATATGTATAATGATTTTACTCTAAATAAATAATTTAGAGTTTATTGTTTTCAAAATAATAATTAATTTGTCTTAGTAAACGATATGTTACACTAATAATTTTGGCGGTGGAGTAGTAATCTTTGGGTATTCTGAAGTATATTTTTTAGATGTATAATCTACGTTTTTCTTTTTTTGGATACCGTTTAAAATTAGATTTTTAAAACTATCGGTAGGAGATATTTTAATTTTTAAATCTTTAGCAGATTCTTTGCCTTTGTTTTCTTCCTCTTCATTTATTTCAAGAAAAAAAGCCACATTTTCGCTATCGCCCACAAAACTAAGCACTGTAGGTGCAAATATTAATATGGTAAATAGAAAAGTGAAAAAAAATGCAATTTTTATTTTCAAACTAGTTTAATATTTTAACGAAATGCAAAAATAACAAAGGTTTTTGAAATAGTTGTTAAAGAATAATTAAAATTCACTTAATAATTTCACTTCATCTGCGATAATCCAACCTAATTTACCGTCGGCTAGTTTAATCTTTTTCCAATTATCAATAGCATCCAATACAATTACTTTTGCACCTTCATGTAATATAAAAATTTCTTCAGAGTTCAGGGTTGGCGCATTTCTAACTGCTGTTTTCTCTGCAAAAACAATTGCTTCTTTTTTATTTTTTGTCTGATTGTATTGACTAGATGTAATAAAAACGCAAAAAAGTAAGAGTATAAAGCTAAAGATACTTGTACTGAAGTAGATTCTTTTTTTAGTTGGAGAATACCCAAAGTAAAATAATAAGAATAAAATAGCAGTTAAAAAAGAAAAACTAACAACAACTACTGCCCATTCATCAAATGATAATCTTTGTAAATAATTTTTATTAAATTTTTGAAAAACAGTTTTAGGTACTTCTTTTATATTGTCTAAAGCTAAACGCTGTGCAAATATTAAATTATTTTTAACATCAGTGTTTAAAGGATCTAATTTTAGAGCTTTTTCATAGTAGAATATAGTTGGGCCAACTTTATTTAACTTGTAATGTGCATTTCCTATGTTTAAGTATAACTCCGATGATATTGCATCTAGGGTTTCAATTTCTTTATACTTTTTAATTGCTTCCTCAAACGCGCCGTTTCTGTATAACTCATTAGCAGAAACAAATAAACTATCTGCATTTTGACCACTAATACTATTGGCAATTGCGAACAATAAAAACAAAATCTTTTTCATCTTATAACTGTTTATCTAATTGGACAATAACTGATTTTGCACGCTCAAATTCTTCTTTCATTTCAGTTGCTGTAAAAGGTGTATAACGAGCGAAATCAGAATTTTTTAATACTTCAATAAATTGGTTAATTACTGCTGCTTTTACATTTTTATTTTTTAAAATTTCGGTAATTCTTTCTTTACTTATTTCTGCAGTCTCAATGCCTAGTTTTGCCTTTAAATAATTGTGTAGAGCACGCTCTAAGGCTTCGTAAAACGCTTCCTTTTTACCCAATTGTTTTTGCGCTTTAGAAAGATATTTTTTAGCTAATTTTTCTGCTTTTCTAGTTTTATTACCCACAATATCATTACTTCTTTCATCACTTTTCTTACCAATAAAAACTCCGATAGGAATTGCAATTAATGGCAATAAAAATAAAATATAAAAGAGATTAGATTTAAAAAAATCTATTTTTTTAGTAGTTATAAAATTAGTTTTAGTAGCGATATACCTAAAGTTTTTTCCGGTGGCAACAACTTCTTGTTTTCTTACAGAACTGGTATCTACAGTAATTAATTCTTTTCCTTCCTGCACATCTACAAAGAAATCTTCTGTAGCAATTGTTTTGTATTTTTTTTCTTTCGGATTAAAGTAAGAGAAAGAAATACTTGGTATTTTATACTTTCCTTTGTATAAAGGAACTACTGTGTAGGTATCTGTTACAGCACCAGAAATACCACTTGCATTTACACGCACACGTTCTTTTCTTTCTGGTTGGTACATTTCTAATTCTACAGGAGTTTCTACTGTTGGTAATTCAAATAATTTTAAGTTTCCTTTTCCAGAAATTTTTATTTGTACCTGGCTAGTTTCATTTGCTTTTAAAATATCTTTACTCAAAGCAACGTTAAAATTAAAATCTCCAACTGCTCCTGCAAAGTTTGCTGGTTTTCCCTCTAAAGGAAGTGACTTAGGGCGAATTATTTTTTTAGTAGAAGCAAATTCCCGTCTAATATTCTTTGTGATTGCATTTCCGAAAAAATCTGCACGACCAGATGGCACTCCAATTACAATATCCATTCTCATCGGATCTATAGAGAGTTTTCCTGTTTTTGTTGGAATAAGAAGCGCTTTTTGAAGTACAATATATCTATAGTTTTCTCCATTGTATTTTCCCATTTTTACCGGAAAACCATTCACTTTAATGTCTTGATTCCAAAAACCGTTATACTTGGGAGCTTCTGAAATAGATGTATCGTAAACACTTACATTTTCACTTACATACAATCTATATTCTACATAAATACCTTCACCAACATAAGGATTAGCTTTGGATATTTCTGCTACTAAATGAATGTTTTGTTGCGCAACATAATTTGGATCATTTGGATTTTTAGGAATTTCTACAGCATCTAAAACAATTATTTTAACAGGTTCAGATTTTATAAATTTACCACCAATTTTTATAGATGCACTTGCAATAGAAAATGCTCCTTTCCTTTTGGGTTGAATAATGTAAGTATAAGATTGCGAAAAGGTTACTTTTCCATTAATCCAAGATTGACTAACAGATTGACTTGGACCGCCAACAACTTTAAAATTAGTAAAGTTGGGTGGAGAGAAATTATCTCCTCCTTGCTTATTAACGGAAAATTCTATGCGTAAACGCTGGTTTACACCTAGTTTGTTTTTACTAACTTTTGCCTTTAAGGTTGCCTCTTGTGCAACTAAAGAAATACTTAGTAAACAAATAAATAGAGATATGTAAAATTTCAACTTCATCAACTTCATCAACTTTTTCTAAAACCGTAAAACTACCAATCTTTTTCTTGTTTTACCTTTTTACCTTTTGCTTTTTTAGCATTCATTTTCTTTTGGGTTTTTTTCTCCTCATTATTTAAGCTTTCTAACAATTGTTTTACTTGCTGAGGTGTCATTTTACCGGGTTGTGGTTTTGGTTTTTGTGGTTCTTTGTTTTTATCTTTTTTAGGGTCTTGTTTTTTATCCTTGTCTTTGTCTCCTTCACCGTCTCCTTCACCGTCTTTGTCATCGTCCTTTTTATCCTTGTCTTTTTGATCTTTGTCTTTCTTATCTTTATCCTTCTGATCTTTGTCTTTGTTATCCTTATCCTTATTTTTGTCTTTGTTTTTATCGTCTTTTTTATCTTGTTTTTCTTTGTCTAATAATTGCTGTGCAACGGCTAAATTATAACGAGTTTCGTCATCTATAGGATTGTTTCTTAATGCATTTTTAAAAGCATCTACAGCACCTTGATAATTTTTAGATTCCATCATGGCATTTCCTATATTATGAAATGCTTCGGCCTTAATACCTTTATCGATTGCAGTTTTTGCAGTTAATTCATATTGAGGTATTGCTTCTTTGTAATTTTTATTCTTGTACAATGCATTTCCTAAGTTATAGGATGCCTTATCGTAATTAGAATTACTTCCCAATGCTTTTTGATAGGCTACAGAAGCATCTGTGAATTGTTCTTTTTGATACAATTCATTTCCCTGACGCAGCATTTTCCTTGCAGTTCTTTGCTGTGCAATAGTATCTTTTTGTGCTGCTATTTCTTTAGATAAAAAGAGCATTAAGAAAACGATAAATAGGTGTTTTAATTTTTTCATTTAATTTTTTGTTTTCTCTTCGTTAAATAAATCTGCTTTTTTCAACCATTTAGTTTTCTTTTCAAACAAGAAAACATCCATAATTAAAAACAACAAACCCAATACTAAGAACCATTGAAATTGATCTTTATAGTCAGAAAACTGCTTGGTCTCAAACTCGCTTTTTTCTGCATTTGCAATAATTTCTGCAATTTCGCTTACAGGATTTTCAGTAATATTGCCATCAATATATTTGCCATTAGCGGCATCTGCAATTCCTTGTAAAACTGCTGGTTTACGTTTTGTAATTACAGTTTCACCTTTGTTATCTTTTTTATAACTATTCACAGCGCCATTTACACGTATAGGAATTGGCCCACCTCTTTCTGTACCAACGCCAACAGTATAAATTTTTACACCTTCGTTTGCTAAGTTTTGCGCAACCTGCTTTGTTTCTTCTTGGTGATCTTCACCGTCAGAAATAATAATTAAAAATCGGTTGGTTTGCTCATCATTATTATAATATGTTTTTGCTAATTCTAATGCGCCGTTAATATCTGTTCCTTGACTAGAAACCATGTCTGGATTTGCGTTTTGTAAAAACATACTAGCCGCGGCATGATCTGTAGTTATTGGTAATAACGGATATGAATTTCCTGCATAAATAATAATACCAACTCTGTCTGAACCTAATTTATTAATTATTTTAGAAATAATTTGCTTTGCTTTTTCTAACCTGTTAGGAGCAATGTCTTCTGCCAACATACTTTTAGAAACGTCTAAAGCAAAAACAACATCTACACCTTCTCTTTTAACTGTTTTTAATTTCGTTCCCATTTTTGGGTTGGTCAAAGAAATTATTAAAAAGGTAATACCCACTAATAAAGTTACCAATTTTAAAGTAGTTTTAAAGCTAGATGAATTTGGTGCTAATTTTTTGAGTAATGTGCTATTAGAAAAGGCACGTTGTGTTCTTTTTTTCCACCATAAAACCAACAAGAAAATAACAATCATTGCCGGAACAATTGTTAGTAGATAAAAATAAATTGGTTCTTCTATTTTGTACATTATTTTTTAATTGAAAGATTCAATTTTTTATATAAAACTTTTGAAAATTGTATTTCTTAAAATGAATTCTAACAATAAGAATCCTAATCCTAAGAGCACAAAAACTCTAAATTTCTCTTGATAATTGTAATACTTAAACTCTTCTATTTTTGTTTTTTCTAGGGCATCAATTTCGTCATAAATTTCTTTTAAAGATTCATTGTCCGTTGCCCTAAAATATTTTCCTTCGGTTTCTGTTGCAATTTCTTGCAATAGTTTTTCATCTATTTCTACTTGTTGCTTTCTAAAATTCAGCTTGCCTGTTCTAGGGTCTTTACTCCACGGGAAATCTGCCATCCCATTCGTACCAATTCCTATGGTATACACTTTAATTTTCAACTCTTTTGCTAATTCGGTTGCTGTTCTTGGATCTATATTACCAGAGTTATTTACACCATCTGTAAGTAAAATAATTACTTTACTTTTTGCCTTACTTCCTTTTAGTCTGTTTACACCCGAACCTAACCCCATTCCAATTGCTGTTCCACCCTCTAGTTGTCCCCATTTCAATTCAGAAATTGTACGTTTCACAATTCCTTTATCACTTGTAATTGGGGTTTGAGTAAAACTTTCACCGGCATATACCACAATACCAATTCTATCGTTTGGTCTTCTGTCTACAAAATTTACAGCTACTTTTTTAAGTGCCTCTAATCTATTTGGCTTTAAATCTCTAGCCAACATGCTCGCAGAAACATCAATAGCCATTACAATATCAATCCCTTTATTCGTTTTTGTTTTCTTGCTTACAGACACATTTCTAGGTCTTGCTAGCGCAATTATAATTGCAGACAAAGCAAGCAGTCTTAACAGGTATAGAATTGGTTTTAATTTTGATAAAAATGAGCTAACTTTAAAACCTTTTACACTCGGCATTGTTAAAACAGCAGTATCTTTTTTACGCATAAAGAAATGCCAAACTGCCAATAGCGGTATTAGTATTAGTAACCAGAGAAACTCAGGATTTAAAAATTCGAAATTACTCCAGTTCATCTTCTTTTTCTATTATTTGTTTAGGCTTTAGGTTTCCTATAATAAATTCTGCATCTCTTCTGTCGTCTTCAATTTCAATAGCTAAAGGTTTCGACTTGGCAAACTTTACTAAATCAGCTTCTTGTAATAAATCTTTTAACTTTTTTATTGTTTCTTTTGAAGTTTCTATACTATCTGCGTTCTTAAAATCTTTTATCATTGCTAGCACTTCATCAGTAGTATTTTCTAATGCAGGCACTTTTAATTCACGCTCAATATAGCCACGTACAATTTCTGTTAATTCAGAGTAATATTCTTTTATTTTATTGTTTTGCCACAAGAGCTTTTCATCTAATTCATTCAACCTTAAAATTGCCTCTTCAAAAGGAGGTAAGGTTCTGTAGGTTGGCGCATCTTCGGTTTCTTTTCTTTTTCTAATTACAAACCAGTAAATCCAGAAACCTATGATCGCTAGAATTGCTAAAATGAGATATATGTAGATTCTAAAATCATCAAAAGTATAAGGTTCTTCTTTGATAGATTTTATTGGAAATTTTTTCACTTTTAAAGTATCTATTGCAATTGTTGCTATATTTATTAAAAGAGAATCTGTTAAAAAAGCCTGATTTTTCACAAAGATTTGTTGTTGCGGAATGTAAAACGCTCCACTATCAAAGCCTGTTAATATGTATCTTCTAATGAGGCTGTTTTTAATAGTATCTATTCTTGTAGAATCGATAACCTCCAATCCCTTTAGTTGGATTTTTGGAATGATTACATTCTGAGTTTCATCTACCGAGATTTTTAATTGAAACTGCTCACCAATTCTAATGCTGGTAGTATCAATTTCTGCCTTAACCATTGGTTTTTGCGCAAAACTTATGGTTGAAATAAATAGTAATATGTAGAATATTTGTTTTTTCATTTTAAGACTATCTTCCTTTGTGTTTAAAATAACCTAATAATTTTTTCACGTAATTTTCATCAACCCTTGTATTTACGCTTCCCGCGCCACTTCTTTTAAACATGTTTGTGTAATAGTCTGAAAGTCTTATTGCATTTGCTTTGTAACTTGTTCTTACAGACCTTGATGCAGTATTAATTAACTGCACATTGCCGGTTTCAGCGTCTAACATTGGCACCATTCCTAAATTAGGGATTTCGGCATCATGTTTATCATAAACTCGAATACCGGTTAAATCGTGTTTTTTTGCTGCTATTTTTAGTGTCTTTTCATAGTCATCGTCCATGAAATCTGATAACATAAAAACAATCGCTCTTTTTTTCATTACACTAGATAGAAACTTTAAAGCTGCTGCAATATTTGTTTTTTTACTTTTTGGTTTAAATTCTATGAGCTCTCTAATAATTCTTAAAACATGACTTTTACCTTTTTTAGGAGGAATGAACAACTCAATATCATCAGAAAATAAAATTAAACCAACTTTATCATTGTTTTGAGTTGCAGAAAAAGCCAATGTTGCGGCAATTTCTGTGACGGTATCTTTTTTAAACTGTGTAGCTGTTCCAAATAATTCAGAACCAGAAACATCTACTAAAAGCATCATCGTTAATTCACGTTCTTCTTCAAAGACTTTAATATAAGGTTCGTTGTAGCGCGCGGTAACGTTCCAGTCAATTGCTCTAACATCGTCACCAAATTGGTATTGTCTTACTTCAGAAAAAGTCATACCACGTCCTTTAAAAGAGGAATGGTATTCACCTCCAAAAATATCATTAGACAAACGTTTTGTCTTAATTTCTATCTTCCGTACTTTCTTAAGTATTTCTTTTGTATCCATTTATTCAATTGTCAGTTAACATGTATCAATTAATAGTTTCACATTTTAAACGTATAATTGTTTTTTGATAATTGTTTATGGTACTTCAATTTCATTAATAATATCATTTATAATGTCAACAGAAGTTATATTCTCTGCTTCCGCTTCATAGGTAATACCAATTCTGTGGCGCAGTACATCATAAACCACTGCCCTAACATCTTCTGGAATTACATATCCTCTTCGCTTAATAAAGGCATAACATTTTGCTGCTTTTGCTAAATTTATACTTCCACGAGGAGAGGCTCCAAAACTAATTAAGTCTTTTAATTTTGATAAGTTATATTTTTCTGGATAACGTGTTGCAAAAATAATATCTAGAATATATTTTTCGATTTTCTCGTCCATATATACCTCATTTGCAACTGCTCTTGCTTTTATAATTTGGGCTACAGAAACTACAGGGTTTACTGTGGCAAAGCTACCGGATAAATTCTGGCGCATAATAAGTTGCTCATCTTGTAATTTCGGATAATCAATGACTACTTTTAGCATGAATCTATCTACTTGTGCTTCTGGCAAAGGGTAGGTTCCTTCTTGTTCTACAGGGTTTTGAGTAGCCATTACTAAGAAAGGTTCATCTAATTTAAAGGTAGTGTCTCCAATAGTAATTTGGCGCTCTTGCATTGCTTCTAATAAAGCAGATTGTACTTTTGCAGGTGCTCTGTTAATCTCATCTGCCAATACAAAGTTTGCAAATATTGGACCTTTTTTAATCATGAAGTCATTTTCCTTCATGTTGTAAATCATGGTTCCAACAACATCTGCAGGCAATAAATCTGGTGTAAACTGCACTCTACTAAAACTTGCTTGCACCGCTTTAGATAATGTATTAATTGCCAAAGTTTTTGCTAATCCAGGAACTCCTTCCAGTAAAATATGACCATTACCAATCAACCCGATTAATAAACTTTCTATCATTTGTTTTTGTCCAACAATTACTTTGTTCATTTCTAAAGTAAGAATATCTATAAAGGCACTTTCCCTTTCAATTTTCTCGTTAATTGCTCTTACATCTACATCCATTATATATTGTATTTGGTGTTATTTTTTTTATTGAAACAAAACTACAATTTTAACATATTTATTTTTGTTAAAAGTAGGTTAAAGATGGTTCGTTATTTTTTATTACTTTTAGAGAATTATTGAGCACTAAATTTTTTATGGAAAAGTTAACGGATAAGTTTTTATGGAAAGCATTAAAAGAAGGAGACCTAAATGCGTTTTCTGTGCTTTTTGAAAGCTACTACCCAGATTTACACAGTTACGGATTAAAGATATCTAAAAATACTGCGCTTACAGAAGATACGTTGCAAGACTTTTTTTTATATGTTTTTGAACATAGAGAAAATTTAAGTGATTTAGATACCATTGCGCCTTACCTTTTCACGTCCTACAAACGCTTTTTATTAAAGGTGATGAATAAAAACAGCAAATTAACACATACCGATTTTCCTGAAGATACTTTTGTGGACCTTCAATTTACAGCAGAAGAGATAATGACAGAGCAAGAAACAACCATTTTTAGAAATAAAAATTTATCTGTTTTATTAAACAAATTACCAAGTAGACAAAAAGAAGCCATTTACTTGAAGTACTACAGCGGTTTAAAAGCTACAGAAATCTCAGAAATAATGGGTATTAATTATCAGAGTGTAGTAAATACATTGCATAAAGCAATAAAAAGTTTAAAAGAAGAAATATCTATTATAAAACTATTTAAGCTTTAACATAAAATTAAGGGTATAAAAAATAGAATAGTATCTTATATAAGTAGAAAGAGACAATTAAGAGATGAGCAAAAAACAATACAATACCATAAACGATTTTTTAGAAGACGTGTCTTTTAAAAATTGGGCATTACAAAATAATGGTACAGACATAAATTTTTGGGAATTTTGGATTGCAAATAATCCAGAGAAAAATGAATTGGTAAACAAAGCGAAAGACCTTGTTCTAGGTGTTTCTTTTAATAAAGACCTAGTTAGCAAAGAAAAAGTTGCTTTTGAATGGAAAAAATTAGAAGCTAAAATTCAGGAAAAAACAAAAGTATCAAAAGTATCAAAAGTACCAAAAGCACCAAAATCAAAAGTTATATTTTTCAGAAAATTTAGTGCAGCAGCATCCATATTATTATTATTCTCTTTGGGCTTCTATTTCTTAAATAGTAATTCTAAGGTTACACATAAAACTAATTATGGCGAAATATTAAACATTAAATTACAAGATGGTAGTGATGTTACCTTAAATTCAAACTCTAGCTTATCATACTATAAAAACGAAAGTAGAAGAGTTTGGTTATCTGGAGAAGCATTTTTTCAGGTTGATAAAAAAGTCGTTACTCAGGCGAAGTTTTGGGTAATCACAAAAGATTTATCTGTAGAAGTATACGGCACTTCTTTTAATGTAAGTACAAAACAAGAAAAAACAGCTGTTTTCTTAGAGGAAGGAAATATCTGGCTAAAACTTAAAAATGGTACTGACAAAAAAATGATTCCTGGTAATTATATTTCGTATTCAGCTGAAGAAAATAAAATTTTAGAAGACAAAAATATTTTCAATCCAATTATAAAAACAAGTTGGAAAGATGGGTCTTTGCTTTTTGAAAACCTATCTTTGGAAAAAGCGATGGAGAAAATAGAAGAATCTTATGGGTACTCTATTGTTTTTAAGGATGATAACAGTAAAGACATATTAATAACGGGAGCAGTTCCTATTACAAATATAGATATCTGTATAAAAGCCATTGAAAAATCTGCAGGTGTGCTCATTGTTAAAAAAGAGAACAGCCTAATTATTAGCAAGAAGTAGCTATAATTCATAAAAGTAAATGACAAAAAAATTAGTATTTTTAAAACTTTTATTAATTGTCTTTGTATCGTTTACATTTCAAACTGCGCTTGCTCAAACCAAATTTAAAAATACAATACCGCTGGCGGCATTGCTAAATAAAATTAGTAATACCCATGAGATTTTCTTTACTTACAATGCCAATTTACTTTTAAATAAAAAAATACAAGAAGCCGGCTTTAGAAACCTATCTTTAAAAGCTTCTATCTCTTTACTTGAAAAACTCACTCCTTTTCTTTTTGATGATTTAGGAAACAACTATTTTGTTATTTACTCTAAGCAAGAGTTGGCTAAAAAGAAACTTTTATCTCAAGGCACTACTTTTTTTTCTAAAGATACTATTATAGATAGTACATTTAATAATAGCCAAATAACAGTTAGAGGTATTGTTTTAAGTTCAGATAATACACCCTTAAGTGGCGCTGCTTTGCAAGAAAAAGAATCCTTAACAGGAATAACAACAAATAGAGATGGGACTTTTGAGTTTAAGGTTCCGAATAATAACACCATTGCCATTAGCTTTTTAGGTCATGAATCTAAAACACTAAACTTAAAACCCAATGTATTTCATTCAATTGTTTTATTATCTGGACAAGATTTAGATGAAGTGCAAGTAGTGGGTTCTAGAAACAAAAACAGAGTTGCTAATGATACCCCTGTAGCTATAGATTTTATTAATATTGAGGATACGTCCTCTAAAAGTAGTCAGGTAGAAATTAATCAATTTTTACAATATGCAATTCCTTCGTTTAACGCTACTAAACAATCTGGCGCAGATGGCGCAGATCATATAGATCCTGCAACAATTAGAGGCCTAGGACCAGACCAAACATTAGTTTTAATTAACGGGAAAAGAAGACACAAAGCATCTTTAATAAATTTATATGGTACAAGAGGAAGAGGTAATTCAGGTACAGATTTAAATGCAATTCCCATTTCGGCTATAAAAAGAATAGAATTATTAAGGGACGGTGCTTCTGCACAATATGGTTCAGATGCTATTGCGGGTGTTTTAAATATTGTTTTAAAAGATTCTGACAATGCTTTAAACATAACTTCTACTGTAGGTTTTAACAATGCAGATACCAATTCTATTTACCCTAATAGAGTAGATGGTTTTACTTATAAATTGGGGTTAAATTATGGTATAAAAATAAGTAAAGTAGGATTTGTTAATTTTTCTGCAGAAGCTTTGTCTGCAGATACAACCATAAGGCCAGCATCGGTTGCAAGAGATAAGTACGGACAGGCTGCGGTTAAAAATGTTAGCTTTTTTTTAAACTCTGAAATTCCAATTGATATAAATACTAAATTTTATATAAATGGGGGTGTAAACTATAAAAACACAGAAGCTTTTGCTTTTTCTAGAAGAGCGAATACTGCAAGAAATGTGCTCGATATTTATCCCAACGGCTTTGATCCATTAATTACATCAAATATTATAGACAACTCAGTATCCACAGGTTTGCTCACAAACTTTAAAGAATGGAGTGTTGACCTGAATAATACTTTTGGTAGAAACAATTTTCATTACTTTATAAAGAAGACTTTAAATGCTACTTTAGAGGAAAACTCTCCAACAGAGTTTGATGCTGGTGGTCACCAATTAATGCAAAACACGACTAGTATCGATTTTTCTAAATATTTTTTAGCAGCGCCCTTTGGTTATAACATTGCTATGGGTTTAGAGTATAGAATAGATACTTATAAAATATTTTCTGGTGAAGAAGCTTCTTATAGTTCCTATGATATTAACGGAGATTTAATAAACTCTAGAACACCACTTTTAGATTATCAAACCTATAATGGAAGAATAAGACCTGGCGGTTCTCAGGGTTTTCCGGGGTATGGACCAGAGAATGAAGTAAATAGAAGTAGGTCTAATTTTAGTATTTATTTAGATACAGAAATAGATTTTTCAGAAAAGTTTATGCTTGGGTCTGCTTTGCGTTTCGAATATTATAGCGATTTTGGTAGCACGCTAAACTCCAAACTTGCTTCTAGATATAAAATAACCCAAAAATTAAATTTAAGAGGTTCTTTTAGTACTGGTTTTAGAGCACCTTCTTTGGCACAACGGTATTATAATTTAACTTTTACGAACTTTATAGGAACTTCAGCGTCAGAATCTTTTTTAATAGCAAACAATAGTGCTATTGCCCGAAGATTTAATATTGACGAATTACAGGAAGAAAAAGCTAGAAATTTTAGCTTAGGGTTTACAGCAAAATTAAGTAATACCTTTAACCTGGCAATAGATGCATATTATGTAGCTATTAAAGACAGGATTATTTTGAGTGGTAATTTTGATGCTTCAGATTTAGGCGTAGGAATAGACAATGTTCAATTTTTTGCAAATGGCGTAAATACAGAAACTACTGGTGTAGATTTGGTTTTAAACTGGGAAAAGAAAATGGAAAACAGTCAACTTTCTATAGACCTTTCTGGTAATATAAATAATATGATTATTACTCATATTAAAAACAAAGCATTAGATCAAGAAACTTTTTTTGGCACTAGAGATCAACATTACTTGTTGGCCTCTGCACCCAAAAGTAAATTTAATTTGGGAATAAATTATAGTTATAAAAAATTAGAAACATCGGTAAGTTTTACGAGGTTTAGCCGAGTAGATTTGGTAGATTGGCAAATAAGTCAAGATATATCAAACTTTAACAATTCAGAAGCAGATAGAGCTGCTGCCGCTGCTGATATTTATGATCCAAAAATAACAACAGATGTACATTTTAGTTATCATATAACTACCGCAGTTAATTTACAGTTTGGTGCTAATAATTTATTGAATGTATACCCAACTAAACAAAATAGTTTCACAGATAGTGGTGGCTTGTGGGATGCTACACAAATGGGAACAAACGGCTCTTTTTATTACACAAAATTGAACATAAAACTATAAGTACTGTATATTTTACTGTATTCTTTCTTTTTTTTTGAAAATAAACAAATTTTAAAGGGTATGCTTTTTCCTTTCCTGTCTTATATGATAAATAAGGCTTTGCATCTTTAAGGCTGCAGAGGTTATTTAAACATAATTTTTAACTAACAATTTATTTATGAAACAAAGATTTTTTTTAAAAGCATTTACAATTGCTTTTATGTTTATGCTACCTTTAGGGTTAATGGCACAGACAATTAAAGGAAAAGTAACAGACACTTCTGGAAGTGCGTTGCCTTACATGAATGTTCTAGTAAAAGGAACTACTACGGGAACTACAACTAGCGATTCTGGTGAATTTAGTTTAACAGTAAAAAGCTTACCAGTTACGATTGTAGTATCTTCTATTGGTTTTAAAACTAAAGAAGTAACAGTAACAAGCAACTCTTTTTTAACTATTGCAATTGAAGAAGGAGATGAGTCTTTAGGTGAGATTATCATTACAGGATCAAGAACAGCTCCTAGAAGTAGTACAGATAGCCCATTACCTATTGATGTTGTAGGTGTTAAAGAATTATTAGCTACAGGTCAAAATAGTTTTGATAAGGCGTTACAATTTAAAATTCCATCATTTAACACGGTTCAAACACCAGTAAATGATGCGACTTCTTTATTAGATCCGTATGAAATTAGAAACATGGGACCAAGTAGAACGTTAGTATTAATTAATGGAAAACGTAAAAACGTTAGTGCATTATTATATACACAAGATTCTCCTGGTAGAGGTGAAACAGGTACAGATATTTCTGCAATACCAGTAGACGCAATTAAAAGCATTCAAGTATTAAGAGATGGTGCATCTGCACAATATGGTTCTGATGCAATTGCAGGTGTAATAAACATTATCTTAAAGGATGATGTAAGTAGAGGTTCAGCAACTTTAAGATCTGGAATTACTTCAGAAGGAGATGGTGAAATGTTTGGTATTAGTATTAATAATGGATCTTCTATTGGTGACGATAAAGGTTTTATAAACTATACAGTTGACTTTTCTAAAGTAGGATTAGCAAACAGACCAGGAACAGTAAGTGCAAAAGGAGAAGCTTTTGGAGGAACTGGTTTTGGAGCTGATTTAGCAGATGTTCAAGAATTCTTATCTAGAAAACCAGATGCAGGAAACATTAACGGTTCTCCAGAAACAGTAGCTACTAAATTTTTAATTAATGGAGCTTATGATTTATCTGAAGAGTCTACATTGTATTTCAATGCAGCTTATGTATTTAAAAAAGTAAATTCTTATGCAAACTACAGAACTCCTTATTGGAAAGTAGCAACAGGAGATTTAGCTTATTTACAAGATCTATTTCCTTCAGATGAAAGAGGTGGTTTTGATGGTTATGTGCCAACTTTTGAAGGGGTATTAAATGATTTTAATGCTACTTTAGGAATTAAAAGAAAAGTAAATGATTGGAATGTTGATTCTAGTATTACTTTTGGTGGAAATGAGCAAACTTATAAGGTAAACAACTCTCATAACGCGAGTGAAGGTTATCAAGGACTTAGTCCAACAAGTTTTGATCCAGGAGGAACAGCTTTTAACCATATCGTTGGAAATTTAGATGTATCTAGACTTCTTTCTGATAAAGTTAGTATTGGTATGGGAGCAGAGTTTAGAAATGAAAATTTTGAAGTAATTGCTGGAAAAGTTTCTTCTTATGAAGGAGGTGGTTCAGATTCTTTTTCTGGAAATGATATTAAAAACTCTGGAATCTTTAACAGATATAATTTAGGTGGATATTTCAGTTTAGATTATGATGTTTCTGATGCTTTTTTATTAAGCGGTACATTACGTGGAGAGAATTATTCTGATTTTGGAAACACGTTTGTTTACAAATTTAGTTCTCGTTACAAATTATCTGATAAATATACAATGAGAGGATCTATTTCTTCAGGATTTAGAGCACCAAGTTTACACCAAATTTACACTGAAAAATCTCAATATTCTTTTTCTGATGGTGGAGGAATTAATATTGTTGGTTTAGTAAATAACGTATCACCTAGAGCAAAACAATTAGGTATTCCTAAATTGACTCCAGAAAAGTCAACAAACATTACTGTTGGTTTTGGTGGGAAAATTTCAAATAATATCAACTTTACAGTAGATTATTATAAAATTGACGTAGAAGATAGAGTTATCTATACAAATCAAATTGATGGGAATCAATTTTTCTTGAATGGTTTTGATACTACTACATCTGGGATTGATTTTGTATCAGGTATTTCTAATATTGAAATAGGATCTGGTAAATTAGATTTAAATCTTTCTGGAAATTATACGATTGAAAATAAGGCAACAGAAGATATTCCTACTATTAATGTAGAAGGAACTAATTATGATGTACTTGACAGATCTAATTTAGCATTAATGTTTACTTCTAGACCAAAATCTAAGTGGATTTTAGGAGCTAACTATGAGATTAATAAAATTGGTTTTGCTGTTAACAACACATACTTCGGTAAAACAACGTTCAAGCAAAAGTTTATGAGTTCTGATTTAAGAACTGAGTTTACACCAAAAATCATTACAGATTTAGCAGTAAACTTTAAAGCTTCAGAGAAGTTAACAGTTGCTTTTAACATTAACAACTTATTGAACATCTTGCCAGAATGGGCTTTCAAAGCAGAAAATGCTGCTGGACAAGCAATTATTGATGATACTTCTGTAATATCAATTGCAGACGGTGGATCTGGATTAACACAACTTGAAAATGAGGCAAACGCTATTACTTTTAATGGTCGTTATTCTCAAATGACATATGATGGTTCTCACTTTAGTCAATTAGGAACAATGTTTAATTTATCTTTAAACTACCAGTTTTAATTAAAACTAAAATTTAAGAATATTAAAATGCTACTCGAAAGAGTAGCATTTTTTTTGAGCAATACTAGATTAGAGTTGATTCTCAGGGGATATAACTTTCTTTAAAAATAGTAAATTAAGTATAAGGGTACTTAAAGCAATTTATTGTGCGCAACACTATTGTTTTATGTTTACTATTAAAGATTTGCTTATATCAATAGAAAAAGCTCGAAACAGTTATGTTTAGGTTTGTTTTTACCTTTATAAAAATATTTAATCAAGCACTTTTTTTATTATATATAATTGTACTCTATTAAAAATAATTTTTAAAGGGTTTTACGCATTTATGAAAAGTAACATTTGTTTAAATTTATCATTACAGAAATAGACTTAAAGAATATGCCTTCCATTAAAGTACATGCATCTATAGGTTTTATAAACAATAAGATTTTAACGCTGGAGATATAAATTGGAGAATAGTTTCCTTAAAAGTTTAGTGTTTTTTTAAATGAAGCTCGTTTTCATTAAATACACCATACGTAAAGTATTGAATCCAATCACCTAAATTTATATAGGTAGAATTTTCTTGTAGTTTAATTTCTAAAGGAAGGTGTCTATGACCAAAAACAAAATAATCATAGTGTTTAGATACTAATTTTCTTTTGCAGTATTGCACCAACCATTCGTTTTCTTCGCCTAAAAACTTGGCATCTTCATCACCAGAAATTAATTTATTTTTTACAGACATGTATTGTCCAAGCTTTACACCAATATCTGGGTGTAGCCACCTAAATAGCCATTTAAAGAAAGGAAACGTAAATACTTTCTTCATGCGTTTATATCCTTTATCTTCAGGTCCTAGACCATCTCCATGGCCAATAAGCATTTTTTTATCATTGATACAAAATTCTTGTGGCGCATGATATACAGGAATATTTAACTCTTTTTCAAAGTAGTTGTTCATCCATAAATCATGGTTCCCAACAAAGAAATAAATAGGAATACCTGCATCTTTAAGTTCTGCTAGTTTTCCTAAGACTCGAACAAAACCTTTAGGAACTACAGTTTTATACTCAAACCAAAAGTCAAATAAATCACCTAATAAAAAAACAGCTTCTGCATCTTCTTTTATGCTATCTAACCAAGCAACAAACTTTTTTTCTCTAGGAAAACTTGCTGCTGCAGTTGGTGCACCTAAATGCTGATCCGAAGCAAAATAGACTTTCTTATTGTCTGAGGTATTTATTGTTATCATTGCTACAAAGAAAAGCTATTCTTGTCTACTTTCCAACTCCAATACCTTTTGCAGCATTTTATCCTCTTGATGTATAATTCTATAGAAGCCAAGGTCTCCAAATAGTACATTAGCTATAGACGCATTTAAATAACGTTTTATGCTTTTTTTCTCTTCAAAGGTAGGGTTTCTTTGGTTTTTTACAGCAATTAAAAAAGCATTATAAATGGTTTCATCTGTATCAAAATTATCAATAAAATCGTCAATTTTCCATTTCTCTAATTCCGTTCTCTTGTTATCTACATAATCAAAAGCAAAATTATTAATTTTATAAAAGTTAAAACTGGTAAGAGTAGAAGAGGTATCTATCCCTACAAATACGTCCGGTATAATACCACCACCGCCATATACTATTTTACCTTTAGGAGTTTTAAATTGTAAAGAATCTATTACTTGAATGCTATCTTGACTTAGCAATTCTCCATTAGCGATTCTTTTCTCGTATTCCTGGTAATAATTTTTATTTCCGTTACCAGAATATGGTTTTTGAATAGAACGGCCGGTAGGCGTGTAATAACGAGCCGTTGTCAAACGAACCGCAGAGCCATCTCCTAGATCCATTTCTATTTGTACCAGACCTTTTCCAAAAGAGCGTCTTCCAATAATAGTTCCCTTGTCGTTATCTTGTAAAGCGCCAGCTACAATTTCTGAGGCAGATGCAGAGTTTTCATCAATTAAAACATACAAACCACCTTTTTCAAAATCTCCTTTTTTGGTAGCAAAAGACTCATCAATTTCATCTTTATTATTTTTTGTAAAAACAATTAGTTTGTCTTCCTCTAGAAACTCATCTACAATGCTATTTGCAATATCTATAAAGCCACCACCATTGCCGCGAAGATCTAATACTAGATCTGTCATACCCTTCTTTTTTAAGATATTTAATGACGTTTTAAATTCTGTGAAGGTGTTTCTTGCAAAACGATCTAGTTTTATATAACCAATAGAATCATTTAGCATATACGATAAATCTACACTTTTAATATTTACACTGCCGCGAGTAACAATTACATTAAAAAGAGAGTCTGTACTTTTTCTGTAAATTTTAAGATTTACCTCTGTGTTATCGGCTCCTTTTAAATACTTAGGAACAGCATCACTTATAATTTCTTTACCAAATAAAGTGTCTTTATTTGCCATTAAAATACGATCTCCTGCTTTTATGCCTGCTTTTATACTGGGCCCACCTTTTATAGGTTGTACGACAGTAATAGAATCTGAAATCATTCTAAACTGAACACCAATACCTACAAATTTACCCTGCATGTTCTCTTTTACGGCTTGTAGTTTTTCTTTTGGAATGTATACAGAATGCGGATCTAGCTCGCCCAGCATTTGGGTTATGGCACCATCTAGTAAATTGTCTGTACTTACTTTATCTACGTAATCATTTTCAATAAAATTAATAAGTCTTTTAATTTTTCTTTCTTGGGATGCACTTTTAGATATCGGTAAAAAATTAGTGGCATCTTCGCCAAAAGACATCCCTATTAAAATTCCAAAAACTACGGCAATTGAAAGAAAAAGTGGAAGGTTTTCTTTATTCATAAGGTAAATTAATTATTTCTATACCGGCCTTTTCTAAAAATTTTACTCCAGCATCATCTTTATACGCATTGGCGTATACAACTCTTTTTATACCTGCCTGGTGAATTAATTTACTACACTGTGTGCAGGGAGATAACGTAACGTAAAGGGTTGCGTTTTTTGCAGATTGTGTAGAGCTAGCAACTTTTAAAATGGCATTTGCCTCTGCGTGTAAAACTTCCCATTTTGTAGTTCCGTTTTCATCTTCACAACAATTATCAAAACCTGTTGGTGTTCCATTAAAACCGTCAGAAATAATCATTCTATCTTTTACAATTAAGGCACCTACTTGTTTGCGCTTACAATGTGAAAGTTTTCCCCACTCTAAAGCCATTTTTAAGTAAGCTTTGTCAAATTTTAATTGCTTATCTGTTGTCATAAATACGAAAGTAAAAAGATTAATAAGATTGAACCGTTAATACGTAGTATATTTTTATAAAAAGTTACTAATTAGATTACCAAAAAATTCTGTTTAGCATCATTTGAATTGCAAATCCTATAACAATTGATGAGCAAACCAAAATCCAGTCTCTTTTGTTCACTTTTAAAATATTTTGAAGAAAAGCACCAATGAATAAAATTCCTACAACTATAATTATTTGAGCTGCCTCTATACCCAATGAAAATTCTAGTAAAGGAAGAATTTTGTCCTCACCTCTACCAATCATCATTTTAAAATAATTAGAAAAACCTAAACCATGAATTAGGCCGAAGAGCAGTGCAAGAACTAAGTTTATGTTTTGTTTTCCTCCGGCAGCTTGTTTTGCTGTGAAAACATTTACCGTACCCGTTATAAAAATGGTCACAGGAATAAGAAACTCAACCAGTTTCATATTTATACTTAGAATTCCAAAAGCAGCCAATGCCAGTGTTGTAGAGTGGCCAATTGTAAAAAGAGTTACCAACCAGACTATTTTCTTAAATTGATTAAAGCTAAATACAACGGATAAAACTATTAAAAATAAAATATGGTCGTACGCATTGAAGTCTAAAACATGGTTTAGACCCATTTTAAAGTAGAGAATAAAATCGTTCATTTTTACAGATATGGTATAGTTCCAAATATAAGAAAAGAATGAATTATTTTCTTACAAAAAATTACAAAGAATTTGCTATTATTTTTTTAATTTCTTCTAATGATATTTTAGGGTTTGCGCCATGGTTTTGAGCTACTAAAGCGCCAATTGCACATGCAGTATCAATTGCTTTTTGGGAATTTTCTTTCTTTAACAAACACTCTATTAGAGTGGCCAAAAAAGAATCTCCAGCCCCAACGGTATCCGCAACTTTAACTTTATAACCTCCATTTTCGTAGAATTTTTGATTAAAATAAAGAATTGCACCTTCACCACCTCTCGTTACACAAATTTGGGATGTGTTTGTAAATTTAGAAATATATTTAATATTTTCTTTTACGCTATTATTTATAAACCCTAGTTTCCGATTAATTTCAAAAAGTTCGTCATCATTAAATTTTATAAAGCTGGCACTTTTCATTAATGCTTTTAACTTTTCTATTTCGTAATGAGGTGGTCTTAAGTTTACATCAAAAACGGAAAAAACAGCTGTATTTAGCAATCTTTTTAAAGTATCCTCAGATTGTTTGTTTCTGGTAACAAGACTCCCGAAAATAAAAGCATCTGACTTTTTTACCAATGATAAAAGCTGATCTTCTAAAAGGATATAATCCCAAGCACATGGTTTCTTAATTTTATAAGTAGCAGCTCCTTTTTCGTCTAATTTAACAGCTACTGTGCTAGTTTTATGGGTGGTATTTATTTGAATATATGCAGTTGATAATCCTTGTTGTTCGATATAATCCTTTAATTTTTTACCATTTTTATCATCGCCAATACTACTAATTATTGATACATCATTTTTAAATGAATGCAATCTTAAAGCAACATTTAAGGGTGCTCCTCCTATTTTTTTATGCGTAGGAAAAACATCCCAAAGGACTTCTCCAAAACAAGTTATTTTGTGCATTTATTTAAATTTATTTACGAATAATTTTCTGGTTAAACTTCATTAAAAGTGCTAAGAAAACAATAACAGTTAAAGAGAGTAAAAATAGAAAGCTCAATTTTAAACTGAAGGTATGTGATATATATCCTAATAAAACAGGTCCTAATAAAAATCCAATAAATCCAATACCAGATACAAACGATATTCCTACAGAGGCTTTTACACCAGTTGTTTTACCTGCCACTCTAAATAATTCTGGAATAATAACAGAAAGGCCAAGTCCTACAATTCCGAAACCAACTAAAGTAATTTCAAAAACACTTATAAGAATACAAGCATACCCAATACTAGCAATAATACAGCCGTAAAAAATTATTTTTAAGGAGCCGATTTTCTCACTAATTCTATCGGCAAAAAACCGCCCGAAAGTCATCATAATAGAGAAAAATATAAATCCAAATCCGATACGATTTTGCTCCACAACTCCAACTACTTCTTTCAGATACAATCCACTCCAATGCTCAATAGCACCTTCACTACTCATAATAACAAAAGCAATAAAAGCAATAATAAATAATGGTTTTAAGGCATTAAAATCATATTCTTTTTTTTCTTTTGAAACCGTTTCCTCAACAACCTTATAATAGTTTTTGGCTAGAATACTATTTGTTATGATTACAAAGAGGACAATAAATAGCATGTGATATGTTGGTTTTGTGAAAACAGCTAGTAAAAAACTACCTAAAGTAGCGCCAATTGCACCACCTAAGCTAAAAAATCCATGTGCTGCAGACATAAAATTTTGTGAATCTTTTTTTTCTATATAAGATACTAAAGCATTCATAGCAACATCTGTAGATCCCACAAATATACCTGCAACAAATAATGAAGCACATAAGAGAATATAGGTAGGAGCCAGCAAAGGGAATATAAAGGAAGTTGCAAATAAAACAACCCCTATTAAAGAATAACGACCTAAACCCACCTTTTTTGTAATAAATGGCACGAATGGTAGAAATAATAAAATACCCAAAGCAAAACAAAATAAAGCAATGCCTATTTCAGAATCGTTTAATTGTAATTTTTCTTTTACATGAGGAATGTATAAAACCCAAGTACCTATGATAAAGTTTAATGAAGCAAAAATCCAGGCAACAGAAAAATATTTAAATTTTGATAAAATAATTTTGAGTGAATGCATTTTAATTTTTTCTTATATTTTAGACTTGCTTACCAAATAATATTCCCAAGGTTTTAATTCAATTATTTTTGTATCCAAAACATTTTTTTCATCCTTTAAAATATCTACAAAAAACCCTTCTAGTGCTAGCGAAAAATTTTGCGTTTCGTTAGACAAGTTTCCAATAAAATAAATTGACTCCTCATTTTTATTTCTATTAAAAGCCAAAACATTTTCATTATTAGTATGTAATATTGAATAATTAGCAGCATTCTTCCCGCCATTTAAAGCCGTGTTGTTGTTTTTAAGCGTACCTAACTTCTCTAATAAATCCCAAGTAACTCCTTTAAGTTTAGGAATGCTATCTTTCTCAAAAAACTTTAATTGATAGTCTAAATCATATTCTTGCCCGCTATATATTAAAGGCATTCCAGGCAAAGTGTATACAAGTGTTGTCATAAGACTGCTTGCATCTCCCATGCGTTCTTTTACAGTTCCACTCCAAGAATTTTCGTCATGATTGGTTATAAAATTCATTTTAATATCACTTATATTTTTAATGCTATCTTGTTTTTGCAAATAACTAATAATTGCAGTAGCATTTGCTTTACCTTTAGCTATCGTATTTAAAATATGATGTCCTTCCCAAGCATATTGCATGTCAAAACCATTCTCAAACAAATCTTGTTGCTCTGCTTCTGCCAACATAAAAACAGGTTTTATGGCGTTTAATTCTTCAGTAACTTGTTTAAAAAACGCTGGTGGTACTTTATGGGCAACATCCATTCTATACCCGTCAATATTAAAGTCTGTAAGCCAATACTTCATGTCTTTTATCATTTCTGCTTGCATGGCTTTATTCTCATAATTCAAATCTGCAGTGTCTGTCCAACCCCAAGATTCACCTGTATCTGGATTGATAGGGTCTATAATTTCTCCGTTTTTATTTTGTGTGTACCACTCTGGGTGCGCAAAAATCCAGGGATGATCCCAACCGGTATGATTGGGTACCCAATCTACAATTACGTAAATTCCATTTTTGTGCGCCGTTTCTATGAGGTTTTTAAAGTCTTCTTTATTTCCAAATTCTTTATTAATTGCCTTGTAATCAGACACGGAATAATAACTACCTAAATATTTTTTACGTTCCGTTTCATCTTTAATATCGCTTGTAAAAGAACCATCCGTTGCTTTTCTTTTTACTTTTGAAATAGGATTAATTGGCATTAACCAGATAATTTTGACTCCTAATTTTTTAAGCTCTGCAATGTCTTTTGTAAAGGCATTAAACGTTCCTTCTGGTGAATATTGTCGAATATTCGCCTCATAAATAATAGCCGTTTCCATCATTTCTTCGGATACTGCTGGAATTGAAATTACGGTTTCCTTTACTGCTGTTTTACATGAAGTAAAAGCAATAAAAAGCATGAATATAAATGTGGTTTTTCTAATCATTTTTAAATAGTTTATTTGGAGTAGTTAATTTATTTAAGTGTTCTTTGTATTCTTTATTTAACAATGTTAACCCATATTGGTAGGACGCATTCATCCAACCAAAGCCTTCATCGGTAATGTATTCGAAATCTGTACCTACATTGCCATATTCTGCAAAAACTTTATGTGTAGCAGAAACTACATCATATTTTTCTGGGATGGTTCCGTTGTAATCTACTGCATTTTTGGTAATCATAAGCAACCACCTATAGATAAGCTCTTGGGCTTCTTCTTTATATTTATAATGCAATAATCCTTTCCAAATTAGCATTTGATGCGGTGCCCAACCATTCGGAAAATCCCATTGTCTTTGTGGTCTTTTTGTTGATATTTCACCAGCACTTTCTTGCGTGCTTCCGGCAATACCTCCTTCCATTTTTAAAAGTGGAAGGGCGGTTTTTATTAATTTTTCTACCTGTTCCTTGGATGCCATTTTTGCCCATAAAGGCGTTAAGGTGGTTGCCGAAACATAAGTAGAGTTACTTGCTGTCTTTATGTTATAATCGAAATACATTCCTTTTTCCTCGTCCCATAAATAGGTGTTTGAGAGTTGCTTTCTCTTTTGAGCTTTTTTATTCCAAAAATTACTCGTATAATTTTGATTGTTAAAACTAAAACTATCATCGAATTCTGAAGCGATGATTTCTTTAAAGTCCGTTTCATATTTATATAAAAAGGCATTCAAATCTACCAAGTTTAATTCAGAACAATTACCATCAATTCGATACGAAGTATCATGGCCAGATTCTCGAACCGATCTATCGTTTAAAAAATAAATATCAAGTGCGGTGTTTTTTATTTCTCCATTTTGATACCCGTCAATATAACTTTTAATAGAAATATTTAACGCTTTGGCAACTGGCTTAATAATAGCATCAAAATGCCCTTCTTCACATTCTGGGGGCATTCCAAGGCCGTCTGCAAGAAATCTGTTTAAGCCGTTTTTGGTCAATCGTTTTCCTTCCACCATCCAGACGGTTTCATATTCCTTGATAGCTGTTTTTAAATGACTTTTTAACCACTCTCTATCTTGTGTTACTTCAAATACTTCTCGGATTAAAGAGGTATAAAAAGGAGGTTGTGTTCTTGTTAAATAGTAAGATCTATTGGCATTTAGAATTTTACCATAATGCTCAACCTCATATTGGAAGTTGTCTGCCATGGCTTTTGCCAAAGCTATTTTACCATCTATAATTAGACCTACAGATTCAAAATAACTATCCCAACCGTACATTTCGTTAAAACGTCCACCTGGGACCACAAAAGGAATTCCTTGTATATTACCGTTTTCATTGATTAATTTCAACGCTAAAATACCAGGTTTTGTGTTGATGCTTTTCACAAATTCTGAGGTAATTATTTCAGGCAATTGAATGGTTTCTATGGGTAATTTTTTTTCTAACTGCTGGTAATATTGTAATGCAATAGTATCTTCAAAAGGAACATAAATATTTAAAATATCACCAGTTAAAGTATCGTTTTTAGTGTCGGAAAGTAGGGCTTCAATCCCTTTTTCATCCATAGTTCTTGTTAATCCTTGCCAATAATAATCCTTTATACTTCTTGAAATTCTATTAACAGGAAGCTCTTCTATTCTAGCAATGTCAAGTTCTAAGACCTCTAACCCTTTATTTTTTGCTCGTACTAATTCTTGCAATAAATTAGATAAATAATACGTGCCCTTTATTGGATAGTTTTTCCCAGAAGTTGCTCTAATTACAAATTCTTTTGGGCCCTTATCTTCAATGGTAATTTTTTTATCGCCATCTGTATCTTCTTGAATGAGAAGGTTTTTTAAGGTTTCTCTTATTTGTATTGTGAAAATCATTCTGAAATTATAGTATTCTTTTTAGTCTTAGCATATAGGATCCATATGGAAATAAGGATTCCGATAAGCGGGATTAAGGATAAGTAAAAGGCAGTAGCACCATCATATTTTTGAAAAACATTTCCGGTAATTATAGAGCCTGTAGTGCCTCCTAAAGCAGAAAACACTACTATTAAACCGGCCATAGAACTATGCATGTGTTTTGGTAAAGAAGATAAAATTGTTGAATTTATAGTAGGATATACAGGTGCTAAAAACAAGCCAATTAAAGGCATCAGATAAACCACTGTCGGTGCATTTGACCAAGTTATTAATCCTTCAGTGCTCGAATTTCCGGAGAGTGGTAAAACGAGTACTATTAAAATTGCTGAGGCTACTAAACAAAAACTTAGCAGGTAAATCCATTTTACTTTATTTAAAATAAAGCCACCTAAAAAACGACCAATCATAAATGCGCCACCTAAAACAGCTCCTGCCTGCACCGCCATACTTGCGGGCGCGTTTATAATATCTGTGTAAAAAGTTGGAAACCAAGTTTGGAAACTTTGTTCTATCAACACATATAGAAAAATACTGATGATAAAAATGAGTGTTAATGGTTTAACAATTAATAACAGCATCTCTTTAAAGTCTTCGGAGAACTTACGCTTTTCTATGGTTGCCTGTGATTCGTCTAGTTTCGACACAAAAAGCACCATAAAAGCCAAGAGTGCAACACCGCCCATAAACCAATAAATATTTAACCAGTTGGAAGATTTCGGATTAGCATCGTCTATAAAAAGGCTAAAAACAATATTTCCTAACAAAATACCACCCATAAAAACACCTTCTAAAATCCCCATAAAACTACCGTGTTCTTTTTGATTGTTTGTAATTAAACCAATGGTAGCAAATACTGCAATTTTAATTAGTGCAAAAGAAACTCCAATGACTAAAAATAGAATTTTAAAATACCAGAATCCGTTTGTGAAAGGAGTTATAAAACAAAAAATAGAGACCAAAGCCAAGCCCAATAACATCGATTTTTTCAATCCTATCTTAGGTAAAAAGGAAGCTAAAATAAAAGAAGCAATGGCAATTGGAATATCTTTAAACCCTTCTAAAACACTTGCACTACCTTTAGAAACATCCATGCTACGTTGCACTTGTAATATGACAGTTCCTACACTATTCAATAGAAATGCAAAAACAAAGTAATTTAAGAAAAGTGCTATTTTGATGCCGATATTTTTCATAGTAAAAAGTATGAGTTAAAATTACTTGTTCTTTGCAGTTTCATTCAATCGCGTGGCTAAAAATGCAGAAATTGTAAAAAAGGCACCTGCAAAAAGGATTGCATTTATGGCATCACTACCTAAAATATATTTATATATTGGCCCAAAAGTAAGGGTTTGAATAAACATTGGTATTACAATCATCATGTTTAAAATACCCATATAAACGCCCCGTCTGTTTTGAGGTACAATTTTTGAAACCATGGTGTAAGGTATTCCCATCATTGCAGCCCAACCGATGCCGAATAGTATCATTGGTAATAAAACAAGAAGAGGATCTGAAATATAAGGAATACAGAATAATGAAATTGCTGTACCAACTAAACTTATAGCATAAATCTTTTTACCACCAAATTTTAAGGTTAATGGCACTAAAGCAAGTGCAACAACCATTGTTACAATATTATACGTTAAGCTCATTTTTGCTGCTTGTGATGCTGCTTCGGAAGTTGAATATCCCATTGTTAATTTAAATAAGGGCGTGGTAAATTGCCAATAAATGAATAAGGCATACCATTGAAATAAATAGACAGCCCCTATTTTCCACATAAATTTTGGCATGTCTTTTATAGCTGCTGTTATTTCTGAAAAAGGTTTGGCCATTTTTTTACTAATTGGTAAAGCTTTAATCGTATTAATTTCTTTTAATTCTTCGACAGATGGTGGAATTTCAGGTGTTTTTATAACTGACCATAAAATGGTTACTAAAGATAAAAAAGCGCCAATAAAGAAAGAATAATACAGCCACTGTGGGATAACACCTGCTTCTTCTGTAGCATCTCCTCCAAACCAATATTGAAAAAGTACGATAGAACCATTTGCTAATAAAATACCTGCACCTACAAAAAGACTCTGCATTTGAAAACCAAGACTAAGTTGTTTTTCTGGTAGTTTATCGCCCACAAAGGCTCTGTAAGGTTCCATTGCCATGTTATTTCCAGCATCTAAGATCCATAATAAACCTACAGCAAACCATAAAACCGGACTGTAAGGAAATGCGAACAAACATAAACTACCAAGTAAGGCTCCAATTAAAAAATAAGGTTTCCTTCTTCCCCATTTATTAGACCATGTCTTGTCTGACATAGCACCAATAATTGGCTGTACGAGTAAACCAGTAACAGGACCCGCAATATTTAAAATTGGCAGCATATCTTCAGGTGCTCCTAAATATAAAAAGATCGGATTTATGGCTGTTTGTTGCAACCCGAAACTATATTGGATTCCTAAAAAACCAACATTCATATTAAAAATTTGCCAAAAGGAGAGGCTGGGTTTTTTTATTTTCATCATGGTTTTATTTTATAGTTTTATAATTACTGCTTGATAAGGTGCTAGTTCTATACTATTTTTTGTGATTGTTAAACGGTTGTAATTATTTATTAAAACTTTTGGGTTTTTACTTAAATATGGAATACTAATACTCGATTTTTCTTCAGAAAAATTTAGCAATACTAACATTTTCTCTTCGTCTAAAACACGCGTATACGCATAAATAGTAAGATGTTCTTTTTGTATAAGGGTATATTTTCCATACACCAAAACCAAGTTTTCTTTTCTTATTAACACCATTTTCTTAAAATGATTTAGAACAGAATTTATGTCTTTTTCTTGGTTTGCAACGTTTACTGTTTTATAATTTTTATTTACAGGTAACCAAGGTCTTTTTACAGAGAACCCTGAGTTTTCTGAAGCGTCCCATTGCATTGGTGTTCTGCCATTATCTCTAGATAATAGGTTCATTGTTTTTAAATATAAATTTAAATCTCCACCTTTTGCTTCTATGCTTTTATAACCGTTAACGGCAGCAATATCTTGGTATTCTTCAATTTTTGTAAAGCCATTATTTGTCATACCCAACTCATCACCAAAATAGGTGTAAGGGGTACCTTTCATGCTTAAAATAAAGGTGTTCAGCATTTTAGCTGAAACTTCTTTAAATGCTGGTTTGGCGTTTCCAAAACGATTGACCATTCTGGCTTGATCGTGATTGGATAAATAAATAGATAGCCAGCCTTTTTTGTCAAAAGAAGTGTCCCATTTTGTAAAACATTCTTTTATGTCTGCTAGTGTGCACTTCTCTATAGAACTTACCAAGTCTGTACTTTCAAAATGATAGGCCATTTGCAATTCATTTCTATCTTCATCTACAATATCGTGTGCATCTTCTAAAGAGCTACCAACACCTTCAGAAACTGCAAAAACGTGGTATTTACTCAATACTTCCTCATTCATTTCCTTTAAATAGGTGTGTAAATGAGGTCCCATTCCGTGATGTTTTATAACACTTGGCACGTTTTCTTCGTACCCTTTTGGTAATGGAGGAAACGCAATGTCCTTGCTTACAAACTGAAAAGCATCTAAACGAAATCCGTCTACACCTTTGTCTGCCCAAAACTTCATGATGTCGTAAACTTCTTGTCGTACTTTTGGATTCTCCCAATTTAAGTCGGGTTGTTTTTGAGAGAAATAATGCAGGTAATAAGCATCGGTTTGTGCATCATATTTCCAAGCTTCACTTTTTTCATCAAAGAAACTCCACCTGTAATTTGGTTTTCCCTTTTTTGCTGGCCACCAATGGTAGTAATCTCTGTACTTATTATCTCTTGATTTTCTTGACTCTTGAAACCACTTGTGCTCGTCAGAACTATGATTTACCACTACATCCATTACAAATTTTAGACCTCTATCGTGCAAACCTTTTAATAGCTCGTCAAAATCTTCCATGGTACCAAATTCCTTCATAATAGACCTATAATCGCTGATGTCATAACCATTGTCATCATTTGGAGATTCATAAATAGGATTTAGCCAAACCATGGTAACACCCAAACTTTTGATGTAATCTAGTTTTTCTATGATTCCTTTTATATCTCCAACTCCGTTATTAGAGGTGTCTTTAAAGCTTCTTGGATAAATTTGATAGATGACAGCTTCTTTCCACCAGTTTCTATGCATTTTGCTATTAGTCATAGGAAATAACGCTTATTTATATAATTGAGAAACAACAAACTTCCCTAGCTCTTTTCCTTGACTTAAACCAATATCTACAGCTGCTCTGTAATGAATACCGCCATACATTCTGCTCAATGCCGCTTCGCTAGAGGCATCGTAAAAAGAAGCATAACTTCTAACAGGCAAGCCAAACTGAAGTTCAGTAGTATCATTAAAATCAAAATCTTCTCCAAAAATAGTTGTCAGTACTACAGATGCAGCTCCAGAAATTACAGAGTGCCCGCTAGTATATTCAGGAAAAGGAGGTGTTTGTAAAATAGGTTGCCAATCTTCATCTATGTGCTGATTGATAAGTGTTTCTGGACGAATTAAGTTGCTTCTATATTTCTCATCCCAACAACTTATAAAACCGTCTGCAATGGCTAAAGATGTTTTGGTATAGGCATTTACAGTTTCCATAAAATTGGCATTCGTTTTCTTTGCGGCAATTTTAACAATTCCAATCCAATGTGCACCAGGGGTGATTTTTTTAGTTGCAAACATAAAATGACCTCTGGTAACAGATACATATGGATTGCAATCCCAAAATTGAGCAATGGCTATTTCTTCTGAAGCATCTCCTTTTTTAGTTATTTCTTGACTAACAGTATATACTTCTAATAATTCTTTATAAAACTCTGAATCCTTTTCTAAAGAAAATTTAGGATGTGTTATTGGTTTAAATTGATCTGCAGCTGTCAATAAAAAAGGCCTCATTTTACTCCAATGAGGTTCTATTGCATCCATATATGCCGGAGGCGTTGGTTGCCACCTCGAAGCATCATCGGTGTCTACAGAGTACTTTGGCATTGTTCTCGTTTGGTTGTAATTATCGGCATCCATCCATTTTTTTATATGCTTTACAACCCTAAGTGCATATTTTTTAGAGTGCTCAAATTCAGTTTTATTTGTATGCTGCCAGTGCGTGTATAAGCTATCTTGTAAAACTTCAAATTTGTTTTCAGAAAAAATTAATTTCTTACTCATCTCTAAGTGCGCAATGATCGCTGCTAAGTTGAGGTTTATTTTAGTTTCTTTTTCAACCGTAGGTATAGGAGAGAGTCCGTTTAAGGTGGATGACAACGTTTTATATACTGAATCTTTTTGTACTAATATTTCATATGCTGCAACATTGGGATATGCAAAAATTCTACTTGCTACAGGCGGTGAAAATATATCATGAATCATTATTTCTGTAACTTTATCTACAGAAGCATGGTAGTTTTCAGGAGTTATTTCTATGGGTTTTGGTGCTTGACAACCCACAAATGCAACAGATATAAATGCATAAAAAATTTGTTGATACCTTATGGTTTTCTGAAGTTTCATCTTTTTATTTATCTAATTTTTGTGTGTCAATAATATAAGAGTTTCCATTATTGGAAAGAACTAAGTAGTTGTTCTTGGTTAGTTTTACAATTTTTCTACCACTAAATTCTTTAGGCAATTGTAAGCTTTTTTGTTTTTGAATAGTATTGTTTGTAAAGTGTAAAATACCACCAGGATTTCCGTCAGATTTTCCTAATTCAGTAACAAAACCGTTATAATTACCGGTATATATAATTTCATTAGTATCTATGTAAAAATCTTCAATAGTACTTATTTGAGCTTCTTTAGGAAGTGCTTTTCCTGTAAAATTACTGCCACTATTCAGATAAAACATAGACCTTAACTCGTAAATATATTTTGTTTCTAAAATATCTTTTTCATTCTTGTCAAATAAATCGGTAATCGCATTTACCTTTGAAAAAGAGGTATAACTTGTAAATTTCTTTTTTAATATTGGCAGCTGCTGTGTTAACTTATCTTTAGAAGCAAAAGTGACATCCGTTCCAAAATAGTCATAAAAAATAAGCTGATTTAACTGTGTGTTTTTATCAAAATCATCTAAATACATTTTCACAGGTTTTTCTTCAGACGCTTTCCATTTAAAATTTTCTCCAGTATTTCCGCCAATAATATCTAAAAAACCGTCTTTATTTAGGTCTGCAATTTTAATGACATTCCACATTCCGTTGGTCTTATCCAGTCCAAAATCTTTTGTTTTATTTTTAAAATTTCCTTCTTTGGTATAAGAGAAAATAAGAATAGGCATCCAATCTCCTGCGAGTATCAATTCTACAAAACCATCCTTATCCAAATCGGCCCATTTACTGTCTGTAATCATACCAAAACGCCTTTTTTGTACTACCTGAAAGTTGTTATCTCCTGTATTTTTTAGAATAAAACTAAACGGTGTTAAGCCATAAGCGCTAGGAATTGATCTGTTACCAATAAACAAATCTTGATATCCATCTTTATTAAAGTCAAAAGAAGAAACAGAACCACCGTTTGTAGCTAAGAGCTTTGCATTTAGTTTTGTGAAATTACCTGCCCCATCATTCATATAGACTCTATCCTCTAACATGGGATCCCCTTCCTTATAATCACTTCCGCCGCTTAAAGCATAAATATCTAAATCGTTGTCTGCATCAATATCGAAAGCAATGGCATCTACATCTTCATAGATGTTATCTTGTTTAAATACAGCGGTATTTTTAATGCGGTATTTCCCTTCTTTCGTTTGTAAATAAAGCGTAGGTTCTTGACCTCTTCCACCACCAATAAACAAGTCTTTTAAACCATCTGCGTTAAAATCTGCTTGCACTATTGATGGGCCTTCTGAAGACAGTTTCTCTGGCATTAATACTTCTCTTTCGTAATCTAAAAAGGTGTTTTCTTTGTGTTGGTAGTCAAAATTTTGGTATGTTATAACGGGTGCTTCTTTGTAAGTGTGTGTTGAGGTTTTTCCTTTTTGAATTGTAATTTCTTGATTGATGGCTACTTCTTTTTGAATGCTTTTTGTGCCGTCATTCCAAATTACTTTTATAGAATCTACTTTAGAAATTGCTCCTAAGCCAAAATGGATTTTTCTTGTAGAACTAGACAAAAAGCCTCTTACAGTTGTTTGTTCTTTATAAAAACTTTTGTTCTCTGCATATAGATATACTTTTGTACCGTTTGTATTTAGTCCTTTATTTTGGTTTAATAGCTGCACAGTAAGGTACTTGCTATCTGTTGTTTTATTCTCTAAAAGCGTTGCTTTTTCGTTGAGGTTGTTCACCACAATATCTAAATCGCCATCATTGTCTAAATCTGAATATGCCGCTCCGTTTGAATAGGTAGTTTTATGTTTATTATTGATGTTTGTTTTTATAAAATTTAAATTCCTGTTATTTTGAAATAGTACATTTTCTAAGCCTACCATTGGCATTGTTTCAATTAATTTTTGTTCTAAAGTATCTTGTTTGCTCGCTTCATATTTTGCAAAATCTACATTACTTATGTAGTTGATGTAATCTAAATCATTAGGCCTTTTGTAAATACCGTTGGTAACATATAAGTCGTTAAAACCATCATTATTATAATCTAATAACAAAGGAGACCAGCTCCAATCTGTAGCGTGAGTTTCTGTTAACAAAGCAACATCTGCAAAATACTTGCCTTTATTTAGTTGTAAATTATTTCTTGCGTATTGTTGTTGAAAGCCAAATGTTTTTTTAATCTCGTTAATTTTATCAGAGTCTTCGCCACCAGATTTTAAAAATATGGCTGCTTTGTAAGGCATCATATCTAGGGTAACAAGGTCTGGTTTTTCATCATTATTAATATCTGCAACATCTACTCCCATGGTAAATCTCGAGGTATGATTAAAATAGCTGTCGCTAGATTCTGTAAACGTTTTATCACCATTGTTGATGTACAAATAATCATTTTCATGAAAATCATTACCAATGTAAATATCTAGCAAGCCATCATTGTTTACATCTGATGTTGCAATTGCCAAGCCATAGCCCAATGCACTGTTGTAAATACCTGCTTTTGTGGTAACATCAATAAATTTTATTTGACCATTTTCTGAGGTATTTTCATACAATACATCGCCTGCCAAAGCATTTGGCTTTGTTCTTAATTTTGTATTTCCATAAGAATAGGTGGTGTGCACAGAGTGGTTTAATAAATACATATCCATATCTCCATCTTGGTCATAATCAAAAAAGGACGCTTGTGTAGAAAAGCCAGAAAAGTCTAAACCATATGCTGTTGCTTGTTCCTTGAAAGTGTTGTCTCCGTTATTTATATAAAGCTCATTTTTAGCTTTTAAACCTTTGTAATTACCCACTTTACAAACATAAATATCTAGAAATCCATCTGTATTAATATCAACCATAGTAACGCCTGTAGACCAGGTACTATCTTGTTTTATTTGGCTAAGCACAGAAATATCTTCAAATTTTAAAGCTCCTTTATTCAGGTAAATTTTATCTGGTTTTTGGTTGGCAGTAAGGTATATATCATCCAACCCGTCGTTATTAAGATCACCCAAAGCAACACCACCACCATTGTAATAATATAAATACTCAATAATATTTAAAGTCCCTTTTTCATTTAAATCGTTTGAAAAATCGAGTCCAGAAATAGTAGCATCTACCTCGTTAAATAGTACTTTTTCTATGGGTTGCTTATTGGTTTGCTCTTCAGAACACCCTATAATAATCAAAGAAAATAATACGAATCTTTTTATCATAATTAATAATTGTAGACTTCTAATGAGTCGTTATTTTTGGTAATAAAAACCTTGTTTTTTAATACTTTTAAATCTCTAATTTGACCGTTCACTTTCAGACCTTTTCCTTTTTGATGAAATTTAAAAACACGATTTCCTGTGTTTTCTAGGTAGTTTCCAAAAGAAGCATCATACCTTCCAAATTCTGGTTTTACACCATCCAAGTTTCCTCCTAAAAGAATGTCTTGGTCGCCATCATTATCAAAATCTGAGGTTGCAATTGCATAAATGGGAGAAAATTGCGTTTCTAGAGGTAATTTTTGCACTGTAAAAATAAATGCACCTTCGTTAAAAAGGATTACAGAGCCTAAGGTATTGGCTTTTAAAGTTGTGCTTTCTTGTAATTGTTCTGGCGTAAATATATCTTGAATGGTTGCCGATTTAAAAGATTCATAATCGGGAAATTTTTTGCTCAAATACTTTAATTGATCTACTAAATTATGTCTCAATGCGTACGGATATTCTTTTCCATCAGTATTTGTAAATGATAAAACAGGATCTAGGAAGCCGTTTTTATCAAAATCATTCACATAGAGTTTAATTGGGTTTTTAGGAGTTGCTTTAAACCTGCTGTTTAATCCATGGTTTCCAAGAATTAAATCGAAATCACCATCATTGTCTAAATCGCTTTTTTCTATGGTGTTCCACCATCCTTTGAGGTTCGAAAGCGCATTATTTTTATTTTTCTTAAACTTTCCTTGCTGATTTTCGAAAACTTCTACACCCATAAAATCTCCAACAATAACTAAATCTTTGTAACCATTTTTATTTATATCTATAAAAATAGCGTCGGTAATCATTCCTAAATTTTTAAATTCAGGTGCTAAACTAGCAGATTGTTCTGTAAATTTTCCAGTACCATCATTAATTAATAGAAATCCAGAACCTGGCATTCCGTAAGCATTTGGTATGGTTCTTTCTCCTACAAAAAGATCTAAATCGTTGTCATTATCTATGTCCGCAACAACTACAGAGCTACTACTATGGTATTTCGTGGTTGTTGGTAATTTCTGATCAGACAATGTAAAGTTTCCTGCGCCGTCATTGAAGTACAATTTGTCTAAGTAATTGGCAGAATATTTAGAAGTTTCTACACCACCACTGCAGACGTATAAATCTAAATCGCCATCATTATCTGCATCAAAGAAAATACTCTCTGCATCTTCTGCAGCCCTTTGGTTGTTAAAAGTAGTCTTTTCTTTTTTTATAAAAGTGGTGTTTTTTTGAATAAATAATGATGCTATATTATTTTTAGAACCACCAATAAACAAGTCTTCTGTACCATCATTATTTACATCTGCTACCGCCATTTTTGGTCCTTCTGCACTTCTCATAAAAGGCAATAAACGGTCCACATTAAAATCGATATAATTATTTTCTTTGTGCACAAACTGAATGGTGTTACTATTTTTAGTGAAGATATCTTGAGTAACAATTCCTTCTTTTTTTACAACTGTTTGGGCGTCTTTTTCAAATAAAGTAAGGGTTTTATTGACTTCAATATTTTGTAGTTGGGTTCTTTTTCCAGAAGGCCAATTTATGGTTAAGGTTAAACTATCCGTTTCTTTAAACCCAAAATTAGGTCTATTGTCCATAGAAGATTGAAAACCTCTCGCAGGTTGCTGCTCTAAAAAATAAGTGGCCGTCTTTGTTGCTAACTTTACTTTAGCACCTACCGCATTTGTATTCAACCCTTCTCCTTTTAAAATTACCTTTAAATACTTAGTAGCTGTCTTATCTAGATTATTTTTATAAACAAATAAAGGCATGTTTACATTGTTTACAATTAAGTCTAAATCTCCATCGTTATCTAAATCTCCATATGCAGCTCCATTAGAAAAACCTTCTGTATTTAATCCGTTATTTTCTCTATTAAATGTTAAATTTCCTTTATTTATGTAGGCGTGATTTTTTACTTTGTTTGAAGGAATGATATCAATTAGTTTTTTAAAATCTACTTTGTTATCTATTACTAATGATTGCAGTACCTCTTCATTAGAAACATATCGTAAATAATCTTGATTGGTTAAATCTTTATAAATTCCGTTGGCTATAAATAAGTCTTTTAAGCCATCGTTATTCATGTCAAATAGTAACGCTCCCCAACTCCAATCGGAAGCTTCAACTCCGCTAAAACGTCCTACTTCACTAAAGGATGTATCTTGGTTATTTATTTGTAACATGTTTCTTGTAAATTGATGGTAATAGTCGTTTTTTACATTGTACTGGTATTTGTTCCAGTCTTCAAAAGTAGTTACTGTCTTTAACCTTGCATACTCTTTAGGTAGCATTTCAGTTACAAATATATCGTTGTAACCATCATTATTAATATCAGCAGCATCTGCTCCCATAGAAGCACCACTGATAGAATTTAAAGATGCCGTTAGTTGTTCCTTAAAGGTTCCGTTTTTTTGGTTGATGTATAAATAATCCCTTTCAAAAAAATCGTTAGAAATATACATGTCTTCCCAACCATCATTATTCACGTCACTTACGGTAATACCTAGACCAAAGCCAATAATACTTCCATAAATACCTGCTTTTTCACTAACATCTACAAAATAGTTACCTTGATTTTGAAATAATTTATCACCACCTAAAATATCACGTTTTGGTCGTTCATTTTTTGTAAGATTAAAACTACCAATTGCTTGGTAAGAATTGTTTAATAAGTACACATCTAAATCACCATCTTTATCATAATCAAAGAAAGAAGCATGTGTGGAATAACCAAGATCTGCCAAACCATATTCTACAGCTTTTTCTGTAAAGGTTCCATCAGTATTATTAATAAACAGTTCATTTTGTTTATTATCTCCTTCAACATCACCAGAATTACATACATATATATCTAAGAAGCCATCTGCATTAATGTCTACCATAGAAACACCTGTAGACCATGCTTTAGAACCGCCAACATTGGCAGTGATTGTAATATCTGTAAAAGTGAAATTACCTTTGTTTAGGTATAGTTTATTTTCATTAAGGTTAGATGTTAGATAGATATCTTGTAAACCATCGTTGTTTATATCACCAATAGCAACACCGCCACCATTATAAAAATTTCGATATTTATATACATTAAAAACATCTGTAGATACCAAATCATTATTAAAGTTAATACCTGTTGTTTTTGCAGTTAATAACTCAAATTGAGGTTCTTTATTTACAGTTTCATTACATGAAACTAAAAAACTAAGTAGTAAAAGTGAATATATTTTTTTCATATAATTAATCTACCAATAGTTTGTATTTGTAAGATAAATCTTCAATAAGCACAGAAACTTCTTTGTCTGTCGCTATCTTTAATTGTATTTGTCTATTACCATCTATTTTCACAAGAGTTCCTTGTTTTAGTTTTAAAAATGAATTTCCAGGATACCATTTTAGTAAGGTGTCTTTAACTGAGGGCAATAGCTTCTCTGCTGTTAACTCTTTATTCCATGGTGCCCAAGCAGTATAGGTAAACTTCATGTCTATTCCTCGAATTATATCTTTTTCACTGAATCGAGCATAGAACATTAATTTTATTTTTTTTATCTTATTTAAAGTATCCTTTAAACCTAAAATTGTTTTTACATAATTATTGTTTTCACCATGTGTTGCGATACCGTTTTTGTTTAATTCCCAACAAATTTCATAGAATTCTTTTTTGGTGTTTCCAAAACTTAAATCAAATAGGATAGTATCTTTTTTTACTCCGCTTGCTAATTCTTTATTAACAAGCTTTGTATATTCAGACTGACAAGACGTTAGTAGAACAATTGAAAAAATTAATATTATTATTTTAAATTTATTGAATTTCATGAACTTGTAAATTATCATTATTTATACTAGTGAATAGATATTTTTTACCATCGATTTCACCAATGTTAAAATCTCTAATTTGACCTTTTATTTTTAAAGAAACTACTTTTTTATACTTGTTTTTATTGCCATACAGTAACCAACCTTTGGAGGCATCTTGTCTTCCGAATTGAGGTTTAATTAAATATTGATTTCCGCCAAAGAAAATATCTAAAATTCCATCATTATTAATATCGGAGGTTTCAATAGCTTCTATATTTGAGTATTGAATTTCATTAGGCAATGCGCTTGCAGTAAATGTACCTTTATGATTTATAAACAGAGTTGTTTGAACTGTATTAATATCTAGTTTTATAGCATTTTGAAGCTGCTCCTCAGAAAAAATGCTACTCATGGTGGCATTGGCATAATCTTTATAAAAAAGCAACTTTTGTTTTAATTCTGCTATTTGTCCAACTAACTCATCTCTATCTAAAATAGGGTAATATTTATTGTCTTTTTTGTAGCATATAATTTGTTCTAAACTACCATTATTATCGAAATCGGAAATAAACATACTTATTTCATCTTTAAAAAAGGTGTTCTCTCCTTTATTTCCCGCAATAATATCTAGATCGCCATCTGTATCTATATCTCTTATTTTAAAGGTTTTCCAAAAGCCAGAAGAACTATTTAAATTATATTCTTTCGTTGTATTAATTAATTGCCCATTGGTATTTGTAAATATTGAAATGGGCATCCATTCGCCCGCCACAATTAATTCTTTAATACCATCATTATTTAAATCCTCCCAAGCAGCTTCTGTAATTAAACCAATGTTTTTTAATGCCTTTTGATTTGAAATTATAAATTTATTATTACCCTTATTTTCTAATAAATAACCATCTGCAGGAATGCCGTACGTATCTACCTTAAAGCGTTCTCCTATAAAAAGATCATGATCACCGTCATTATCAAAGTCGTTAAATGTAACTGTTGCAGAGCTAATTGGATTTGTAAAAGGCAACGGTGTTTTAGAGAGGGTAAAATTTTCGTTTCCGTTATTAATATATAATCTATCGTTTAAAGAAAAATCATATTTAGAGAAAGATTTTCCACCACTGCAAACATATAAATCTAAATCGCCATCGCCATCACTATCAAAAAAAACAGCATCTGTATCTTCAGAAGCATAGTTAATATTAAAAGGTTTGATTATTTTCTTATATCGTTTGCCTTTTTGAGAAACATATAATACACCTGTTTGTCCTTTAGCTCCGCCAATATAAAAATCAGGATTTCCATCACTATTAATATCAGCACTTGTTATGTTAGGCCCTTCATTATTATACATTTCAGGTAATAATTGTTCTCTATTGAAATCTACTGTTTTATTTTCTTTATGTTTATGTTGTAAAATATTAGTAACGAGTTTTAAAGAATTAAAGGATGTTTTTTGTTTTAATGGTATATTTTTTAAGTCTTTTTCAGGTTGTTTAAAAGTATATCTTTTATTTGTTGGTAAATTTTTAATAGTGTTTTTAAAACCGTTTGGCCAAGTAATTTGCAAGCTGTCTATCTGTGTGCAGTTACCTAAACCAAAAACCAAATTAGGAGAAACAGCACTTTGAAAACCTCTTGAAGGAAAATTTTCTTGAAGACTATATTCTGTTTTATTGTAAAATATTTTTGCTTTTGCACCAACAGCATGCGTGTTTTTTAAATCTCCTTTTAATTGAAGAGTAATGCTTTTAGAATTTAATGTGTCTAGGGTGTTTTCATAGATAAATGCGGGCATATTTACATTATTTATCACTAAATCTAAATCACCATCATTATCTAAATCGCCATATGCGGAACCATTACTAAAGCTAGGTTGCTGTAATCCCCAATTTTTAGTTTCTTCTGTAAAACTAAAATGGCCATTGTTTTTATAAATTATATTCGATACGGCTTTAGAAGGCATTTTATTTATGAGTTTCTTCATGACTTCCTCATCCGTTTGCATCATCTCTTTAATTTTTTCGGTATTTGCCATATAATTTAGATAATCTCTATCTAATAAGTCTTTATAAATTCCGTTACTAATAAAAATATCTTTTAGTCCATCATTATCTGCATCAAATAATAGGGTAGACCAGCTCCATTCCGAGGCGTGTACATTTGAAAACCTACTGACTTCTAAAAAGGTATTATTACCTATATTTTTATGAAGTGCATTCCTAGAAAATTGGTAATGATATTCATTTTTAACACTCATATCGTATTTGTTCCAGTTTTCAAAGATGGTTTTTGTACGCTGTCTTTCAATTGTTTTTGGCAACATCTCTGTAACCATAATATCGGTAAAACCGTTGTTGTCTAAATCGGCTGCATCTGCACCCATAGAACCCATAGAAATAGATTCAAATTGATTTGTTAAGTCTTCTTTGAACTTTCCGTTTTTTTGATTTACGTATAAATAATCTCTTTCAAAGAAATCATTAGAAATAAAAATATCCGGCCAAGTATCATTGTTATAATCACTGACTGTAATGCCGAGACCAAAACCTATAGCACTAGAATAAATACCGCTGTCCGCAGTAACATCTACAAAAACATTATTATCATTTCTTAAGAGTTTATTTCCTTGCGGTGTTGCAGTGTCTCTTTGATCTTTTATAAAATCATAATTTCCAACAGACCGTATAGAGTTGTTTAATAAGTAGCAATCTAAATCACCATCTTTATCATAATCAAAAAAGTTGACCTGTACTCCAAGACCAGTAATGTCTAAACCATATTTTTTAGATTCTTCTGTAAAAGTTTCATCACCATTATTTATAAAAAGTTGGTTGTGTCTGTTCTTTTCTTTTGGTGGTCCAGCTTGACAAACGTATATATCTAAAAAACCATCGTAATTTATGTCTACAAAAGTAACTCCAGAAGACCAACTATCTTTGCACTCTAAGTTTGCTTTTTCTGTAATATCTTCAAATTGAAAATTTCCTTTGTTAAGATATAATTGATTATTTACTAGATTTCCACTAAAATAAATATCTAATAAACCATCATTATTTATATCTCCTAAAGCCACACCACCTCCATTATAAAAATTTTTATAAGTGTAAGGGTTTAATCTTTCAGTTTCTGATAATACATTAGAAAAGGTAATTCCGGTATTAGTTTTTAATTCAAATAAAGTACTTTCTTTTTCTTCATGTTTACAAGAAAAAAAAAGTATTAAAATTAAAATAAAAAGGACTTTTTTAAAATTCATAAAGTAGGTTAGAAACTTCCAATGCGAGCATATAGTTGGCTAGCAGAGAAGTATTCAAATATAAAATAATGCTTGTTTTTTGCACTATTATTTTAGTTAAAAATTGGCTAAAATAACTGTTTTTGAAAAGTAGTTTTGTTAAAACTATTTTATGATAAAACGGGCTACCCTAAGGTAACCCGTTGTAAATAAAATATTAAATAATTCAAATAATTAATACCCTGGGTTTTGTGTTAAGGAACCAGAACTTGCAGTAATTTGTTCTTGTGGAATAGGAAATACTGTTCTATAAGCATCGCTATTTGTTTTTTCCCACCATGAGCTACCCCATTGACCAAAACGAATTAAATCTTGTCTACGAGTTACTTCCATAAACATTTCTCTTCCTCTTTCTGCTAAGAAATCATCTGCAGTCATTCCGCTTATTGCAGGCACACCCGCTCTAGCTCTAATTGTATTTACATCTGTTTCAGCTAAGCTCCAGTTTCCTGCTGCTCTTGCATTTCCTTCTGCACGAATTAAATATAAATCTCCTAAACGAATAATTGGGTAATCATTATCCATATTATCAACTTGCCCTTGTCTGAAACTAAATTTACCTAAACGTGCTCCAGCTTTTCTAGATGAGTTAGGATATAATTCATCAATTGCTGGTATGTAGTCTAATGCTAAATCTCCAGATGCTGCATAATCTAAGATTGCAGAACCTTCATAATCTAATTGAGGACCTACAATAAAGTTTGCTTTTTTACGTGAATCTGCTGCGTCATAAGAATTATAAAATTCTTCTAAAGCTGCATACCCATTCCAAGGCTGATTTGCAATATTCCAAGTAAATTGACTAGAATAATGTAAAGACATTTGTGCAAAGTTCATACCTCCACCTGTCACATTATCATAAGCAATAGACCAGATCATTTCTGGATTATTTTGATTGTTAGGCGCAAATAATGCTGCGTATCCTTCTAAGTTATCTGGGTCTGTAGTTACTGCTGGTCTTTTACCTGCATTAGGAACAGTTACACTTGAATCACTTAACATGTAACCACCATTGTCTATAACATATCCAGCGGCAACAGCTGCTTCTGCATATTTAGGAGTACCTGTATATACCTCTGCATTTAAATATAATTTAGATAATAAACCTAAAGCTGCATATTGATTAATTCTATAAGCATCCATTGATGTTCCTAATGGGCTAGAAGATAAATCCATTGCCATAGATACACTAGAAATTCCTAATGCTGCTAATAATTCACTTTCTACAAAGCTATAAACTGCTGCTCTTGTAGATTGTGGTGCATCTGAACCAGGTGTTGTAACTATTTTTACTCTACCATACATATCTAATAAACGGTAGTAAAAGAATGCACGTAGCGCTCTTACCTGTGCCGTTTGGTTTGCATCTAAACTTCCTGCTAATGCAGTATTACATGCACCAATAGCTGAATACTGTTGACCCCACGCACCATTTAACGGTCCGTTTGTAGATGTAAATTCATGCGTATGCATGTTAATCCATATACCACCGTCATACCAATCTCCACCTTTCTGTGTAACTGCCATTTCATCTGAAGATACAGATTGTACAGACCAATAACCACCGTGATTTGCTGAACCAGCGTCTCTTAAGGCATTATAAGCCGAACTTACTGCATCGGCAGGGCCTGAACCTCCACCGTCAAAGTTTCCAAAAGCTGGTTCTGTTCCGTTGAACGGAGCACTTACCTCACCAACTAAAATTTCATCTAAATCTGTACATGCACTGATTGTAAGAAGTGCAAAACAAATTGTAAATAGTTTATATGTATATTTCATTTCTATTTATTTAAAAGTTAATGTTAATCCCAAATGTAATGGTAGTTGAAGAGAAATAGTTATATCTTCTATCAATACCTGGTGTTAAAGGATCTGCTCCACCAATGTAATCTCCGTTTCCTGCATCACCGTTATCTACTAAAGCTGGTTCTGGATCAGAACCTGAATAATTCGTGATTGTAAATAAGTTCTGACCACTTAAAGATAAACGAACTCCATCAAGATAATTATTATCATCAGCAATGTCAAAAGTATATCCAACTGATAAGTTGTCTAACTTTACAAAATCTGCTTTCTCTACATATAACGAGCTAAATTTAGCATTCGTAATTTGAGCATCTGCCAAAGGAGTGTTTATAAAATTATAAGACCCTTGACTACCAACTCTTGGTTCATAAAAGACTCTGAAGTTATTTACCATACTATGTCCAAATGCACCTCTAAAGAATATATTTGCATCCCAGTTTTTATAAGAAATAGAATTTGTCCATCCTAATTCAAAGTCTGGAATACCATTACCTAGTTTCTTTAAATCTCCATCAATTACACCATCACCATCTGCATCAATTGCATTATCATATAATTGATCTGTTTGCAAAGTACCATCACCGTTTACGTCCACAAAGTTTTGACTTCCATCTGTAATTGTACCGTCCCAAACAGGTCCGTATATTCCACCAATTTCTTGTCCTTCTGCAACTAATACCACTCTTGTATCATTTTGCCCAGGAGCACCTAAGTTACCTCTTAATCCCGGAGTATCAAAAGAATCTAAAGTTGATTTATAACTAGACAATATTAAACCTGTAGAATAGTTTAAATCAGCAGATTTAATTACATTATAATTTAAAGCCAATTCAAAACCTTTGGTAGATAAATCCCCTCCGTTTTCTACACGAGACCCTGTTGGATATACAGCAACATCAACTGTTCTTTGTAAAATAAAATCAGAAACTGTTCTTGTATATAAATCTAAAGTTGAAGAGAATCTCCCTTTGTTAAATTCGATACCTAAATTTGTTTCTGCTTTTTCTTCCCATTTTAAATCTGGGTTTGCATCTGTAATAGCTACTGTGCTTAGTTTATCTGCAGCTGGGTTAAACCTAGCATACTGCACACCATACTGCGAAGGTAATGAACCAGTAACACCGTATCCTAAACGCACTTTAAGTAATTCTACATCTTCAAACTGTAAATACTTGTTAGCATCAACACCTAATCCTACTGCTGGAAAAACACCCCATTTGTTGTTTTCTCCTAATTTAGTAGAACCTTCTCTACGGATAGAGGCATTAAAGAAAATAGCATCATCATAGGTAAAGTTCAATCGACCAAACATTGCAATAATTCTTTGGTCTGGAGAACGGTCACTACTAATATTTATTTGACCAGCGTTTACAACGTCTTGAGACCATTCTAAAGCGTCTAAATATGCTAAATTATCATTTGGAAAATCTCCTGCTGCTAAAAAGTAGCTAGAGCTATTTTCTTGTTGCCAAGAATATCCTCCTGTAAATTTCATGTTAATTTTATCTGAAAGATCTAAGTTATAATCTCCATAGATTTCAAATAATTTAAATTCATTATCTCCAGAAGTTTTACTAGCTAAACCTTTACGAGTTGGGCTAGAAGCATTTCCTCTAAATAAAGAAGTAGTTCTGTAGTATGCAGAATTTGTATATTTAGATGTTTGTTGAGAATATATCGCATTTAACTTAAAGTTATCCGATACATCATATTTAAAGTTTGCACTATATGTGAATTCATTTCTAGACCCTTGGTTTGTGTTTTGATTTTGAAGAGAAACAGGATTAAAACTATCAAATAAACCTAGCGTTTCAAAATAACCTCCATATTGATCAGCGTTAAATTGGTATGGTGAATCAACTCCATAAATTGGTGCTGTTGGATTGTATAAAACAGCATATCTTAAAGCTTCATTAAACCCAAATTCTGAATCTCTTTTTGTATAAGATGCATTAAAATCTATTTTTAATTTGTCATTTAAAATTCTTGTACTTGCTTGTAATCTTGTGTTAAACTGGTTAAAGCCAGAATTTTTCAAGATACCTTCTGCATCTCTAAAGTTAGCAGAAACTCTGAAGTTTGTATTATCATAACCACCAGCAATTGCAACGTTGTGTACGTTTGTAACCGCTTTTCTTGTTACTTGCTCTAACCAATCTGTTCTACTGCCTAAATCTGTACCGCCAGCAGCAGCAAATTCATCACCAGACATTACATCTATTGTGTTTTGAATAGTAGCTTGTGCAACAGAACCGTTGTAAGAGACTTGAGTGCTTCCAGATTTACCTCTTTTAGTAGTAACAATAATTACCCCACTAGAACCACGAGAACCATAAATTGCCGCAGCAGAACCATCTTTTAACACTGTTAATGTTTGAATGTCACTTGGATCTACGTTGTTTAGTGACGCTCCAATAACACCATCTATAACAATTAAAGGAGAAGAGTTCGCTCCAACAGTAGAAATACCTCTTAATCTAATTACTGCATCTTGATTTGGGTTTCCACCTTTATTATAGATACTTAATCCAGCAACCTTACCTTGAAGTAATCCTGAAGGGCTATTAACTGTACCCTTGTTAAATTCTTCTTCACCTACTGTTGTTACAGCAGAAGTAACTTCCTTTTTAGTTGTATTACCATAACCTACAACTACTATCTCATCTAAAGAGGTAGCGTCTTGTAATAATGATACATTAATTACAACTTCAGAACCTACAGTTCTTTCTTCTTGCTTGTAGCCTAAATAATTAAAGACTAATACATCTCCAGAATTTGCATTAATGGAATAATTTCCATCAAAATCAGTTTCTGTACCGGTAGTGCTTCCCTTAACCTGGATACTAACTCCTGGTAATGCGTCTGAACCGTCAGAAACAGTACCTGTTACTTTTTGAGCATACATTACGCTTCCTACAAGGAAAGTGAAAGAAAGTAATAAATTTTTTAAAATTCTACTTTTCATAATTGTTATTAATTAGTTTTTGTTAATTGAGTAATTAAGAAGCCTTTTATTATTAATAATAAAATAATTTAACTCTTAATCTTAAACAATAATAATATTTTAATTCATTTTTAGTTGATTTTATGTTAAAAATAGTTAAAATTTCAACCGAAAACGGTTTCGTAAAATATCAATTATTTATAGAATAAGACTGTTTAAAACCTTAAATTGCAACATGTTTAGTAGTAAATTTCTTTTTATGTGTTAATATTTAACATAATTTATAAATAAATTAAAATCTATGCCTAAAGTAAGTTTGACTAAAATTTCTGAAATTTTAGGGATATCGAAATCTACCGTTTCGAAAGCCTTAAATAACTATGCAGATGTTAGTCCTATTACCAGAAAAAAGGTACAAGATTTAGCGAATGAGTTAAATTATAAACCTAATATTTTTGCTCAAAATTTAAGAAGTCAAGAATCTAATATAATAGGACTTATAGTTCCTGAAATAGTACATTATTTTTTTTCCACGATTATTAGCGGTGTGTTAAAAACAGCAGAAAATTTCGGTTATTCTGTAATTGTTGTGCAATCTAATGATGATTATAAAGGTGAGGTAAAACAACTGAAATTGTTATTAGATAAAAATGTAGATGGTATTCTATTATCACTTGCAGACAATACAATTCATTTCAATCATGTTAAAGATGTTATTAATCAGGGTGTTCCTTTTGTATTGTTTGACAGAACATCTAAGCTTATAGATTGTAATAAAGTGGTAATAGACGATGTTAAGGCAGCGCAAATGGCTACGCAACACTTAATAGATATTGGTTGTAAGAAAATTGCAATTATTAGAAACCAGTTAAAATCTCAAGGAACCATAGACAGACATAAAGGCTTTAAAAAAGCACTTTTAGAAAACGGGATGGTCTATGATAAATCGATAGACTTTGAAGGGCGAGACTTTTCTTTTAGCGCAGGAAAAATAGCTGGTAATAAAATTTGTGAGCGTCATAAAGAGGTAGACGGTATTTTTGCTGTTACAGATTTAATGGCTATAGGAGCATTGGAGGCTTTAAAAGAACATAATGTAGCCGTTCCGGAACAAGTTTCTGTAATCGGTTTTAGTAACTGGTTCATGTCTCAAATTACTACACCCCATTTATCTACAGTAGATCAGCCAGGACTTGAAATTGGAAAAGCAGCTTTTAAGTTATTGTATCAAGAAATTCAAAATAAAAAAAATAATATTAAAGAGCCTTCTAAGACGGTTGTAATTCCAACAACAGTTATCTCTAGAGAATCTACCAAATAACTACTTTCAACTTTTTATTATATTGACATCTTTATTAAAGTTCTCTTATCCAAATATTCCGATAACTTACACCACTATTATCTCCGTGATCTTGCAATTTTATAGGCGCTTTTCCGTGCGTGTTATTTTTAGGCCAACCGATATATTCTGTAGTTCCTTTTATAGTCACATGATCTTGAATTAAAACACCATTGTGTAATAGGGTAATAGTGGCTTGTTTTGAAACATTTCTTTTCATATCAAATTTTGGTGTATGATAAATAATATCGTAAGAATTCCAATTTCCAGTTTTTGAAGATGCTTTTGCTAAAGGAATAGCTTGCTTATAAATAGATCCTACTTGTCCGTTTACATAAGTATCATTGTTATTGTTATCTAAAATCTGTACTTCGTATCTATTCTGTAAGAAAACACCGCTATTGCTTCTATTTTGTCCATTTGCTCTTATTTCTTTAGACGAACACCATTCAATATGAAGCTGCACAGAGCCAAAATTCTTTTTGGTTTGTATATCGCCGGTTTTATTTTTAACAGTCATACTTTTATCGCTGTTTAAAATCCAATTTACAGCGGTAGAATCTATGGACGAAGTCCATTCATTAAAATTAGTACCATCAAAAAGTACAATGGCATCCGAAGGAATTTTGTTTGCACCGTCCATTGAGATAATGGGTGGTTTTGGTTCCCAAATTTCTGTTGCGGCTGGATTTGTAGGTTCTTCTAGTAGCTCTTCAACAATTGCTATTTTATTTTGTTTTGTATTTTTTTGACAAGCAAATAAACATGTGCATAGGCAAAAAATGAGCATTGTATTTTTCATGTTTTTATTTTTAATTTGTTATGATCACAAGTATTAGTAATTAATAATTCGTAATTTAATCTAGATTCCTAAAATTCTTCTCAATTCCTTTTTATTTGTATCTGCACCTCCGGCAAAATCATCAAATTTTTTTGTAGTGGTTTCTATGATATGTCTATTTATAAAATCTACACCTTCTCTTGCGCCTTGCTCCGGACTTTTAACAACACATTCCCATTCTAAGACAGCCCAAACATCACAGCCATATTCGGTTAATTTAGAGAACACGTTTTTAAAATCTACTTGGCCATCTCCAGGAGAACGATAGCGTCCTGCACGGTTTTTCCAATCGTTATAACCCCCAAACATTCCTTTTTTACCTGTAGGATTAAATTCTGCATCCTTTACATGAAATGCTTTTATAAATTGATGATAATGATCTATGTATTTTATGTAGTCTAATTGTTGCAGCACAAAGTGCGAAGGATCGTATAAAATATTTACACGTTTATGATTGCCAGTAGCTTCTAAAAAACGCTCAAAAGTATCACCATCATGAATGTCTTCTACGGGATGTACTTCGTAGCAAACATCCACCCCATTTTCATCAAAAGTATTTAGAATAGGCAGCCATCTGTCTGCCAATTCTTTAAAACCTGTTTCTACCAACCCTTTGGGTTGTTGTGGCCACGGATGCATTACTGGCCAAAGTAAAGAACCTGAAAAAGTAGCGTGTGTATTTAGACCTAAGCGCCTACTCACAACACCTGCTTTTTGCATTTGATCTACTGCCCAAGCGGTTCTTTGTTTTGGTTTTCCTTTTAATTCTTTCGGTACAAAAACATCAAACATAATGTCATGTGCTGGGTGTACGGCAACTAATTGCCCTTGTATATGCGTAGAAAGTTCTGTGATCTCTAAGCCGTAAGCATTTATTCTTCCTTTAAATTCATCGCAATACGATTGGCTGTTTGCAGCAATATCTATGTCGATGATACTTTTATCTAAAGTAGGAATTTGTATGCCTTTATAACCGAGATTACTTGCCCATTTGCACAAACCGTCTAAGGTATTAAAAGGTGCAACTTCATCCATAAATTGCGCTAGAAATACTGCAGGTCCTTTTATTTTTTTCATTATATAGAGTGTTAGTTTCTTGGATATTTAGATTGTGGGAAATTAATAATTTAGATTTGATTAATTTTTATCAATAGCAACCCAAACATTTCCATTTTTATGAGATGCTACGGCTTTTTCTATAAAATCCATTCCTCTAATTCCGTCTACAATCGTTGGAAATTCTCCAGCATTGTATGGTTCTTTGTTGATTGCTTTTGCAATACCTTTGTAAATATTCCCCATAGAATCAAAAATACCTTCTGGGTGTCCTGGTGGTAATTTTGTTCCATCAAGAGACAGTTTGCTATTGTATGCATGCCCTGGTTTTAAAACTTGTAGTGGTTTTCCGTCTTCCATTAAATATAAGTAATTCGGATTTTCCTGTTCCCATTTCAAGCCTGATTTTTCACCATAGACTTTTACAACAAAACTATTTTCTTCACCAGTGGCTATCTGACTGGCACAAATAACACCTTTAACATTGTTAGACGCTCGCAATAATATAGTACCATCTACATCCATTGGGTTGTCATTATAGACATGGTTTAAGTCGGCTAAAATAGTTTCAATCTTTACTCCAGAAATATATTCTAACATATTAAAAGAATGGGTGCCAATATCGCCAATACAACAGCTAATTCCAGATTTTTCTGGATTTAAGCGCCATGTAGCCGCACGTTGTTCTTTGTTATGAATTATTGGATTGATCCATCCTTGATAATACTGAGCATCTATTTTTTGAACTTTTCCTATTTCTCCATTTAAAATCATTTCTCGCATTTGACGCACCATCGGATAGCCAGTATACGTGTATGTTACCGCGAAAACTGTTTTTGCTTTTTGTAAAGTTGCATACAGTATTTTTGCCTCTTCGTAGGTTGTAGTCATTGGCTTTTCACAAATTACATGAAAGCCGTTTTCCAATAAGGCTTTTGCCATTGGAAAGTGCAAAAAGTTGGGCGTTAACACAGAAACTACTTGTATGCGTTTTTCTTTTGGAAGTTTTGTTTCTTCAGCAATAAACGTATCAAAATCTTTGTAGACTCTATTTTCATTCAATCCTAATTTGGTAGCAAAACTAATGTTGTCTTCCCATTTCGGATTAAAAACACCACCCACAATTTCATACTTATCAAACATAGAGGACGCCACTCTGTGCAGAATACCTACTAAAGAATCTCCACCACCACCAATAATACCTAATCTTATTTTTACACTCATTTTATTTTTTTCAGATCTAATTAACCCCTTTTTACTTTAGACTCTTTTATTTTTTAAAATATAGACACGAATTTCACGAAGAAACATGAATTTTTTATCACTTACATTTTTCGAATTAATTTTTTAGACTATAAAAAAAGTAGGCTAATTGCATTTTTAATTAGTGTAAATTCGTGCAATTGGTGTCTTATTCTTTGTATTCAACTTTTTCATCTTTAAATAATAAAGCAAAAATAACGAATACTCCTGCAGCAAACAAGGCAGGGAATAACCAAACGTTTTGCCAACTGTGTGAAGCATCTGCTAATACATTTGCATCTACAATTTTACCTGCTACCCAGAAGCCAACCAACATACCAATACCGTAAGTTGCCAATGTAATTAATCCTTGTGCGGCACTTTTTACTTTATCACCTGCTTTAGAATCGGTATAAATTTGCCCCGATACAAAAAAGAAATCATAACAAATACCGTGCAATGCAATTCCTGTGATTAACATAAAAGCAAGCTCTCCAGAATTCCCGTAAGCAAACAATACATACCTAAGTACCCATGCTAACATACCAACTAATATGGTTTTTTTGAATCCAAATTTCTTAAAAAAGAAAGGTAATAACAACATAAAAACAACTTCAGAAACCTGTCCTATGGTCATTTTACCAGTCGGGTTTTCAACACCTATTTCAGATAAAAAAGGATTTGCATTTTGATAATAAAAAGCTAATGGAATACATATTAAAACAGAAGAAATAAAGAAGACTAAAAAGTTTCGGTCTTTTAATAGTTTTAAAGCATCTAATCCTAAAATACTAGAAATAGTAACCGTGTCTTCTTTGCTAATACTTGGTGGCGTTTTAGGTAAGAAAAAACTAAAAACACCTAAAATAATAGATACAATAGCCGTCATTAAAAAAGTATTTTGCAACATTCCTGCTGCTGCATTTTCTTTAGAGTCCCAATGAAAATAGTAGCTAATTAATAAGCCCGCTAATATCCACCCAATAGTACCCCACACACGTATAAATGAAAATTCTTTTGCAGGATCTTTCATTTGCTTAAAAGCTACCGAGTTTACCAAGGCCAATGTTGGCATATAAGCAATCATATAGCCTAAAACATATGGGTAAAAAGTAGTAAAGTCATTTGCCTGAAACATCATGTACATTAAAATGGCACCTATAATATGTAAAACACCTAATATTTTTTCTGCATTAAAAAATCGATCTGCAATAAGACCTATAATAAAAGGAGCAATAATTGCACCCCAAGACTGCGTAGAATAAGCCATTCCTGTTTCTGCGCCGGTTGCACTTAAGTTATTTCCCATAAAAGTACCTAAGGTTACAAACCATGCACCCCAAATAAAGAATTCGAGAAACATCATAAAGGACAATTGAAATTGAATTGATTTTTTCATTAAGTTGTTTTGGTTTTTTGTGTAATTATTTAAAAAACATGAAATCGTTTATCTGCTAAATTTCTTAATGATGAAAACTATTTTACATCTTTTGCTACTTTTAAAAGTAAATCTCTGGTTGCTTTTGTTCCTGCAGTTTCGTCTAAGCGACTTCCTTCATATTCTACACCAATAAAACCGGTATACCCTGCATCTTTTACAATTTGTAACATTCTTTTATAATCTATGGTTGTTTCATTTCCGTTTGTATCAAAATCATAAGACTTTGCACTTACTGCTTTTGCCGCAGCCATCATTAAAGAGGTTCCTTTATATTTATCTGGATACAATTCTGCACATTCACCCCATTTTTTTGCTGCATCTTTTCTTTTTGTACACCAATTTCCAAAATCTGGTAGCGTACCACAATTGGTCATATTCACGTCTGTAATTGCTTGCATTAACTTCTCTGCGTCACTAGACAACCAACCATGATTTTCACACAACACATTTATATTTTTTGTAGCTGCGTAGGTAGCTAGTTTTTGAAGGCCGTCTACAACAGATATTTTCCATATTTCTGGGTCATTTGTACCAAAGGTGTTTACGCGAATAGCGTGCGCACCTAATTTTGCAGCAGCATCGACCCATTTTTTATGATTCTCTACAGCCGCATCTCTAATGGTTTCATCTGGGTCTGCTAAATCACCTTCATTATCAACCATAATTAAAACATTTTGCATTCCGTTTTGTGCACTCAACGTTTTCAAAGAATCAATAACAACATCAAAACCTAGGGTTTCTATTTGTTTTGCATAAATATGGTTTACATACTCTAAGCCTTGAAAACCCATTGCTTTTGACATTTTAGCAAATTTAAAAGGACTTACGCCATCTTCGTTAAATGTTTTATGTAAAGACCATTGTGCTAAAGACAATTTAAAAAAAGGTGCAGTGCTTGCTGTTTTTTCCTGCTGTACTTTCATTTTATTTTCGCCATTCTTGCAAGAAGTAGCAACAAAAAGGAGTGTGATTAGATAAAGAGATAAATTTTTAAAAGAAGCAGTATTCATTATTTATTTGTTTAAATTTTATTAAATATATATATATTTCATTCATATTTTATCATATCTTAAAATAATAACAAAGATTGCATATCGAAACCGGTTTCGTAAATGATTTGCACCTTTTTGTGATTCATCTTTAATGTTATTAAATTTCTTTGCCTACTTTAATCCTCTGAAAACAGAATTAGTTTAAAAATAAATACGAATGGATACTATAAATAACGACTTAAATTCTTACGATGCTATTGTAGTTGGTACCGGAATTTCTGGAGGCTGGGCAGCCAAAGAGCTTTGTGAAAACGGCTTAAAAACCTTAGTTTTAGAAAGAGGGCCAATGGTAAAGCATGTAGAAGATTACCCTACAGCGCATTTAGATCCTTGGGATATGCCTAATGGTGGAAAAGCAACCCAAGAAATTATTGATAGAAAACCAAAACAACATAGAACAGGATATACTACGCATGTGGCTCGTGAACACTTTTTTGTAGACGATGTAAAGCATCCTTATAATGAGAATAAACGTTTCGATTGGATTAGAGGATACCACGTTGGTGGTAGATCTTTAATGTGGGGAAGACAAAGTTACCGTTTAAGTGATATTGATTTTGGTGCCAATAAAAAAGATGGTATTGGTGTAGATTGGCCAATTCGGTATAAAGATATTGAAAAGTGGTACGATAAAGTAGAAGAATATATTGGCGTAAGTGGAGAGAATTTAGGTTTGAAACAATTACCAGATCAGAAATTATTAAAGCCAATGAATCTAAATTGTGTAGAAGAAGTTTTAAAAGAAAAGCTAGCTACAAATTTTGATGACGGACGTTTATTAACTATTGGTAGAACTGCACATATTACAGAAGGTACCAAACCAGGAGAAGGTAGAAGTACTTGTCAATATAGAAACAGATGTATGCGAGGTTGCCCTTATGGAGCTTATTTTAGCAGTAATTCTTCTACATTACCAGCAGCAGATGCTACAGGAAATATGACTTTAAGACCTAATTCTATTGTACATGAAGTAATTTATGATGACGTTACTAAAAAAGCAACGGGTGTAAGGTTGATAGATGCAGAGACAAAAGAGTCATTGGTATATAATGCTAAAGTTGTTTTTCTATGTGCATCTTCTATGGCGTCTACTTCTATTTTATTACAATCCAAATCAGCACGTTTTCCAAACGGATTAGGAAATGATAGTGGAGAATTAGGGCACAATATTATGGATCATCATTTTCATGTTGGAGCAAGTGCAAAAGCAACTGGTTTTGATGACAAATATGTCAAAGGAAGAAGACCAAATGGAGTTTATATTCCTAGGTTTAGAAATTTAGGAGGTAATACAGAGGCAGAAACTTTTAAAAGAGGGTATGGTTACCAAGGCGGTGCAAGCAGAAGTAGTGCTTCAGAATTGGTTGCCGAACTCAAATACGGTCCAGAATTAAAAGAAGCAATCTTAAAACCTGGAGAATGGAACGTAAATTTATTGGCTTTTGGTGAAACATTGCCAGATCATAAAAACAAGTTGTTTTTAGATTACGATAAAAAAGACGAATGGGGTTTACCAACCGTTACTTTTGATGCTGCGTTTGGTGAAAATGAAATGGCAATGCGCAAAGACATGCAAGAACAAGCTGTTAGAATGTTAACGGAAGCTGGCTTTGAAGAAGTAAATGGGTACGATAATAAAGATGGAGCAGCGATGGGGTTAGGAATCCATGAAATGGGAACTGCAAGAATGGGAAGAGATCCTAAAACATCTGTGTTAAACGGAAACAATCAAGTGCATGCTTGTGATAATGTATATGTTACAGATGGTGCTTTTATGACGTCTTCTGGTTGTCAAAATCCGTCTTTAACCTATATGGCTTTTACAGCAAGAGCAGCGGCACATGCTGCAGCAACACTTAAAAACAATAACGCTTAAATTAGTAACGATATGAAACGTAGAGATGCATTAAAAAATTTAGGTCTTGCTGCTGGTTTTGCAATTACAGCACCCAGTATTTTTAGCTTATTACAAAGTTGTACAAGCGTACCCACTTGGATGCCAACTTATTTTTCTGAGGACGAAAAAGAAGTAGTGGTTAATTTAGTGGATATTATTTTACCAAAAACAGAAGGAATACCTTCGGCAACAGAAGTAAATGTGCCTCAATTTATAGACAGATATATTACGGAGGTTTTAAATGCAGAAGACCAAGAAGTGATAAGAGTTAGTTTTACAGAGATTATTGCAATTTTAAAACCAACTGCAGAAATAGACATTAGAGATGTTACCACTGCACAGTATACTGCGTTGTTAGATGCACATTTGTTGGTAAAAGGGGATATTGACACAGACAGATTGGCAAATCCGGATGCACTACAGCCTACGAAAAATGAGTTCTTAAATCATTTGAAATACCTAACAATCATGGCTTTTGTAAGTTCAGAAGAAATTGGTGAAAACGTTTTAATGTACGATCCAGTTCCTACGGCTTATTACTGTGGAGATTTGCAAGAAATTTCAGGAGGCAAATCTTCATCTTTATAAGTATGAAACAGCTAGGTAGCTTACTTGTCATACTATTGCTTTTTATAAATTGTGATTTCACAAAGAAAGAAAACCTAAAAAGTACTATTATTGAAGCTTCTTGGCAACAATTATTTAATGGCAAAGATCTAGATGATTGGATTGTTAAGATTAATGGCTATGAATTACATGACAATTTTAAGAATACCTTTCGCGTAGAAAACGGCATTCTTAAAGTTTCTTATGACGGTTATGAGAGTTTTGGAAATAGATTTGGACTGTTAACCTACAAAACTCCTTTTTCAAATTACAAGTTTAGATTACAATATCGGTTTACAGGAACCCAAACAAAAGGTGGCGAAGCTTGGGCCACTAAAAATAGTGGAGTTATGATTCATTCACAAGCACCAGAAAGCATGTTGCTAGATCAGGCCTTTCCATTGTCTCTAGAGGTACAGTTATTAGGCGGGATTTTACCAAACACTCCAAGACCAACAGGTAATTTATGCACACCAGCAACCCATGTCTCTGTAAATAATATTTTAGTTACAGATCATTGCATCAATGCAAATTCAGAAACTTATTATGGCGAAGAATGGATTGCTTTAGAAATAATAGTAACTAAAGAAAAGATTACTCATAAGATAAATGGCAACAGTGTAATTACATATACAAACCCAAGTATTGGTGGCCAGTTTTTAGAGGGCACCTCTAAAGAAATACAATTAAAAGATGGGCAACCTTTAACTAGTGGTTATATTTCTTTGCAAAGTGAAAGTCATCCAATAGAATTTAAAAATATAGAAATTTTAGAACTTTAAAAAATGACAATGCATTAAAAAACCCTTCTTAGAAATTTCTAAGAAGGGTTTTTTAATAGCTACTTTTCTATAAATTTTATTCTACAATTAACTTTCCTTTCATCATTCCATAATGTCCAGGAAAACTACAGATGTAATCATATGTTCCGGCAGCTGGTGCAGTAAACGCTATGGTAGTTGTTTCTCCACCACCAAGCATTTTAGTATATGCAATAACAGCTGTTGTTCCTTCAGGAATGTAATCATTATCTCTAGCAGCAGCAGCTTTAGATGCAAATGCAGAAGTTTTAACACCTTGCTTTAAAAAGACAACATTATGGCCCATTACTCTTTTGTTTAGTTTACCAGTATGAGTAAGTGTCAGTTTTATTTTCTGAGCTGCTTTTACAGTAATCTTTTTAAGATTAAACTTCATTCGGTCAGAAGTAATCATCTTAACGTTTACAACGCCATCTGCATCTACCACCACCATTTCTTTTTTTGCCACAACCTTAGACTTTTTTACCGTGGTAGTTTTTATTTTTGAAGTAACTTTTTCTTCTTTGCTTTTGCCACAGCTTACTAATAAAGTAATACAGACAATTGCTGTTAAAATATATTTCATTTTTTTAATTTTTTGTGTTTCACTAAAGTACTATTTTCTCTTGTTATAGCAAAAGAAAAATGAATGAAACCTATCTAAAAGAAAAGGGTGTTATTTGTTTATTTTTGAGGATGTTTTCTTGTTCGAATTGCAGAGTTTGCTCTTTGAGTCTCTTTAAATTAATTTGGTTATTTTTTTACTCATGGGTTTTGTCATTGAGTAAAAAACATCAATAAACATTCCACTTTCGTCAATTAAATATTTTTGAAAATTCCATTTTACAGAAGAATTCTTTTTTCCATTTTTAGCTTTTTTGGTTAGCCATTGGTACAATTCATGTTGCTCTTTTCCTTTTACCTTAATTTTAGTTGTTAACGGAAAATCTACGCCAAAATTCAAGCGACAAAAAGTTTCAATTTCAATTGCTTTACCTGGTTCTTGGCCTCCAAATTGATTGCAGGGTAAACCAATAACAACTAAATTGTCTTTATAAGTAGTATACAATTCTTGCAAGCCATCATATTGCTTTGTAAATCCGCATTCTGACGCCACGTTTACAAACAGTATTTTTTTTCCTTTGTACTTGTTTAGGTCGATAATTTTGCCGTCTATGCCTTCAATCTTAATGTCATAGATAGATTCTTTTACAACTGTTTTACTTTGAGCAGATGTGTTTATATAATTAATTAGAAGGAAGAGATATATTATTTTTTTCATAACATGCTTTTTTTTACTTTTTAAACCCATTATAAAGATAAGAATATTGTGTTTATCAAAAAAATGGTAATACTCAGAAAAGCGTTTATTTTTTTTAGTGCCTCTTTAGTTTTCGAACTTATTTTATTAAAATTTAATAGATAGATAAAGTTTAAAAGAATTACTTCCTTTTTTGAATAGGAGGTGTCTATAAAATTAATTCACTTACTTATATCATGAAGCCTAGTTTATAAATTTCTATTATAGGTATTCTGTTTTATAAATAACTCAACCACCATTTGTCTTTATTATTTTGTTTATAATTATCGAATTTTTTACAAATCGGATAAAGCAAAATAATGACACCAATCCAAACAGCATAAACAACCCAAAGTGAATAGCCAAATCCTTTTAATGCCGCTGTATCGTTTACCCATTCTTCTAAAATCATTGTTTGCCAACCAAACCCAGAAAGTTCTGCAAAGATTAAAGCGATAAGGTGAATAAGATAAAGATGTAAGATGTAATAGAAAAACGGAACCCTTCCAAAAGTGCTAAAAAAGTCAACTACTCTACCTTTTAGTTTTTCTGAATTTGCCAAGAAAATAAATGCCGCACCCAATGTCATTAATAAATAATCTAAGGATGGAGGGTATTTTGAAGGATTAAAAAAAGAAATTAAATTCTTTGAAAATAGTCCGTAATTATTCCAAGGTATTGGATCGCCGTATGTATTTATAAAGCGTAAAATTACGAATGTTATAATTGCTAAAATCCCTATGATATTAAAAATTTTTTTCCGTTTTTCGGCGTCATAAGATTTATCATAAAAAGATCCAAAACAATAACCTAAAGACATTACAGCAACCCACGGAATTATTGGGTATGCAAAAGCAATTTTACCCCCATAAAATAAGTTGTAAATACTAAATTCATGAAGTATTGACCAAAACATATTACCATCAAAGTGAATGTTATCTAAAAGGTTATGGCCAAAAATTAAAACTAAACTGAATACTAAAATAAAACTTCTCCGAAGATGAATTAATACTGCCAAAAGAATCATGCTAATTCCCAAAGACCAAATAACCCCTAATACGACAGTATTAAAATAAACATCAAAAAACCAACCAAAATTAATGATTACTATTTCAACAAAAACCAACCAAAGACCACGTTTTAGAAGAAAGCTAGACAACTCTTTTTTAGATTTTCTTTTACCAACCATAAATGCAGAAGTCCCTGCTAAAAAACAAAATATTGGCGCACAAAAATGCGTGATAAACCGTGTAAAAAAAATAGGTAATGTACTTTGCTCTGGATCCGTTGGATCAAAAAAGAAAGCGGGGAAGTGAATAAAGTCTCTTATATGGTCAAGTGCCATAATAACCATTACTAAACCTTTTAATACGTCAATAGATTTTATTCTAACCTTAGGAATTATTGTCATAAATTTTACACGATTTGTTAGAGCACTTTAAAACAGAATTAATAGCTCTAATTATTAATTTCTATTTTCTTTAGCGTACAAATCTACACTAATTTCAGTTATATAGATAATCGCAAAAACAATAGAGATAATCTTCAATTACCAATAATTTAATGAAACACTTAAACCACAGGCATCTCTTAAGTAATTAAGGTTAAATTATATATTGCATTACTGATTAAACAATTAAATAAAAAAAACCTCAATCTATTTATAATTAAATAGTTGAGGTTTTAATATGTACTCAAGGCGGGAATCGAACCCGCACTTCCGAAAAAACTGGATTTTGAATCCAGCGCGTCTACCAATTCCGCCACTTGAGCAAGTTTTATTAGCACTGCAAATGTATTAAATTATTTTATTTTAAAGTCACTAAATTAATTCCAAACTAAATAAATTAATTCTACTTTTGTTTCCTCACAACAACTCACTAAAAAACACGCACTAAATGCCTAAAAATCAACAAGCCCCAAAAATTTTTGCCTGTAGGCAAAGCTTAATTTTGGCAGAGAAAATTGCAAAAGAATACGACACTACTTTAGGAAAAGTAAAGACTACTTATTTTAGTGATGGCGAATTTCAGCCCGCTTTTCAAGAATCTGTAAGAGGTAAACGTGTCTTTATTATTGGTTCTACATTTCCTAATGCAGATAATTTAATGGAAATGCTTTTAATGCTAGATGCTGCAAAAAGAGCTTCTGCCAGGCATATTACAGCTGTAATGCCTTATTTCGGTTGGGCAAGACAGGATAGAAAAGACCAGCCTAGAGTTGCTATTGGTGCAAAATTAGTAGCCAATTTATTACAGTCTGCCGGTGCAACAAGAATAATAACAATGGATTTACATGCAGATCAAATTCAAGGTTTTTTCGAAAAGCCAGTGGACCATTTATATGCATCTACTATTTTTATGCCATATGTTAAGAGTCTAAATTTAGATAATCTAACAATCGCATCTCCAGACATGGGAGGTTCTAAAAGAGCATATGCTTATTCTAAGCATTTACATTGCGATGTAGTAATTTGTTACAAGCAACGTAAAAAGGCCAATGTAATTTCTCATATGGAACTTATTGGAGACGTAAAAGGGAAGAATGTTATTTTAGTAGATGATATGATAGATACGGGAGGAACTTTGGCGCATGCTGCAAATTTAATGATGGAAAGAGGTGCTATAAGTGTTCGTGCAATTTGTACGCATCCAATATTATCTGGAGAGGCATACGATAAAATAGAAAAATCTGGTTTAACAGAATTGATAGTTTCAGATACTATTCCTTTAAAGAAGGAGACTTCTAAAATAAAAGTAGTATCTTGCGCGCCATTATTTGCTGATGTTATGCACAATGTGCAAGACAATACTTCAATTAGTGGACAATTTTTAATGTAAAATAAATTAATAAAAAAAGTAATGAAATCAATTACAATTAAAGGATCAAAAAGAGAAAGCGTAGGTAAAGTAGCAACTAAAGCCTTACGTAATGCTGGTATGGTTCCTTGCGTTATATACGGAGGAGATAAAGCTATGCATTTTTCAGCAGAAGAATTAGCATTTAAAAAGTTGGTATACACTCCAAACGTTTATACTGCAACAATTAGTGTTGATGGACAAAAAATACCTGCTATTTTAAAAGATATCCAGTTTCACCCGGTATCTGACAAAATTATACATGCAGATTTTTATCAGTTATTTGATGATAAAGAAATTACAATGAAAATACCAGTACAATTAACTGGTACTTCTCCTGGAGTATTAAATGGTGGTTCTTTACGTTTTACAAACCGTAAATTAAGAGTAAAAGCATTGCCTGCTAACTTACCAGATTTTGTAACTGCTGATATTTCAGCGTTAAAAATTGGAAGTAAATTAGTAGTGGCTTCATTAGCTAATGAAGGTTATACTTTTATGCACCCAGATAATACTGTTGTTGTGCAAGTTAGAACTTCTAGAAACGCAACTGATGATGCGGAAGACGAAGAAGCAGAAGCTGCAGAAGCTGCAGAAGCTGCTGCACCAGCTGCAGAATAATTTAGTAACTTATAGAAAACAAGAAAGCGTTACAATATTTGTAGCGCTTTTTTTATGCTTACTTTTTTCATAACAATGCTATTTTATTTCTTAGTATTTTTGGTAAATGAATATAGTGACTTTTTTAAAAAACACTTTTAGTCTTAATACAGAAACGAAAGAAGCGTTAATGAAAAAATTTTTAATTGTAGGTTTGGGTAATATTGGTGCAGAGTATGCTAATACGCGCCATAATATTGGTTTTAAAATTGTTGAGGAAGTTGCTGAAATGCACAAAATAACTTTTGAAACAGAAAAGTTAGGAGATGTAGCTACTTTTAGACAAAAGGGGAGAACTTTTATTCTTTTAAAGCCAAGTACCTATATGAATTTGAGTGGGAAAGCAGTAAAATATTGGATGGATAAAGAAAATATATCCGTGGAAAATATTTTAGTAGTTACAGATGATGTACATATCGATTTTGGCACCATTCGTATAAAAGCAAAAGGTTCTGCTGGAGGTCATAATGGTTTGAAAGATATTCAGGAGAAACTAAATACCCAACAATACCCTCGTTTTAGATTTGGTGTGGGAGCAAACTATTCTAAAGGAAGGCAGGCAGATTTTGTGCTAGGCCAATGGAGTAAAGAAGAAACTAGCCAATTAATAGAGCGTTTACCATTATCAGCTAAAATAATTACGTCTTTTGGCACTGCCGGTTTGGCAAATACCATGAACGAATTTAATGGGAAGTAAAAGGCTTTGTGTCTATTTAAATTTTTACAAACAAAAAAGCTGTCTATTTAAAATAGACAGCTTTTTTGTTTGTAATAGTATATATCTTATCTAATAAAGCTAATACTTGTATTAATTTCATTTGTAATATCACCAGATGATTCTTCTACTTCCTGATTTAAACTAAGGGTAGTTTCATTAAATAAAAGAATATTATAAGTGCCTTTTAAGAAGTCTCCTTCAGAAGAAACAAAAGTAATTTTTGCATCTTCTGAGTTTAAGGTAAACGTACCAGAGTTTGTGTTATTTATAATTTCTTGACTTGTAACCACATCTCCCGATGCTGGCGTTATTTCAATTTGAATTACAAACTGCCCAGAGGCGCTAAAGGTACCATCTGAGTTTAAAACAAAAGAAAATTGAAAAACATCTCCATTAATTGTTGAGGTAGCCACTGTAAATGGTATTGAAACTCCAGATACATCTGTTGTAGAGGTTACTTTTGTTTCGATATTAAGTTCATTAATATTATAGGTTCCTACAATGTTTTCATTTGATAAGATAAATGGGTTTGTATCTACATTATCGTCATTACAACTGATAATTAACATTAGAAAGGATGAAAAAAAGATAAATTTAAATAATTTCATTAGTCTGTTTTTTATTAAAATTAGTTTTCATTAGCAAACCACTCTGCAAAACTAGATTCTGTTTCTTGTAATTTTATGGCGTGTAACTTTATATTTTTTGGTAATCTACTTTTAATTTTTTGTGCAAAATCTATCACCATCATTTCACTAGTCGGTTGGTAATCTACTAATAAAACATGATGGTCTCTTGCCATTAATTCTTTTGCCAATTCTACGTGAGGCGTGTTTTTATTAAAAACAGTGGCATGATCAAAAATATCTACGATTTCTTCATTTACAATCTTTTTTAGATCGCCAAAATCAATTACCATTCCAAACTTCACGTTTGTACTGTCTGCAATTGGTTTTCCAGAAACCGTAACAGAAAGTTTATAAGAATGTCCGTGAACATTTTTACATTTTCCGTCATATCCGTATAAAGCGTGTCCTGTTTCAAAATTGAACTTTTTTGTAATTCTAATTGTACTCATTTCTTTTGTATTGGTACTTCTTTGTGAAGTTTTTATTTTCGATAAATTTTTGCAAGAGTATTGTAATTCTATTTCGTAAAATTTTTACCGCTTTTTATTTCTAAATTTATTGTAAAAGTACACAACAACCAGCATAATTGCTAGTCCTAAAAATAAATAATCTCCCATTTTGTTTTTATTTTATTAATTTTTAATTAAAAATGCATCTAAAACATCCGCAATTTTTCTATTATCAGATAATTGTGGTATTTTATTTTGTCCACCAAATTTACCAATAGATTTCATATATGCATGAAAACCACCTTTTTTTACGCTTCTAATAATTAACGGACGTAGAATTTTTCCTTTAATTAAATCAAAGTAATAAATATTTTGTACTTGCATAGATGTGTCTATTTTATTGGCAAATTCCTCTAAATTTTCAGGTTCATTTTCAAACTCTATAAACCATTCATGATACGGTAAACCATTTGTTGCGTTTACTTGGGGTGCAACTGTAAATTCGCTAACATTTATATTGGTTTCTTTAATAGCATCATTTAATGCTTTTTCCACTTCTTTACCAATAACGTGTTCACCAAATGCAGAAATAAAGTGTTTAATTCTACCAGTAACTTTAATTCTATACGGTTTAGTATTTGTAAACTCTACAGTATCGCCAATATTATATCCCCAAAGACCTGCCGTTGTGTTTAAAATAATAACATAGTTTACGCCAATTTTTACATCTTTAAGAGAAATTCTTGTAGGGCTTTCATTATAAAATTCTAAAGCAGGAATAAACTCATAAAAAATACCAGAATCTAATTGTAAGAGCATTCCTTTTTCAGTTTGCGAATCTTGATATGCAATAAAGCCTTCTGAGGCAGGGTACAATTCTATGTAATCTATTTTTTTACCAATAAGACTTTCGAATTTATTTTTATAAGGTTCAAAATTTACGCCACCATAAATAAAGAAATTAAAATTTGGAAAGATTTCTGAAATTGATTTACCTGTTTTTTCAATTAGTTTTTCAAAATACATTTGCACCCAAGAAGGAATGCCGCTAATTACCGACATATCTTCGTTTACAGTTTCCTCTACGACTGCATTTACCTTTGTGTCCCAATCTTCAATACAATTTGTCTCCCAAGAAGGCAAACGGTTTTTGAGTAAATAATTTGGAACATAATGCGCCGCAATGCCGCTTAATCGTCCCAGTTTAACGCCGTTTGTATCTTCTAAAACCGGACTGCCTTGTAAGAAAATCATTTTTCCATTTACAAAACTTGCATCATTTTTTTCTACAATATAGAATAACATAGCATTTTTTGCCGCGGTAATATGCGTTGGCATAGAATCTTTGGTAATTGGTATGTATTTTGCGCCAGAAGTTGTACCAGAGGTTTTTGCAAAGTAAAGCGGTTTGCCCGTCCATAGAACATCAGATTCTCCTGCTACTATTCTGTCTACATACTTCCTTAATCCTTCGTAATCAGTTACCTTAACCTGTTTTTTAAACTCTTCATACGTAGTAATATTAGCAAAATCATGATCTTTACCAAAAGCTGTTTTACTTCCTTTGGAGATTAAATTTTTAAAAACTTTTTCTTGCGTTTTATGAGGTTTATTCGCCCATTTATAGACTTTTTTAGTCGCAATTTTAGCAAATGGAATTGCAAAGAAAGATTTGATACTCATTATTTAAAATCTATAAAATTTGTTGGGTTTATGGCATAGCCACCTTTCCATAGTTCGAAATGTAAATGTGGTCCTGTAGTAAGTTCTCCAGTTGATCCTACACTAGCAATTACTTCTCCAGATTTTACAAAATCTCCTTGTTGTTTTAGTAAATTTCCGTTGTGTTTATATACAGAAATAAAATCTTTACTATGTTTTAAGATAATTACATAACCAGTGTCTGCGCTCCAATCAGAAAAAATAACAGTACCATCTGCCGTAGCTTTAATTGGGTTGCCTTTTTTAGAAGCAATATCTATTGCAAAATGTTTAGAATTTGCATCAAATTCTTGCGATATATTACCTTTTAAAGGTGCAAAAAATACAATTTTTACACTGCTTTTAGCATTGTTTAAAAGTGAAAAACGAGTTGCCCTATCTACTTTCTCTCTAAATAAAGAATCTTCTTTTGTTGCGTTTAGTTTACTTTCATCTATTACAGATTGCCTAGCTTTCACTTGCAGAGAATCTATTTCTTCAGAAGATATTTTTCCTGTTAAAACAGGCTGTAGTGCAATGGTGTAATTTTCTAGAATTGTTAATTTTTGTTTTAAAGCTTCTGCATCAAATGTAAGCTGCACAGCATCTGCTTTTAATTGAGAAGATTCATAACCAGGAATATACTCTTTGATTGGCGTAAAGGCTATAAACATAATGGTTAAAATAACTAGTAATACCGAAAAAAATCCACCTAAAACAAATACATTTAAACGAGATAGTTTTAAAGAAAATCGTTCTTCAAACGTATTTTCATTTAAAACAACTAACCGGTATTTATCAGTTAGTTTTTGTTTGAATTTACTTTTTTTTGTATTCTTTTTAGCCAAAATAATTGTTTGTGGATTACAAATATACAACGAAAAATTCCTGAAACTATTTTCTGTAAAAATTCATTTCGTCTATATAATTCCAGACTTCTTTAGTTAGCATAGGTTTTACGTTCTTACCATCTTTAATTCCGTTTCTTATCATGGTAGACGATACTTGCACAATGGGTGCTGTTATCTTATGAATCTGAGGATGCTCGTCAAATTGTGTTGCTATTTTTCCTTCAGAAATTCTCGGATACACATAGATTTTATGATGTTCTAAAATAGTCTCAAAATTCTTCCATTTGTGAAAACTTTTCAAATTGTCTTCTCCCATAATTAAACAAAATTGTTTGTCTTTATATAGGTCAGAAATGTGTGCTAATGTATGCGCAGTATAGTTTGGTTGTGGTAGTTTAAATTCAATATTTGATGGTTTTATCTTTGTGTATTCTTCGGTTGCTTTATACACTAACTCTAAACGATGATGGTTATCTAATAGAGAACTTTTCTTTTTGAAGGGGTTGTGGGGTGTAACAACAATCCAGATTTCATCTAAATCTGAGTTTTCTACCATGTGATTGGCAATAATTAAATGACCTACATGAATAGGGTTGAAAGTGCCAAAATATAAACCGATTTTCATTTGAATGTTTTTAGCTATTTGTTTAAACCTAAATACGTACTCATTAAATCTTCTGCTTCTTTTAAAGCAACGTCTAAATCATAATTTTTAATAACTTTATCAAACTGGGGTGCAGTTGCTAATTCTACAGAAGCTTTTGCAATACGCATATTTATTTTTTCTTCACTTTCTGTTTTACGCTTCTTTAGACGTATTTTTAATTCGTCTACACTTGGTGGTTTTACAAATACAGAGAGTGTTTCATTTGGGAACTTCTTCTTAATTCTTAAACCACCTACCACGTCAATATCAAAAATAACATGTTTTTTTAATGCCCAAATACGCGCTATTTCGCTTTTTAAAGTACCATAAAAATTATCTCTATAAACTTCTTCCCATTCTAAAAACGCATCACTTTTAATTTTATTTTTAAAATCTGAAAGATCTATAAAATAATAGTCTTCTCCGTTTTTTTCAAAACCTCTTGGATCTCTTGATGTAGCAGAAATGGAAAATTCTAAGTTAAATTTCTCTTGTTTTAATAAATGACGAACAATAGTAGTTTTACCAGAACCAGAGGGTGCTGAAAACACAAATAATTTTCCTTTAAAATCTGACATACAATTTATTATTTGTCATGCTGAACTAGTTTCAGCATTTTATAATTAAAAACTGAAATAAATTCAGTTTACTTTAGTTACTCTAAAGTACGTTTAAAATTTGCTCTTTAATTTGTTCCAGCTCGTTTTTCATTTGAATAACAGCTTTTTGCATTGGCGCATAATTTGCTTTAGACCCCGTTGTATTTATTTCACGGCCCATTTCTTGAACAATAAACCCTAGTTTTTTACCATTAGAATCCTCTGAGGCTAACGTTTGCAGGAAATAATCTAAATGATTTGCCAAACGAACTTTTTCTTCATTAATATCTAATTTCTCTAAATAATAGATCAGCTCTTGTTCAAAACGATTTTCATCGGTATCTACCTTTAAATCATCAATAGCCTTTTTTAAACGCGTTTTTACATTTTCTATCCGGTCACTATCTAAAGCTTTTACTTCCTCTAGGTAGGTATTTATATTTGCTATTCTTTCTCTGAAATCTACTTCTAAAGAAGCAGCTTCATCAATTCTATATTGTACAATTTCTGTAATTGCAATGTCTATATTTTTATTGATAAGAGTCCACTCGTTTTCATCTAACTCTTCACGCTCTGTGGTTAAAGCATCTGGCATTCTAATAGCCATTTCTAGCAATACTACGTCAGACGCTCTTCCCGTATCAACAGTGTTTCTTAGTTGCTCTATATATTGTTTCACAACACTTTTGTTTATTTTGGTAGAAGTTTCATCTGAAGTCATTTCTACATAAATAGAAAAATCTATTTTTCCCCGCACTAAAGCGCTTGCTAATTTTTTACGAACAGCCAATTCCTTTTCTTTGTAATAAGAAGGAATTCTAACATTTAAATCTAAATTTTTACTGTTTAAAGATTTAATTTCTATAGTTACTTTTTTGGTAGGCAATTGTAAAACTGCTTTTCCATAACCCGTCATAGATTGAATCATAAAATCGTCATTTTAAATAAGTTGTAAAGATAGTTTTATTTGGTAGATTTTTCTACTTGTTTGGTTACTAAATAAACACCAAGAAAGATTAATAAGGTAGCGCAAAGCTTTACGAAATTTAAAGAATCGCTGCCCACAATTAATGCATAAATGGTAGCGATTACAGGCTGTAAATAAATAAAAACACTTACCGTAGTTGGTTTTAATTTTGACAAACCATATAAATTAAAAAGATAGGTAATGCAGGTAGTAAAGAGCAATACAAAACTAATATTCCAATAGATATTTGTAGGAATTTCTTCCCAAATAACAGCCGTTAATTCACTATAACCAAAAGGTATTACAAAAATTAAACCGAATAAATACAACCATTTTATAAATACAATGGGATTGTATTTTTTAACTAAATCTTTAGCCAATACCAAATACAAACCATAAGAGGCAGCATTTAAAAACACTAAAAAATTTCCGAATGCACTGTTTGTGGAGTTTCCGGTAGAAGAATTACCCAATGTAATTAAAAAAAGGGCACCTACTAAACCAATAAATACACCTAAAATACGTTGTTTTCCAATTGGTTTTCTGATTAAAATGCTAGAAAAAATTAAGACCATTATTGGCGAAGTTACCATCATTACAGAGGCACTAATAGGGCTTGTTAAACTTAATCCTTTGAAAAAGGCAAGCATGTTTAATGTAATTCCAAAAAAGGATGCAATCAAGATTTTTTTGTAATCAGATTTTTCTATGCTTTGTTGCTTTGTAAATAAACCGACAGTCCAAAAAATTAAAGTTGCACTAGAAACGCGCAGCAATATAAAACCATAAGGTTTTATATAATTAGGCATTACGTCTTTAGCAATTGTGTACGTTATTCCGTAAATTAATGTAGCTATTGAAACTGCAATTAATGCAAATGTTCTTTGATTCATTAGATAATGTACCTCTTAAAATTAACGCACAAAGTTGAGAATAAATTTCAAATGTTTTTAATAAATTTGTTTACTTATCTTCACAAAATGCAAATACACCACATTTCAGAAAATAATTCTATTTTAAATAAATTTATAGCGGAAATTAGAGACGTTACCATTCAAAAAGATTCTTTACGTTTTAGAAGAAACATTGAGAGAATTGGTGAGGTTTTAGGATACGAATTAAGTAAAAACTTAAGCTATACTTCTAAAGATGTTGTAACACCTTTAGGAATAAAAAAGATAAACAAAACTACTAATAACATTGTATTATGTTCAGTTTTAAGAGCTGGGTTGCCTTTACATCAAGGCTTATTAAATTATTTTGATGATGCAGAAAACGCCTTTATTTCTGCTTATAGACACCACCCTAATAATGATGCAACATTCGAAATTGTTGTAGAATATTTTGCAGCACCCAAAATAGAGCATAAAACATTATTACTGGCAGACCCAATGCTCGCTACCGGACAAAGTTTGGTTGCCGTCTATGAAGCAATAATAAAGAATGGTGCGCCAAAAGAATTGCATATTGTTGCTGTAATTGCTTCTAGGGAAGGTATCGATTTCATCAAAGCACATTTTCCAGAAAACACCCATTTATGGATTGCTGCAATAGACAACGATTTAAACGAAAAAGGATATATTATTCCTGGCCTTGGCGATGCTGGAGATTTGTCTTTTGGAACGAAGCTATAGCATAAAAGGTAAAATAATTGCACTAGCTAAAAGCAATACAAATAGTATGTTTTTTATGAAGTTGCTACCTATACTTTCGAAGCCATTTGCAATAATAATTGCTGCCGGAAATAATAAAAACAATAATTCTGTATTGTTTTTATTCGGAACTAATAAAGCAAAAGTCAAAGCAACTAGCAAGTTTATTATCAAGAGAATCCAGCTTTTTCTAAATGAATTTTTTACGGAAAATGCTTTTGGAGATTTTAAAAATATAGCCATTACAGAAAGTGAAAGAATAAATGCTATAATCCAATAATAGGTGTTTTCTGGTTTGAAAATAAAACTAGAAAAGGTGTCAAAATAAAAAAGATTAATAAAAACATATAATTTATCAAACCAAAAGCAGTAGGTGAAATAAATAATTAATGGTATTAAAAATCCAACTAAAGGCGCAATTAAAGTATTGCTTACTGATTTTTGGTGTAAGAAAATTCCAGCATAGATTAAGATACTAAAAACAGCAGTAAAAGGCTCGATAATAAAAAGAATACTTAACCAAAAACCACTGTCAAAGAGTTTTTGTAAGGTGTTCTTTTTAGATTTTAAACTATATATTTTCCTTATAAATACTAGGTATAATAGCAATATAATCAGTGTTTTAGCACTGTGTGTAATTGCTGTGAAATAACTAAGTAAAATAGTAAAAGTAAAGAATGCGTAAAAATTATCTAACGTTAAATTGTTCTTAGTAACTACAAAGTTGTAAAAGAAGAAAATTACTAAATTTAACCCCAAAAAACAGGTGCTTTTAAATAGTAAAGAGAGTTCAAAATCTGTATTACTAAAAAGGGAAAAAGAGTTACTAATAAATACGCCAATAAATAGACTTAAAAGAATTATGAAATTGATTGGCTTAGATTTCCCTAAAAAATTGGCTAGCATTGTTTCTTTTGTTATTTTTGCAACGTAAAGATAATTAAGTTATGATAGCAGGCAATATTTTTAGATGGATTGGTAGTTTATTTACAGATCTTTTATTCCTTCCTTTTAATTGGTTGCGCACAAGCGTGGCTACTCAAGATTTTGGATGGTGGATTTCTAACGCAGTAAACTGGTTTTTTTTAATCGTTTTATTATTTCTATTTAGGTATTGGATGAACGAATCGCGTCGTTTTGTAAAAGAAGGAACAGAAGATAGATCTTAATTTTTAGAAATTGGGAAGCAAAAACAAACTAAAACGTTTCAAAGAAAATGAAGCGTTTAAAAATGTCATTCAGCCAACAAGGGAAGAAGTAGTAACTAACTTTACTCACAAAGGTAAGTGGCACTCTTTTTTTGAAAACAACAATCCTATTGTTGTAGAGCTAGGTTGCGGTAAAGGTGAGTACACCATTGCATTAGCGAGAAAAAACCCAAATAAAAACTATATAGGTATTGATATTAAAGGTGCACGTTTTTGGCGCGGAGCAAAAACGGCAGTTGAAGAAAACTTACCAAATGTTGCTTTTGTAAGAACGCAGATAGAATTAGTAGATTTTATTTTCGCAGAAAATGAAGTTTCTGAAATTTGGATAACTTTTCCAGATCCACAAATAAAATACCAACGCACAAAGCACAGAATGACGAATACTTCTTTTCTGAAAAAATACCACCATATTTTAAACGAAGAAGGAATTATGAATCTAAAAACCGATAGTGAATTTATGCACGGTTATACTTTAGGTTTATTGCATGGTGCAGGTCACGAAGTTTTATATGCAAACCATACGGTTTACAAAAATGAAGGTGCGCCAAAAGAAGTAACAGAAACACAGACTTTTTACGAAAACCAGTATTTAGAAGTTAACAAACCTATTACGTATATTCAATTTCGATTGAAGTTCTAGTTTCTGCAAAAATTAGTATCTTCATCCTGTGAAAAAATCCGACAATTTTTATGATAAAGTTTATAAAACAGCTAGATTAGTTCCTTTTGGCAGAGTAACTAGTTATGGTGCAATAGCGGCTTATTTAGGAGCGGCGCGCTCTGCTAGAATGGTTGGCTGGGCAATGAATAATTCACACAATCAAACAGAAGAGGTTCCTGCACACAGAGTTGTAAATAGAAAAGGATTACTTACAGGAAAGCATCATTTTAATGGCACAAATTTAATGCAACAATTACTAGAAAATGAAGGTATTGTTGTTGTAGAAAATCAAATTCAAGATTTTGAGAAAGTCTTTTGGAACCCTATAGATTTGTAATCTTTATACTTGAGAGATTGGTAAAAATAGCGCCTATAATAGACCTCTATTAAATCATAAATAATCGCAATCTACAAGCTTTATTTTTTAAAGAGTAAGCCGTACCTTTGCAATTAAGATTAAATAAAAATAAGACGTGAGTTTTAAAAAAGAAGACATATACAAAGCATTAGATACTATTACTGCTCCTGGCGAAGGGAAAAGTTTGGTGGAAAATAAAAATATAACAAATATCGTTGTTTTTGGTAACGAGGTAGAAGTAGATGTTATCATTAGTAACCCTACTTTGCAAGCAAAAAAGAAAACTGAAACTGAGATTACGAAAGTAATTAAAGCCCATGTTTCAGATGCTATTCAGGTGAAAATTAATTTAAAAGTAGAAAAGCCTGCAGTTAAAGAAAACCCAAATAAAATTCGTGGTAAAGAAATTCCAAATATAAAAAATATCATTGCAATTGCTTCTGGTAAAGGGGGTGTTGGTAAATCCACTATTACAGCAAATACTGCAATTTCTTTAGCGAAAATGGGTTTTAATGTAGGTGTTTTAGATGCAGACGTTTACGGTCCATCACAACATATTATGTTTGATGTTGAGAAAGCAAAACCACTTTCTGTAAATATAGAAGGTCGTTCTAAAATGAAACCTGTAGAGAGTTATGGTGTGAAATTATTATCTTTAGGGTTTTTCACAGATCCAGGTCAAGCAGTAATTTGGCGAGGGCCAATGGCTTCAAAGGCTTTAAATCAATTAATTTTTGATGCAGACTGGGGAGAATTAGATTTTTTATTAATTGATTTACCTCCAGGAACAGGAGATGTGCACTTATCTATTGTGCAAGCACTACCTATTAGTGGCGCAGTGATAGTAAGTACACCTCAAAATATTGCATTGGCAGATGCTAAAAAAGGAGTTGCTATGTTTCAACAAGAAAACATTAACGTTCCTGTTCTAGGTATCATAGAAAACATGGCGTATTTTACACCAGAGGAGTTACCGGATAATAAATATTATATTTTTGGGAAAGACGGCGCGAAGAATCTAGCAGAAGATATAAAAACAAAGTTTTTAGGTGAAATTCCCTTAGTGCAGAGTATTCGAGAGTCTGGAGATGTTGGACGCCCTGTAGCAATGCAAAATGGTACTGTTTTAGAAAAATCTTTTAATGAGATTACAAAAGAGATGGTAGCAGAGTTATTAAAAAGAAACCAAAATTTACCTCCAACAGAAATTGTTAGAATTACAACAATGAGTGGGTGTAGTTCTGTAAAAAAATAAATTATGACAGCACAAGAAACCTTAGACAATGTAGAAAAAGCGTTAGAAGAAATTCGCCCGTTTTTAATGAGTGATGGTGGGAATATTAAGCTTTTATCAATAGAAGATGAAATTGTAAAAGTACAATTAGAAGGCGCGTGTATTGGTTGTTCTGTAAATCAAATGACGTTAAAAAACGGTGTGGAAGCAACTATTAAAAAGTATGCACCACAAATAGTAGAGGTAATAAATGTAGCTTAAAATCTGATTTTAAAATTAGATTTTTTTTAAAATGATAAAATACGTCATTGCGAGGAACGAAGTAATCTCATGAAAGAAAGAGCCTACTTCGTTCCTCGTACTAACGAAAAATAAAGAAAATGATTACAACAGATATCTTAATTATTGGTGCAGGGCCTACAGGTTTGTTTACCGTTTTTGAAGCAGGATTATTAAAATTACGTTGTCATTTAATAGATGCATTGCCACAAGCTGGTGGTCAATGTTCAGAAATTTATCCTAAAAAACCTATTTATGATATTCCTGCATATCCAGAGATTTTAGCAGGAGACTTAACAGATAAGTTGCTAGAGCAAATTAAACAATTTGAACCTGGTTTTACTTTAGGAGAACGTGCAGAAACGATAGAAAAACAAGAAGATGAAACCTTTGTTGTTACTACAAATAAAGGTACAAAACATCATGCAAAAGTTGTTGCTATCGCTGGTGGGTTGGGTTCTTTCGAACCAAGAAAACCACCGATTCCTAATATTTCAGATTTTGAAGATAAAGGAGTTGAATACATTATTAGAGATCCAGAGTTTTACAGAGATAAAAAAGTGGTGATTTCTGGTGGTGGAGACTCTGCTTTAGATTGGGCAATATTCTTAACAGATGTAGCTTCCTCTGTAACTTTAATTCATAGAAGAAACGAATTTAGAGGTGCTTTAGACTCTGTAGACAAAGTACAAGAATTAAAGGATGCTGGAAAAATCATCATGATTACACCGGCGGAAGTAAAAGGCATTGTGGGTGCAGATAAAGTAACAGGTGTTTCTGTAATTCAAAACGGAGGAGAAGAATTCACGATTGAGACAGATCATTTTATTCCGCTTTTTGGATTGTCTCCAAAACTAGGACCTATTGGAGATTGGGGACTAGAAATCGAGAAAAATGCCATTAAAGTAAACAATGCTTTAGACTATCAAACTAACATACCCGGAATTTATGCTATTGGAGATGTAAACACCTATCCTGGTAAATTAAAATTAATTCTTTGCGGTTTTCATGAGGCAACATTAATGTGTCAGAGTGCTTACAAACTTATTTTTCCTAATAAAAAGTATGTAATGAAGTATACAACTGTTGGAGGTGTAGATGGTTTTGATGGCACTAGAAAAGAGGCTCCAAAAGCAGTTGTTAAAAAGATTGAATAATTTTTATAAACTTAATCTTCTTTAGACTTTTCTTACCTTTGTTATATTAACGAAATCGATTGAGATGTATTTAGATTTATTATCACACTTAAAGTTTTTAATGAAGCGCAATCCTGAATGATTAAATATATGAATTTTTAATCATTTATTTATTTAATCATTTAATAGAAAAACATGCCTTTTTATCACAAATTAGGGGAAATTCCACCCAAAAGACACACACAATTTCGTAAAAAAGACGGGAGTTTATATTACGAACAACTTTTTGGTACTATTGGTTTCGACGGAATGTCTACCAATTCATATCACGAATATAGACCAACAATGGTTAAGAAAATTGGAAAACAATATTCTGTAAAACCAATAATTGCAAAAGCCAATAACATTCAATCTTATAGGTTTCGCGGATTTCAAGTGCCGCCAGAAGACGATTATCTAGAAAGCAGAAAAATTGTTTTAACAAATTCAGATTGTAATATCATTTTATCGGCGCCAAAAAAATCTACTACAGATTATTTCTATAAAAACACAGATGCAGATGAGGTTATTTTTATTCACAAAGGAAGTGGGAAATTAAGAACACATCTTGGAAATATCGATTTTAAATATGGAGATTATCTAGTAATTCCGCGCGGCATTATTTATAAACTAGATTTTGATGACGAGAATAATAGACTTTTTATTGTAGAGTCCTATTCGCCAGTCTACACGCCAAAACGATATAGAAATTATTTCGGACAACTACTAGAGCATTCTCCTTTTTGCGAGCGAGATATCCGAAGACCTTATGAATTAGAAACAAATTATGAATTAGGAGATTTCTTAATCAAAGTGAAAAAACAAGGCGAAATAACAGAGATGACCTACGCTTCGCATCCTTTTGATGTAGTTGGCTATGACGGTTATAATTATCCGTATGCCTTTTCAATTCATGATTTTGAGCCAATAACGGGCAGAATTCATCAACCGCCACCAGTGCATCAAACCTTTGAAACCAATGCGTTTGTAATTTGCAGTTTCGTGCCACGTATGTATGATTATCATCCAGATTCAATTCCTGCGCCATACAGTCATAGTAACATCGATTCAGATGAGGTTTTATATTATGTAGATGGGGATTTTATGAGTAGAAATGATATCGATCAAGGGCATATCTCCTTGCACCCATCAGGAATTCCGCATGGACCGCACCCCGGAACTGCAGAAAAAAGTATTGGAAAAACGAAAACTGAAGAATTGGCTGTGATGGTAGACACTTTTAAACCCTTGCAGGTTACAGAAGAAGCTATGAAAATTGCTGATGAGGAATATTATAAATCTTGGTTAGAGTAAAATAATTATTAAGAAGCTATTTCCTGCTTTCCACGATATCTTTTTTTGAAAAAGAAAAAGGTTAAGAATATCGACAGCTATTCGAACGGCTGCAATCAGGGCTAAACGTACTTAATAACAATATTAAAAAAATAAAAATCATCTAAAGATGGCAAAAGAAATAAAATCAGTAAACTACGGTTTAGAAAAAATATTTGAAGGTGCACAAGATTTCCTTCCATTGTTAGGAACAGATTATGTAGAGTTTTATGTAGGTAATGCAAAACAAGCAGCACATTTCTATAAAACAGCATTCGGTTTTCAATCTTATGCATATCGAGGATTAGAAACGGGTTCTAAAGATTCTGTGAGTTATGTATTAACACAAGACAAAATCAAGTTGGTACTTACAACTCCATTAAATAGTAAATCTATAATAAACGAACATATTGTAAAGCACGGCGATGGTGTAAAAGTGATAGCACTTTGGGTGGAAGACGCAAGAAAGGCATACGAGGAAACCACTTCTAGAGGTGCTAAATCCTATATGAAACCAACCGTTGAATCAGACGAATATGGAGAAGTGGTAAGAGCTGGAATTTATACATATGGAGAAACAGTGCACATGTTTGTGGAGCGTAAAAATTATAAAGGAGCCTTTTTGCCAGGTTTTCAAAAATGGGAATCTGCTTACAATCCGCCGAGTGCAGGTTTAAAATACATAGACCATATGGTTGGTAATGTAGGTTGGAATCAAATGGATGTTTGGGTAAAATGGTATGAAGATGTTATGGGGTTTGAAAACTTTTTATCTTTTGATGACAAGCAAATTCACACAGAGTATTCAGCTTTAATGAGTAAAGTAATGTCTAATGGAAATGGTAGAATCAAATTTCCAATAAACGAGCCTGCAAAAGCTGCAAAACGTTCTCAAATTGAAGAATATTTAGACTTTTATGAAGGTGCAGGGGTGCAACATATAGCAGTTGCAACAGATGATATTATAAAAACAGTTTCTCAATTAAAAGCGAATGGAGTAGAATTTTTATCTACCCCACCAGCAGCATATTATAAATCAGTTCCTGGTAGATTACAAGAGTTTAGCCACGAATTAAGGGAAGATATAGAAAAGTTAATGGCTTTAGGTATTATGATCGATGCAGATGAAGAAGGTTATTTATTACAAATTTTCACAAAACCAATAGAAGATAGACCAACGTTGTTTTTTGAAGTTATTCAAAGAATGGGTGCAAGAGGTTTTGGGGCAGGAAACTTTAAAGCACTTTTTGAATCTATTGAAAGAGAGCAAGCAAAAAGAGGAACACTGTAGTTTTTTTTATTTCCTGAAAAAGATAGCATCTTATTTTTAATACAAAAGAGTAGGGAAAAATTATTTCACTTTCCTTTTGATATATAAAAATGAATAAACCATTAAAAGTATTTATCCAGTTATTTAAAAAATTAACAAACGGAAATCAGACACTTAAAATAATAGTGTGCTCAATTTTAATACTTTTTTCTATACTTATATATTTAACAGCTCATTATAGGAAATAGCCTGATTTTTTTAAAAAAATAGTATTGGTTATTTGTTATGAGTTCAACTTTAAATAAAAATGGAAAGAGAAGAAATACTAAAAGCAATAGAGGAAAAATATGACAAACTAGGTGTCCCTGTAGATGTAATGTTAGAGGGCCTTTTGTGGAGTACCCCAACTACCTATTGGGATTATATTCACACAGATGCACTTTTAGGTTTACAAACACCAAGAACTACACAGCCAGACGAAATGGTTTTTATCATGTACCATCAAGTGAATGAGTTGTTGTTTAAAATGATTTTATGGGAAATTGATCAAGTTGCTAAAACCACAGAAGTTTCTGCAGATAAATTTACAATGCATTTAAATAGAATTAGCAGATACTTTGATATGCTGTCTACTTCCTTTTCTGTCATGGCTGATGGCATGGAAAAAGAACAATATTTAAAATTTAGAAATACATTAACTCCTGCAAGCGGATTTCAGTCTGCACAATATCGTAAAATCGAATTCGCTTCTACAGAACTTATTAATTTAATAGATGTGCGTTATAGAGATTCTATTGATCGTAATTCCTCTTTAAAAAATGCATATAATCATTTGTATTGGCAAGCTGCAGGTAAAAATTACACAACAGGGCAAAAATCGACGTTATTAAATCTTTTTGAGAAAAAATATATGGGAGATTTTATAGATTTCATGGAAGATTACAATACTATTAATTTGTCATTAAAATTTAAACAATTACCCAAAGATGTCCAGTTAAATCCGGAACTCATAAAGGCTATGCGTCATTATGATTATACCGTAAACGTTAAGTGGGTGCTAGCGCATTACAATGCTGCAGGTAAATACTTAGGCGGAAAAGAGAAAGATTTAGAAGCAACTGGCGGTAGTAGTTGGCGTAAATATATGCACCCAAAGTATCAACGAAGAATCTTTTATCCTTACTTGTGGAGTCAAGAGGAGTTGAAAAACTGGGGGACATTTTAAAATAAGTAATACTCTTTAATATTTTATAGAGTTTGTTTTTAAAAACGGATATTTATAAATATTCTAAAATAATTGTTAAAAGTCATTTACAATCTATTTGCAGATGATTTTTTTCTTTTTCGGGATGGTAATTGTCAAAACTTTTTTATAAGTTTGATACTTATGAAAATATGCAAATTAATTATTTGTGGTCTTTTTTTAACTTTTACATGTTTTTCACAAGAAAAGAAAGAGACTTTTAAAGGAGGAGAATGGTTGCGTTATAAAATGAGTTACAGTGGTTTTTTTCGCGCCGGAACCGCAGTTTTAGAACTTAAAGAAACTAATTTAAACGGAGAGAAAGTTTTTTATTCAAAAGGTACAGGTTGGACCTCTGGATTGTTAAAATGGTTCTTTAAAGTAGATGATGTTTATGAAAGTTATTTTGATAAAGGACCAGTTAAACCGATTCTTTTTAAAAGAAAAATTAATGAGGGAGGATATAAAAAACATCGAATAACAAAGTTTGATTATACTTCTAATACAGCATATGTTCAAGATTTTAAAAACCAGAAAGATACGACAGTGATTTTTTCTAAAGTACAAGATATGCTTTCTTCATTTTACTATCTAAGAAAACAAGACTCAAAAACATTGAAAAAAGGAGATGAATTAGCAATAGATATGTTCATGGATTCTCAAGTGTATCCTTTTAAACTTCGATTTTTAAGAAAAGAGGTTATAAAAACGAAATTTGGAAAAGTAAAATGTTTAGTATTTAGACCACTAGTGCAGTCTGGTAGAATTTTTAAAGCAGAAGAAAGTGTAACCCTTTGGATAACAGATGATGCTAATAAGGTGCCAATTAAAATGAAAGCAGATTTAGCTGTGGGTTTTTTAAGAGCAGAATTAGAGGCATACAAAGGTCTAGCTAATAACTTTAAAAGAGCTGACTAAATGCTTAGTAAAATTAATTAAAATTTAACGAAACCGTTTAAGGAACTTCCTTGTTTAGATTTAAAATAAATCAATTTTATTTGTACTTTTGGGTGCTTAATATAATTACTCCAATTTTTTTGAAAAATATTATTTACCTATTACTCTTGTTTTGTACTTTTTCTGCTTGCAAAGGTGAGGGAGAAAACAAAGAAGCAGTTTCAAAATCGAAACTAAAACCAAAACCAGTATATAAGTATGGCTTTAAGGTAGCAGATTATAAAGTTATTTTAGATACTATAAAAAGCGGTGAAAGTTTTGGAGCTATTTTAGATAGACACCACGTAGAGTATCCGAAAATTAGTAAAATTGCAGGCTCAATAAAGGATGTTTTTGATGTAAGAAGGGTAAGAGCAGGTAAGCCCTATATGATTTTATCAAGTAAAGATTCTTTGGAAGAAGCAAAAGTTTTTATTTACAAAAATGATAAGATTAGAGCTACTGTTATAGATTTTAAAGATTCTATCTTTAAAGCATATACCTACCTTCAACCTATAAAAATAGTAGAGAAAATTGTAGAGGGCGAAATATATTCAAACCTTTCTAATGCAATGGATAGTTTGCATTTAAACCCTAATTTAACTTGGAGAATTGCAGATATTTATGCTTGGACATTAGATTTTTATAAACTACAAAAAGGAGATTCTTTTAAGCTTGTTTTCGAAGAGAAATATATAAATGACACTGTTTTTGCTGGGTATGGGGATGTTAAATCAGCTGTTTTTAATCATAATAAGAGAGATTTATATGCTTTTAGGTTTCTTGCAGATTCTATTTTAAATATTCATGAGTATTATGATGATAATGCGAAAATGCTGCGTAGTCAGTTTTTAAAATCTCCAATAAAATTTCAATATAGAATTTCATCTAGATATAATTTAAAAAGAAGAATTGCTTACTACGGCAATAGAGTAAAGCCTCATAAAGGCACCGATTTTGCTGCAAGAGTAGGAACCCCTATTATAGCTACGGCTAGTGGTACTGTTTCAGAATCTAAGAGAAAAGGCGGTAACGGTAATTATGTAAAAATTAAACACAACGCCACATATAGTACGCAGTATCTGCATATGAAAAGGCGTAAAGTTAAAAGAGGACAATACGTAAAGCAAGGAGATGTTATTGGCTGGGTTGGTATGACAGGAAATACTGGAGGACCTCATGTTTGTTACCGTTTCTGGAAGTATGGTAGACAGGTAGATCCTTTAAGAGAAAAACTACCTGCGGCAAAACCTATGAATAAAAGCATAAAACCAGCGTTTTTTGATTTCATAAAACCTTTGAAATCTCAAATAGATAAAAATCAATTGCAAATAAAAGAAACGATAGTAACTGTAAAATAAGTTGCTTAAAATTTAGAAAATGGCTTTAAAAAACATCAATCCTACCAAGACTCAAGCTTGGGAGAAACTAACAAATCACTTTAATGAAAATAAGAATATTAACATTAAAGACTTGTGTAAAGATAAAAATAGAACTGCAGATTTTTCTTTAGAATTAGGAGATTTATCAGTAGATTTTTCCAAAAACAGAATTACTAAAGAAACTATTGCGCTGCTAGTAGAATTGGCAAAAGAAGTAGACTTAAAGGATGCTATTGAAAAACAATATGCTGGTGCAGTAATTAACGTTACCGAAGGTAGAGAAGTTTTACATACTGCTTTAAGGAGTAATTCTGAAGAACCAATTTTAATTGATGGGAAAAATATAAAGCCACAAATACAAACTGCTTTAAGAAAAATTAGAAGTTTTAGTAATAAAGTTATTTCTGGGAAATGGAAAGGGTATTCAGGTAAATCTATAACAGATATCGTAAATATTGGTATTGGAGGATCTGATTTAGGACCAGATATGGTTGTAGAATCACTTCAATATTATAAAAATCAGTTGACCACACATTTTGTATCTAATGTAGATGGAGACCATGTTTCTGAGGTGATTAAAAAGCTAAATCCAGAAACAACTTTATTCGTAATTGTATCAAAAACATTTACAACGCAAGAGACTATTACAAATGCAGAAACTTTAAAAAACTGGTTTTTAAAGTCGGCGACTATTTTTGATATTCCAAAACATTTTGTGGCAGTTTCAACAAACTTAGAGGCGGTAGATAATTTTGGAATTGACAAAGCAAATGTTTTTACGATGTGGAATTGGGTTGGTGGTCGCTTTTCTTTATGGTCTGCAGTTGGTCTGTCTATTAGTTTATCTGTTGGTTACGAGAATTATAGAGCCTTATTAGATGGTGCAGAAGAAATGGACTTGCACTATAGAAACACAGACTTCGAAAATAATATTCCGGTAATATTAGCTTTGTTAAGTGTTTGGTATAATAATTTTTATAAGGCAGAGACAGAGGCAGTTTTACCATATTCTCAGTATTTAAAAAAGCTTCCAGATTATTTACAACAAGCCATTATGGAAAGTAATGGAAAAGGTATAGATAGAAATGGAGATACTATAGAGTACCAAACAGGAACAATTGTATGGGGAAGTACAGGTACAAATATGCAGCATGCATTTATGCAATTAGTGCACCAAGGTACAAAGTTAATTCCTGCAGATTTTATTGGGTATAAAGAGTCATTATATGGTTTAACAGATCATCATAAGAAACTAATGGCAAATTATCATGGTCAAATAGAGGCATTGGCTTTTGGAAAATCAAAAGAAGAGGTATATTTAGAACTAAAGTTTTCGGGAGAAGAAGATAAAATTTCAAAATTATTACCATTTAAAGTTTTTGAAGGGAATAGACCAAGTAATTCTATTCTTTTTGACAAGCTTACACCGCATTCTCTCGGTAAATTGATTGCACTTTACGAACATAAAATTTATACTCAAGGAATTTTATGGAACATTTATAGCTATGACCAATTTGGTGTAGAGCTAGGAAAAGAATTAGCTAAAAAATTATTAAATACCCATTAATTATAGGATGAAATAATTAAAACTTGGAATAATTAAACAATTTTATGCAATTTGTTAATAATTTGTTAATATAAAAACTGTTTAATTATAAATTTTAACATCAATTAAGTTATATTTGGATGTCTTAATTTTTTGTTAAACCTTAACTTTAAATTAACATAAAAACTCTGTAAAAGCAAGATTTTTGCAGAAACTAATAATATAAATTCAAACTCAAACAATGAAAAATTTTAAAAACTTATTATTTGTAGCCCTGTTTTTTGTAACAGCTACAGTTTTAGGACAAACTAAAATTACAGGTACGGTTGTAGATGAAACCAATCAACCATTACCAGGTGCAAGTGTTCTTGTAAAAGGAACAACAAACGGAACATCAACAGATTTCAACGGTAAATTCACTTTACAAGCAAAATCTGACTCTGGTGCTATCGTATTTTCTTTTATCGGTTACAGTTCAAAAGAAGTTGTATTTTCTTCTTCAGAAAACAGTTTAAAAGTTCAATTAGCTCCAGACGCGGGTTCTTTAGACGAAATAATTGTTATGTCTTCTTCTTTCGCAATAGATAGAAAAACACCAGTGGCAGTTTCTACTATTAAAGCTGCAGACATTGAAAGAAAATTAGGGTCTCAAGAATTCCCAGAAGTATTAAAATCTACTCCAGGGGTATATGCTACCAAATCTGGTGGTGGTTTTGGAGACGGTCGTATTAACTTACGTGGTTTTAATTCTGAAAATGTTGCTGTTATGATTAACGGAGTTCCCGTTAATGATATGGAAAACGGTAGAGTATATTGGTCTAACTGGGCAGGTTTATCTGACGTTACTTCTGCAATGCAGGTTCAAAGGGGTTTAGGAGCTTCTAAAGTAGCTGTGCCTTCTATTGGAGGAACAATTAACATCTTATCTAAAACTTCAGACATCGAAAAAGGAGGTAATGTAATGGCTTCTACTGGAAATGATGGGTATCAAAAATATGGTTTTACTTTATCTACTGGTTTAATGGATAATGATATTGCTGCAACTGTTTCTTTTGCTAGAACTACAGGAGAAGGATATGTAGATGGAACGCAATTTAATGGATATAACTACTTTGTAAACTTTACCAAAAATATAAATGACAATCATAAATTATCATTTACTACTTTTGGAGCACCACAAAGACATGGTCAAAGACAAAATATGAGCACAATAGGTGCTTACAGAAACTCAGAATCAGGAAATCGTTTTAATCCAGATTGGGGTTATAAAGATGGGCAAGTAACTCATATAGAAGATAATTTTTATCACAAATCTCAAACTTCTTTGAATCATTACTGGAATATTAATGATGTTTCTTCTTTATCAACTGCTGCTTATGTGTCTTATGGAACAGGTGGTGGTGGTGGAACTGCAGGAACTAACAGAGATTTATTTGGTGTTAGATTAGGTGGTTCAGATCAACCTGTAGATTTAGATAATATTGTTTCAATAAACAGAGCAAACGGTGCGTTAGGTTCTGAAGCAATTTTAAGAGCTTCAAGAAATGATCACGAATGGTTTGGTGTTTTATCAACATTTAAAACAGAACTTACAGATGATTTAGATTTAATTGCAGGTGTAGATTGGAGATCATATACAGGAAAACATTTTAGAGAAGTTACAGATCTTTTAGGGGGTCAATATTATCTTGATGATAACAACGTAAACAATCCAAATGCAGCTTTACGTGTTGGGGAAAAAATGGGATATAACAACGACGGTAAAGTTGGTTGGTTAGGTTTCTTCGCTCAATTAGAATACGGAACAGATAATTTTAACGCTTTTGTTTCTACTTCTGCTCAAAGAAGTACTTACCAAAGAATAGAGCACTTCTTGTATGATTTAAGTACAGAGGCAGGTAAAGATTTAGCAACATCTGAAAAGATAAGTTTAAATGGATATAGTATTAAAGGGGGTGCAAATTTCAAATTAGATGATGTACAAAATGTTTTTGCAAACATTGGTTATTTTGAAAGACCAGCTACATTTAATGCAGTTTTCAACGGTTACAACAATACCAAGGTAAATAGCGATGCAGAAAACGAAAAGGTTTTCAGTATGGAATTAGGGTATGGTTTGAGAGGTGAAAAATTCGCAGCTAATATTAATTTATATAGAACGCAGTGGAAAGATAGAACATTTACAAGAAATGTTAGAGCACAAGAAGCGGGAGCTGAAGATTATACAGCAAATTTATTAGGTGTTGATGCATTGCATCAAGGTGTTGAGTTTGACTTTACATACAAACACTCTGATAAATTAAACTTTACAGGAATGCTATCTTTAGGAGATTGGAAATGGGATAATGATTTAGTAGATGTTCCTGTTTTTGATGAAAATCAAAGTCAAGTTGATACTATTTCTCTTCCAATTGATGGATTAAGAGTTTCAGATGCAGCTCAAACCACAGCAGCTTTAGGAATGTTGTATAAGTTTTGGGATAAGACAAGTGTTACTTTAGATTACAACTACTTTACAGATTTATATGCTAGAATCGATGTTTTAAATTATGCCAATGCAAAAACAAAACCAGAGGATTCTTGGAAAGCACCTAGTTACAATACAATGGATTTTAGTTTGCGTCACGGCTTTAATTTAGGAGAATTTGATACTACTGTTACATTTCGTGTAAATAACTTGTTTGATACAGAATATGTAGCTGATGCAATTGATGCTTCAGACCCATTAGTGTTCTTTGGTTTTGGTAGAACATTTAGTTTAAGTGCAAAAATTAAATTTTAAAAAACTTTAAAAATGAAAAAAATATTTTATTCTTTCGCAATCCTTTCTTTGTTGTTTACTTCGTGTAATCCAATGGAAGATTATTATTCAGAAATTGACGCTACAGAAACAGTTATTTCTGGAGAAGCAACATTTACTTTAACAGACGCAGATTATGATGCTTTAGGTTTAAACTACGGTAACTTTAGTTCTTCAGACGATGCTAAAGCAGATCTTCCTGACTTTTTATCAGGGAAGTACCCAGCTTGGGGAGCAGAATCTTTAGCAGCAGTAACTTTTAAGTTATATGCTCCTAAAAGAGACGAAAAAAGTTTAACGATATATGAAGTAACCGGTGCAGATTATGATGCTGGAGGACACAATTATGGTAACTTTAGTAGTTATTCTGATATTACTGAGTTTTTAGATGCTAAATACCCTTCTGCTGCAAACAGATTGTTAGTTGCTTTAACTTACAAGTACTACAGCGGTAGCGTTAGTGAATTAACCAATGGCTTTATCAACAATAGCGGTACATGGGAAATGGCTACAGGTATTACAGATGATGAATACACAGCAATGGGAGAGTCTCGTGCTCAGTTCTCTTATGAGGATGAAGCTTATGCTAAAATACCAGTATTTGCAAAAACTAAATATCAATATGACGGTAAAGTTGCAGGAGATATTGAAGGTATTATGTATCATTTATATGTTACAGATACTCAAGATGTAGACGGAGATGGCAGAACTAACGATCGTACGGTGTATAGTTTTGTAACATTTGTTATCTATGATGGATCAGATTGGTCTATTTATACAAACGTAATCGATCAAACAATTAAGTTTGGTCATGACGGTGCTACTTGGGTACCAGATAATACAATTAAATATACTTTAACTGGTGCTGACTATACTTTAGTTGGAAACGGTAACTATGGTAACTTTGATGTAAGAGCTGGTAAAGACGAAGAAGCAGAATCTGTTCGTTTAGACAAAGTAAGTACGATCTTATTAAACAACTTTCCTTCAGATGAAGAAGGTCAAAAATACATTGTTTCTTATAATATTTATAACGGAGCAGCTGGTGTTTGGTCTCTTTCAGTAATTAAAGAAGGTGGTGCATACGTAAAACAGTAATTTATTATTGTTTTTAATGAAATTTTTAAAAACACCTATTTCGAAGTATCGAAATAGGTGTTTTTTTGTGCATAAAAATTAGTAGCTTTGTAGCATTAAAAAACGAATGATTATGATGAAAAATGTTCACTCTTATTGGGCGTATTTAGTACTTGCAATTTTAATATTCGCAGTAGTAAATGCGATTATCGGGTTTGCCAAAAAGAAAAAATTCACAGACAAAGACTTGCGTATTGGCTTGTTTGCTTTAATTGTTTCGCATATTCAATTATTAATAGGCTTGACTTGGTATTTCATGTCGCCTTGGTTTAAAGCATTAACTACAGACGCAGGTACTGTAATGAAAGATAAGGCTGTAAGGTTATTGGCAGTTGAACATCCCGTAATGATGATTGTAGCCATCGTTTTTATAACAATTGGATGGTCTAAGCACAAAAAGAAAACAACAGACGCTGCAAAGTTTAAAACATTTGCAATCTTTTACGGAATAGGCTTGTTGTTAATTCTGTCAAAAATTCCTTGGAGTAACTGGTTATAATAACTAATATTCTTAGTGCCTTATTTTTTGGCTTAAGAACCGATACTACATTTATATGAAGATTTTAAGCTATCTATTATCCCCAATTTTTATATTGGTATTCTTTATAATCTTACTTATATTTCATCCGATACAATGGTTCAGTTACCATGTGTTTGGGCAAAATGCACACGCTAGCGTAGTAGATGCTCTAAATTTTTGTTTGGTGAAAGCTTTATTAATTATTGGTGTGCCAGTTCGTTTAATAAATGAACATAAGATACCAAAAGATGCATCTATACTATTTGTATCAAATCATCAATCTACATTTGATGTGGCGCCATTGGGTTGGTTTTTTAGAAAACACCATCCTAAATTTGTCTCAAAAGTAGAATTAGGAAAAGGCATACCAAGTGTTTCCTTCAATTTAAAAAAAGGAGGCGCAGCACTTATCAATAGAAAAGACCCAAAACAAGCCATTGGCGAGTTGGTGCGTTTTTCTAAAAAAATAAAAGAAAAAAAATGGGGAGCAGTTATTTTCCCCGAAGGAACAAGAAGTAGAGACGGTACTCCAAAAACATTTGCTTCAAGCGGATTAAAGATACTTACAAAGTATAATAAAGAAGGTTATGTTGTACCTTTAACAATTAACAATTCTTGGAAGGTTTTTAAGTACGGTAAGTTTCCTTTAGGTTTAGGAAGTCCTATTACAATTACAACACACGCCCCAATAAAAATAAATTCCTTATCTTTTGATGAGTTGTTAGAAAAAACAGAAACCACCATTAAAGAACATATAAAATAAACAATTATGTCTATAAAAAATATAAGAAAAGAAGTAATGCTTACTTTAGAAAAAAGTATGCAGAGCTTTATGGATACGTATTTAATTCCACCAGAAAAAATTTGGCAGCCCACAGATTTTTTGCCAAACTCGCAAAAAGATTCATTTATTACAGAAGTAGAAGAAATTAGAGAGATCTCTAAAGAACTACATGACGATTTTTGGGTAGTTTTAGTAGGAGATACCATTACAGAAGAAGCTTTACCAACCTATGAATCTTGGTTGTTAGATTTAGACGGCATCAGCCAAGACCCAGACAATGGTTGGGCAAAATGGATACGAACGTGGACGGCAGAAGAAAACAGACATGGAGACGTTTTAAATAAGTATTTGTATTTATCTGGGCGTGTGAACATGCGTGAGGTAGAAATTTCTACACAACATTTAATTGCAGATGGTTTTGATATTGGTACGTCAACAGATCCGTATAAAAACTTTGTCTACACCACTTTTCAAGAATTAGCAACCTATGTTTCTCATAACAACGTAGCTAAAATTGCAAAGAAAAAAGGACACAAGGCATTGGGTAAAATGTCGAAAATTATTGCTGGAGATGAAATGCGTCACCACCAAGCATATTCTCATTTTGTAAAAGAAATTTTCAAAATAGATGCAAGTGAAATGATGTTGGCTTTTCAGCACATGATGAAATATAAAATTGTAATGCCTGCGTTGCACTTAAGAGAATCATTCGGTGCAAAAGGAAGTGCTTTTGATGATTTCTCTGCAGTAGCACAGAGAATAGGAGTCTACACAGGTTTCGATTATGTAGATATCTTGAAGAAATTAAACACGATGTGGGAAATTGATAAAATTACTAATTTAACGCCAGAAGCAGAAAAAGCACGTGATTATTTGATGAAATTACCAGAGAGAATGTATCGAATTACAGAAAGAATTAAAGTGCCAGATACACAGTTTAATTTTAAATGGATGTTGCCAGCATAGCTTTATAAGAACTTAGTTTTTATGTGCTAAAAAATATAAAGACCCTTCATTTTCAAAATGAGGGGTCTTTTTTTAATTTTTATATAAATCCATTTCAAAAAGACAAACAGGTGCAAGTTTATAATGATCTGGTAAATTAGAAGTGTTTTTTAAATTAAATAGTCCAAGAAAGTTAAATCCTGCATTTTTATAATGGGTAATAAGATTTTTGTTATCACCCAAAGTATCTAATCTAATAAATTGGATCTCTTTTTTTAGTACATATTCTTTAGCCCAATTTATAATAGTAGCAATATAATTGTTTCCTCTAAAGTTAGGATTTACAGCAATTCTATGAATATAGATAGCACTATCTGTGTTACTGTCTTCCCAAATTTGTTTATCTGAAAAAGTAATTGCCCAAATACACACCACTTCATTATTTACTATAAGCTTGAATTGTCTATTTTCTGCAATTTCATTTACAACCATTTCTCGGTCAAAATCTGGCCAAACAATTACGGTTTTCTTTTCTCTTTGATAGTTTGAAGCAATTTTATAAAGTGCAAATATTTTTTCAATATCTGAAGCTGTAACGTTTTTAATAGTCATAATTCTTATTTAGAATAGTCAATTTTAAAAGAATCCATATCATTCAAAAAACCTAATTTTTTACGAAGGGTATCTTGTTTATTTTTTTCAAGTGTTGCACTTACAATTCCAACTTCATTTTTCTTTAAGCTAGAAATTTTTGCACCTAAATAATCTATAATTAAAGAGTTGCCAGAATAGACATAATCATTTGCATCTTTCCCTATTATATTTACCCCAATGACATAACTCATATTTTCTATTGCACGTGCTTTTAAAAGCGTTTTCCAAGCTTTTACCCTTGGAGCAGGCCAATTCGCCATAAAAATTAAAAGATCGTAATTTTCAATGTTTCTAGCCCAGACAGGAAAACGCAAATCGTAACAAATTAAAGGACAAATCTTCCATCCTTTATATTCGATAATTATTTTTTTAGTACCAGAGGTATATACCTTGTCCTCTTTAGCTAAAGTAAAAGAATGTCTTTTGTTGTAGGTGTCTATTGCTCCAGAAGGGTGCACAAAAATCAAACGATTATAATAGGTATCGTTATCAGAAATAACTAAACTTCCGCAAATAGCAACTTGTTTTTTTTTTGCTATTTTTTGCATCCATAAAATAGAAAAACCATCCATTTTTTCAGCAACCTTCTCTGGGTGTATTGTAAAGCCAGTAGTAAACATTTCTGGTAGTACAATTAAATCTACAGTTTGCTCTAAGTCATTTATTTTATCTTCAAAAAAAGAAATATTTTGTTGTGAGTTTTCCCAAACTAAATCTGTTTGAATTCCTACTATTTTTAAAGTGTTTTGCATTAAAATTAATTTTAAAGATATAACAACTATAAAAGTAAGTTTTTGTAATTTAGAAATCCCAATTGAATACCAAAAAATTCTATGCAATCCTTTATTTCAGAAACCTTAGATTCCATTTTAAAAACTACAAAATCATTTGAAAATGTGGTTTTTATATTGCCATCACAAAGAGCTAAAGTTTTTTTAAAACAAACATTAAAAGATAAGATCTCTGTTGGGTTTTTGCCTGAATCATTAAATATAGAGCAATTTGTGCAACAAGTATCGGGTATCGAAAAAGCAGATAGCATTCAATTACTATTTCATTTTTACACGATTTATAAAAATTTAGAAAAAGATCCTGACTCTTTTGATACTTTTTCTTCTTGGGCGTTTACAGTGTTACAAGATTTTAATGAAATAGACCAGCATTTGGTAGACACAAAAGAAATTTTTGTTTACATAAGAGATATAGAGCGTTTAAAAAAGTGGTCTGTGTCTGGTACCTTTACAGAAACCGAGTTCATGAAAGATCATTACTCTTTCTTAGAAAAACTAAACAACTTTTATCCACCTTTATATCAGTTTTTATTAGAGAAAAAAATCGGATATCAGGGTTTAATGTATAGAGAAGCTTGTAGTAATATTGAAGGTTATATTGAGGAAAATATCCATAAGAAGTTTTTTTTTATAGGTTTTAATGCTCTAAATAAGGCCGAAGAATTTTTGTTTCAGAAAGTATTAGAAACCAATAACTCTGATATTTATTGGGATTTGGATGAAGTATTCTTCAATACCAATCATCAAGCAGGTACCTTTATTAGAAAGTATAAAAAGGAATGGAAATACTACGAAAAAAACCCATTAAAAACTTTGAGTAATTCCTTTTCTGGTCCAAAAAATATTCAAATAATTGGAGCTTCTAAAAACACAACTCAGATAAAATATGCAGGAGAAATTTTAGAAAATTTTACAGATTTTAAAAATACTGCACTCATTTTAGCAGACGAAACTTTACTGCCAATTACCTTAAATTCTTTACCAAAAAATATCAATGCTATAAACATTACCATGGGGTATCCATTAAAAGATATTCCCACCACAAGTTTACTTTTTTCTATTTTCCAATTGTTCGTTTCGCAAGAAAAATTGCAAAAAACTATTGTAAATGAATTTTACCACAAAGACGTTGTTCGCTTTTTAAAACATCAATCTGTTTACAAACTCCTATCTGATGAAAATAGTGCTTTAGTAGACAACTTTACAGAAGAAATAGGAAAAGAAAATCTGATATTCATTAGCAAAGCACAAATAGAAAGTATATTAATAGATACAATTGCATCAGTGAAAAGTGGCATTTCTGCTATTTTTAATTCATACACAACCATAAATGAGTTCTTAGATAGAATCCTAAATTTGATAGCTCTTTTGAAAGAAGATGTAACCACTTTAGAAAAGGAATATTTATTTCGTTTTTATACTGCTTTTACACAATTGAAAACCTTGCAAACAGAATATGAGTATTTTACAGATTTAAAGACCTTGTCTTTGTTCTTCAAACAATTAATAAGCTCAGAAACACTTTCTTTTCAGGGAGAGCCATTAAGAGGTTTGCAATTGATGGGTATGTTAGAAACACGTGTTTTAGATTTTGAAAATATTATATTAACCTCTACGAATGAGGGTATTTTACCAGCAAGTTCACAACAAAATTCTTTTATTCCTTTTGATGTAAAAATTGAGTTTGGTTTGCCAACATTTAAAGAAAAAGATGCTATTTTTTCATATCATTTTTTCAGATTACTACAAAGAGCAAAAAATGTTTTTATTCTCTACAACACAGAACATGATGATTTTGGAAGTGGAGAAAAAAGCAGATTTGTAACACAGTTAGAAATGATGAGAGACGATATTATTTATAAAAATATCTCTCCAAAAGTGATTCCGAGTAAAACAGCATTAAAAGAAATACCTAAAAATGAAGTCACTTTTGAGCGTTTAAAAGAGTTGGCAAAAAAAGGCATCTCTCCTTCTGCATTGACGAACTACTTATACAACCCTATTTCGTTTTACAAACAAAAAATTTTAAAAATTAAGGAGTTTGATGATGTTGAAGAAACTGTTGCTTTTAATACTTTAGGTACTGTGGTACACGAGGCATTAGACGAGTTATATACTCCTTTTGTAGGTAGGTTTTTATCTGAAGAGAATGTTTCTAAAATGGAGAAAGAAGCAAATAATTTAGTAATAAAACATTTTAAAATTCAGTTTAAAAATGGAGATATTTCGACAGGAAAAAATCGTTTAATTTATGAAGTTGCCAATAGATTTGTATCTAATTTTTTATTGAAAGAAAAAGAATTGCTCAAAGATAAAAAGAACAAACTAAAAATTATTGCTACAGAAGAAAACTTATCTGCAGAAATAACAATTGAAGGAATTGATTTTCCTGTAAAATTACACGGTCAAGTAGACAGGGTAGATGAGTTAAATGGTGTTTTAAGAATTATAGATTATAAAACAGGTATGGTATCTAGCACTAATTTACGAGTGCCTGAATTTGAGAATTTGCGAGACGAGAAACATTTAAAAGCTATTCAAGTTCTGCTATATGCCTATTTGTTTACTAAAAGCAAAAATTATAATTTTAACCAACCTTTAGAGGCTGGGATCTATTCATTTAAAAATTTAAATAGTGGTTTTTTACCAATTGATTTTGCCTTGCCAAGAAAAAAACCAGAGACCAATATTACCGCAGAAAAATTAGAAGAATTTATTACAGAACTTAAAATATATATCCAAGAAATTTACAATCCAGAAATAGATTTTATAGAACCAGCAGATTTAAGATATTAAATAATTATTTACCCTTTAAAACTAATAAAGGTACGTTAGAGAAAAACTCTTCTTTAAGAATAGTATTCTTTTCCCAAAGTTTTTTAAAGAACCCTCTTTTACGTCTAAAAACGCACAACATATCTGGGTTTTGTGATTTTATGTGTTCTAAAACCCCTTGAAAAGTAGTTGCGTTTTCTGAGATGGTCAACGTTTTTTCTAATGCTTTTAAATCTTTATGTAGCATTAAATCTTCTTGTGTATAACTGGGAGTTTTAACCAATAATAAATGTACCTCGGTTTTAAACTTTTCAACGATTAGTTGTAGTGGCTTTAAAGCAGTTTTACTTTTTACAATACCAGATTTAAAAGCCATTAAAATGCGAGAGATAGGAATGTATTTATAACCTTCTGGTACTGCTAAAATGGCAAGATTTGTTTTCTTTACTAGATTCCCTGCAGTTCTTCCAAGAAATAAATTTTCTTTAATAGAGTTGCTTTTTGTACCTACAATTACCAAATCTATTCCTAGCTCAGTATCTATAGCAGTAACGCTTTCAGAAACACTTCCTTTCGCAGAAATTAATTTAATTTCTACATTTTTTATATCACAGCTATTTACCATTGTTCTTAAATATAAATTAGTTTCACGTTCTATAATTGCATCAACATTTATCATTGTTCCTGCTTTTGTATGAGAACTATAAGCTCTAAAAACAAACACTTTTGCATTAATTTCTGTGGCAAAATCAATGGCATACTGTAAAGTGTTTTGGGCGTTTTCTGTAGATCCTATTGGTACTAATATATGTTTCATGTGTGGTAATTTATAGCACTGCAAAGCTAAGTAATTTTAAGGGAATCTTTTCTTTTTACATTTTTTAGATATGTACATTTGTAAAAATAATTTTTTTGAACACAAGTATTAGTTTTAAGAATATTAACAAACTAGCAATACCAGCATTAATTGCGGGTATTGCAGAGCCTGTTTTATCAATAACAGATACTGCTATTATTGGTCATATAGATATTAATGCAACCGAAAGTTTAGCCGCAGTTGGTATTGTAGGGGCTTTTATTTCTATGTTAATTTGGGTTTTCGGACAAGTAAGAAGTGCAATTTCATCTATTATTTCTCAATATGTTGGCGCAAATAAGTTAGATGAAATTAAAGAATTACCAGCCCAGGCCATTGCAATGATTGTTGCAGGCAGTTTGTTGGTTTTGGCAGTTTCATATCCGTTTTCTAGACAAATTTTTCAGTTTTATAATGCTTCAGATCAGATTTTAGAATATTGTATTGCCTATTTTAATATTCGAATTTTTGGTTTTCCTTTTGCACTTTTCGTGTTTGCCATTTTTGGTACATTTAGAGGTTTACAAAACACTTTTTACCCAATGATAATTGCTATTATTGGTGCTTCTTTAAATATTGTGTTAGATATTATTTTGGTTTACGGTATTGAAGGTTATGTTCCTGCGATGCATGTAGAAGGAGCTGCATATGCAAGTGTAATTGCACAAATAGTTATGGCAATAATTTCACTGATTCTCTTACTAAAGAAAACACCCATTTCTTTAAGGTTAAGTTTGACTTTACATGCAGAAATTCCAAGACTTTTAAATATGATTGGGAATCTATTTATTAGAACAATTGCATTAAATGTAGCATTGTACTTGGCTACATCTTACGCAACAGGTTATGGTAAAGAATATATTGCAGCATATACTATTAGCATAAATATTTGGCTATTAGGTGCCTTTATGATAGATGGATATTCTAGTGCTGGTAATATTTTATCAGGAAAATTATTAGGCGCAAAAGAGTATAAATCTTTAATTATTTTAAGTAATAAACTTTTCAAATACGGCATTGTAATAGGAAGTATAATAGCAATTTTGGGAGCTATTTTTTACAACGCAATAGGAAGAATATTTACCAATGAGACTCTTGTTCTAGAGCAATTTTATACTGTTTTTTGGATTGTTTTAATTACGCAACCTATAAATGCTATTACTTTTATTTTTGATGGAATGTTTAAAGGAATGGGAGAAATGAAATATTTAAGAAACCTCTTAATCTTAGCAACCGGTTTGGTTTTTGTGCCAACACTTTTAATTTTTGATTATTTAAATTATAAATTAATTGCTATTTGGATTGCCTTTGCATGCTGGATTATTGCACGAGGCTTACCTTTAGTTTTTAAATTTAGAAAGAAATTTATACCCTTAGCTGAAAATCAATAAAAAGAAGCTATTATTCTAATATGAGTAGTTTTTTTGAACCCAAAGATTCTGGGGCAAATTTTTAAGAATTAAATCTTACTTTTACTTTAAATTCAGTTTATGACAACAACAAGACAAAACGGAAGTTTACATACCAATATTCAAGATAATATTGCAACCATAGAATTTGGACATCCTGCTAGTAATTCTTTTCCAAGTGAATTATTAGAAAGATTAGCCAAAGAAGTAATTACTATGGGTAATCGTGCAGATGTTGCAGTAATTATTCTAAAATCTGAGGGTAAAAAAGCTTTTTGTGCGGGTGCTTCTTTTGATGAGTTGGTGGCTATTTCTAATTTAAAAGATGGCCAACAATTTTTTGCCGGTTTTGCAAACGTACTAAATGCCATGAGAACTTGTGGAAAATTAATTATTGGAAGAATTCAAGGGAAAACAGTTGGCGGTGGTATTGGTTTAATTGCGGCTTGTGATTATGTACTTGCAACTGAAAATGCATCTATAAAATTATCTGAATTTACAATTGGAATAGGACCTTTTGTAATTGAACCAGCAGTAACAAGAAAAATTGGTGTTTCAGGAACTTCAGAATTAACTTTGGACGCAACCAATTGGAAAAATGCATATTGGGCAAAGGAAAAAGGTTTGTACGCAAAGGTATTTGAAACCATAAATGAACTAGATAAAGAAATTGAAATTCTGTCTGACAAATTAGCATCCTATAATCCTATTGCTTTAACAGAAATGAAAAAGGCACTTTGGCAGGGAACTGAAAATTGGACTGATTTATTAGCAGAAAGAGCTGCTATTTCTGGAGAATTGGTTTTATCTGAATTCACGAAAAAAGCATTAGAAAAATTTAAGAAATAGCATTATAATATAACAAATGAAAATTGTTTCAACAAATATTGGCGAACGTAGAGTTATAGATTGGAAAGGGGAATTAGTTACTACTGGTAGTTTTAAGTTTGCTGTAGACAAACCTATTTTTTTAGATAATAATAATGTAAAAGGTGATGAGATTTCTGATAGAGAAAGTCATGGCGGCACATTACAAGCCATTTATGGATATTCCATGCAGCATTACAACTTCTTCAAGCCTTCATATCCAGATTTAGATTGGCAGTTTGGTATGTTTGGTGAGAACTTAACTATGGATGATTTAGATGAAACTACAATTCATTCTGGTGATACTTTTAAAGTAGGTGAAGCTATTTTAGAAGCAACTGTGCAAAGAAATCCATGTTATAAGTTGGGCATTCGTTTTAATGATATGAAAATTGTAAAGCACTTCTGGAATACTACTTTTTGTGGCGTTTACTTTAAAGTTTTACAAACTGGAAATGTAAAAGTTGGTGATGCTTTTATTCAAATAAAATCGTGTCCAGAAAACCCAACAATTGCAGAGTTGTATTCTGCTAAAAGAATTGAAAAAGGAGAATAGTACGAATTATGAAGTGCTTAAAAAGTATCGATAATAAGATTTTTTAAACAACCGCTTCTTTTTTATGTAAAAAACGAGTCAGTTTCATAGAAAGATCTAACAGAATAATTTTAGCATTTCCGTTTCTTTCAATATGATACATTGCATCATTTAATTCTTTTTCAATATCCAAAATATTTCCTCCATGCACATAAGGTGCAAATTTAGAGAGATCAAATCCCGTTTGGGTTTCCATAAAAACTAAATCATTACTCTTATAATTTAGCAATAAAGCCTGTCTAAAAAATTGCAAACAATATTCTAAAAAACGTTTTTGAGTTTCTCTTCCAGATTTTGCAATGGTTTCAGACCATTCGATTAACTGCTGCACTACAGAAGCATTTCCTTTCGCTTTAAAAGCAGTTCTAATCCAAGTAACAAACCATTCTTCAAAAATCAAATCAGCACTATCATTATTTAATAATTGTACTGCTTTATTATAGTTTCCTTCTGCTCGCTGTGCAATTGTAGCAGCTTCACTTTCAGAACATCGTTCTCTCTCAACCAAAGCCGTTGCAATATCCTGTTCACTTAAAACAGGAAAATGTAACGCTTGGCAACGCGATTTTATGGTATTAATAATTTGCTCTTCATTTTCTGTAATTAAAATGAAAACTGTTTTATTTGGTGGTTCTTCAATAAGTTTTAATAGTTTATTAGCAGCAGCAATATTCATTTTTTCTGCCATCCAAATAAGCATTACTTTAAAACCGCCTTCGTAAGATTTTAATTGCAACCTTTTAACAACGGTCTCTGCTTCATCAACTCCAATATTTCCTTGCTTATTCTCTACACCAATATGTTGTAACCAATTAAATAAGCTTCCATAAGGTTGCTCCTTTATAAATTCTCTCCAATCTTCTAAGAATAAATTACTTACTGGATGTTTTTTTACAGCATCATTTGTAGTTACCGGAAAAGAAAAATGCAAATCTGGATGCTGTAATTTTTCACACTTTAAATTACAAGCCTCTGCACTTTCAGAGGAATTACATAATAAAAATTGAGCATACGCAATTGCCATTGGCAAGGTGCCACTACCTTCTTTACCTACAAATAATTGTGCATGCGGTATTCTTCCATTTTCAGCAGAAACCTGCAAATGGTTTTTAATGTGTTTTTGGCCTATAATTTGGTTAAAAAGCATTTACAAATATAAAATTAGTTCGCCATAAATTCATCAATTTTAGAAAGCAATCTTCGTTTTAGTTTTTAGTTAGGTTAGAGGTGTTCTTGAAACCTGTTTTTTAAGATATAATTTTTAACGCAAACGTTATCTTAATTTTTTAAGTTTCAATTCTATTAAATCTAAACAATTAGGTATTTTTGTGCAAAACAATTCATAATGAAAACACTAAAAGATTTTAATTTCGAAAATAAAAAAGCGATTATTCGTGTAGATTTTAATGTACCTCTAAATGGAAAGCTAGAAGTAACAGATGCTACAAGAATTCAAGCTGCAAAATCTACTATTATAGATATTTTAGAACAAGGAGGAAGTTGTGTTTTAATGTCTCATTTAGGACGTCCAAAAGGTTTTCAAGAAGAGTTTTCTTTAAGACATATTGTTAAATCTGTAGTAGATGTTATTGGTTGTAATGTAAAATTTGTAGAGGACTGTATTGGTAATAAAGTTGAAGAAGCAGTTGCTAATTTAGAAGCTGGAGAGATTTTATTGTTAGAGAATCTTCGTTTTTATGAAGAAGAGAAAAAGGGAGATGTTGCTTTTGCAGAAAAATTATCAAAGTTTGGTGATATTTATGTGAATGATGCTTTTGGTACTGCGCACAGAGCACATGCATCCACCACAATTATTGCACAATTTTTTGAAGAAAATAAATGTTTCGGAAACTTATTAGCAAGAGAAATAGAAAGTATAGATAAGGTTTTAAATAATTCTGAAAGACCAGTTTTAGCCATATTAGGAGGTGCAAAAGTATCCTCTAAAATTACGGTAATTGAAAATATTTTAGATAAAGTAGATCATTTAATTATTGGAGGTGGTATGAGTTTCACGTTTGTAAAAGCATTAGGTGGAAAAATTGGAAATTCTATTTGTGAAGACGATAAAATGGAATTAGCCTTGGCTATTTTAAAGCAAGCGAAACAAAAAGGAGTAGAAATTCATATTCCTGTAGATGTAATTGCTGCAGATGATTTTTCTAACGATGCAAATACTAAAATTTTAGATATAAATGAAATCCCTGATGGTTGGGAAGGCGTTGATGCTGGACCAAAATCGAGAGAAATTTTTGATACTGTTGCAAACCAATGTAAAACTATTTTGTGGAATGGTCCTTTAGGTGTTTTTGAAATGGAATCTTTTGCTGGTGGAACAATTGCATTAGGACACTCTATTGATAAGGCTACTAGAAATGGGGCATTTTCTTTAGTTGGAGGAGGAGACTCTGTTGCCGCAGTAAAACAATTTGGTTTTGCAGAAAAAGTAAGTTATGTTTCTACAGGAGGTGGAGCGATGTTAGAAATGTTAGAAGGAAAAACATTGCCGGGCATTGATGCAATATTGAAATAAAGGTTTATTTGTTTATATTTTCAAGATACAGTAAATATAACCAATGAGGCTTTGTAAATTTTATATACAATAAGCGTGTAATTTTTAAATTACACGCTTATTGTTTTAATAGAATATAAGGTTTAATTTTGTTGTTGGGTTTGCAACAGTTGCACGATTAAACAAATACACGAATACATATTCAAAAATGATATATACAAAATTACCAAATACAGACATCGAGGTTTCTAAAATATGTTTAGGCACCATGACTTGGGGAAATCAGAATACCCAAGAAGATGCTTTTGAACAAATGAATTATGCCTTAGAACAAGGTGTCAATTTTTTTGATACGGCAGAATTATATCCTGTTCCTGCAACTCCAGAAACGTATGCAGACACAGAAAGAATTATAGGAAACTGGTTCAAAAAAACAGGAAATAGGGGAAAAGTAGTTTTAGCCAGTAAAATTGCCGGGGGTGGAGATTACACAAAACATATTAGAAAAGGTAAATTCGGTAGTGCAAATATTAAAGAAGCTGTAGCCGCAAGTTTAAAACGTTTGCAAACAGATTACTTAGATTTATACCAATTACATTGGCCAGATCGTGGTGTAAATGCATTCGGAGTAAGAGAGTATCCTTTTAAGACTGCTACCAAAGAAGCCGAAAATCATTTAGAAATTTTAGAAACGTTAAATGACTTTGTAAAAGACGGAACTATTAAAGCAATCGGACTTTCAAATGAAACGCCATGGGGAACTATGAAGTATTTGGAGGCTGCCAAAGCACATAATTTAGCAAGACCTGTTACTATCCAGAACTCCTATTCTATGATACATAGAGCCTATGAATACGGTATGTCTGAAGTTTCTATGCGAGAAGATATTGGTTTGTTAGCATATTCTCCGTTAGCGCAAGGTGTTTTATCTGGTAAGTATTTAGATGGAAACAGTCCTGAAGGTTCAAGAGGAAATTTGTTTCCAAGATTTATTGCGCGTTATATGGGTGATGGTTCTTTGGAAGCTGTAAAAAGATATGAAGCCATAGCAAAGAAAAACGGAATTACATTAACAGAATTGTCTTTGGCATTTATAAATCAATTGCCTTTTGTAACCAGTAATATTATTGGCGCAACAAAAATGAGTCAGTTAAAAGAAAATATTGGAAGTATAGATATTAATTTATCCGAAGAAACTTTGAAAGAAATTGAAGCAGTTCATGCGGCAATTCCAAACCCTGCACCTTAAAAACTGATAATTTTTAGTATTCAGTTTACAGTATAATAAAAATCCGACGTAAATATTTTACGTCGGATTTTTTAATATTTATACTGTCAATATCTCTAAATTTCTAGAGAAGGAGGCTATTTTAAGCCATCAACTAACTTTACAGAGCTGGCTTTAAAACGCCCGTTTTCAACAACACCCTTAATTTCTGCTTTTCTAATTACTTCGCAAAAACCGGTGTGTTCGTCATGTGCGTCACCAAAAGCATCAATATCAAAACCATCTACAAAATAAGCTTTGTTATCAATACGAACTGCTAGATCGCAACCAGTTTCACTGTCTAGTTCAAACTGACACTGACCACAAGAAATTTCTGCAACTTGTTTTACTTCTTTCTTATTTGAACAAGAAAGAGTAATAATAAAGACTGATAAAAAAAGTATTTTTTTCATAATTATAAATTAGAATTATTATTTAAATATACATTAGTAACAAATTACGCAACAGTACTCACTAAAAACTATTTCTTAGCCCAGCTATCTCGTAATCCAACAATTTTATTAAATACTAAATTATTAGCAGTCGAATCATCATCTACATTAAAATACCCTAAACGTTGAAACTGAAAACGTTCACCAATTTTAGCAACTTGTAAACTTGGCTCTAAGAAAGCAGTAATTACTTCTAAAGAATCAGGGTTTACAAACTCCATATAATCTTTATCTTTATGCGAATCTGGCGCTTCATCTAAAAACAATCTATCATATGCTCTTACCTCAGCTTTAACCGCATGTTTTATAGAAACCCAATGCAAAGTACCTTTTACTTTACGCATGCTTTCTTCTGTGCCACTTCCAGATTTTGTTAACGGATCATACGTGCACTGAATCTCGGTAACATTTCCGTCTGCATCCTTTGTACAACTATTTGCAGTTATAAAATAGGCGTTTTTTAATCGAACTTCTTTTCCTAGTTTTAAACGGAAAAACTTTTTATTTGCTTCTTCTCTAAAATCTTCTTTTTCGATATAAATTTCTCTCGAAAAAGGAACCTCTCTAAAGCCAGCACTTTCATCTTCTTGATTATTCTCTGCTGTTAAAAATTCTTCTTGTCCTTCAGGATAATTTGTAATTACCACTTTTACAGGATCTAAAACTGCCATTACTCTATTAGCAGATTTATTTAAATCTTCTCTAATTTTAAATTCTAACAGCGCTACATCAATCACGTTTTCACGCTTAGAAACTCCAACAGTTTCAATAAAATTTTTAATTGAAGTTGGTGTGTAACCACGTCTTCTTAAACCAGATATTGTTGGCATTCTTGGATCGTCCCAACCAGAAACAATTTCGTTTTCAACTAAAGTTAACAGTTTACGTTTACTCATAATTGTATAACTTAAATTCAAACGAGAAAACTCACGTTGCTTTGGTGGATTCGGATATTCAGAGCTGCTATAATCAACTATATTATCTCTAAACCAGTTATATAATTCTCTGTGAGGTTTAAATTCTAAAGAACATAACGAGTGCGAAATTTGCTCTATATAATCGCTCTCTCCATGGGTCCAATCGTACATTGGGTAAATACACCAATCATCTCCAGTTCTATGGTGAGATTTAAACATAACTCTGTACATTAAAGGATCGCGCAGTAACATATTTGGATTTTCCATATCTATCTTTGCACGCAAGGTATGTTCTCCTTCCTTAAATTTCCCATCTTTCATTCCTTGAAATAATTCCAAGTTTTCCGCTACAGAACGAGTTCTAAAAGGACTATTGGTTCCAATAGAAGTAGGTGTTCCTTTTTGCGTTCTCATGTCTTCTGAAGATTGAGAATCTACATAGGCTTTTTCGTCTTTGATTAACAAGACTGCCCAGTCAAATAGTTGCTGAAAATAATCTGAAGAATAACATTCATTTGCCCAAGAGTACCCTAGCCAAGAAATATCTTTCTTAATAGCGTCTACATATTCTTGTTCTTCCTTTGCAGGATTTGTGTCATCAAAACGTAAATTTACAGGTGCATTGTAAGTTTCACCTAGCCCAAAACTAATTCCAATGGCTTTGGTATGCCCAATGTGTAAATATCCATTTGGTTCTGGCGGAAAACGAAAGCGTAAATTTTCTTTCGGCATTCCGTTTGTCAAATCTTCTTCAATAATATGCTCTAAAAAATTGAGCGGTTTTTTCTCTTCAGACATCATTTTAAATGAAAAATTAAGAGACAAAATTACACAAAATACTTCATTGGTATTGAGAGTTTTGTAACAAAATTGTAAATTCAACCACTAATAAACAAACATCATTTATTATGAGCGATCAAATTAGAAATTATACCTGCCCGAAATGTGATTCTAAACACTATAAATTAGGCGAAATTCGGGCAACTGGCGGAACCTTATCAAAAATTTTTGACATTCAGAATCAGAAATTTACAAGTGTAACTTGTTCGCGTTGTTCGTATACAGAGTTTTATAAAACTAAAACTAGCGGAATTAGCAATGTTTTTGACTTTTTTACAAGTTAATGAAGTTGTACTCGCTAGTTAAAATTTCTAAAAAGTCAATTTAGTATTTATTTTTTGTCGTAATTTTGCACTATGAAGCAAGACGGAGAAAAAAAACCAGATTTAGTTGTCTTTAACGAAGAAACACAGCAGTATGACGCGGCCTTAAAACCTTATGGCACATCTGCAAGCTCGCCAGTAATTAAACCGTTAAATACTGCAACTTGGAGAAATGACGGCGTACAACGCGTAAACAAGCAATTTAAATCTAAGTTTGACGAGGTTAGAAAAGAGTACGAAGAATTGATGCAAAAATTTCAATACAATGATTTGGTATATAATTCTAAATTTAATTTTGAGCCAAATATTGGTGAAGTATACCATTTATATAATAACAGAAAAGAAGAACCTTTTTTATCTATTATTGCGCCAGAGCAATGTAGTTTTCATCATTTAGGATCTTTTAGATTAAATACAGACAAAATGTGGGAGAAATTAGCAGCTGCTTCAACAACACCAGTAAAATAAAATGGGAATAATTAAAGTTAATAATATTAAGTTATACGCGTATCATGGTTGTTTAGATGAAGAAGCAAAAATTGGTTCGGAGTATCGAGTAGATGTATCTATAAAAGCTGATTTAAAGAAATCTGCAAAGACAGATGATTTGATAGATACGGTAGATTATGTGCACTTAAACCATATTGTAAAAGAAGAAATGGCAATACGAGCGAAGCTGTTAGAAGAAGTAGCGCAGCGCATTTTAAATCGTATTTTCAAAGAGCTTAGAAAAGTTAAAAAAGCGAAGGTTTCGGTTTCAAAAATTAACCCACCAATTGGCGGAAATGTTGAAGAAGTAGTTATAATTCTAACAAAAAAGCGATAAGATTAAAAAAGACTTGCAATACTTGTAAATTTGCTTAAATTTGCATTCTTTAAAGCGAGTAATCAATTTTTAGATAAAACCTTTTAAAAATAAAAAGGTGTCTTGGCCGAGTGGCTAGGCAATGGTTTGCAAAACCATGTACAGCGGTTCGAATCCGCTAGACACCTCAAAAAAACCTTAATTTCTTCATTGAAATTAGGGTTTTTGTATGTTTAGTGGTTAGTTACCCTAGACCTAATATTTCATAGATAGCCTATTAATAGAGCAATAAGTATTGTTGTTCGTAGGATTAATGGAACAAGTCTATACAGAAAAAAAATACTTTTGAAAATGATTGGCAACTCCTTAGATGAAAACTAAATGTTCTAATTTGTTTATATTAAATTAGTTACACACAAGTTTAAGTGTAATTTATGAAGTTTTTTTTTGAAAAATCACATTTAGAATAGTAGTTTATTCCTTTTTTTACATAAATTTATAAAAATATAATGTCAATTGAAAAGTATGACCCGTCCTGAAATTAACAACAAGATACTTACGAATAGAACCCTAAAGCAAACTTGTATCTTCCTTATATTCTCCTTTGTTTTGCTTAGTTGCGATAGCAATCAAAAAAAAAATAATTTTGAAATAAAACAAGGGGATTTACTGTTTCAAAATACAGGAACAGGCGAAATAGATAATGCGATTAAAGATGTAACGGCAACTTCATTTTCTAAAAACTATTCGCATGTTGGGATAGCAATGCAAAAAGATAAAAAATGGTTTGTAGTGGAGGCGATTCCGAAAGAAGGAATTTGCCAAACTCCTTTAATAAAATTTCTGAACAGGAATAAAAATAAATTTAACAAATCTCAAACTACAGTTGCAAGACTGGATAGTTATTACCAGCCTTATATTTCTAAAGCAATAGCATATGGAATCGAAAGAATAAATACACCTTATGATGCGGTTTTTTTATGGGATGACGCTTCTTATTATTGCTCTGAATTAGTTTATAAAATGTTTTCTTCTCAAGATTTACCTAAAGATTCTATACCTTTTCGTACCCAACCAATGACATTTAACGATAGCACAGGAAATCCAATGCCTAGTTGGGTAACTTATTATGAAACACGCAACCAGCCAATTCCTGAAGGAGTTGAAGGAACAAATCCTAACTTGATGGCTAGTAGTCCTCGTATCAAATTTGTTCATGATTATGAGAATGAATAAGGGATACTATAAATGCAAAAAGCCGTTTAAAATTTTTTTCAAACAGCTCTTTTCTCTTTTCCTCAATCTAATATCTTTATTCTAATAACTTTTAATAGAATTGACTTTATTTAACTCCAGAACCGTATCCATAACCATAACCATATCCATAACCGTACCCGTATTTGTCAATAAATTTATCAGGTTTAGAGTCATCAGTAATTAAATAACCCATGTTCTTTGGCTTGTATTTTTCTTTATAGTCTAATACATAATTCACTAACTTTTTGGATGAAAAATTTTTTCTGAAAACATGAACAACATAATCTGATTTTCCTAATAATTCCAAAGAATCAACCATAAAAAGAATTGGCGCACTATCAAAAATAATAAAATCATATTCTTCCTTGAGGTATGAAATCAAATCGTCAAATTTTTTATTATTATAAATGCTAATTTGACTATTTGTTTTTGTTCCTCCAAAAAGAGTGTCGAGTTGATTGGTCTTCACTCTATATTCTTCAAAAAGTTCTTTGAAGTCATTTTTAGTATCATTTATAATATTTGTTAATCCTTTATAATTATTATTTTTTTGATCAAATAATTTTGACAAATCAGGATTCCCTAAATCAGTCCCTATCAGGAGAACTTTTGCACCACTAGTAGCTATAAATTTTGAGAGATTAAAGGCAGTAAATGTTTTACCCTCATTTTTAGTACATGATGTAATCATAATTGACTTTCCTTTTTCTGATTTTGGAATTTGCAAATTTAAATTATGATAAATTCTTTTCAAAAATTCATCTTGTATAGATTTCTTTTCATTCGACACATTTTCTTTTGTAAATTTTATAACACCTAAAAAATTTATATTAATAAGCTTTTGTTTTAGATACTCTTCGTCAATATACAAACCTCTGAGAAAAAACAAACTGAAACTAAATCCGACTGGGAGAATAAATCCGAGAAGTGAAAACATTACTAATGTTCTTAATTTATTGGTTTTTGATTTTAAAATATAATCAACTTCATTTATTAATTTAATATTCGATTCTAAAGAAGATAAATTAATCAATGCTTCTTCTTTTTTTTGAGATAAGTATGAATGTAAGTTACTTACCAGTAAAAGATCTTTCTCTAAATTTATTAACCTGACTTGTCTTTTTGGAATTAAACCAACTAATGAATTGCTCTTTTGTTTGGAGCCATTATATCTATCTAATTTCATTTTTAATTTATCAATATAAATAATTAAACTATTAAGAATATTAAGTCTTAGATCAATGAGTTGTTCTTGTGATTGAATAACAAGTGGATTTTTTTCTGTGGCTTCAACAAGTAAATTATTTTTTTCCAAAATAATATTGTTAAACTGAGAAATCATTTTATTTATGTTTGCATTTTCAATACTAATGTCTGACGGTAAAAAATTGAAAGAGTTTTGTTTCTTTACTTCATTTAATAATTTAGCAGATAATTCACTCTGTAATAAATTTTTAAATATTTTTTGTTCAATTTGATCTAAATTACTCAATACTGAATTTGTTTGAGTTTCAGGCATATATAAACCATTTGAGATTTTATACTGAGAAATTATAGAATTTAATGAATCAATTTTTTTGGACAATTTGTTAATTCTAGATTCAATAAAGTTTATTGAGACTTGATAAACATTTTTCTTTTCAATAATATTATTTTCCACAATACCATGCACCATGCCTTTCAAAATTATTGAGTTTAATTCTTTATTAGGACCAGAATAAGAAACCTCATATGTATTTGATTTTTTTGGCACAGAAATAACAAAATTTGATTTTAACGCAGTCACTGCTTTAATTTTCTTAAATTGTCTAATGATGAAGGTATCCTGACCTATGTCATTAAATAATTTTGTTTTGTATGTAAATAATGAATTTTCAAATTCGCTTTCATTTGTTGAAAATGAAAATGTTTTATCATTTATTTTAATAAAAACAATCTCTTTGTTAAAACTAATAATACATTTATTTTCAGTTTTGTTATTTTTGAAATTAAATTTAAACGGTAATGATTCTTTTGTTAAAAGCTTATTTGCCTTCCATTTATTTATTTTAAAACACCTATAATTAAGGCTTAATTTTTCTACTACATTATTTAATACTAATGTAGATTTAAACATCGAAACATGGTCTTCACTGTCTGCCTCATTATTGTAAAGAAATTGATAATCATTGTTATTGATAAAAGATGAAGGATCTGATTGCTCTTTACTAATTAATAATGTTGCATTCGTTTGAAAGATCTCATGTTGGTAATAATTGTAAATAACTCCAAGAACAGTGAATAATATTAAAAATGAAATAATTAGAAATCTTTGTGATAAAAGAGCAAACAATATTTCAATAACATTTATTTGATCTTCTTTATTATGTTGCCTATCTTGCTCCATTATCTAAAAAGTAATATTATTATTGAAGCTAATAAAGATAGAGTGCCCGCATTTCTTAAAAATCCAAAATCAAATGCTAAAGATGCATTGTCAGGTCTTACATAAATTTTATCGTTTTGTTTTAAGAAATAGTATTCTGAGCTTAAAAACTCGTAGGATGTTAAATCTAAATATTTGGTTTCAATTACATTATTAGTAGATCTCATAATCATAACCTTGGTAGGATCTGCATTTTTATTAAAATCTCCAGCCTTACTAATGAGTTCTGTAAAAGAAATATTTTGATCAATTACGTTAAAAGTTCCTGGTTTTGCTACTTCTCCTAGAATTGAAACTCTGAAATTTAAAATTTTTGTGGTAACACTTGGGTTTTTTACATATTCCTCTAATTTTATTTTTATTGATTCAGAAAGTGAAGCACAAGTTAACCCTATAGCTTTTACCTTGCCAAGAAATGGAATATCAATATCTCCAGAGCTATCTACTAGATAACCGTCTAATTTCCTTGCTTCAGTATTTCTAATCGTTCCAATTTTATCCATTGCTATCGGTGAAAAAATTGATGTACTTAGATTATTTAAAGAAGAGATTTTAAGATCTATTAAATCTCCAAAAGTTATCACAGCTTCTGGAATTTTTATTTCTAAATTTTCAGGAATATCATTAAATAGAACTTTATTACTAGAACAACTAATAATTAAAATAAATGAAAATATTAAAATGATATAATTTTTTGACTGCAAAATAGATCTACCTTGAATTTATGTTATGCATAATTACAATAATTAATACGTGTAGATAAAAGTTTTTTTTATAAAAAAAGATACCTTTTTATAAAAAAATATCTTTTTATAAAATATATCGTAATTTTAGATGTGATGAAGCTAACCCTTCAAGAACCTATATTTATTCTTAAGAATATATGTTTCAGAGTATCCTGTTTTTTCTGATACTTCTGAGATTGTTCTTTTATCCAAAAGCATTTTTTGTGTCAATTCTAGTCTTTCTTTTTTTATATATTTTGCAGGTTTAAAATTTTTATTTAAACCATTAATTTCATTATAATCTAAGTTAAATTCACTTTCTAACATTTTCAATGTTACAATACTTAAGTTTTTACGAATGAAACGCTTAATGTTAAAAATCAACTGATCATCTGTTATATTTTTTTTCTTAAAAATCCAAATGAGTATTATAAAAATAGTAAAGACAATAGCTCCAATAAATATATATGAACTGGAGTTACTAATTTTATAATCTTTGAAAATTAATTTTTTATTGAAATCATTTAGATCCTCTATCGTATAGACTCCATGCAAGCTGCCAAAACTTACACTATTTTTTGTCTTATAGACTGCACTACTATTAAACTCGTCTACAATAAAATTATCGTACATTTTTTTTTTAGTTTTATCATAAACACTTAGGCCATTGTTTCCTGATAAAAAAATCAAATTATTATAATCTGTAATTGTATGTGCTGTCATTTTAATAGGGGTTTGAGAAATTAACTCTAACCCGTCTTTTGTTCTTTTTAAACTCAATAATGATTTATTATTAGAAATGGCATAAAAATTATTACCATTTAGATCGCTCTCTAAAATATCATTAATGTCATAATTAAAATTATTGTCTATAATATTAATATTATAACTATTTACATTTAGTGAAATGTATCTTTTGTTATCTATAAAGTGAAATTCCTTTCGATCATTTATTCGATCATTTATCTTATTTCTTATAGGTATAATCTTATTTTGACTTGTATATATTATTTCAAAAATATTTGACTCATAATCATAATTAAATATTCCCTTGTTTGAAATAATTAAATAATTAGAATTACTTATTAAAAAAATATCTGAAATATTTCCATATTCACCCTTAGTTCTTATTGAATTATCATTGTTGTATAATTTAGTTTCTTTTTTGTTTTTATATGCTAAGAGGCCATTGTAACAAACAAAGGTAACACTATCAAACTCTCTTACCTGTCCATCTGTGTACGTTATTTTATTTAACTTCTTACCATCAATGTAGACTCCACCGTATGATCCAATACCGTTTTTAGTTATTGATCTTACGCTCTTATAGGGGGAAAATGTGTACGAAACATCCTTATAAATTAATAGTTTACCCCTTGCTATAATGAAGAGATTATTCTGTAAGTATGCATAATCAGTTATTGATTTTGAGTATATTTTTGGATTTAATAAAATACTTTTAGGGTTAATGAATTTTATTTTAAAATTATCATCCTTTGAAAAATCTGATTTTATAGGTCCAGAAATAGAACCATCAAACAATTTTAATTTAAAATACTCAGAATCGTCAAAATCAATTTTGTATATACCACTGTTCGAGCCTACATATAATTCATTTTCATAAGACACAAAATTGTAAAAGACTTTATCTTCAAAAATTTTTTGAATTGTAAAACCATTATTAAACAATACAATAAAACCTAAAATAAATTTAATTTGAAGCATATATCAAAGTTTAGCACATACAATTATAACGGTTATTTTTTATTATGACAAAAATTAAATATTTAATAAAATATCTTTTATATTTATTTTTTGTCACAACCTATTCTATTGTTGAAGTTATTGCAATAATTCTATGTGAATACTATTATAATCCTGTATGACAAAAAAAGCGTCTATTATGTATCTGTTAAAAGGAATATTCTACCCTATTTTTTATTCACTTCGTTTTTTGGAATGACTACAATAGGTAAAATAAATTAGAGCTATTTAATCTTTTTTTAAATCTAAAAATAACTGTTAATTATAGCGATTAATTTATTGTTATCAGAATAATTTAATTCGTAAAATGTTTTTTTTTATCCATTTTAAAAAGCTTTTGCATTAACTTCTTTATTTTAGATCCAAGCATCTGGTAAAAATTTTTGCAAAGCATCTTGTATACTAACTTTTTTCATTGAGTTTTCTTAGCTTTCAGAATACTTAACCCAAACCACACTGCTACAATTTACACTAGTTTCTTATGATATTGGTGGAAGGTATTTAACATTACCTTTTAATTCACTGATATAGTATTCCTTAGAATTTATGATATCTGGATATAATTGTTCAATTAAATTAAAAATTTTTTCTTTTACAGAGATAGCCGCGGGAAAACAATATGTTTTTAAATCTGATCTTAGTGTTGGAGAGAAATCATCTGCAATTACATTAAAACCATTTGCCATTAATACGGATACAAGTGTACTTTTACCGTTTCCAGAATCCCCAGTAAACATTATTGAATTATTATTTTTAGAAATTGTAGATGCGTGAAATACGCCCATCCAATCATGTTCAGTTTTATTATAAAATGAGCAGATTAATTCCATAGAAAGTTTTCCTTGAAACTCGTGCATTTCAGAATTATCCCAAGAGCCTATAAGTTGATCGTTATTGAAAATAAATAATTTATTATCGTTATTAAAAATCTTATATTCAACATCATAGTTATTTGTATTATCTATATCTAAATGTCTGTATTTTTGATGGATTAATGATTTTGTTTCCTCCGTATCAAAGCATACTTTTATGGAGGTATTATTAAACGAATAATATTGAATTATTTTACAAGGTTTTACTTTAATTGGATGTTTTATTGAAGTTTTTAATTCAAGCTCTTTATCCTCTAACAAGAATACTGAAATATCTTTATTGATTTTTTTCGCTATACTAGCATCAACATTTAAAGATTCCGTTATAAGGGTTGAGAAGTCTTTTGAAGATAGACTTTTTTTTTAATTAACGTTAATATGTTAGAATTTAAAATAAGGTACTTATTAGATTCTTTTAACCATACAATAGAATCTTCTTCAGAAATTTTTTGAGTTAATGAAAAAGGGAGCCCTTTTACGCTATTAACCATTTATATATATAGTTTAAAAGCGTTTTATGATGATAGTGAACACTAACTTTATTTAAAGCACGTCTTCTGAGTTCTTTGTTGAAGAATAGTTGAATTATTATTAAGTATTTACCTTTTATTATTAATAATTTAAAGAAGAGCACAATTAATAATCTAAAGCATTTAATATAATACAAACCTAATATTGAGGATTTTATCTGTATGTCAAATATTTTAAATTTAGCTATTGTTAGAAAAAAGTGTTTTACATAGATATCTTTTTTAATTTTTTTTATTGTTAAATTTTTTTTACAATTAAGTTTATAAATATCATAGATACTTCGATGGCTATGATAGGAAGTGAAGAATCCCTTATCCCTTAATTGTATACCATATACACAATGATCAAATAAAAAGGTTGTACTAGGTATTTTATAGGTTTTTACTCCTTTTTTAAAATCATTTATTAGCTCTTTTGAATTAAAAACACACCTATGAACAGGCTCTAATAACTCTAAATGAGGCTCTATTGCAATTTTTTTATTTTTATTAACGCACCTTGGAAGATGTGTAGGTTTACACAAACGAAACAATTCAAGACTATCTTTTTTACTATAATTATGTTTTTCTAATAAAACACTAATGTTTTCTTCATCCTTGTGCTGTATGATAAAATCGATGTCTCCAATCATTCGCTCTCCGATATCTTCAAAAATATTAGATAGTAAGAGTGCAGTTCCTTTGAGAAAAATATGATTGATATTATTTTCAAACAGGAGTTCTGACAGCTCTTTTGCCTCAGCCAATAAAATCTCATTTCTAGCCTTATTTATTGCAAAGATATTTTTTATGTATTCTATAAAATCATCTGGGAATAAATAGGAACAATTCTTTTTATTGATATTAAAATAAAGAGCAGGTAACATCAGATGGCTACTAG